>JACXTT010008858.1_pt1 | contig 13870 bp, 12 predicted proteins | sample 9270951 | NCBI WGS metagenome assembly JACXTT01 (sample SAMN15532306, study PRJNA645909) | rock metagenome | isolation source: weathered quartz diorite | place: Puerto Rico | collected 2017-06-21 | reverse complement strand
ACGGTCGTCGGTGGTCCGGGCCTGGCCGACTATCGCGGCGCGAACGCTTTCCTCGATGCCTTCGCGCGCAGTCAGGTGGCGGCGGGAAACGGCAGAACGCGTGTGATCTCGGCAAAGTTCGATGCCTGGCAAGAGGTCGGGATGGCCGTCGCGCTCGGCGAGGCGCACAACCTGCCTGACGCAATCCATCCCACGGAAGGCGTCGAGGTGTTTGAGCGAATCCTGGCAAGCGATCTGACGGAAGTAGTTGTCTCCACGCGTGAGCTCCCCCTGCTGATCACGCTCGCGCGCAGGGAGACAGCCACCATCCGTCAGGCGCAGGAGGCAGACGCAGCCGTGGTGGCGCCGTCCGGTGCCCCGGTGAGCCGGGCGGGACTATCTACGCCGTTCGTCGCGCCGAGCACCGAATTCGAGCTGAGGATCGCCGAAATCTGGCAGAAGTTGCTCGGAATCGAGCGCATCGGTACCCAGGACGATTTCTTCGAAGCGGGCGGCCATTCTCTGCTCGCCACTCAGGTGATGTCCCGGCTGTTTCAGCGCTTCGATGTCGATGTGCCACTCCGGGCGATCTTCGAGGCCACGACGCTGGGTGCCTTCGCGGGACGCGTGGAGGAGATCGTTCGCGCCGCGGGCGCCGAGCGGGAAGAGATCGAGTTGTGACGACAGGAGCGTTCCTGGCTCATCTCCGGGAGCTGGGAGTAAGGGTCCGGCTCGAGGGTGCCAACGTGCATTGCAGTGCGCCCGAAGGCGTCTTGACCGGAGCCCTGCAGGAGGAGATCGTCCAGCGCAAGCCCGAGATTCTCGCGCTGCTCGAGGCGTCTGGCGGCGGCGAGACCGGAGAAGCGGTGCGGCTTGGGCCGATGCCAAGAACCGGGCGACTCCGACTATCATTTGCCCAGGAGCGCTTGTGGTTCCTCGATCAGCTGGAGCCGGGTACGTCGGCTTATACGATCGCGGGTCGCCGTCGGATGCGCGGGACGCTCGACGTGACCGCCCTAACGCGCGCCTTGAGCGAACTGGTGCGCCGGCACGAATCGCTGCGGACGACATTCCCGAGCCGGAGCGGGAAACCGGTGCTTCGAATCGGCGAGCCTGAGCCGGTGACGGTAGAGATCGTCGATCTCGAGCCGATTCCCGCCGCCGACCGAGAGCGGGCCGCGGCGGACTTCATCCGCAACGAGGTGCAGCGGCCGTTTGACCTTGCCCGTGGTCCGCTGTTCCGTCCGGTCCTGCTCCGGTTCGGGCCCGAGGAGCACGATCTGCTGGTATCAGTCCACCACGCCACCGTGGACGGCTGGTCGCTCGGCATCGTCGCGCGAGAGCTGGACGTGCTCTATTCCGCGTACGTGGACGGACGCCCATCGCCCCTGCCCGAGCTGCCACTCCAGTACGTGGACTTCGCATTGTGGCAGCGTCAGTGGCTGACCGGTGACGTTTTCGAAGCCCAGCGGCGCTACTGGCTAGAGCAATTGGGCGGCCGGCCGGAACCAGTCAGGCTCCGTGCCGACTACGCGCGCCCGCGTCAACAGACCTCTGCCGGAGCGAGCTACGACCTTCAGCTGCCGAGGTCGCTCGGCGACTCCCTTCGTCAGGTGAGCCGCAGCGAGGGCGCCACGCTGTTCATGACGCTCCTGGCTGGCTTCAAGGTGCTCCTCTCCCGCTACACGGACCAGGAAGAGATCGTTGTCGGGACCCCGGTGGCCAACCGAACGCGCGTGGATCTGGAGTCGGTCGTCGGGCTATTCGCCAATACGCTGGTCCTCCGCACCCGTCTTGATGGTGACCCGACATTCCGGCAGCTGCTGCGGAGGGTCCGAGAGGTCAGTCTCGGCGCCTTCGCTCACCAGGACATGCCCTTCGAGCAGCTTGTCGAGGAACTCCAGCCGGAACGGGAGACGGGAGAGAACCCGCTGTTTCAGGTCGCTTTCGTCTTCCAGAGCACTTCGGCGGGCCCGGGCTTTGCGTTCGTGACCGTTGCGTCGCCATTCGACCTCACCCTGTTCGTCCGCGACGAGAGCGACGGAACGCTCCGGGTGACCATTGAGTACAGACGTGACCTCTTTGCGCCAGAGACGATTGCTCGTCTTGGAGCCCACTACTGGGCGCTGCTGGAGCGCTTGGCCGCCGATCCGGACTCCGCGCTCTCCACCGTGCCGCTCCTGACAGATGGCGAGTTACGGAAGGTACTGGTCGAGTGGAATGATACGGCGACCGACTATCCTCGGGATCGATCCGTCAATGGTCTTTTCGACGACCAGGTTGCGGCCACGCCGGATGCCGTCGCGGTCGTTTTCGAAGGTGCGTCGGTAACCTACCGAGAGCTCGATCGGCGAGCGAATCAGCTCGCGCACCATCTCCGAACGATGGGAGTTCAGCCTGAGCGTCCGGTCGGCGTATGGATGGAGCGCTCGATCGATGCCATCGTTGCCCTCCTCGCCATCTTGAAGGCAGGGGGTGCGTACCTTCCCCTGGACCTCATGGCGCCGCCGAAACGCGTGGCATTCATGGTGCGTGACGCCAGCGTCGAGGTCCTGCTCACGCGAAGGCGGATGCAGGAGCGCCTCCCCGCGCACGGGGCGAGGACGTTCTGTCTTGACGCAGACTGGTGGTCGGTTGTGGCGCAGCCTGACACCCCCCCTGCCGAGCGCTCTGCCGCCGAGAGTGTCGCCTACATCATGTACACATCGGGCTCGACCGGCGACCCGAAGGGCGTGGCGGTGACGCACCGGAACGTCGTGCGCCTGGTCAAGTCGACGGACTACGCACACTTCGGCCCCGACGAGGTGTTCTTGCAGCTCGCCCCGTTGTCCTTCGACGCATCGACCTTCGAGATCTGGGGCGCCCTGTTGAACGGCGGCCGCCTGGTGGTTGCCCCACCCGGCGTGGTTTCGGTGGACGAGCTCGGCGCCGTGCTGGAGCGAAACGGCGTGACGACGTTGTGGCTCACGGCAGGCTTCTTCCAGGAAGTAGTGCACCACGCGATCAAAATCCTTCGCCCGCTCCGGCAGCTCCTGACAGGCGGGGATGTTGTCCCGGGCCCAGAAGTGAGGCTCGCCTTGGCCGAGTTGCCAGGGTGCCGCCTGACTAACGGATACGGACCAACCGAGGCTACCACCTTTTCCTGCTGTCATCTGATCTCGGCCGGCGCCGATCTCGAACGCTCGGTCCCCATCGGGCGACCGATCGCCAACACTCGTGTATACGTGCTCGATCGGCGGATGCGCCCAGTGCCGATTGGCGTCCCCGGGGAGCTGTGGATCGCGGGCGACGGACTGGCCCGAGACTACCTTGGCCGTCCAGACCTGACCGCCGAGCGGTTCGTACTCCATCGTTTCTCCGACACGCTCGAGGAGCGTCTCTACCGTAGCGGCGACCTTGTCCGCTGGCTCGGCGACGGCACGATCGAATTCATCGGGCGCCTGGACGACCAGGTCAAGCTGCGGGGTTTTCGAGTGGAACTCGGGGAGGTCGAGACTACACTCGCTCGACATCCCGGTGTCCGGAGTGTGGTGGTGGCCGCAAGCCGAGATGCGGGCGGTGGCAAGCGGCTGGTCGCCTACATTGTGGAGAACACTCCACTCGAGCCCAGGGATCTGCGCGAGTTCCTCAGGGCCAAGCTGCCCGAGTATATGGTTCCGGCAACGTTCGTGATGCTTGACCGTCTACCGCTCTCGCCGAACGGCAAGGTGGACCGGCGGGCCCTTCCGGAGCCAGTAGCTGACGGTCCCACGTCTGGCTCTTCAGAGCCGCGAAACGAGATAGAGCGACGGCTCGTCAAGATCTGGGAGGAAGTTCTGTCCGTCAGCCACATCGGGACGCGCGACAACTTCTTTGATCTCGGTGGGCACTCCCTGCTTGCCGTACGGATGTTCGCGCGGCTGGAGGAGAGTCAGGGGATCAGGCTTCCGCTCGCGACACTATTTCGCGCGCCTACGATCGAGGGGCTCGCCGGAGTCATCGGACAGGGCGACGTGCCAGCGTCCCGACGCTCCCTGGTTCCAATTCAGTCCGGTGGGAATGGACGACCGCTCTTCGGCGTGCCGGGCGTTGGGGGCAATGTGCTCTGCTACAACGATCTCGCGCGCCTCACGGGACCTGACCGGCCGTTTTACGGTCTGCAGTCACGGGGATTCGATGGGAAAGACAAGCCGCTGACGCGCATCGAGGACATCGCGGCAGCGTTCCTCGAAGAGGTCCGGGAGGTGCAACCCAACGGTCCCTATAATTTCCTCGGGGCCTGTATGGGCGGCGTCGTGGCGTTCGAGATGGCGCAGCAGCTCCGCACGGTTGGGCAGGAGGTTGGTCACTTGGTACTGCTCGAGACGTGGCTACCGGGACCAGCTGCTTCAGGGCAGCCGCCGCGACTGGGCCCGCGTGCTCTGGCTGTCGTGAATCTCTTCGCAACACGACTTCAGCTGTACGCGAGGACGCTCGCGGAACTCCGCGGTCGGCAGCGCCTCGACTATCTCCGCGAACGTTGGAGGGCATTCAAGCAGGTGTTGGCCCAGCGTGACGTGTTCCGCGGGGATAGAAGCGATTTGTACCTGCGCACCGTGATGCAGGCAAATCTCCTCGCGCTCAGCCAGTACGAGCCACGGGTCTACCCTGGAAGGGCCCTTCTCTTCCGTGCTGCGGAGCGCGAGGTACCCGCGGAGGGCGATCGGCGGCTCCTGTGGCGCCAGCTGATCGCTGGAGGGCTCGAGACCTATACCATTCCTGGAGCCGACTCCGGGATGATGCTCGTGGAGCCGGCCGTACGTACGTTGGCCCGACAGCTGAAGGCCTGCATCGAGATCGGCGAGCCCGCGGCGGGCTCGGTGGAGCGAGTGTGAGGCTCCTCGTGTTAGTCGGCGCTCACTGGCGGCTCACGGAGGCAGACTAGCCATGGCTCAGATAGTCGAGCGCGTCGCGCGGAAGGTGAGATCAGTCAGAGACCGCATCCTGATTAGGAGGGCCCACAGGACGGTCGAGCGCGCGAAGACCGACCCGCGCATCACGTATCCTTGTTACAAGTCGTTTGACGAGTTTATCGATGTCAGACGACTGAAATCGTTGGACAGCTACATAACTGAGGGAATCGAGAAGCACATCCGGACCCGGGAAGACGAGAAGTTTTATACCGGACCGTTGACCCTGGGCGCAGCAGCGCCGAAGTTTCCAGGGTCACGGATCATCTACCTGAGCCAGTACGTGCACCCCTCGCGTCCATCGAGCTACTACGATCTGGACGAGTCCGACCTCTGGGGCAGGACCGACGACTCGAAGCAGTTTTCGCTTTTGATGGACTTCATCGAAACGCTGCCGTTCAAGAGCTTCGGAAGAATGATGATCATGTACGACGGGAGCGGGAGTGCAGTGACCGCCCACCGGGATCATTCCCAGCTCGACACCTGCCACGAGTTCGTCTGGTTTCGCACGAATCTGAGTAAACCGTTCTACATGTTCAATCAGAAGACCGGGGATAAGAAGTACGTAGAAACCTATAGCGCGTGGTTCGATACGTGCAACCAGTTCCACGGGGTGGATGCGAAGCCAGGCGTGGCCTTCAGCGTCAGAGTGGACGGAAAGTTCAGCGACGAGTTCAGAGCCCGCATTCCCGTTCCAGAGTACAATCGCGCCTCCACGGCGGCGCTCTGGGCCTGCAGCGGGAAGACGAAGTAGCACTCCAGTACAACGCCGCTGCAAGGGCATGAATCTGTAGTCGTTCGTTTCGGTCCGGTCTTGGCTGACGGCCGTGTCTACAGTGATCGCAGGGCTAGCTGCTGGCGCCTTCGCAACACGGCACTTCACAGTACGGAATCATCGCGGCGTAGTAGGTCGGCGAGCATGCGCTACCATGATTTGTTGTTCACGGGTGGCCACTTGCCCTTGGCAGCACGGCTGGTGCCCGGGCGTGGAGGGCTGAGGCACAGGCTTGGGCAAAACCCAAAGGTCATCTGCTCCCGTTCTGCTCCCATACCTGCCTGAAACATCATCAAACGAGACATACGTAGGACCATTGCTAAAGAACAGAAATTGATCGTGGTTCGGGATATTTCTCGCGAGATGAGAGGGTTGCCGACACGGCCTCAAGCCAGCTCATAACCCAAAGGTCGCTGGTTCAAATCCAGCCCTCGCAACCAACCCAAAGACCCCGGAATCTAATACGTTCCGGGGTCTTTGCTTGGTAGCCGTCGAGGAGATCCATCCGGCACCCGTCCGGCGATTGTGGCCGAGGAGCCGGGGCAAACGGTGCGAGGCCGGAATGAACTCGGGAACGAGTCCGCGCGGCTGGACCTGATGGTCGACGAGTACCTGCACGCCATCCTCCGCCGCGAAGCCGTCGACACCGGGATCTTGTCGCCGGTGCGGGGCGTCCAGGCCGTCGTTCATCCTATCGTCAAAGAGTGGGCCGGCATCAGGCTCATGTCCCTCAGCCCGAGCGGATCGTTCGCGAAGGGCACGGCCAACATGAGCGGCACCGACATCGACCTCTTCATTTCGCTAGCGCACGACACGCAGGAGACGCTGAAGGAGATCTACTACAGCCTGTTCACGCGCATGACCCAGCAGGGCTATCCGCCGAGGAATCAGAACGTGTCGATGAACGTCAAGGTCGGCAGCTACCGCGTGGACCTCGTCCCGGCGAAGCGCCAGGGCCCCTACGGAGATGACCACAGCCTCTTCCGCCGCAAGGCCGACACGTGGACCAAAACGAACGTCTCCAAACACATCACCGTTGTGCAGCAGGGCGGCAGGATCTCAGAGAGCCGGATCCTGAAGCTCTGGCGCGATCAAAAGGGCCTCGATTTCCCGTCGTTCTACCTCGAGCTCACCGTGATCAACGCCCTCTACGGGCAGGCGGGCACGTTGTCGGGCAACGTTTGGAAGGTGTTTCAGTATCTCCGCGACACCTTCCCCGGCGCGCGCGTCGTCGATCCAGCCAACCCCTACGGCAACGTCATTTCCGAGGACCTCACCGACGCGGAGAAGGCGAAGGTCAAGGCGGCCGCGGTACAGGCCCTCGCGGCTTCCGACTGGAACCAGATCGTCAGATGACGAACGTGTCGCTTCCTCGACTCCTGGCTGTGTTGCACGACGACATCGAGCGGCGGCTTGCCGCTGCGCGCGAAGCTATCGTCCATCCAGTCGCCAAGGGCGACGCGAGCGAGCGAGTATGGCTCGACACGCTGCAGCGGTATCTGCCCCGGCGCTACTGCGCCGAGCGGGCCCACGTGGTCGACAGCAAGGTCAACTTCAGCGAGAGCATCGATATCGTCGTGTTCGATCGCCAGTATTCGCCGTTCATCCTGACCTTCGAGGAGCAGCTTTTCATCCCGGCCGAGAGCGTCTATGCAGCTTTCGAGGCCAAGCAGGAGGTCGATGCGGGCCAGGTCACCTACGCGCAGAAGAAGGTGGCCAGCGTCCGCCGCCTCCACCGCACGAGCCTCCCGATTCCGCACGTCGGCGGCATCGCCGAGCCCAAGCCCCTCGCTCACATCCTCGGCGGCCTCCTTACCTTCGAGAGCGGCTGGAAGCCTCCGCTCGGCGCTTCCCTCGATAAGGCTCTCAGCCGCGATCCTGCTGACCGCCTCGACCTGAGCTGCGCCGCCGCGCACGGGATCTTCTCCGTCGACGCCGCGGGCGCCTTCACGGCCACGGCGGGCGGCAAGCCCGCGACCGCGTTCCTCTTGGAGCTCATCGCGCGCCTGCAAGACAGCGCGACCGTCCCGATGATCGACACTCGAGCCTATGCGAAGTGGCTGACGCCGTAGGGCGCGCGCCGGCGACTCAGCGGCGGGTGAGGTAGAGGATCCACCAGACGAGACCGACGCCCAGCGCGAGCGACCAGGCCAGACCGAACACCACCCGAGCGTCGATAGCCGCGTAGAGGTCTCGGAACCAGCGCGTGCGCCGGCCGCCCACCATGCGACTGGACGGCAATGTACGCATAGACGTCGGGGAGCTGCAGCAATGGATGGCAGGACGCGGTAACGTCAACGCCGTCCATTCCTGGCCGGCGTCGGGATCGCGGCCCCGAGACCTTAGCGTCGTGGAAGCGCTGAGCTATTCCTGAGCGACCGGATGTGCTGCACGAGTGCCCAGCGATCGTTCTCGGGCAGGTGCTTCCACGACGGCATGGCGCCCCGGCCGGTCGTGATCCTCCAGAAGATCTCGCCATCCGTTTCGTCCTGAACCTTCTTCGAGGTCCAGTCGGCGGGCTTGGGGCTGAGCGCCATCGCCGCGGGCCCGTTGCCCTTGCCCGTGTTCCCGTGACACGAGGCGCAGTTGACCTGCGCGAACCTTTTTGTCCTGCTCGACCACCTTGGGGCCGGCCGCGACTGGACTCTTCCTGTTCTTCTTCGAATCGGAGGCTGTCCAGGGGGTCTGGGCCCAGGCGCCGCTCGTGAGAAGCACGAACCCCCCGCTCACAGCCATCACGACGACACGGCGAGGGAGCGGTGACTCCATCATCTCCTCCTGGAACCCCTCCCCCGAACGGGGGAGAGGGGGGGTAAGAGTGGCCTGCCTAGTGGCCGCCCGTCCCGTGCGTGCCCGGTACCAGCGTCTTGAAGATGTCGGGCTGTTCGGCGCCCGCCACCTCCAGGACCCCGAGCGCGCCCTTCTCCATGGCCCGTACGATGCTGTGATCCACCAGCAGGAAGCGACCAGGCACCTGGACCCTCAGCTCGACGATCGCGGCTCCGCCCGCCGGGATCAGCGTGGTCTGCACGTTCTTGGCCGGCGTCCCGCTGCCCACTGCGCCTTCCGTGTAGACGGTATCGAAGATCTCTCCGATCACGTGGAAGGAGGAGATCAGGTTGGGCCCGCCGTTGCCCACGAAGAGCCGCACGGTCTCGCCCACGTTGGCCTTGACCGTACCGTCGCCCAGGAGCGCCCCGATTTTGCCGTTGAAGACGACGTATTCGGGCCGCTCCGCGGTCAGCTTGGCTGAGTCGATCATCTGGAGCCCGGGCGCCAGGGTCTTGCCCTTCGTGTAGAACTCGCCCTGCATGACGTAGTACTCGCGATCCACCCGGGGAAGCCCCTTCTCGGGCTCCACCAGGATCAGCCCGTACATGCCGTTGGCGATGTGCTCGGGTACGCTGGGCGTCGCGCAGTGGTAGACGTAGAGGCCGGGGTTCAACGCCTTGAACTCGAAGGCACCTTCCTGGCCGGGTCCGAGCTGCGTGACGGCCGCGCCGCCGCCCGGGCCGGTCACCGCGTGCAGGTCGATCGAATGCGGGTGCATGCTCTTCGCGGCGTTCTTGAGCCGGATCTGCACGAGATCGCCCACGCGCACGCGCACGAACGGCCCCGGCACCGTGCCGCCGAACGTCCAGAACGTGTACTGCACACCGTCGGCCAGCGGGCCCTTGACCTCGGTGGTCTCGAGGCTCACGATCACCCTCGCGTTGCCCGGCCGGTCCACCGGGGGTGGCACCGCCGGCGCCGAGGTGAGGATCGCCTTGACCTCGGGCAGCTCCGCGGTGGCTCCCGCCTTCGCCCGTGCCTTACTTTGCCACAGCAGCGCGCCGCCGATCAGCAGCCCGACCACCACGCCGATCGTCACCACCCGTCCTCGTCTCATCGCTCTTCTCCTTGGGACTTCGACTGTCGGTCGTATTTACTTGCACCGCTCATGCCGAAAGGCACGCGCCCACCGGATTGGCCCCATGACGCAAGGATGCGATTGATTGACCGTCCTGCGGTATGACGCCGGTCATAGAGAGCCGCCGCGGAGGAGGGGCGGCGACGCCTCACCAGGGGCCACCGGGCCCCGCGGACGGAATGCCTGGCGGCTCAGGGCTGCGGCCGATCCGGTCCGGGGTCCAGGGCGGATCGAAGGTCAGGGAGACCTCCACGTCCTCCACGCCGGGGACCTCGCGCAGCGCGCGCCGCACCCATTCGGAGAGCGAGTCGTGGAGAGGACACCCCTGGGCCGTCAGGGTCATGGTGATGCGGACCCGGCCGGCCTCAATCTGCACCCCATAGATGAGCCCCAGGTCGACCACCGACGTTCCGAGCTCGGGGTCAAAGACGGTGCGCAGGGCATCTATGATCGACTCGCGACCGATACTCATGCGTCACGCGACCCTTCGGATGTGCGGGGACCACGTCCAGGCTCGCGCGCACAGATGCCCGAGGACCCGCCCGAGCGCCGCCGCGAAAGCGAGCGCGCCCAGCGCGAGCATCGTGCCCGCGGCGCGGATCCAAGCGATCTCGCCCACGAGGACCGTCGCGGCCAGCAGCATCACGCCGCCGGTGAGGAGCACATAGGCGAGACCTTCCGCTCGTGGCCAGGAGAGCTGGGCGAGGGTAGGGACCGGCTCGCGGCCGGCCCGCGGGCCGTACACGCGGTACCAGACAAGGAACGGGACGATCTTGAGCATCATGCCGACGATCGTGAGTGAGACCCACCCGCCGAGGATGAGGACGGCGTAGGCGAGCGCCACGCGAGGCCTCGCGAGACGATCCATCGCCATCGCCACGGCGAGGATCGCGGCCGGCGCGAGAAAAACGGTGGCGGTGAGGACGAAGCGGAGCCCCCAGTCGAGGCCGGGCCGCTTTCGTCCACCCGCCATCTCGCCGATCCAGGCCGCGTGCGCCGCCGCCACCGCGGCCACGGTCAGCGCGCCGACGACGAGCAGGGCAGGGGCGGAGAGGAGTCCCGCCACCACTGCCGGCACGCCGGCGGTCAGGCCCCAGAACTGCACGCCGGAGTGCCATCGCCGTGGCGCGGGGGCGAGGAAGAACATCGGGTACACGCGCGCGGCCACCGCCAGGATCATCGGTGCCACCCAGCCGAGGAGGGCCAGGTGCACGTGGGCGTGTAGCGTCGGAAACGTCTCGCCCGGGAGGAACGGGCATACGTGGTTGACCGCCAGGGCCAGACCGAACAGCGTCGTGAGCGCGAGCCCGCCGTAAGCCAGGACGACCAGGCGGGCGGTGAACGTCCACTCGGTGGAGCCGCGCAGGCTCATGCCGACATTGAGCAGATGGAGCGCGATGCCGATGGCCAGGAGCCCCGCGGCCGCCGTCAGCCCGGGCCAGGTCCCAAGGTGGAAATGCGCGACCATGCCCACTACCGCGACAACGAGGACCGCGAGCTGCCAGCGGGCGATCCGCTCGCTCCAGAGCTCGCGCTCGAGCACGATCGGGATGAGCTGATAGCTGGCGCCCATGATCGCGAGGGTGACCCACCCCAGCGTGACGGTGTGGGTGAGCGCGAGCACCCGCGGGTGATAGTAGTGGCCCGCCAGCTCCGGCGCGAGCCACGCCACGCTCAGCGCGGCCGCGAGGAAGGCGACCGCGGCACAGACCAGGTAGGTGAGGGGCGCCACCGGCGAGAGGATCGAAGGCCGTGGCCGCGGTGCCGAGCTCACCGCCCGCCCCTCCGGATGACGATGCGCACCAGCCCCGGCGCGGGCTCGTCGGTCTCGTGGACGAATCCACGCTCCTCGAGCTGGGGATAGAGGAGGATGGGACGGCGATCGTGACGCACTTCCAGCTCGGCGGCCGGGCCGAGGCGGTCGACCTCCTGGAGCACCCGCAGCAACGGCTGCGGTGGCTCGAGGCCCCGGACATCCAGCACCGTGCGACGGCATTCCGACGTCGTCGACACCGGCGCGAGCTCGGAGCGCGGTGCGGCGGCACGGTAGAAGGTGATAGACCAGTCGTCGGAAGCGTGACACTCCGCGCGGTGGGCGAAGCCGCGCTTGCCGAGCACGTTGTAGAGCGGGATGGGTTCGAACGGAACCCGGAGTATCAGCGTCTCGTCCTCGCCGAGCGCCTTGACTGCGGCCATGATGCGCGCGAGCGGCTCCTGACCCCGCCGGATGTCCTCGCGCACGTCGAGAAGCAGGTATTCCATCGGGATGTTGTCCGCCATCACGCGGGTGCCTTGGACGGCTCGTTGAGCGCCGCGAGCAGTGCGTCGATGGGCACGCCCGCCGCCGCGGCCGCTTCCTGCAGGGTGAGGTGGGCCCCGCAACAGTGGTTGATCCCCATCTCCTTCATCGTCTCGAGCGCCCCGGCCCGATGCTGCGCGACGTCCGCAACGGTCTGCTCGGCGCGGACGGGCCGAGGGGCCTGTCCGGGAGCCGGCGGCACTTCGTGACGGCAGCGGCATTCGTGTGTCATGTCATTCCTCCCTACCTCACGCTACCCGGACCCGACGTGGTGGCTTATGACGGCGGTCATAGTCGGTGGAATCGACGGTCTAGGGGAGCGGGTGGATACTCAAGATGATCGCGTCGATGTGGTCGAGCGCCGGGTACGCGGCGATCACCCGCACGAAGTAGTAACCCCCGAGACCATGCCATTCGCGGCTATCCCGGCTGACCACATCGGGTGGCGGACCGGGGCGGAGATTGACCGCTTCGAGCGCGGCCTCGTAGGTCTTGGGTGCGACGGTGGCGTCGGGAAATGCGACGACCACCGTGGTGCTCCGCTCTCCCACGTATTCGACATCGATCTGCGTCCCGCGACCGGTGTAGACGCGGGCCATGCCGCCGTCAGGCAGACGGAAGTCACCCGGGGGCACGGTCTTGGTTCGGACGGGCCGACCAAGGGCCGCCTGGATCGCCGCGGGCGACCGCTCAAGAACCGCAGGGCCATCGATGATTGGTAGGGTAGCCCCCGCCCCGTCCGGCATTGCGGTCATGAGTCCCAGGAACAGCAGCCCCGTGATCCATCGCATCACTCGTCCTCCCCCTCGCCTGTGCGTTGTGCACGCGAGGTGCCAGCACGGGATCGTCGAGAATTCATGCGGTTGGAGGGACCCGGACTCGGCCACCTGAGGCGCCGGCGCCGCACCTCCGGGGACAATTGCGCGACAGGCCTCGTGCTATCCTGCCGCCGATGTCCCCCGAGGAGATCGCCGCGTTCCTGGGTGGGAACTCGGTCTTCGCCGGCATTCCGGCGCGCGAGCTCGAGTCCCTCGCGCGGGTTGCGCGGGAGGAGGCACATCGACCCCGCGGCGAGATCTTCATGGAAGGCGACGCCGCGCGCTGGCTCTACCTGGTGAGATCGGGTCACGTGAAGATCGTGAGGCATTCGAAAACGGGGAAGGACGTGGTCCTCGAGCTCCTGGGGCCGGGCGAGATCTTCGGCGGCGTGGCCGTGATCGAGAAGCGCCCCTATCCTGCCTCCGCTCAGGCCACCGAGGCTACGGTGGTGCTCAAGATCCCGGCCGATCCCGTGATTGCTCTCGCCCAGCGGCATCCCGCGTTCATCAAGGAGATGGCGCTCATGATCGGCCGGCGGCTCCGGGCCGCCCACGACTCGGTCGCCTCCCTCGCGGTGGATCCGGTCGAGGCACGCCTGGCCGCGGCCTTGCTACGCCTAGCGAAGCGCGAAGGGGCGCGTGGCGACAAGGGCGTGACGCTGCCGTTTCACCTCACCCGGCAAAGCCTGGCCGACATGACCGGCACCACGGTCGAGACCACGATTCGGACCCTGAGCCGCTGGATCCGGGACGGTGTGCTCGATGACGACGGGGGCCGGCTCGTCCTCACCGACTGGGAAGGACTCAGCGCGATAGCCGAGGGCAAGGCCGACTAGGATGACCCCGCTGATCCGGCGGTATATCAAGACCAGCTTCGTCTTCCTGCTCGCGGGGCTCCTGATCGGGGCGTACATCGTGGTCGGTCAATTCGTCCTCGACGCGTATCCGCCCCATCTGCTTATCACGGCTCACGCCCACCTGCTGCTCGTCGGCTTCATGCTGATGATGGTCATGGGTGTCGCCACCTGGATGTTCCCGCGCCCCGCGCGCGACGACACTCGCTACCGGCCCGAGCTGGCGGAGGCTGTCTACTGGATGATGGCGATCTCGACGGCCCTGCGCGCCGCTGCCGAGATCAGCGTGGCGGTAGCGGGAGCGCTC
>JACXTT010008857.1_pt1 | contig 13870 bp, 13 predicted proteins | sample 9270951 | NCBI WGS metagenome assembly JACXTT01 (sample SAMN15532306, study PRJNA645909) | rock metagenome | isolation source: weathered quartz diorite | place: Puerto Rico | collected 2017-06-21 | reverse complement strand
CACGAAATTATTTCACGGCGAATAATCGCACAATCGTCACACTCACCGCAGATAAAGGGGCGAATTGATGGCGCGGAATCGAGGAATATTAAAGGCTGCAGCTGCATTAGCCATTTGCTTGACAACCTCGCTTGCGACGCCCCCGAAACCGGCGAGCGTGCTTCTGCCGAGCGGCTCACCATTGGTGACATTCCGCATTCTCGTCATGACCGGTTCGGCGTTTGACCCTCCTGGGCAGGAGGGCATCGCTGCCCTCACCGCTTCCATGCTGGCCGAAGGCGGTTCGCGATCCATGACATATGATCAGATCGTGCAAGCTTTATACCCGATGGCTTCCTCTGTGAGCGCTCGCGTCGACAAAGAAATGACGGTATTTACCGGAACCACACACGTTGAGAATCTGGTCCGCTATTATGGTTTGCTTAAGGATATGATTCTCGACCCAGGCTTCCGCGATGAAGATTTTCAGCGTCTACGCGAAGATGCAATTAATTTCCTGAAAGTCTCTTTACGTCAGGCGAACGATGAAGAGCTCGGAAAAGAGGAACTGTACAACATCATTTACGGTGGACATCCATATGGGCACCATAATGAAGGCCGTATCGTCTCTCTGGAGAAGTTGACTCTGGACGATGTCCGGCAGTTCTACCGGAATAATTACAGAAGCGGTAACTTGGTTATCGGTCTTGCCGGCGGCTATCCGAATGGGTTTGCGGCAAGAGTAGAAGCCGACTTCACGAAAACTGCTTCGGCGGCCCTGAAGAACAAACGTTTTGAAGCCCCAAAGCTCTCCAACGGAACGCATATCGAGATCATTGAACGCGATACACGCTCCACCGCTATTTCAATAGGTTTCCCCATTTCCGTTAACCGAGCTTCGAAAGACTGGCCCGCGCTTGCGCTGGTCACATCCTATTTCGGCCAGCACCGGTCATCGAACAGCTACCTTTATCAAAGATTGCGGGAAGCACGCGGGCTCAATTACGGGGACTACGCCTACATTGAGTATTTTCCGCGCGGCATGTATCAGATGACCCCGGATCCAAATCTTGGGCGACAGCAGCAGATCTTTCAAATCTGGATTCGTCCCGTCGAACCACAAAATGGATTGTTTGCATTGCGCGCAGCTCTGTACGAATACGACAAGCTTATCCGGAATGGGATGTCCCAGGATGCGTTTGACACGACGCGCTTGTTCCTGACGAAATATGCGAATGTCCTGACGCAGACTCAGAGCGCCCGCCTTGGCTATGCCATCGATAGCCGATACTACGGAATCCCGGATTTCAATTCCTATCTGAAAACGGAACTTGACAAGCTGAACCTTTCGGATCTCAATGCCGCCATTCGCCGGCATCTGAAGTCTGATCGAATACGAATTGTCATCGTCACCAAGAACGCGAATGCCCTCCGAGACGCGATCATCAAGAATACTCCTTCACCTATCACGTACAACTCGCCAAAGCCGAAGGAGATCACTGATGAGGATAAAACAATTGAACTGTACAAGATCAAAGTGAGCCCAGAAGACGTGGTTGTGTCTCCCGTGGACCGCGTGTTTGAGTGATCGCGGTACGCTCGTGAATCCTCCGCGGTTCTTGATGGTCGCCGGTGAGCCTTCAGGCGACATGTATGTTGCCGAGGTGGCGCGCTGCCTTCTCAAAAAGTTTCCAGATTGCCAGATTTACGGCCTTGGTGGACAGCAGATGCGGCAGGCCGGAGTTCAGCTCGAGGGCGATATCCGCGAGACGGCAGTCGTTGGTCCATTTGAAGTCATCAGTCATCTTGGATCGCTCTACCGCGTATTCCGCCACCTTGCCGAACGCATTGAAAGCGAGCCCCCAACGGCAGCCATTCTCATTGATTTTCCGGACTTTAATCTGCGCCTGGCGAAACGGATTAAGCATGCGGGCGCCCCTGTTTTTTATTACGTGAGCCCGCAGGTGTGGGCATGGCGCGAGGGACGTGTCAAGCAAATCAAAGAAGTCGTAGACAAGATGCTGGTGATTTTTCCGTTCGAAGAAGAAATATATCGGACTGCCGGTATCGATGTGGAATTTGTCGGTCATCCGCTCATGAATATGGTGCGCGCGTCGAAATCAAAAGAAGAATTCTGCTCGAAATATCAACTGGACCCGAAGAAGCCCATTGTTGCAATTCTTCCTGGCAGCCGACGTAAAGAAGTCCGATACATCCTGCCGACGTTGTGCGAATCAGTCTCTCTAATCGCGTCATACAAGCCGGATACGCAATTCGTGTTGCCTCTCGCACCTGGGTTGGATCGCAAGCTGATTGAGAAGATTGTCGAAACGCGGCCGATCACGATTGTGACCGACGATACTTATAACGCAATCCGATATGCTCGGGCCGCTGTCGTCGCGAGCGGAACGGCAACGCTCGAAACAGCCCTCCTGGGCACACCCGAAGTCATCGTTTATCGCATTTCGGGAGCGACTTGGTTGCTGGGAAAATTTCTCTTGAAGGTACGGCTGTTCGGAATTGTGAATATCATTCTTGGCGAAGAAGTCGTGCCCGAACTGTTTCAGGACAAGATGACGCCAGAAGCGGTTTCACAAATGACCCTGCGCCTGATGGACGATGTTTGGCTCCAATCACGCATTCGGGGTAATTATGAGCGGCTTCGCCGCCAGCTTGTGTCAGGAAGGTCCGCCGAGCGAGTTGCAGAAGCCGTCGCGAGTGGAATCAGTTCCGGACGGCCACAAACGAAAGGATGATCTTGGATTGAACCGGCTTCCCAAACGCCATTGCCGGCGTGAATTCTGCGAGCGACATCATCTCTCGAATCCAACCGTCAACTTCGGGATTCTGCGGCCCTGACAAAACTTCATAATCGAGAACTCGGCCTTCATCTCCGACGTCAGTCTCAATCGTAAGCGGCTCGTCGAAATCCTGGTCGTCGCAAGAGGCGAAACGCAGCATCGTATGGTCGGTGGTGCGGACGGGCTGATACAAACCAAACACAGGTTCGTCGGTCATCCGATCCTGCGCGAGGACAGTGGAATCGGATGCGAAGCTTCCAAGAAGAACTCCAAAAAACAGCATCGTCAACGAAACACCAAAGAATGCGGGAACGAGGAAGGGCCTCAACAGGTACTTGAACCGGTTTTCGAATCGGACCAGGAAGTTCTTATTCCGTTCGTGCGAAAGCCTTACCCGCGTTTCAAGCACCATGTCGTCCGGTACCACAGGCTTTTCCGCGCATGCCAGCAGGCTTCGCATCGATTTATAGGACTGAAGCTGCCGCTGGCATGGAGGGCAAAGCGCCACATGAGCGTCGAGACGATCAGCCTCGGCGGATGTAACCATCGAGTCTACAAACGGACTCATCAATTTCTGTGCCGAAGAACAATCGAACGCACGCATTGCAAAAAACCTCAAAGGTGTTGAACCGACAAATAGCGGATCAACGATTTTTTCAAATCCGCTCGTGCCCGTGCGAGTCGGGATTTGACCGTACCGATAGAAATTCCAAGCACGTCCGCGATCTCGTTGTAGGAAAAACCCTCGATATCACGAAGTACGATAATGGACCGATGTTCGTGAGAGAGCCTCCTGAGAGCATGCTGAATCGCTGTCTCTCGTTCCTTGGCTTGAAGGATCTCCTCAGGCGTCGGACCCTTATGGACAACACTATCGCTAGCCGGGTTTCCATGAGGTTGATCATCGAGCGATACGGTGGAAAATTTGTGCCGGCGTTTCCACCATCGCAGGCGGTTCAGGATTTCAGAAAATGCGATTTTGAAAATCCAAGTCTTCAAAGCCGCTTCGGCTTTGAACCCGCCAATGTTCCGAAAAACCTTAAGGAAAATTTCCTGGACAACATCGGAAGCCTCAGCGGCATCGCCCAGCATGCGGTAAGCAACGTGGTAAATCGTTCCGTTGTACATTCGGACGAGTTCGTCGTACGCGGCGTCCTCATTCGCCTGAAGCCGGGACACGAACAACGCTTCCTGCGCCGTTAGTTCAGGGGGCCGATCCAGCCAGTTATACGTGATTTCTCTCGGCATTTCGATCCTATATGAACGTCACATCCCCATCGATACTACAAGACACCGGTTGAGGCAAATTGTTCCACAAATTTTAGCCCTGCCGCCATTATTTCGTCGACGGCCGATTCCGTAGGGGCTTCGCAATAAACCCTTAAGAGTGGCTCGGTTCCAGACTGACGGAAAAGGATCCAGCTATCCTTTTCAAGAAACACTTTTGCGCCGTCAAGCTGTCCGACCTGCTCCACATGCCGGCCCGCAAAATTGCGCGGAGGCGATGTCTTCAATGTCTCCACGACGGCCTGTCCCGCCTCGATTGGAATGTGCAAATCACGGCGATCGTAGTGAAACTCGCCAAATTCATCCCACATTTCCCGAACCAGTTCGGTGCAGCTCTTCCCCGTTGCGGCAAGTAGATCAAGAAAGAGCAGATTGATGAAAATGCCGTCACGCTCGGGTAGATGCCGCGAGAGTCCGATACCGCCGCTTTCCTCGCCGCCGATGAGGATTTCAATTTCGAGCATGAGCTCACCAATGTTCTTGAACCCGATGGGGCACTCATAAAGCTGGAGGCCGAATTTCGAAGCAATTCGCGGAATCAAGAGGCTTTGCGAAAACGTTCTTGCAACCGCTCCACACCAACCCCTGTTGCGAAACGCATGCAGCAGAAGAAGCGACAACGTTTGGAGCGTGTTCAGATATCGACCGGTCTCGTCGACAATGCCCAATCGGTCCGCATCGCCATCGGTTGCCAGACCCACGTCGGCACGAGATTTCACCACCGCCTGGCCCAGCGGCTCCAGCTGAGGCATCATTGGCTCAGGATTGATCCCGCCAAACAGAGGATCCGGATTTCCACGAATTGTCTGAACCGTGCATGATGTATCGCGCAGCAATTCTTCGATAATATGTCCCCCGCAGCCGTGCATCGAATCGACAACGATCTTCAGCTTGGACTTTGAAATCTTGTCCCAATCAACCAAGCTCTTTAAATGCTGAGAGTAGTAACTCTCCGGGCCGGTTACGAGAATAGGTGCCGCGTTCTTGAATTCCGGGAGGTTGGGTTTGCCTCCCAGAAATAGAGCCTGCAGGTTTTCTTCAATTTTTGCTGTGATCGACGGCGTGGCGCTGCCGCCGAAATGGGCTTTTACTTTGAAACCGTTGAATGCCGGTGGATTGTGACTCGCGGTAATCATGACGCCGCCGACAAATTTGCGGCGCCGTACCTCGAACGACACGTACGGCGTTGGGTATGGCCGATCGAGCATAACGACGTGGAAACCGTTGCCGGCTAATACCTCGGCAGCCGCCCGGGCAAAGTTCTGGGATTGGAATCGAACATCGAATCCAATAAACACAGCACGTTCCAGGCCTTGAACGGTTTTGAAATATTCAGCCGTGGCCTGTGCGGCATAACGAACGTTCTCGAACGTAAAAGTGTCGGCAATGATTGCACGCCATCCATCGGTCCCGAACTTGATTGGAACATTCATAGCTGCGAATAATCCGTAACGACCGTCTTGTCTCCCAGGACAACGCCGGACCGTAGAATTGCAGAACGCCCAATATAGCAGCCCTTTCCAACGATACTTCCCGTGACGCGCGCCTCCGCATCGATTGTATTTCCGGACCAGATTACGGAATCCGTAAGGTGCGCTCCTTCATCGATCTTGCAGTTCTTTCCGATGACGCAGTTTTCGATTCGAGCGCCGCCACGGATCGTGACATCCGGAGCAATGATCGACTTTTGATCGACCATGACCTCTGCAGCCAAGGCTGAGCGGTCCAATGCGCTAGCGGGAACGCGCGGAGACGTAAACTTTCCCGAGAGGATGTCATGGTGGACCTCAAGGTATTTTTGCGGCGTTCCGATATCAATCCAATATTTATCGAGAATGAAAGATAAGACGGGTTCTTTACGTTCGAGCAACGTCGGGAACAGTCCACGTTCAAATGAATATGGCTCGCCTTGCGGCATATATTTCAGGACTGACGGTTCAAGCACGTAAATTCCAGCGTTGATCGTGTTGCACGTGATTTCATCTGGACCAGGCTTCTCGATGAATCGCTGAATCCAGCCGTCCTTGTTCGTTTCGACGAGTCCATATGCCGATGGATTCTCCACGCGCGTTAAAACAATAGTCGCAACTGCTGCTTTTGTCTTGTGGTGCGCGACGACGGCTGCCAAATCAATGTCCGTCATCACGTCTCCATTAAAGACTACGGTTGCTGAATCGATGTGCTCTTCGGCGTTTTTGAATGCACCGCCTGTACCTAAAGGCATGCCTTCGACCGCGTATCGAATCCAGACGCCATAGTCGGAACCGTCTTTTAAGAGGTCTTCAATCTTTCTAGGCTGATAGGAAAGGCTAAGAATGATCTCTTTGATACCTGCTGTCTGCATCAAATCGATTTGATAGAGGAGAAATGGAGAGTTCGCCACGGGTACTATCGGCTTGGGGGTATTGATCGTAAGAGGCCGCAGGCGCGTACCCTTGCCTCCGGCCAGAATGAGTCCCTTCATCGAAGCTCCCGAAATTCCCGCAAATCGGTATAGGACGCGTAAGTTACCGAATTAGCTCAGGTTTTATTAACTCGCTCCTTGGCGATTTATGATTCTGACATCGATTTCTATACTAGAATATCCGAATGAATCTGCCCAACGGGCTGACCTTGATGCGGATATTTCTGGTACCGCTTCTAGTCGCCGTGTTGCTGACGAAGTATAACGTCCTCATTGCGGCAGCCATCTTCCTGGCTGCTTCGCTGACGGACTTACTCGACGGCTACTTCGCCCGAAAGCGCGGCCAGATTACCACATTAGGTACCTTGTTGGACCCCGTCGCGGACAAGCTTTTGGTATCATCCGCCTTCATTTCTCTTGTACAACTGCAAGTCGTGCCGGCTTGGATGGTCGTGATCATCGTCGGCCGCGAATTTGCGATAACCGGTTTGCGTAGCATCGCCTCTGCACAGGGGTTCACGATTGATGCTTCGGAACTCGGCAAAATGAAAATGGTCAGTCAGGTGACTGCAATTACTCTGCTGATCCTGGGTATGCCGATGCCGGGCGGCAATCCCCATCCTATTTTTCACACACTCGGAACAATCTCGCTCTACTTCGTGGTTCTGTTTGCAGTCGTGTCCGCCTTCGAATATTTCCGAACGTTCTGGACAAAGATTGACGATCGCTTCAAAGCGCGGCAACGCCGCCGGTTGATTCTGTTGCAGAAACGGCAGCGGCGTCATGTTCCAACCCGTGATGTTCCAACTCACTGAGAGCGAGAAGCAGTTCCTCCTGAAAATCGCGCGCGACTCAGTCCAACTTTATCTTTTGGGCCAGGAGCCACGCGTTCCGCATATAGCTCCAGGCGTTTTGACTGAGCCTCATGGACTGTTCGTTTCGATCCATAAGAATGGCCAACTTCGCGGCTGCATCGGGAACGTGGAGCCGACAGAGCCTTTGTTTCGAAGCGCTGCGCAATGCGCAATCGCGGCGTCCGTAAACGATCCGAGGTTTCTCCCACTCACACCGGACGAGCTTTTGGAAGCGGAATTCGAAATTTCCGTTCTATCAGGGATGCAACAGGTACAAAACGTCTCGGAAATTGAAGTCGGAAAACACGGACTCTTGATCAGCAAAAGCCGTTCCCGTGGATTGTTGTTGCCACAGGTTGCCGCAACCTACGGCTGGGACCGCGAGCGCTTCCTCGATGAGACCTGCAAGAAGGCAGGTCTTCGCGCGGGCGATTGGAGGGAAGGAGCCATCATTCATCGTTTCAGCGCGTCGATTTTTTGTGAGAAACAGTTCCACCTTTCAGCCACTTCATGATCCTGACCATTCCGTACCCCAACATCGATCCGGTGTTCCTGCGCCTGGGTCCAATACAACTCCGTTGGTACGGTTTGATGTACATGCTGTCGTTCATCATCGGTTTTTTCGTCCTGCGGCGATACGCAAAGTACAAGAAGCTGAACATGTCGACGGACCATCTATACGACTTGCTGTTTTATTTAATTCTCGGTGTCATGATCGGTGGACGTCTGGGATACGTCCTATTTTACGATCTCAGTAGCTACATTCGAGACCCACTCTCAATATTCGCCATTTGGCAAGGCGGCATGTCATTCCACGGCGGATTCATCGGAATGATATTGGCCGCAATCTGGATATGCCGGCGAAAACAATGGAATTTTTGGGACATCGCCGACCTTGGAAGCGCCGTGGCGCCCATTGGTCTTGGGCTCGGCCGGATCGGCAACTTCATTAATGGAGAACTGTACGGACGCACGACAAACGTCGCATGGGCGATGATCTTTCCCGAGGGTGGTACCACACCCCGCCATCCATCGCAGATTTACGAAGCCCTGCTCGAAGGACTTGTGCTGTTCCTGTTCCTGCGTTGGTTTTACAGAAAGAATTTTTACCGCGGGACGGTTTTCTGGGCGCTTATCGCCTTTTACGGATTGTTCCGTTTCCTCGTAGAGTTTGGGCGGGAACCGGACGCTCAGATTGGACTCGATCTTGGCCCCTTTACTCGCGGGCAACTACTCTCATTCCCGATGCTGGTCGTCGGGACAACGATGATGATTATCTACGCTCGACGAAGTCCCCAAGTGAAAGCGCGTCCGACGAGTAAGTCACGAGCGCAGTAGAGGCCCTCTCGCCGACCTTCAGCACGATTAATTCACCGATCGCAGCAACCTGCCCTCTCAACTTCTTTACTTCGGGGGGGTACGAAAAAAGTCGTCGATCCAACTGCTCACTGCGGTACACGATGAATAGGTCGCCAGGCTTGACGGATTTGTTCTCGCCGACATCGATATAAACAATAGAGCCGGCGCCTGCAATACCGCGATCAATCACAGCGAGCCCGCTGCCTCCAACGCCCGGTTGTATGTTTGGTCCTGAGAAGCGTGAGCCGTTACTCAAAAGAACCGTCTTCGTAGTGACGATTTCGCCCGTAACTCCACTGCTCGTCTTCATGAGAGGATCGAAAGGACGGGGCCGCTGTGGCTGCGGGAAAGCAGAAGGCACGAATGGCAAAATAACATCGCCCACTTCGACGGCATCACCGCAACTGTGAGTCACGCGCGCGAGGGAAAAGTCCGCCTGGGTTAACGCCACTTTCAAATAGGCAACGTTTAGGTAATGCATGCCCAGTTCGCGCTCGGTCTTGGTTCTCCCATACGGGTTTGTCAGTGTCCGAGTGGATCGAACGACCTGATACTCGTTTCCCGCCATGATTCCATCTTCGGATCCCTGACTCAGGTACACATAATCGGAATCTGTAGCGAGAACCCCGTTTGATGAATCGAACTTAGCAATGACCTTCAGGTTCTTCGATACCGGTACCGCTTTCACAAAGCCGGAACAATAAAGATCATCCGCTTTCACTTCCGGCGGCGGCTTTCGCTGATCCAAAAGAATTGTGCGCTCAGCAGGCAAAGGAGGTGGAGGCGGCGGTACTAAGAATGGAGGAATCACCGGTTGCGCTGGTGGACGAACTTCCGCCTCAGGCGACGGCTCGGGCGCCGGAGGCTCCGGCGCGGGTTCCGGTGGCTTTGCCTCGCTGAGGACTGTAACCGGCCGGATCAAGATTTTGTCGTTTGGATAAATCCAATGCGGATTAATGATGTGTTCGTTCTGCTCCCAAAGCTGGGGCCAAAGCCGGGGATTCTTCAGGACATCACCTGTGATCACCCAGAGTGTGTCTCCCCGCTGAACGATCCGAATTTCATATTTCTCGGGACTCGCCGGATCCTGGTTGGCGCTCACATGCCCGTCAGGCCTTACCGTCAAATTCTTGGGTGGGGGTCCTTGCGGAGGAGCCGTTTTGGTTGGAGTTTGTGCAAAAGCGCTGGAAACCATCAGAAAAGCGGCGAATAAAATCCTCATAGATCCGCCATTAGTAGCAGATGCGCGCAAGGGGGTCAACTAAATGTGGAGCTTGCGGTTGTTTGCGACATAGCGTCGTTCTAGGGGGCGCCGACGCCCGCCCGAAGTCCAAAATATGTTATCCTCAATCGTTTCTAAACTCGCGGAGATGAAGAATCTAGGCGTTTACGACAACATCTGTCAGGCAATTGGAAAAACGCCGGTTGTGCGGTTGAATCGCATCCCACGAGATGGCTGGGCGGAGATCCTCGTGAAGCTGGAATCTTTCAATCCGGGAGGAAGTGTTAAGGACCGGATTGGCCTGAGCATGATCGAGGCTGCCGAGCGGCAAGGAAGACTGAAACCCGGGGGAACCATTGTGGAGCCAACTAGTGGAAACACGGGCATTGGGTTGGCAATGGTCGCTGCCGCAAAAGGGTATAAGGTTATTTTGACGATGCCTGAAGAATACAGCGTGGAGCGGATCACCCTGCTGCGTGCATATGGCGCTCAGGTTGTCTTGACGCAACGTGAGCAAGCAATGCAGGGTGCAATCGACAAAGCGGAGGAGTTGGTACGTCAAAATCCGGATTACTTCATGCCGCAACAATTTCGCAATCCAGCAAATCCCGAAATCCATCGGAAGACGACTGCCAGAGAGATTCTGGATGCCTGCGGCGAGAAACTCGACGCGTTGATTGTCGGCCTGGGGACCGGTGGCACTGCGACGGGTGCAGGCGAAGTCATAAAGCAGAAAATCAAGTCCTTGAAGCTGTTTGCCGTCGAGCCGGCAGAATCGCCGGTATTCTCGGGCGGGAAAGCCGGTCCACACAAGATTCAAGGCATCGGCGCGGGATTTATTCCGGAAATATTTAACCGAAAAGTGGTCGATCGATTTATCCCGGTTTCGTACGAAGACGCGCGAAAGGCCGCGCGCCGGCTTGCGGAGCAAGAGGGGATTCTCTGCGGAATCTCCTCGGGAGCGATTCTTCACGCCAGCTGTCTGGTCGCGCCGGAGTTGGGCCGCGGAAAACGCGTGCTCGCCATCCTGCCGGATACAGGCGAGCGCTATCTCAGCACGGAGCTGTGGTCTTGAAATGCTGGGTTCATGCGCGCTGTGCGTTTCCCTCACTCCACGAAGTTTGGATGAAGTCTTTTCCTCAGACTTAGCAGGGGCAGACTGTGTCGAAGTGCGCTTCGATTACCTCAAGGATCCCAAGCAATCCGTTCACGCCCTGTGGGACCGCCTGCCTCTGCCTGTCATTGCGACCTGCCGCGGGAAAGAACGAGGCGGACAATTCGAGGGTTCTATTGAAGATGAAATCCAGATTCTCCAATGCGCGGCAGAAAACGGCGCAAAGTTTGTCGATATCGATTATCGATTTGCTCGACCATTTTCGAAAGCCCAGGTCGTCGCGTCGTTCCATGATTTTTTAGAAACTCCATCCGATATTGAGACCATTCTCGATCGCGCCTGCACCAGCCCGGGTCAGATCGCGAAGGTTGCGACTTTCGTCAATTCCTGGACGGACAATCGCCGGCTCCTTTCGCTGCTTTCAAGAAAATGGCCAAAGCCCATAATCGTTACCGGAATGGGAGACATTGGACAGATTACGCGTGTGATTGGTCCTGCCCGTGGAAGCTTTCTAACGTATGCCTCGACGAAAGATGCATCGGCGCCGGGACAACTGTCAGTTAGCGAGATGTTAAATGTCTACCGCTTCAAGCGAATCCAACGTTCAACCAAGCTGATTGGCATCGTTGGATTTCCAGTCGGCCACTCTTTATCTCCAGACATTCACAACCGAGCATTCGATGCCATGGGTTTGGATTTTGTTTATCTAAAATTTCCAAGCCCTGACATCAAAGACTTCGTTGAGAATGCGCGTGCGATCGGCGTCGAGGGATTCTCGGTCACGATTCCGCACAAGACCGCCGTGATTCCATTCCTCGACGAGTTGACGCCGGAAGCTCGAAATGCAGGAGCTGTAAACACCGTGTCACGCCGAGATCACAAGTGGATTGGAGACAATACCGATGTTTACGGTGTGCGCGCCGCAGTCCAATCATCCGGATTCGATTCCGCCGGAAAGCACATCGTTGTTCTCGGCGCCGGCGGCGCAGCTAAAGCGGCGGTAGCCGCCCTGTCTCAGGCCAAAAAAATTACAGTGCTTCCCAGGCGGGAAATCGCAGAAGCAACGAAGTATCGCTGTGACCTGCTGATCAACGCTACACCACTGGGAATGTTTCCCGCTGTTGACAGCTCGCCGCTAAACGGCCCAATTCCTGCCGACGTGGTGTTCGACATGGTCTATAATCCGCGAATAACGCGCCTGCTGACATCGGCCCGCGCCCAGGGCAAGACCGTCATTCAGGGCACTACCATGTTTCTGGCACAGGCGGCCCGGCAATTCGAAATTTGGACGGGTCATCGCGCTCCCTCAGAAATCTTCGAAGAGAAGTCAGGTTTGTCATGAGCCACAGCTTTTCATTTCGAATTCCAGCCAGCACGTCCAACTTGGGCTCCGGGTTCGACGCGCTCAGCCTGGCCTTGCGCAGATATCTGAGGATTGCTGTCTCCATCACGTCGTCTCCCGAAATCATCGTTCGCGGTGTCGACGCACCCTCGATCCCGACAACCCCAGACAACTTGATCGTCCGCGTCGCAAATAGCATTGCTGCGCAAAGGAAGCGGCCTCTGCCCGCATTTCGAATGACGATCGATAACGAAATCCCGCTCGCGCGCGGAATGGGCTCCAGCGCTGCAGCCATTATCGCGGGAATCACCTGCTATGAATTGGCCGCGGACGACAAATTGAGCGAGGCGGAAACCTTTCGCTACGCGCATGAGTTCGAACCGCACCCGGATAATCTGGCAGCAGCGCTTCGGGGCGGGTTGGTTGCAGCTGCGGTGTCTACGGATGGAGACGTTTGCGTTTCAAAGCTGCACGTTGCAGATGGCGCGCAAGCGACTGTTGTGATTCCGGAATTTGAGCTCTCGACGGAAAAGGCCCGGGCGGTTTTGCCTCAGATTTACTCCAGAAAGGATGCGGTTTACAACATCCAGCGTTCCGCGTTGACGATCGCCTCTCTGACTACGGGCGACTGGGCGCTCTTGCGAGAAGCCATGCGCGATCGCATTCATCAGCCGTATCGCGCCGCGCTGATCCCGGGACTGGATGAAATTCTGGCGCTCGCCACATCGGGTTTACTTGGCGTCGCCTTGAGCGGAGCCGGGCCGACAGTCTTCGCCCTCGCGAAACTCGGCGAAGCGGAAAGAGTCGGCAGCGCGATCGCGAATGTTTTTATGAAACACGGAGTGAAAGCCACTCCGCTAGTCGTGGATATTGATAACGAAGGAAGGACTATACCTGCTTAGAGGTTCTATGAAGAAATTGAAGGTCGGAATACTTGGGGCAACGGGAACTGTAGGACAGCGCATGATTCAATTGCTCGACCGGCATCCCTGGTTCGAGATCTCCGCCGTCGCGGCATCGGATAATTCAGCAGGAAAAAACTATGCTCACGCGACGAAATGGATGCTGGAAACTCCCATTCCCGACTTTGTCGCAAATATGACTGTGGCTCCCTGCCAGCCGGGGCTGGATTGTGATTTCGTCCTTTCGGGACTTCCATCCGCAATTGCGGAGGAAACGGAGCTCCAGCTTGCAAAGGCCGGCTTGCCGGTTGTCAGCAACGCCGGAAGCCATCGCATGAAAGGGGACGTACCCTTGCTCGTCCCTGAAATCAATTCCGATCACCTCGATGCGCTCGAGCTGCAGAGGAAACGCATTGGAAGCCGCGGCTTCATCGTGACCAATCCAAATTGCTCGACCATCGGTCTCGTATTCCCCCTGGCGGCTCTGGATCGCAAGTTCGGCCTGGAAGCCGTTCACGTCGTCACGATGCAAGCATTGTCGGGTGCGGGTTATCCGGGGGTTGCGTCACTGGACATCATCGACAATGTCCTTCCGGCGATTGATAT
>JACXTT010008856.1_pt1 | contig 13871 bp, 8 predicted proteins | sample 9270951 | NCBI WGS metagenome assembly JACXTT01 (sample SAMN15532306, study PRJNA645909) | rock metagenome | isolation source: weathered quartz diorite | place: Puerto Rico | collected 2017-06-21 | reverse complement strand
CGCCGCCGCGCCGTCGGCGACGTCTTCGTCATCGCCGGCGTCGGCGCCGCCGCCTGGCTCGCCACCGCCGCGTACTTCGCAGCGCGCGGGCACTTCACCGACTTCTACCAGGCCGTCTTCACCTACAACAGCTTCTATTCGTCCCACTACTGGTCCGACAACAACACGGTCAGCTCGCTGAGCGTCGTCGGGAATCTGATCAACAGCGTGGCCGTCGACGAGTTCTCTCCCAAGTTCCTCTCGCTCGCGACGACGCTCGCCGTCTTCGCTGTCTTCGGCGTGGTGCGCGGCGCGATCGTCGGTCCGCGCCGTCCGTGGCTGTGGCTGGTCGGGCTCGGAGCCGGAACGCACATCGCCGTGGCGCTCCCGGGGCAATGGCACGCGCACTACTATCAGCTCTGGCTCCCGCTGCTCGCGATCGCCGCGGGCTGGACGGCGGCGGCCCCGCTTCCCGTCAAACGGCGGATCTTGAGATGGATCCCCGGGGCCGGGGCGGTGGCCGCGGCGGTCCTGCTGGTCGCCCAGCAAGCCCCGCTCTACGAGGTGCCGCCCGAAGCGTGGTCGCGGCTCAAATACGGCGACGCGTTCGTCATGGAGCAGAACCTCGGCCGCGAGCTGGGGGTGCTGCTGGCGCCGGGCGAGACCTTCTACGAGTGGGGCGCCGAGACCGGCCTCTACTTCGAGAGTCGGCACTCGCCGCCCAGCGGCGCGTTCTACGTGTTTCCCCTGGTAGACGGCCCGGCCGCGTCACCGCTCACCGTGCGAACGGTGGCCGATCTCGACCGCCGTTTGCCGACGATGTTCGTCGTTAACCTGAGCTTCCGGGCTCGGACTCGCCATCCAGTCCTGGACTGGGCCGAGCCCCGCTACGTCGCGATGGCTGGCGGGGTCGACCGCGGAACCTACGTGCTTCTCGTCAGGAGAGGCAGCCGCCTCGACGTCACACCCGCCCGGTAGTCCGGACGCCGACCGATTCGACCGCGGGGACAGCGAGTCCGCGGCCCGAGTCACTTGTGTCAAAGTACGATGGCGCGACCGTCGGGCGGGCCCTCGATCACCTGAACAGGCTCGAAATTACCGTTTGATATCACTCATTTGTGACGTGCCGCGAGGGGTGCTGGATGGCTTGTCGCTTGCACCCCTAACGCCATCCGGTGGAACGCGGCGACACGAGCGCGATGGGAACTCAAGGCCTGAGCCTGGCGATCGGGGAGGCGCGACGCGCTCCTGCGCTGTCGCTGGCCCTTCGTGCCGCGGGCGTCGAGCGTTCCCTCGCCGTCGTGCTGCTGCTCCAGCTCGCGCTGTCCGCGGCGCTGGTCGTCCTCATGGCGGCGCGAAGCCCCATCGACGCCCACCCGGACGAGACGCTTCATCTCGACGCCGGCCGATACTTCATCGACCACTGGCTGCCCCCGCCCGTCGGCGCCCCTGACGCGGCGCAGTCGTACAGCAAGTACGGCAGGTCCTACGTCGACGAAGGCGATATCGTCTACTGGATGTTCGGCACCGCCGCCGCCATCGGAAGAACCGTGGGGGCAGCTCCCGCTCCGGCGATGCGATGGTTCCAGGTGTCGCTCTACTGCGGCCTGGTCGCGTGGACGACCGTGCGCGCGCGGCGATTCGCGCCAGCCCTCGCGTTTCTCGTGCTGACTCCGCAAGTCTGGTACGTCTTTTCGTACATCAACGGTGACGCGCTCCCGTTTGCGCTCTTCACGGTGATCCTCATGGAGCTGGCCTGGCCCGACTCCGCGGTTCGATCGTTCCTGAGCGGGGCGGGGCCGCGGCCCACCACGGGCGTGTTCGCGGTGGGAGTACTCCTCGGGCTCCTCGTCCTCTCCAAGCTCAACTACATGGTCGGCGTCGCGTTCGTCGCCGGAATCCTCGCCTGGCTCGGCGGCGGGGCCGGACACTGGAAGCGCGCGCTCCTCGTGGTGGTCGTCGCCGCCGCGGTCGCGCTGCCGTGGATGACGTACCACGGTTGGCTGAACGACTTTCGCACCGGAGAGAAGATCTTCGAGTACGTCGAGAAGGTGGCCGCGCCCGACATGAGACCGTCGGCCCAGAGCGGGCCGAGCTCGTTCGCCTTGATGTCGCTCAGAGCCAAGGGCGTGTCGCTGTGGGACGTCCTCGTGACGCTCAACTGGATCGGCCTGTCCTTCCGGAGCTTCTGCGGGCTCTACGGTTGGATGAGCGTCGTGGCCGCTCCGTGGTTCTATCGCGCGTTCGTCGGGCTCTACGGCGCGCTGCTGGCCATTCTCGTCGCTCCGGTCGCTCTGCGCGGGTCACGCCGCGCCTGGGCGCTGTCGGTCGCAGTCGCGGTCTGCGCGGCGCTCGTGCTCGGGCAGTCGGTCTATCGGTCCTGGACCTACGATTTTCAGGCGCAGGGCCGCTACCTGTTCCCCATCCTGCCGATGCTGTTCTTCTACTGGCGGCAGTGCGAGGCGCGCACGCTGCGCGTGCCGGCGCTCTTCGTGGCCGTGCTCGTCGGGGTTCACGGGCTCATGTCGTTCGCGCTGGTGGGGCTCGGGACACTCGTGCGCCATGCGTGAGCCGCCGGCGATGAGTACGCGCACCTTCCGCGACGTGCGCGAGTTCAAGTCGTGGAACGACGCGATGGTCGAGAAATACGACGTCGAGCAGTTCCACAACCATCCGAGCCCGCTGATCCGATACATCGAACGAAAGCGGGTCCGCCGCATCCTGGCGCTGCTCGCGGCGCGTCCGGGGGATCGGGTACTGGAGGTCGGCTGCGGCGCCGGAAACATCCTCGCCCAGATCCCGAGCGCCCGCCGCTGCGGGATCGACCTCGCCGAGTCGCTGCTCGCGAAGGCGACGCGCCGGCTGGCGAAGCATGGCACGCTGGTGCAGGGCGACGCCGAGCACCTGCCCTTCCGGGACGGCGCGTGGGAGCGCGTCTACTGCTCGGAGGTGCTCGAGCACATCCCGTCGCCCGGCGCGGCGCTCGCCGAGATGCGCCGGATCGTGGCGGACGGCGGCGTCGCCGTCGTGTCCGTACCGAACGAGCGGCTGATCAACACGCTCAAGGCGATGCTGCGCGCGAGCGGTCTCTCGCGGCTCCTGCTGGGCGCGCGCTCCGGTGACTACCAGATGCCGGAGCGCATGGACGACGAGTGGCACCTGCACGTCTTCGACCTCGCCGGGCTCCTGGCCATGATCCCGTCGGGGCTGCGGGTCACCCGGATCGAGGGCGTTCCGTTCCGGTGGCTCCCCCTGCGCTACGTGGTGCGCTGCGAATCCTCTGGGCGGGGCGCGCGATGATCGAGCCCGAGGGCGTGTCGGTCGTGCTCCCGGTCCTCAACGAGCGCGACAACCTCGAGCCGCTCCACGCGCGCCTGACCGAGGCGCTCAAGCCCCTTGGCCGCGACTACGAGATCATCTACGTGGACGACGGCTCGACCGACGGCTCGTGGCAGGTGCTGAGGGCGCTCGCGGCCGGCGACTCCGGCGTGCGCCTGGTCCGGCTCCGGAAGAACTTCGGACAGACGCCGGCACTGTCGGCCGGCATCGAGCACTCGCGCTACCCGATTCTCGTCACGCTCGACGCGGATCTCCAGAACGATCCGCGGGACATCCCGCGGCTGCTCGAGGCGCTCGGCGACTCGTACGACGTCGTCTCGGGCTGGCGGCGGCACCGCAACGATCTCTGGCTCTCGCGGCGCCTGCCCTCGAACGCGGCAAACTATTTGATCCGTAAGGTCAGCGGCGTGCCGCTCCACGACTTCGGGTGCACGCTCAAGGCGTACCGGCGCGAGGTCATCGAGGACGTCAGCCTCTACGGCGACATGCATCGGTTTCTCCCGGTGCTCGCCGCGTGGGTCGGCGGGCGGGTGACCGAGCTCGAAGTCACGCACCATCCGCGCACTCGCGGCGTGTCGAAGTACGGACTGACGCGGATCTACAAGGTGCTCGTGGATCTGATCACCCTGAAGTTCATCGGCGATTTCTCGTCGCGCCCCAACTACGTCTTCGGCGGCTTCGGGCTCCTGAACCTCGTCCTCGGCGCCCTCGCGTTCGCCGTCGTCGCCTATCGCGTCCTGGTGCTGCACCACCTCGAAGCGACACCGCTGGTCTTCCTGATGGTGCTGCTCTCGATCACGGGCATTCTCTCGCTGTTCATCGGCTTCCTGGCCGACATCCTCATCCGCGGGTTCTACGACCCGAAGCGCCGGCCCACCTACTACGTGCGCGAGTCGGTGGGAGTCGACCGACCGGACTAAGCGACGTGTGCGGCATCGTCGGTAACGTCCTCGCCCGCGCAGACCGGGCGCCGGATCCGGCTGTCCTGAAGCGGATGAACGATCGGCTCGTCCACCGCGGCCCCGACGACGAGGGATTCTTCGTCGAGGGCCCGGCCGCGCTGGCGATGCGCCGGCTCGAGATCATCGATCTCGCGACGGGACACCAGCCGATGAGCGGCGAGGACGGCCGCGTCTGGGCGGTCTTCAACGGTGAGGTCTACAACTACCGTGAGCTGACCGCGGAGCTCACCGGCCACGGCCACGTCTTCCGGACGCGCTCCGACACCGAGGTCATCGTGCACGGGTACGAGGAGCGTGGGCTCGCCTCGCTGGGCGACCTCGAGGGGATGTTCGCCCTGGCACTCTGGGACGCGCCGGCGCGCACGCTCGTCCTGGCGCGCGACCGGCTCGGGATCAAGCCGCTCTACTACGCGGCCCTGCCCGACCAGATCGTCTTCGCCTCCGAGCTCAAGGCCCTCGTCGAGCACCCGGCGATCGACCGCGCCCTCGACCTCACGGCGCTGTCGCGCTATCTCGCTCACGAGTACGTCCCGGCGCCGGCGTCGATCTTCCGCTCGATCCGCAAGCTGCCGGCCGGTCACTGGCTGACGTACACCGATGGGCGCCTCAAGGTCGAGCCGTACTGGACGGTCCCGCTCGATCCCGATCGCTCGATCGGCGCCGCGGACGCGGTGGACCGACTCCGCGGCGTCCTGGACCTCGCCGTGCGTCAGCATCTCGTCAGCGACGTGCCGCTCGGGGTCTTTCTCTCCGGCGGGATCGACTCGAGCACGGTCGCGGCCGTGGCCGCCCGCCACGTCGGTGGCCGCCTCAAGACCTTCTCGATCGGCTTCGAGGACGCGTCTTTCGACGAATCGGCTCACGCCCGCCGCGTGGCGCAGGCACTGGGCACCGAGCACCACGAGGAGATCCTGGACGGCGGCCGCGCGCGCGACCTCGTGGAGCGGCTGCCGGACCTCCTCGACGAGCCCCTCGGCGACGCCTCGCTGATCCCGACGTTCTTGCTCTCGCGCTTCACGCGCCGCTCGGTGACGGTCGCGCTCTCGGGCGACGGCGGCGACGAGCTGTTCGCCGGCTACCCGACGTACCAGGCCCATCGCCTCGCCCGCGCTGTCGAGGCGATTCCGCGCTGGGCGCGGCGCCGGCTCGTGCGGCCCGCGGTCGAGCGCCTCCCGGTCTCGCTCAGCAACCTGAGCCTCGACTTCAAGCTCAAACGGTTCCTCGAGGGGATGGACTACGGCGACGTGGAGCGCCACGCCTTCTGGCTCGGCTCGTTCACGCCCGCCGAGCAGCAGGAGCTGTTCACGCGCGATGCGCTCGGCCGCATGGCGACTCCGCCGTCGTACGCCACGTTCCACGAGATCCTCGCGTCGGCGCCGCCGATGGAGGGCCTCGCGCGCATGCTCTACCTCGACCTCAAGGGCTACCTGGGCGAGGGGGTGCTGACGAAGACCGACCGCGCCAGCATGGCTTGCTCGCTGGAGGTTCGGGTCCCCCTCCTCGACCGCCGCGTGGTGGAGCTGGCGGCGCGGATTCCGTTGAATCTCAAACTCCGGGGCCTCACGACGAAGTGGGTGCTCAAGCGCGCCCTCGTCGGCGCGCTGCCCCGGGAGACCCTCGCCCGGCCGAAGAAGGGCTTCGGGATCCCGCTCGGCCACTGGTTCCGTAGCGCGCTCCGCCCGCTCGTGCGGGACGTGTGCGGAGGCGGCGCGATCCGTCGCGGTGGCCTCTTTCGCCCGGAGACGGTCGAACGTCTGCTCGCCGAGCACGAGAGCGGACGGCGCGACCACCGGAAGAAGCTCTACACGCTCCTGGCGTTCCAGCTCTGGGCTTCGCGCTACCAGCCGGCGTGAGCCGGCGGCACATGCCACCGATGAGGCCGGGCGGCTAAGGCGTCTGGCGGCGAGCCACACCCATCGGCGGGCCGCCTTCGGGCAGTCGATAAAAGTGCAGGTGCGGCTCCGGAATGTTGTCCCACGGCGTGTCCGCCAGCGGCGACGGCACGGCAGCATAGTGATTCGTGCCCACCATGTGCCCGATCCAGGCGCGCTTTCGCTGCGTATCGACGCGCTGCAGCGGCCGGTCGCCGAACGAGAAGAAGCTCCGGACGACGATCCACTCCGGCTCGGGCCATCCGTCGAGTGGTCGACCCGACTGGCCCCCGCGAACTTCCAGCCCAGTGTAGAACATCACGATCAGGTCGCCGTAGGTGATGAAGACGCGGTCCTTCGGCTCGGCCGATTGCGCGAGCAGGGCCACGAGCAGCTCCATGGGGCCCGGATATGGACGCGCCAGCTCGTACAGGACGTTGCCCAGCGGGAAGAAGACGTCGTAGGCGTGAAAGGATCGCAGGCGGGCCAGCTCGCGCAGATTGAAGAACGGCTGCGGGATCGGCACGGCCACATGGAACATCGCGGTCAGCACTAGGCACGCCGTGAGCGGAGCGCCCACGAGACGGCTCCAGCGGAGCACGCTTACGCACATGAACGCTAGCAAGACGGAGGCGACGGGCAGCAGGCCCACGGTGTAGCGGTAGAAGAACCATGGCGCGGCCGCGACCAGCGGGATGTAGACGACGAGGAACACGACGAGGACGAGGAACGGGCGCCACGCCCAGGACTCCACGAGCGGACGACGGCGCGCCCACCACGCGAGGGCCAGGAAGAGCGGGAGCGTGACGAACGGGAACGTGTAGCGATTCGTCAGCGCCAGATGGATGCTGACCGTGTCCCAGAACGTATACAGCCGCGGCTCGGACGTGGCCGGACTGAAGAGGTAAACAGCCGGCGCGTTGAAGAGCATCACCAGACCCGCCGCGAGCGCGGCGCGTCGTAGGGCCGGCGCATCGAGCCGGCTCACGAGCACGCAGGGGACGAGGGCCACGATCGTCACCGCGGCGTTCAGGATGCTCGACTGAAAGAGCAGGGTCACCGCCGCCACGAAGCCCGCGACTGCGAACCGCCGCCCGCGAAGAACGCCGACGAAAAAAAACAGGGCCCAGATCGTGCACAGGATGGCGGGGCTGTAGTACCGGCACTGGCGAACGTGAAGGATGAATGGAACGGACCATGCCAGAAACGCCATCGCGAGGACGCCGATCCAGCGGTCGCGAAAGAGCGTCAGCGCCAGCGGATAGATCGAGATGACGCAGAGAAGGCCCAGCAGCGCGAACGGAAAGCGCGCGGAGAACGTCGATTCGCCGAGCGCCGCGAAGGACGCGGCGGCCAGGTACTTGTCGAGCCACGGCGTCCACCACCACACGTAGTCGGAGCCGTACTCGCGACCGATCTCCTGGGAGACGACGTTGCGTCCGTCGAAGGCCGTGGGCACGCCGTGGTCGAGGATGCTGCGGCCAAGCAGCGCCGTCTCGGCCTCGTCGATCCAGAGAATGCGGGTGTCGAGCGCGAAGAAGATGAGCAGCGCGCTGATCAGGACCACGGCCACCGCCGCTGCCGTCACCGCATCGGGCGCTCTCGACGTGCCGCGATCGGCCGGGAGGTCCCGCTCCGAGGGACGGCTCCAGACCGACGGAATCAACCGTGTGAGGAAGAGCCCTCCGGGAGGCATATCTTCAATTATTCAACGCCGGCCGATCGAGCCCATCATTCAAACATGCGGACGGGATCGGGCCCCAATCGAGTCGTTCGGCGGGCTCTCGGAGGTGCTCCGGAACTGAGCGGACTACCAGTCCGCTTCGTTCCGGCGGGGCTTGGAGATCAGGGACCGGTGACGGTGACCGTCAGGTCCGCGCTTCCGAGCAGTATGAAAGTATTCGTCCCGGTCTGCCGCCAGACCTGGGCCTGGACGGGGCCCACCGAGAGGCCGGGCAAATTGGACGTGATCGCGGTGGCTTGAGTCGGGAACGGGACCGTCAGCGCCGTGCTGCCCGTGAGGGCGGTGGCCCGCGCCTGCCCGAGCAGGGTGCTGCCTCGCACGAAGTTCACGACCGGCATACCGAAGCCGAGATTCGCAAACCCGTTGCCCGTGAACGTGAACGCGGCCGGCGGGGCTCCGAGATCGACCGAGCTCGGCGCGATACCGTCCACGCTGCGCGTGTCGGACACCGTGAGCGCGGCGGTGCTGACCAGGGTGAAGGTGCTGCTCCCCGTTTGCTGCCAGACCTGGGCCTGGACGGCGCCCGCGGACAGTCCGGGCAGGTTGGGTGTGATCGCGGTGGCCTGCGTCGGGTAAGGCACGGTCAGGGTCGTGCTGCCCGAGAGCACGGTGGCGCGCGCCTGCGCCAGCAGGGTGGTGCCGCGCATGAAGTTCACGACCGGAAGTCCGAACCCGAGATTGGCGAAGCCGGTGCCCGTGATCGTGAACGTGGCCGGCGGGGTCACGACCTCGAACGAGCTCGGCGTGATGCCGCCCACCCCCCGCGTGTCGTTGACGGTCAGCGCGGCGCTTCCCGCCAGGCTAAAGGTGCTTGCTCCGGTCTGCTGCCAGACTTGCGCCTGGACGGCGCCGGCCGACAGTCCGGGCATGTTGGGCGTGATCGCCGTCGCCTGCGTCGGGAACGGCACCGTCAGCGTCGTGCTCCCGGTGAGCGCCGTCGCGCGCGCCTGCGCGATCAACGTGCTGCCGCGCATGAAGTTCACGACCGGCAGCCCGAAGCCGAGGTTCGTAAACCCGTTGCCCGTCACCGTGAAGCTGGCGGGCGGGCTCGCCAGATCGATCGGGTTCGGAGCGATCCCGCTCACGCCCGGCACCGGCCGCGTGTCGTTCACGGTGAGCGTCGTGGCCCCGATCAGGCTGAAGGTTGGCGCGCTCCCCGTCTGCTGCCAGACTTGCGCCTGAACCGCGCCCGCCGAGAGCCCCGGCATGTTCGGCGTGCTCGCCGTCGCCTGCGTCGGGAACGGCACCGTCAGGGTCGTGCTCCCGGTGAGCGCCGTCGCGCGCGCCTGCGCGATCAGCGTGGTGCCGCGCATGAAGTTCACCATCGGCAGGCCGAACCCGAGGTTCGCGAAGCCGTTGCCCGTGACCGTGAAGCTCGGCGGCGGCGACGCCAGGTCGATCGGGTTCGGAGCGATCGTGCTCACGCCGGGGACGGGCCGCGTGTCGTTCACCGTGAGCGTCGTAGCCCCGATCAGGCTGAAGGTTGGCGCGCTCCCCGTCTGCTGCCAGACTTGCGCCTGAACCGCGCCCGCCGAGAGCCCGGGCATGTTCGGGGTGCTCGCCGTCGCCTGCGTCGGGAACGGCACCGTGAGGGTGGTGTTGCCGGCGAGGCCAGTGCTCCGCGCCTGCGCGATCACGGTGCCGTTGCGCACGAAGTTCACCATCGGCAGGCCGAAGCCGAGGTCAGCGAAGCCGCCGCCGGTGATCGTGAACGTGGCCGGCGGGCTCGCGAGGTCGATGGAGCTCGGCATGATGCCGCTCACACCCCGCGTATCCACGACCGTGACCGCGCCGCTTCCGATCAAGCCGAAGGTCGGCGTGCTCGACGTCTGCTGCCACACCTGCGCCTGGACCGGGCCGGCCGACAATCCCGGCATGTTCGGTGTGATCGCGGTGGCCTGCGTCGGATAGGGCACCGTCAGGGTGGTGCTTCCGGCCAGGGCGGTCGCCCGCGCCTGCGCGATCAACGTGGTGCCGCGCATGAAATTCACGACCGGGAGGCCGAAGCCGAGATTCGCGAAGCCGTTGCCCGTGATCGTGAAGCTTGCCGGCGGGTTCGCGAGGTCCACCGAGCTCGGCGTGATGGCGCTGACGCCGGCGGCGACAGCCGTGATGGGAACGGTAACGTTGCCGCCGTTGGAGGTGAAGGTCACATTCGTGGAGAAGACCCCGGGTGTCGTCGGCGTGAACCGCACGACCACCGCCACGGTCGAGTTCGGCCCGCGGTGGAACGTCGCGTTCGAGACGATGCTGAACGGCGCACTCACCGAGGCGCTCCCGGTGAGGATCCCGCCTCCGGTGTTCTGGGCGGTCAAGGTTCTATCGGCCGTGCTCCCCACGGGTACCGTGCCGAAGTCCTGGGAAAGCGGGGTCACCGACAGGACCGGAGGCCCCTGGGTCTCCCCGAGCAGGGCGGCCAGCGCGAGGTCGACCTGAATCCTCGGGATGGTGGTGCCGCCGCCCGCCCGCGTATCGGTGATCGGCAGCCCCGTGCTGGTGAGGGCCTGGAGGATCTGGTCGACGCTCGCGTTCGGGGCGGCCTGCTTCAGGATGGCCCACGTGCCCGCGACGTGCGGGGACGCCATCGACGTGCCGCTGGCCACCGCGAAGCCTCCGCCGGGATACGACGAGAGGATCTCGTCGCCGGGCGCGAACAGCGACAGGAAGGGCGCGACGTTCGAGTAGTCGGCGACGACGTCGGCCTTCGTCGTGGCGCCCACGCTCACGGCGCTGGACACGCACGCCGGCGCGCTGATCTGGCTGGTCGACCCGTCGTTGCCGGAGGCGATGACGGTCGCGATACCCACGGCCCGGAGGTTGTCGATGAACGGCTTGTACGGCTGGTCATCGCAGGCCGCGCTGAAGGTCCCGCCCCCGAGACTCATGTTGACCGACGCGAAGTCGTGGGCGGTGCGCAGCTCGTAGACGTACTCGAGGGCCGCGAGAATGTCCGACGTGTACGCGCCCAGACACGGCGGCGCGCCGCCGCAGTCGAGGAAGGTGTTGATCTGCGAGAAGACCTGGATCGACATGAGCGTGGCGCCGCGCCCCACGCCGAAGATCGGCAGATCGAGTGACGTCCCGTCGCCGGCGACGATCCCGGCCACGTGCGTCCCGTGCCAGCAGCCCTCGAGATCGAGCGGGCAGTAGATGCCGGCGCCGGGCCCGAATTGCTGGGCCGCGCCGTTCGGGCAGAGGGACGTGCTCTGGGTTCCCGACGTGGTGGAGTAGCACGCCTCTTCGATGACCTTGCCCGCGAGGAACGGGTGCGCGGTGTCGACGCCGCTGTCGATCACCGCCACTGTTTTACCACTGCCGTCGAAGCCGAGGGCCCAGGCCTGATCGGCGCCGATCAGCGGGACGCTGTCCATCAAGACCGGCTTGTGGACTCGGTCGGCCATCACACGCTTGATCGGGAGGTTCGACGCTTCGAGCGCTGTGAGCGCCGCCGGCCCAACGCTGAGCGCCATCAGCGGCGATGACTGGTAACGGCGCAGTACTCGATAGGGCTGATTCGCCAGCAGGCTCAGGACGCGCGAGCTGGTGTCGGTGATCTCCTGTCGATACGCGGTGCGAGCCTGGATCGCGAGCGCGCTCTCCGCGACGCGCCCGGACGGAAGCGCGAGCTCGACGAGCACGCGCACCTCGCCGTCAGCGAGCGCGCGGTCGTGGAGCGCGCTCGGTACGCGCGGCGCCTGATCCGGCGGCGCGGCGAGCGCGGAAGCGGGAAGAATGATGCCGAGGACGAGCAGATTTACGGAAATTGGCGAACGTAACCAGGCCCACATGGCCGGTTATAGTGCGCAACCCTTGTGCCATCCGCAACCCTCTAGTCCAGAAGCACTTCGCCACGGCCGCCACGTGACGCTTTGGCAGCCCGGGTGCCCCGGGGCGTCACTCGGCGAGAATCGGCGGTGAGAATCAGCGGCGCGGCGGGCGGTCTGCGTCGAGCGGAGTGATCTGATCGGCGCGCACGCGCACGACGATGTCGCGCATCGCTTCGAGGCGGGACAATGCCGGCGCGTCGATCTCGAGCGCCAGCAGCGGTGCGCTCGAGAAGCGCCGCGCCAGGCGCGCGCCGGTGCCGGCCAGACGGCGCAGCGTCTCGTCCTGGGCGCTCCCGATCGCCGACGGATCGGCGCCGGCGACGCGCAGGTCGACGAGGACCCGCACGGTTCCCGCGCGAACGGCGACGCGGACGTCCGGGTCGATCACCGGATCATCCGCGCCGCTCGCGCTCCAGGAGCCCGTCGACGCGACGCCGGTCAGCACGACGCACACGAGCGCGGCGGCCCACGAAACCCACGTCATCCTTGCTCCCATCTTACTCGCGCGGCCGCGCGGTCTCACGCGCGGCGGACGTGTGCGGACCGCCCCAACGGCTAGTGCTCGTCGTGCGCATCTCCCCTCGGGGTGCCACCGAAACGATTGTTTGTCGCCCTCTGGCGCCCACGCTATTCCTGAGAGATGGGGTGTGCTCGGCCTTGGGCGCCGACACTCGGCGCTCTCGGCCTCGCCGCCTTGCTCGCCGGATGCGGGATGTCGCGGCCGGCCGGCGCAGCGGTCGACGCGGGACGTCGAGCGACAGAGCAGAGTGATCTTCCGACGGCTCTGGCGTACTACCGCACCGCGACGAGGCTCGCTCCGGACTCCGCCACGGCGCAGCTGGCTCTGGGAGAGGCCGCCGAAGCCCTCGGAGAATTCGACGAAGCGCTGAGCGCCTACCAGGCGGCGGCTCGGCGCGCTCCTTCCACGCGGACCTGGCTCCGTCTTGGCGCGATGGCCGATCGCATGGGCCAGGTGGACGTGGCGCTCCAGTCGCTCGAGCACGCATACGGGTCGTGGCGAGAGCATACCTCGCACGGTCTCAACGCCGGCGCGCTCACGTTCGTAGCGTGCGCGCCGAAGGTCTGGCCGCGCGTGTCCGACGTGTGGACTCTCTGCGTGCCGTCGGCGTCTCGACTGGGCCGCGAGTCGTTCCGGGCTTCGCGCGAGATGGTTCCGCAAGAGGTCTTCCGGGTCCTGGTCGAAGCGGGTCGCCGCGAGCAGGCTCTGGCCTTCGCGCGCGCGCGGGGGTGGGTCCGAAGCCAGGGCGACTATTGTCGCGCCGGCGATCTCCCGGTGTCGGGCGAGACGGGCGGCCTGCTGGCCATGCTGCTGGAGCCCGATCGCGCCGATTGCCTGGCGCCGCTCGGCACGCAGATCGCCGACGACGGCCTCGCGCGGCTCGGGCGGCTGATGCTGCGGGACCGCGCCGAGCGCTCGCCGCAACCCGAGATCAGGACAGAGGCCGAGTGGGTGCTGCGCTATCGCCTGCCCGATCACGAAGTCCCGAAGCTCGCCGAGTCGCTGAACGTGACGGGCTGGCAGCTGCAAAATCACCGAAACAGACCGACCGAAGCGCTCGCGGCCTACACGAGGGCGATCGCGATCGATCCCACGTTCTCGTGGCCCTACAACAACATCGGGCGGCTCTACATGAGCCAGAACGACGATGCCCAGGCGCTGGCCTGGTTCACCAAGGCGCTCGAGGTCAACCCGAATCACCTCCGCGCGCAGTTCAACCAGGGCTTCGCGGCCGCGCGACTCGGGCGCTACGACGACGCGCTCGGCGCCTACAACCGCGTGCTGGCGATGAACCCGACCGATGCGCTCGCTCACGCGAGCGTCGGCTGGCTGCTCCTCAACGCCGGCCGCCGGACCGAAGGCCTGCGCGAGCTCCAGGTCGCGGTGCGGCTCGAGCCGGGTCTCGAAGACGCGCGGGGATACCTCGACGCGCAGTACGGGCGCGACGCCCGTCGCGGACCGACGCCGTTCAGCGCGCGATGACGAACCGTACGGTAGGAGCCATCGCGTCGGCGATCGCGCTCACGCTCTGTGTCGCCTCAGGCGACGCCGCGCCGGAGCGCTCGGCGCCGGCCGGAAGCGATCTCGACCGGGCGCAGGCGGCGTACGAGTCCGGCCGCTACGCGGAAG
>JACXTT010008855.1_pt1 | contig 13872 bp, 13 predicted proteins | sample 9270951 | NCBI WGS metagenome assembly JACXTT01 (sample SAMN15532306, study PRJNA645909) | rock metagenome | isolation source: weathered quartz diorite | place: Puerto Rico | collected 2017-06-21 | reverse complement strand
GGTCGGGCGTCATCATCGATTCGAACGGGTACATCGTGACCAACAACCACGTGATCGACCGCGCCTCCGACATCAAGGTCTATCTGCCCAACAAGAAAGAGTATCAGGCCAAAATCATCGGAGCGGACCCGAAAACGGATCTGGCCGTGATCAAGATCGAGGCCACAGGCCTCCCGCATCTCAAATGGGGCAGCTACGATGAGCTCCAGGTCGGCGACATCGTCCTGGCGGTGGGCAGCCCCTTCGGCCTCTCGCAGACCGTCACGATGGGCATCATCAGCGCCCTCGGGCGCGGCAACGTCGGCATCGCCGATTACGAAGACTTCATCCAGACGGACGCGTCCATCAATCCCGGCAACTCCGGCGGCGCGCTGGTGAACCTCAAGGGCGAGCTGATCGGCATCAATACCGCGATCTTCTCCCGGACGGGCGGCAACGAGGGCATAGGGTTCGCGGTGCCCGTCTCGCTCGCCAAGAACATCACCGACAGCCTTACCAAGACGGGGAAAGTGGTCCGGGGCTGGCTCGGCGTGGCCATCCAGGAGATCACGCCGGACCTGGCCAAGGCGTTCAAGGCGAAGGAGCAGAAGGGCGCCCTCGTCAGTGACGTGAACGAGCAGGGTCCAGCGCTCAAAGCCGGGATCAAGCGCGGCGATGTGATCGTGGAGTTCGATGGCAAGGAAGTCCAGACGGTCAGCGAGCTGCGGAACCGCGTCGCTCAGACGCAGGTGGGCTCGAAAGTCCCGCTGAAGGTGATCCGGGAGGGGCAGGAGAAGATGCTCACGATCCATATCGGCGAGCGCCCGACCGACGCCCTGCTGGCCCGCGGCACGGAGCCCGGCGCCGCTCCCCCGGAGAGCGCCGAGGTGCGCAAGGCGCCCCTGAACGTCCTGTCCGATCTCAAGGTGAAGGCGATCGACGAGGAGGCCAGGACGCAGCTCAACATCGGCGCGAAGACGGCCGGCGTGCTGGTCGCGCACGTCCAGGCCGGGAGCCCGGCGGAACAAGCCGGCCTGCAGCGCGGCGACGTGATCCAGGAGGTCAACCGCAACCCGGTCACGGGGGTCAAGGACTACGACGCGGCGGCCGCCAAGATCAAGAAGGAGGAGAATGCGGTCCTCCTCGTCAACCGCCAGGGGAACACGCTCTTTATCGTCATCAACCCCTAAACCCCATGGCCGGCCGCTTCGAGAAGTTCTTCAAGGGCGTTCAGGACCGGGTCTTCACGCCGCTCGAAGACCCGAAGATGCCGCTCACCCAGCACCTGGAGGAGTTCCGGGTGCGGCTCACGCGGGCCGTCGTCATCCTGGCCATCGTCTTCTCGTGCGCGTTCTACTTCTCGGTCCAGGTCATGGACTGGGTGCGCATCCCGCTGCAGAACGCGTTCGTTTTCGTCAAGTTCAGCGACCAGTACACCCTCGACGGCATCCTCAAGAGCGGCAATCTCGGCCAGCTGGTGACGTGGCTGTCCTCGGGCCAGCTGGTGATGAAATGGCAGCCGACCGCGCTGGAGAAACTCCCGTTCATCTTCCTCTCGCCCGCCGAGGCCATCTGGAACAACGTCAAGGCCTCGATGGTGTTCGCTGCCTTCCTGGTGATGCCGTATCTCCTGTGGGAGACCTGGATGTTCTCGTCGCCCGGCCTGCTGGCCCACGAGCGGCGCTTCGTCCTGCCGTTCGTGATCATCAGCAGCGTCGCGTTTTACCTGGGCCTCGGCTTCTGCTATTTCGTCGTCCTGCCGTTCGCGCTGAACTTCCTGGTCCAGTACGGGATCGACTCCGGCTTCGTGCCCCAGCTGTCCATCGCGTCGTTCGTGGGCTTCATCCTGTGGTTCCTACTAATCTTCGGGCTGATGTTCGAGCTGCCGCTGGCCATCACGCTCATGGCCCGGCTGGGCTGGGTGGACGCCGTGATGCTGCGCCGGTACTGGAAGTGGGCCCTGGTGGGGTCGTTCGTGGTGGCGGCGATCCTGACGCCGACGCCCGACCCCTTCAACCAGTCCATCATGGCGGTGCCCATGTATGTCTTCTACGAGATGGGCATCGTGGGCGCTCGGCTGTTCGGGAAGAAGAGACCGGCGCCGGATGTCGCGCCGGCGGCCTCCACGGCCGCCGCCGCGGCCGGCAATCGGTGATCCGGGTCGCGATCCTGGTGGTCAGCAGCAAGATCGCCGGGGGGCAGGAGGAGGACACGGGCAAGGCCGCGCTGGTGGAGCTCGTCCAGTCCATCCCCGCGAGTCTCGTGTCTTACGGGGTCGTTGCGGACGACCGGAAGGCGATCCGCGAGCGGCTGGTGTCGCTGTGCGAGAGCGATACAGCTGACGTCGTGCTGACGGTCGGCGGCACCGGCGTCCGCCCCACGGACGTGGTGCCGGAAGTGACCCGCGATGTTGTGGAGAAGGAGATTCCCGGAATCGGGGAGGCGATGAGACAGGAGAGCATCAAAAAAGTGCAGACGGCTCTGCTGTCGCGGGGCACGGCGGGGGTCTGCGAGCAGGTCTTGATCGTCAACCTGCCGGGCAGTGCCCGCGGCGCGCGGGAGAACTTGGCCGTCGTGCTGCCGGTGCTCGAGCATACCGTCGAGAAGATACAAGGGAGATAGCATCCACATGCCCGGAGAACTGCCCATCATCCAGCACGCGGCGTCGCAGCCCTGCACGTACCTGTGGGCCTGCGCCCTGTGCGACGAGAACGAGACCTGCCAGAAGGACAAGGAGGGCCACAGCCGCTGGCTTGTGAACAAGCGGATGGCGGTCATCCGCAACAAGGTCCTGGTCATGAGCAACAAGGGCGGCGTCGGCAAGAGCACCGTCACGACGAACCTGGCCGTGAGCCTGGCGCTTCTGGGCAAGGAAGTGGGCGTTGTGGACATGGATATCCACGGCCCCAACATCCCCAAGATGGTCGGCGGCGAGGGCCAGAAGCTCAAGATCAGCGCGAACGGCGGCATCATTCCCTTCCAGGCCTATAACATCAAGGTGGCCTCGATGGCCTTCCTGCTCCAGAACTCGGACGACCCGATCGTCTGGCGCGACGCCTACAAGTACGAGTTCATTAACCAGCTCATCGGCGGTGTGGAGTGGCAGGAGCTAGACTACCTCCTAGTGGACCTCCCGCCGGGGACGGGCAACGAGTCAGTGACCACCATGGACCTGATCGGCGACGTGACGGGCTGCATCATCGTCACGACGCCCCAGGAGGTGGCGCTGCTGGACTCGCGCAAGTCGGTCAACTTCGTCAAGGACAGCGAGCTGCCGATCATCGGCATCGTGGAAAACATGAGCGGGTTGTCCTGCCCGCACTGCCACAAAGAGATCGAGGTCTTCAAGAAGGGCGGCGGCGAAGCGGCGGCCAAGGAGATGGGCGTGCCGTTCCTCGGCCGCATCCCGCTCGATCCGGAGGTGGGCATACACTGCGATTCCGGCGAGCCGTTCGCGATGTTCTGTTCCGACACCGAGACGGCCCAGGCGTTTCACGACATCGCCAACAAGGTGGACGACTTCGTCCGCAAACGGGCGGGCGGCCAGATGGCGGCCCCCAAGAACAAGCCGGGATTCTCGCCGATCAAACAATGAAAGACAGCCTCACACGCCTGGAAGATGCCCTGAAGACCGTCCTGGCGGCGGTCCCCGTGCTGGGCGTGGAGAAGGTCAGCCTCCTCGACACCCTGGGCCGCGTCCTGGCCGAGGACATCGTCGCCGAGCGGGACAATCCGCCCTGGGACAACTCGGCGATGGACGGCTTCGCCGTCCGCTATGAGGACATCAAGCAGGCCCACGCCATCACGACGCCGACAGTGCTGAAGGTGATCGAAGACGTGCCGGCCGGCACGTTCCCGGTGAAGACGGTGGGCAAGGGCGAGGCCATCCGGATCATGACCGGCGCGCCCATCCCGAAGGGCGCCGACACCGTGCTGAAGGTGGAGGACACCGAAAACACGCCGACGTCGGTGAAGGTCTTCAAGGAGGAAAAGCAAGGCGCGAACATCCGGCCGCAGGGCGAGGACGTTCGCAAAGGCGACTGCATCATCCCCAAGGGCAAGGCCATCCGCCCGGCCGAGGCCGGCATGCTGGCCATCCTGGCCAAGTCGTTCGTCTTCGTCCACCAGCGGCCGCGGGTGGCGATTCTCTCGACGGGCGACGAGCTCGCCGACCTCGACGAGCGGTTCAGCGATGACAAGATCATCAACTCGAACAGCTACGGGATCGCCGCGGATGTGCAGGAAGCCGGCGGGCTCCCGATTCTATTAGGCATCGCCAAGGACAGTCCCGAGGAGCTGAAGGCGAAGATCCGCCAGGGCCTGAACGCCGACATCCTGGTGCTGTCCGGCGGCGTCTCGATGGGCGACTACGATTTCACCAAGCCGGTCTTCCAGGAGCTCGGCGGCGAGATGAACTTCTGGAAGCTGGCGATCCGGCCCGGTCAGCCCGTGGCCTTCGGCAAGATCGGCAAGACCCTGGCCTTCGGCTTACCCGGGAACCCCGTCTCCTCGATGGTCACCTTCGAGCAACTGGTGCGCCCGGCCATGCTGAAGATGTGCGGCAGCCAGGTGCTGGCGCGTCCGGTCGTCCAGGCGATTTTCCAGGAGAAGTTTTCCAAGCGGCCGGACCGGCGGCATTTCCTCCGCGGCATCCTCTGGATGGAGAACGGTATGCTGATGGTGCGGACGACCGGCAGCCAGGGGTCGGGCATCCTGACCTCGATGGTCAAGGCCAACGGCCTGATCGACGTGCCGGTCGAAGTGGAGAAGCTCAAGCCCGGCGACGTCGTGAACGTCCAGGTCCTAGGCGGCGGGTTCTGAGCGATGGCGCCGTCGCTGCCGCCCATCCTCTGTTTCGTCGGCCGCTCCAACAGCGGCAAGACCACGCTGATCGAGCGGCTCATCGCGGTGCTGGTCCAGGACGGCTATCGCATCGCCACGATCAAGCACGCGGGCCACGGCTTCAATCTTGACACCGAGGGCAAGGACTCCTGGCGCCACAAGCGGGCCGGCGCCAGCACTGTCCTCGTCACTACTAAGGGGAGTCTCGCGATGTTCACCGATGTGGACGAAGAGGTCGGCGTCGAGGAACTGCGCGACCGCTACGTGCGCAAGGGGATCGACTTGATCATTGCCGAGGGGTGGAAGCACGAGGGCTATCCCAAGGTCGTCGTGGTGCGCGACCACGTGGGCGAGATTGAAGTCTCGCCCGAGGGCCTGCTGGCGATGGTGTCCAACAAGCCGCTCGAGCGCGTCCCCAAGGGCGTGCCCGTGCTCGACCCGGACGACATCGCCGGTGTGGCCGCCGTGATCACCAAGCGCTTCCCACGCAGGAGCGGCTCACGGGTGTAATGCAGTTCCGGATTCCCAAGATCGTCCTGATCGCGATCGCGCTGGCGGTCCTCGGGGCGGTCGCGGGCGCCGTCGCGATTCCCCTCACCAACGCGCCGACCTTCTGCGCCACTTGCCACACGATCAAGCCCTCGTACGATTCCTGGGTGAAATCCTCCCACAAGGACGTGACCTGCGTGGCCTGCCATGTCCGGCCGACCCTGGAAGGGTTCATCGAGGACAAGGCCATCAAGGGCACCCACGATGTGATGGTCACGTTCTTCGGGACTCCCAAGAAGCCGGAGGATTTAAAGGCGACCGTCCATACGGAGGTCTGTCTCTCCTGCCACCAGAACATGCTGCGCATCTCCGAGATCACCACACGGGACCTTCCGGGACCGCTCAAGAAGGCCGGCCTGATCATGGAGCACCGCAAGCACATGGAGGCCTTCAAGAAGCGCGGGAAGGGCGAGGGCTGCACGACCTGCCACGCCACCGTCGTCCACGCGAAGCCGTACAAGGACTACAAGATCGTGGTCCCCCGCGGGCATATCAAGATGGACGACATTCCCAAGGCGGAAAAGGCGGCCATTGAGGCCACGATGGTCAAGGCGCACCGCGAACAGGATTGTTTCCGCTGCCACGACGGGAAGACCGAGTACGAGGGCAAGGTCCTGAGCCGCAAGTGCCTCACCTGCCACATCGACGACAAGCTCGAAAAATTTCTCTTCTAGCCCATTCTTGCAAAACCCATGGCTGACCCGATCGTCCAAGTCCGGAATCTGACCAAGCGCTTCGGCGACTTCGCCGCCGTGGACGGGGTGTCGTTCGAGATCCGCCAGGGCGAGATCCTCGGCCTGCTGGGGCCGAACGGCGCCGGCAAGACGACCACGATCCAGATGCTGCTCGGGCTGATCACGCCGACGGGCGGGGAGATCAGGATGTTCGGCCTGCCCTTCGACCGCCACCGGGAGGAGATCCTGGGGAAGGTGAATTTCTCCTCGACCTACGTCTCGATGCCGCAGGCCCTGACCGTCGAGGAGAATCTCCGGGTCGTCGCCCGGCTCTACGGGCTGGACCGGATCGCGTCCCGCGTAGACGACGTCGTCAAGCGGCTGGAGATGGAGGAGTTCCGGACGAAAGTCACCCGCAAGCTCTCTTCGGGCCAGATGACGCGGCTCTCGCTCGCCAAGGCCTTTCTGACCGATCCGCAAGTCCTGTTCCTCGATGAGCCGACCGGGAGCCTCGATCCGGACATCGCGGACAAAACGCGCTCGCTCATCAAAGAAATTCGGCGCACCTCCGGGCTGACCGTGCTCTACACGTCGCACAACATGCGGGAGATGGAGGAGATGTCGGACCGGATCATCTTCCTCCAGCGGGGCCGGATTGTCGCGGAGGGGACGGCCGCAGCCATCAAGGCGGTCTATGGAGAAACCGACCTGGAGGAAGTCTTCCTGAAGCTCGCGCGGACCAAGCAACCATGAGACTCCATCGCATCACCGCGTTGCTGTACCGCCACCTGTGTCTCTATAAGCGGAGCTTTCCCCGCGTCCTGGAGATCATCTACTGGCCCTTCGTGGACCTGGTCATCTGGGGCTTCATCACGCTCTATCTCCATCAGTTCAAGGACGCGCTGCCGAACTTCGTCCTATTTTTTCTCGGCGCACTCATTCTGTGGGACGTGCTGTTCCGCGCCCAGCAGGGGATCACCATCTCCTTCCTGGAGGAAATTTGGTCGCGCAATCTCATGAACCTGTTCGCGAGCCCTTTGGCGCCCGGTGAGTTCCTCGCCGCCACCATGGCCTTGAGCGTGGGCAAGGTACTGACGGTGTCCTGCGTGACGGTGCTCGCCGCGTTCGCGTTCTACTCCTTCAACGTGTTCGTGATCGGTCTGTCGCTGATTCCCTTCGTCCTCAACCTCATCATCGCGGGCTGGTGCGTCGGCATCCTTACGACTGGTCTGATCATGCGGTACGGGCAGGAGGTGGAGGTGCTGGCCTGGGGCCTGGTCTTTCTCTTCCAGCCGATCTCCTGCGTGTTCTATCCAATGAGCGTGCTGCCGGGCTGGCTCCAGGCGATCGCGCAGATGAACCCGGCGGCGCACGTCTTCGAGGGGATGCGCACAGTCATCACGACCGGCGCGTTTCCATTGTACTCGCTCGCCTGGGCCGTCGGCCTGAACGCGTTCTATCTCGCCGTACTGGTCTTCTGGTTCCACCTCATGTTCGCGGCCTGCAAGGAAAAGGGCCTGCTGGTGCGGGTGGGGGAGTAGGCAGGTTCTGTCGCAGCATCGTTTCCGTGCAGCTTGCCTCGCAATCGCCATACGCTTGACAGGTCGGGACGGGTAGCCTAGCCTGAAGTTTGAACTTCTTCTCCTTATCCAAATCTTAGGCGGGGCGCAACCCTTCGCGCGAAGAGGAACGCGACATGGCAGACCCCCGAAACCAGGCCCGAGAGTCCTCACGATATCGCGCGATCAGACGGGGCGCTCTTGCCTATCGGAGGATGCGGCAGAAACATATCTTTCGAATAGTCCCTTTCAGCAACAAGTGGCTGGCCGTCGTCTTTCTCCTGATCATTCCCTCAATCTACCTCGCCTCCTTTCTCTTCGCGCGAACGCACACGAATTACTACCTGTTCACCGGCCCGCAGGGCGGCACGCACTATGAGCTTGGGCCGCATCTGGCCGAGGTCCTGAACAAGCCGGACAAGCTGGAAAGATTCCTGCACCTGAACATCGTGCCGGACTTCTTTCCTCGGGAGTCTTGCGGGTCGCTCGACAACATCTTCTACATCAACCAGGGGCTGGCCCAATTGGGATTCGCGGAAGACGGCCTGCCCATGTATTTCGAGAAGCCGCCCAAGTGCTCCCTCGCATTTAACCAGAAAGAATTAAAAGGGAAGGTGCACAACGCCGAGATCCGGTTGCGCGCTCTGATGCCGCTGTATAAATCGCCCCTCCATATCGTGGCCAGAAAGGACCTGGGCATTTCCGACATCCGCGACATTCCTCCACGCGCCAAGGTCTATATGGGGCCGGAAGGCGGCGCTACAGCCATTGCCGCCGACTTGCTGCTCAACCACTACGAAATCCCCACTGATCGTCAAGGCAGGAATCTGAATTTCGATCAGGCCATGCATCAGATGATCGAGGGGAACATCGAGGTAGGCTTTTTCCTGGTGGGGCTGAACGCCGACGCGATGAAGAAGCTCTCCCAATACCCGCAGTTCAAGCTGTTGACTGTCGAACATGCGGCGAGCTTGAAATTCCTGTATCCCTATCTGGAAGTCATCACGATTCCGGGCGCCACCTATAAGAACTCGCCCAAGGACGTCACCACGGTGGGCACGAAGACCCTGCTGGTGACCTCGACCGATCTGAAAGACCACGAAGTGTACGCGATCGCTGACAAGCTGTCGCATAACATCCACGACATCATCAAAGACATCCCCTTCAACGCGACGAAGGTCACAGACAGCGATCCGCAGAAAGAGCTCTACTACCCGTTACACGAGGGGGCAATCCGGTTCTACAAACACGATCCGCCGTTTTTCCTCGACCCCCATGCACTGGCAGGCATCGGGAGTTATCTGACAGTTCTGTTTGCGCTCTACAAAGTATCCTCGCAGTTCATCAGAAACTACCGGGTTCATCGGATCCTGCATGCCGTGGAGCGGGCCGTACTGGCGTTTCACATCGTTTCGGATCAGCCGCGTTGGAAGCGGTTTGGGTGTTATGCCCGCAAATTGAACTTCAAGGCGCTGTCTATGCTCCGGCAGCAACGCATCACTGTGGACGACTTCGAGCGTATCAAAGAATACATCGAAGGGCACTCGCCGATGACTTGGTGACAGTGCAGAAAGGAGACGTCAGATGATTCTCTGTCCCATCGCCCTGGCAGTCGGTTGCAAGAAGTGTCCGGCCTTCTCGGTCTGCCCCCTGAAGGGCGTCATCGGCGATTATAAGAAGCCGGACGACCAGCCGACGAAGCCGCCGGCCGACAAGGCGCGATAAAAAAACCACCAGGCTGTGGCTGATCCCGGCCAATCTGCTCGCTCGTCCGTGACCGCTCTCGTTTGCTAACCGCTCAATATTCTTATTGTTCTTATTGGACTGTTCTCGCCAGCGAACGGCGCGTCTTTTGCTACGCTATAGGGTGGTTTACCTTGTGTTCCGGTGAGGGGGCCATCCTCTTGACAACCTCACCGCCGGGGTTCCTAATAGTAGTAACTTGCAGCGAATGGTATTGCCCCGATTGGGGAGGTCATAACCAACCGCATAACAACATAGCAACCCGCCTGGACGATAGAAAGGAGAACTGTGATGGGATCGGTAACCAGACGTCAGTTCCTCCAATTCAGCGCAGTCAGTGCCGCCGGGCTCGGCGCATCGAGCCTTGCGACGCTGGGATTCTCGCCCAGCCCGGTGCTGGCCGAGGTACGCCAGTACAAGCTGGCCCGCACCACGGAGACACGCAGTACCTGCCCGTACTGCTCGGTCAGCTGCGGCATCCTGATGTACAGCCTCGGCGACAAGGCCAAGAATGCGCCGGCCGAGATCATTCACATCGAGGGCGATCCGGACCATCCGGTGAACCGCGGCACGCTCTGTCCCAAGGGCGCGGGCCTGCTCGATTTCGTCCACAGCCCCAACCGGCTCAAGTACCCGGAGTACCGCGCCCCCGGATCGAACAAGTTCGTGCGCATCTCCTGGGACGAGGCCTTCGACCGCATCGCGCGCCTCATGAAGGACGATCGCGACAAGAACTTCATCGCGAAGAACGCGGACGGAGCGACGGTCAACCGCTGGCTGAGCACGGGCTTCCTCGCGGCCTCGGCCTCGAGCAACGAGACCGGCTACCTGACGCACAAGGTCATCCGTAACCTCGGGATACTGGCGTTCGACAACCAAGCGCGTTTTTGACACGGCCCCACGGTGGCCAGTCTGGCCCCGACGTTCGGCCGCGGCGCGATGACCAACCACTGGGTTGACATCAAGAACGCCAACCTGGTTCTGATCATGGGCGGCAACGCCGCGGAAGCCCACCCCTGCGGGTTCAAGTGGGTGACCGAGGCCAAGGCCCATAACAAGGCCCGGCTGATCGTCGTCGATCCGCGCTTCACGCGCTCGGCGGCGGTGGCCGACCATTACGTCCCCCTGCGCGCCGGCTCCGACATCGCCTTCCTGGGCGGCGTCATCCACTACCTGCTCACGCACGACAAGATCCAGCATGAGTACGTGAAGGCGTACACCGACGCCAGTTTCCTCGTGCGCGCCGACTATACGTTCGAGGACGGGCTGTTCTCGGGGTACAACGAGGCCAAGCGCAAATACGAGAAGGATACCTGGATGTACGAGCTGGGCGCGGACGGCTACGTCAAGACTGATCCGACACTCACGAACCCGCGCTGCGTGTTCAATCTGTTGAAGGCGCATTTCGCGCGCTATACCCCTGAGGTCGTGAGCGGCATCACTGGCACGCCCAAGGAGCAGTTCCTCAAGGTGTGCGAGATGATCGCCGACACCGCGGCGCCGGACCGCACCATGACCATCATGTACGCGCTCGGCTGGACCCAGCACTCGGTGGGCTCGCAGATGATCCGCACCGCGGCCATGGTGCAGCTGCTGCTGGGCAACATCGGCATGGCCGGCGGCGGCATGAACGCGTTGCGCGGACATTCCAACATCCAGGGCCTGACCGACCTCGGGCTGTTGTCCGAACTGCTGCCCGGGTACCTGTCGTTGCCGAAGGACCAGGAGACCGACTACAAGGCCTACATCGAGAAACGCGCGGCCAAGCCGTTGCGCCCGAACCAGTTCTCGTACTGGCAGAACTACGCCAAGTTCCACGTGAGCTTGATGAAGGCCTGGTACGGCAATGCCGCACACAAGGACAACAATTGGGCCTTCGACTACCTGCCGAAGCTCGACAAAATGCATGACATGTTACAGGTGTTTGAGGACATGCATCAGGGCAAGATGAACGGGTATTTCTGCCAGGGCTTCAACCCGCTGGCTGCGTCCCCATGCAAGGCCAAAATCGGGCGCGCCTTGTCGAAGCTCAAATATCTGGTGACGATCGACCCGCTGGCGACCGAAACCGCGGCCTTCTGGCAGAACCACGGCGAGTACAACGACGTGGATCCGGCCAAGATCCAGACCGAGGTGTTCCGGCTGCCGTCCACCTGCTTCGCGGAGGAAGACGGCTCGCTGGTGAACAGCGGCCGCTGGCTACAGTGGCACTGGAAGGGCGCCGAAGGGCCGGGCGAGGCCAAGGCGGACACCGAGATCGTCGCCGGCATTTTCGTGAGGCTGCGCGAGCTCTATAAGAAGGAGGGCGGCGCCTTCCCTGACCCGATCCTGAACGTCACCTGGAATTACGCGATCCCGTCGGCGCCCTCGCCTCAGGAGATTACGCGAGAGATCAGCGGAAAAGCATTGGCCGACCTCGAAGACCCCAAGGACAAGACGAAGGTGCTGCGCAAGGCCGGCGAGCAACTGGACGGCTTCGGACAGCTCGCGGACGACGGCAAGACTTCCTGCGGCTGCTGGCTCTACGCCGGTTCCTGGTCGGAGAAGGGCAACCTCATGGCGCGGCGCGACAATTCCGACCCGAGCGGGTTGGGCAACACGCTCAACTGGGCCTACTCGTGGCCGGCCAACCGCCGCATCATGTACAACCGCGCGTCGTGCGATCCCTCCGGCAAGCCGTGGGACCCGAAGCGCAAGTTGATCGGCTGGAACGGAACCCAATGGACCGGCGTGGACATACCGGACCTCAAGGCGGATTCCCCGCCGGCGGACGGCATGAATCCGTTCATCATGAACCCGGAGGGCGTGGCGCGCCTGTTCGCCTGTAACAAGATGGGGGACGGGCCGTTCCCCGAGCACTATGAGCCGTTCGAGACGCCGCTCGACGTGAATCCCCTGCATCCCAAGAACCCGAAGGCCAAGAACAGCCCGGCGGCGCGGGTGTTCAAGGACGACCTGGAGCAGTTCGGCGACGCCAAGGAGTTTCCGTACGTGGCGACGACCTACCGGCTCACCGAGCATTTCCATTTCTGGACCAAGCACACGCGCCTCGGCGCCATCATGCAGCCGGAGCAGTTCGTGGAGCTCGGTGAGGAACTCGCCCAGCAGAAGGGGATCAAGAGCGGCGACAAGGTGCGGGTGCGGTCGATCCGCGGGTTCATCAAGGCGGTGGCCGTCGTGACCAAGCGCATCCGGACGCTGGACGTCCAGGGCAAGAAAGTCTACACGGTCGGCATCCCCATCCACTGGGGCTTCCAGGGCGTGGCGAAGAACGGCTTCATCGCCAACACACTGTCGCCATCGGTGGGAGATGTGAACACCCAGACGCCGGAATTCAAGTCGTTCCTCGTCACCATCGACAAGATCTAAGGGAGGCGGCAATGGCACTGCAATCACTCGACATCACGGCCCGTTCGGCCACCACCACACCGTCGCCGGGGGTGCGCGAAACGCAGAAGGTGGCGAAGCTCATCGACGTCTCCAAGTGCATCGGCTGCAAGGCCTGCCAGGTGGCGTGCATGGAGTGGAACGACATGCGCGACGACGTCGGCGTCAATCACGGCGTCTACGATAACCCGCTCGACCTCACCGACAAGTCCTGGACCGTGATGCGGTTCTCGGAGGTGGAAGTGGAGCAGGGTAAGCTCGAATGGCTGATCCGCAAGGACGGTTGCATGCACTGCGCCGACCCCGGCTGCCTCAAGGCGTGCCCCGCGCCGGGCGCGATCGTGCAGTACGCGAACGGCATCGTGGACTTTCACGAGGAGAACTGCATCGGCTGCGGGTACTGCATCACCGGGTGTCCGTTCAACGTGCCCCGCATCTCCAAGAAGGACAGCAAGGCGTATAAGTGCACGCTGTGCTCCGACCGGGTGTCCGTGGGGGTGGAACCGGCCTGCGTCAAGACTTGCCCCACCGGCGCGCTCGTGTTCGGCTCCAAGGAGGACATGATCGACCATGCCGAGGAGCGCATCGTGGACCTCAAGTCGCGCGGGTACAAGAACGCCGGGCTGTACGATCCGCCGGGAGTGGGCGGCACGCACGTGATGTACGTGCTGCAGCACGCCGACCAGCCGCAGATTTACAGCGGTCTGCCGAAGGATCCGCACATCAGCCTGCTGGTGGAACTGTGGAAAGGCGTGCTCAAGCCGATCATGTCGATGGGGCTCGGTCTGGTCGCGCTCGCGGGCTTTCTCCACTACGTGACCGTGGGACCGAAGGAAGTGAAAGAGGATGGGAGGAAGGCCCCATGAACGACGACAACCTAATCGAGCGTTACAAGCCTGCGGACCGCGCCAACCACTGGGTGACGGCGATTACCACGATCCTGCTCGCGCTTTCGGGGCTGGCGCTGTTCCACCCCGCGTTTTTCTGGCTCACCAATTTCTTCGGCGCCGGGACGTGGACGCGCATTCTGCATCCGTACATCCGCGTGGTGCTGGCGGTTTCATTCGGGCTGCTGGCCCAACGCGTCCCCAAGTACAACCCCACCACCTACGCCCGCCGCGAATTGGTCGCCCGCACGC
>JACXTT010008854.1_pt1 | contig 13874 bp, 11 predicted proteins | sample 9270951 | NCBI WGS metagenome assembly JACXTT01 (sample SAMN15532306, study PRJNA645909) | rock metagenome | isolation source: weathered quartz diorite | place: Puerto Rico | collected 2017-06-21 | reverse complement strand
AGGAACTTTTTGCTTCGCAGCTGTTCCGTATCCTCACCTTGCTGTTCCTGCTTTCGCTTTACTACCACGCCTGGATCGGCATTCGCGATGTGCTGATGGATTACGTCAAGCCGCTCGCCATTCGTCTTGGCCTGCAGGTACTGGTGTTGCTGGCCCTGTTCGGTTTCACCATCTGGTCGGTGGTCATTCTCTGGGCGCCGGTCGCGGCAGCCTAGTCAGGCGCTTACCGTCACACAATTGATGCTGCGCTTCCCGCAAATTTCGAAAAGGCAATACTGAGATGGCTATCCCGGTTCGCAAATATGATGCAGTCGTCGTCGGTGCCGGCGGCTCCGGCCTGCGCGCGGCGCTGCAACTGTCCACCGCCGGCCTCAAGGTCGCGGTGCTTTCCAAGGTGTTCCCGACACGTTCCCACACGGTGGCCGCGCAAGGCGGGGTCGGTGCGTCGCTCGGCAATATGGGCGAGGATAACTGGCACTGGCATATGTACGACACCATCAAAGGCTCCGACTGGCTTGGCGACCAGGACGCCATCGAGTTCATGTGCCGCAAGGCGCCCGAGGCGGTGATCGAGCTGGAACATTTCGGCATGCCTTTCGACCGCAATGACAACGGCACCATTTATCAGCGTCCCTTCGGCGGCCACTCCTCGAATTTCGGCGAAAAGCCGGTGCAACGTTCCTGCTGCGCAGCGGACCGCACCGGCCACGCCATGCTGCATACCCTGTACCAGCGCAATGTGTTCGCCAACACCCAGTTCTTTGTCGAGTGGATGGCGCTGGACCTGATCCGCGACGCCTCCGGCCATGTGGTCGGCGTGACGGCGCTGGAAATGGAAACCGGCGAAACCATGATCTTCCACGCCAAGGCGACCGTGTTCGCCACCGGCGGGGCCGGACGCATTTTTGCCAGCTCGACCAATGCCTTCATCAATACCGGCGACGGTCTCGGCATGGCGGCGCGCGCCGGCATTCCGCTGGAAGACATGGAGTTCTGGCAGTTTCACCCGACCGGCGTGGCCGGTGCCGGCGTGCTGATTACCGAGGGCGTGCGCGGCGAGGGCGGCATCCTGCTGAACAAGGATGGAGAGCGCTTCATGGAACGCTATGCGCCGACCATGAAAGACCTGGCCTCACGCGATGTCGTTTCGCGCGCCATGGCCACCGAAATCAAGGACGGGCGCGGCGCCGGTCCGAACGGCGATTACATCCTGCTGAAGCTCGACCATCTCGGCCCCGAGGTCATCAACAAGCGCCTGCCGGGCATCCGCGAGATCGCCATCAAATTCGCCAATGTCGATCCCGTCAAGGAGCCGATCCCCGTGGTGCCGACCTGCCATTACCAGATGGGCGGCATCCCCACCAATTATCGCGGCGAAGTCGTGGTCCCCTTGAACGGCAATGCGAATTCGGTGGTGCCGGGCTTCTACGCGGCCGGCGAAGTGGGCTGCGCTTCGATCCATGGCGCCAACCGCCTCGGCACCAATTCCCTGACCGATCTGCTGGTGATGGGCAAGGCCGCCGGCGAATCGATGATCGAATTCATCAAGCAGAATCCGGTGCACAAGGATTTGCCCAAGGATGCCGGCGAGGTATCCATGGCGCGCCTGGCAAAGCTTGAAAACCAGAAAAACGGCGAGAACGTGCACGAGGTCGGCAATGCCATGCGCCAGACCATGCAGGCGCATTGTGGTGTGTTCCGTTTCCCCGACATGCTGGAAAAAGGCGTGGCGAAGATCAAGGAGGTTGCCGCGCGCGCCGAGCGTCTCGAAGTGAAGGACAAGAGCAAGGTGTTCAATACCGCGCGCATCGAGGCGCTCGAACTGCAAAACCTGATCGAGGTCGCGGTGTCGACAATGATTTCCGCGGAGAACCGCAAGGAAAGCCGCGGCGCGCATGATCGCGCCGATTGCCATGACCGCCCCGGTTTCCCCAACGGTCGCGACGATGCGCAATGGCTCAAGCACTCGCTCTGGTACAAGGGCAGCGACAAGATCGAATACAAGCCCGTCAATCTGACGCCGCTGACCGTCGAATCGTTTGCGCCCAAAGCGCGTTCCTACTAAGTCAAGACAAACGGACGAAAAAATGAAATTCCAAATCCTCCGCTACGATCCGGATCAGGACCAGAAACCGTATTTCAAGGAATACGATATCGCGCTGGAGCCCTCCGACCGCATGCTGCTGGACGCGCTGATCCGCATCAAGACCGTCGACGACTCGCTGGCACTGCGCCGCTCCTGCCGCGAGGGCGTATGCGGCTCGGATGCCATGAACATCAACGGCAAGAACGGTCTGGCCTGCGTGACCAAAATCTCCGACTTGAAAGAACCGGTGGTACTGAAGCCGCTGCCCGGCCTGCCGATCATCCGCGACCTTATCGTCGACATGACGCAGTTCTTCAAGCAATACCATTCCATCAAGCCTTTCGTCATCAACGACGAGCCGGCGCCGGAAAAAGAGCGCCTGCAAAGCCCGGCCGACCGGCTCGAGCTCGACGGCCTCTACGAATGCATTCTATGCGCCTGCTGTTCGACCTCCTGTCCCTCGTTCTGGTGGAACCCGGACAAGTTCGTCGGTCCGGCCGGCTTGCTGGCGGCCTATCGCTTCATTGCCGATACCCGCGACCAGGCGGCCAATGAGCGTCTCGACAACCTCGAGGACCCATACCGCCTGTTCCGCTGCCATACCATCATGAATTGCGTCGATGTCTGTCCGAAAGGCCTCAACCCCTCGCTGGCAATCGGCAAGATCAAGGAAATGATGGTCAAGCGCGCGGTGTAAGCCGGACGATTGCCAAAGCACTCATGAACACAATTGCCGTCGATGATCGGCGTTTCGACCGGCTGCGCTGGAAAGCGCGGCGCGGCTTGCTGGAAAACGATCTGCTGCTGAGCCGTTTTCTCGACCGGCATTTGCAGACACTGGATGAAGCTGAACTGAATACGCTGGACCAGTTGCTGCAGCTGGGCGACAACGATTTGCTGGATTTGCTGATGGGCCGCAAGCTGAGTGGGGATGCCGCCGAGGCTGACCTTGTGAACAAAATTCAAACGGCGTAATACATAGGCATTGCGGTTTTCCGCGATGAAGCGCCGGTAATCCGGGAGAGCAGAACATGGATGCAAAAGGCAAGGCAACCCTGTCATACGGTGAAGGCAAATCGGTGGATCTGCCGGTCTATGGGGGCGCCCACGGCCCGGATGTCATCGACATCCGCAAGCTCTATGGACAGACGGGCATGTTTACCTACGACCCGGGCTTTCTGTCGACGGCGTCCTGCAATTCCTCGATCACCTATATCGACGGCGACAAGGGCGAGCTGCTGTATCGCGGCTACCCCATCGAGCAGCTGGCCGCCAAATGCGACTTCCTGCAGGTCTGCCATCTGCTGTTGAATGGCGATCTGCCCAATCCGAAGGAGCGCAAGGATTTTACCGAGCTGGTCACGCGCCACACCATGGTGCATGAGCAGATGCAGTTTTTCCTGCGCGGTTTCCGTCGCGATGCGCATCCCATGGCGGTGTTGACCGGCCTGGTCAGCGCGCTCTCGGCCTTCTACCCGGACTCGATCAATCTGCACGACGAGCAGCAGCGCAATATTTCCGCCATCCGTCTCATCGCCAAGATGCCGACCCTGGTGGCCATGGCATACAAATACACCGTCGGCCAGCCGCTGATCTATCCGCGCAATGATCTTTCCTATGCCGCCAATTTCACCAGCATGATGTTCGCGGTGCCGGCCGAGCAATACAAGGTCAACGATGTGCTGGTTCGCGCGCTTGATCGCATTTTCATCCTGCACGCCGACCACGAACAGAACGCCTCGACCTCGACGGTGCGCCTGTGCGCCTCCAGCGGCACCAACCCCTTCGCGGCCATCGCCGCCGGCGTTGCCTGCCTGTGGGGCCCGGCGCACGGCGGCGCCAATGAAGCGGCGTTGAACATGCTGTACGATATCCAGCGCGCCGGCGGTGTGGAAAAAATCGGCGAGTTCATCAAGCAGGTCAAGGACAAGGATTCCGGCGTGCGCCTGATGGGCTTCGGCCATCGCGTCTACAAGAACTACGATCCGCGCGCCAAGCTGATGCGCGAAACCTGCTATGAAGTGCTGAACGAATTGGGCTTGCAGGACGACCCGCTGTTCAAGCTGGCCATGGCCCTGGAAAAGATCGCGCTCGAAGACGATTACTTCGTCAGCCGCAAACTCTATCCAAACGTCGACTTCTATTCGGGGATCGTGCAAAAGGCCATCGGCATTCCGGTGCCGCTGTTCACCGCGATTTTCGCCTTGGCTCGCACGGTCGGCTGGATCGCACAATTGAACGAAATGATTGCCGACCCCGAGTACAAGATCGGACGCCCGCGCCAACTGTACGTCGGCGCCAAACGTCGCGACATCAAGTAACCCACAGTTTCCAACCGCAAATTCCAGTCAGCAGGCAGCAAGGCCAAACGAGGTACCCATCATGATGCGCGAATACCAGCAGTCTTCCCTCTTCTTCGGTGCCAACGCGCCGTACGTTGAAGAGCTTTATGAGCAGTACCTCGCCGATCCGGCTTCGGTGCCGGAAAGCTGGCGCAAGCAATTCGATGCGCTGCCGAATGTCGCCGGGCATGCCGGCAAGGATGTCGCGCACACGCCCGTCATCGAGGCCTTTGCCGAACGCGCCAAGCTCGGCGGCGCCACGCGCATCGCCTATGTGAATGTCGGGGGTGCCGGCAGCGACGACAAGAAATCCTTCAAGGTGCTGCAGTTCATCCGCGCCCACCGCGTGCTGGGTTCGCGGCATTCCTCACTCGATCCGCTGAAGCGCAACCAGCGCATGCCGGTGCCGGAACTGGAGCTCGATTATTACGGCCTGACCCAGGCAGACCTTGAAACCGAATTTGCCTTCGGTTCCTGGCAGGGCAGCATCGCCGGAAGTGCCGAAAAGGCCAAGCTCAAGGACATCGTCGAAGCCGTCAAGCGCACCTATTGCGGCTATGTCGGCGTCGAGTACATGTACATCTCCTCGACGGTCGAAAAGCGCTGGATCCAGGGCCAGTTCGAATCGATCCAGTCGCAGCCGCGCCTCAACAAGGAGGAGAAACAATTCCTGCTTGAACGCCTGACGGCCGCCGAGACGCTGGAAAAATACCTGCACACCCGCTACGTCGGCCAGAAGCGTTTTTCGCTGGAAGGCGGCGAGACCCTGATTCCCCTGCTCGACGATGTGATCCAGAGCGCCGGCGAGAAGGGCACCAAGGAAGTGGTGCTGGGCATGGCCCACCGCGGCCGTCTCAATGTGCTGGTCAACAGTCTCGGCAAATTGCCGGCCGATCTGTTCAGCGAATTCGAGGGCAAGCACGCCAAGGAGCTCGGTTCCGGCGACGTGAAATACCATCAGGGTTTCTCCAGCGACATCCAGACCAAGGGCGGCGGCGTGCACCTGACGCTGGCCTTCAATCCCTCGCACCTTGAAATCGTCAACCCGGTGGTCGAGGGCTCGGTGCGCGCGCGCCAGCATCGCCGCCACGACGTCGACGGCAAGGAAGTCATTCCCATCCTGATCCACGGCGATGCCGCCTTCGCCGGCCAGGGCGTGGTCATGGAAACCATGGCGCTGTCGCAGACGCGCGGTTTCAAGACCGGCGGCACGGTGCATATCGTCGTCAACAACCAGGTCGGTTTCACCACTTCGGACACGCGCGACACCCGCTCCTCGCTGTACTGCACCGACATCGCCAAGATGATCGAGGCGCCGGTGTTCCACGTCAACGCCGACGATCCCGAGTCAGTGCTGATGGTCGGCCGCATCGCCCTTGAATACCGCATGAAATTCGGCAAGGACGTGGTCATCGACATGGTTTGCTTCCGCAAGCTTGGCCACAACGAACAGGACGAACCCTTCGTTACCCAGCCGCTGATGTACAAGAAGATCGCCCAGCACCCCGGCACGCGCAAACTCTATTCCGACAAGCTGGCCGCCGAAGGTACAGTCGGTGCGAGCTACGGCGACGATCTGGTGACCAATATTCGCGCCCGCCTCGATGCCGGCAAGAGCACCAATACCAGGATTCTTTACGGCATCAAGCCGCCGCTGGCGGTCGATTGGGCGCCTTATCTGGGCAAGGACTGGCGCGAAAAAGCCGATACCCGCGTGCCCCTGGACAAGCTCAAATTTTTCGCCGAGCGTCTCACCGAAGTCCCAGCCGATTTCAAGCTGCATATGTCGGTCGAGAAGTTGCTGGAAGCGCGCCGCAAGATGGGTCGCGGCGAGCAGCCGCTGGACTGGGGCATGGCCGAGAACCTTGCCTATGCCTCGCTGGTGGCCAGCAACAACCCGGTGCGCATGAGCGGCCAGGACTGCGGCCGTGGCACCTTCTCGCATCGCCATGCGGTGATGCACGACCAGAATCGCGAAAAATGGGATTCGGGCATTTACATTCCGCTGCAGAACATCCAGGACAAGCAGGCCAATTTCGTCGTCATCGATTCCCTGTTGTCGGAAGAAGCAGTTCTCGGTTTCGAATACGGCTACTCCAGCGCGCAGCCCTTCGAGCTGGTGATCTGGGAGGCACAGTTCGGCGATTTCGCCAATGGCGCGCAGGTGGTGATCGACCAGTTCATCTGTTCGGGCGAATCCAAATGGGGTCGTCTCTGCGGCCTTACCATGATGCTGCCGCATGGCTATGAAGGCCAGGGACCGGAACATTCCTCGGCGCGCCTCGAACGATATCTGCAGCTCTGCGCCGAACACAATATCCAGGTGGTGGTGCCCTCGACCGCGGCGCAGCTGTTCCACATGATTCGCCGTCAGGCCATTCGCCAGCTGCGCAAGCCGCTGATCGTGATGATGCCCAAATCGCTGCTGCGCCGCAAAGAGGCCACCTCGCCGCTGGAAGAGCTGGCCAATGGCAAGTTCGAAGTGGTGATCGGCGAAGTGGAGAAAATCAACGCCAAGAAGGTCAAGCGCGTGATCGCCTGCTCGGGCAAGGTGTATTTCGACATCGTCGCCGAGCGCCAGAAGCGGGAGATCGACGATATCGCCGTGATCCGCATCGAGCAACTCTATCCCTTCCCGCACGAGGAATTCGCGGCGCAAATCGCGGCTTACCCGAATGCAAAATCGGTGGTGTGGGCACAGGAAGAGCCGGGCAATCAGGGCGCATGGCATCGCATCCAGCATTATCTGCAGCGCCATCTGCGTCCCGAGCAGACCTTGAGCTATGCACTGCGTCCGTCTTCGGCCTCGCCGGCGGTGGGCTATCTGGCCAAGCACAACGAGCAGCAGAAAGAGCTGATCGATGCCGCATTGACCTGGGAAGTGGCCGCGAAGAAATAAGGCCTGTAGAGCGCGCTCTTAAGGTTCTCACGAATAACAAGGAATACAACCATGCAAATCGAAGTCAAAGTCCCCACGCTCTCCGAATCCGTTTCCGAGGCCACGCTCGTTTCCTGGCACAAGAAGATCGGCGAAGCGGTCAAGCGCGATGAAAACCTGATCGACCTCGAGACCGACAAGGTGGTGATGGAATTGCCGGCGCCTGCCGATGGCGTGCTGGTGAAGATCGTCAAGACCGACGGCAGCACCGTGGTCGCGGGCGAGGTGATTGCGACCATCGACACCGAGGCCAAGGCCAGCGCCGCACCGGCCGCGGCAGCGCCGGCTGCTGCTGCACCGGCAAAAGCATCCGCGCCCGCTTCAACAGCTGCTGCCGGCGGTGCCGCCATGAGCCCGGCCGCCGCCAAGATCGCCGCCGAAAACAACGTCAGTGCCGCCGATGTGGCGGGCAGCGGACGCGGCGGCCGCATCACCAAGGAAGACGTGGTCAACAAGGTTGCCGCGCCTGCCGCCGCCCCCGCTGCTGCAAAACCTGCCGCGCCGGCCGTGGTCATCCCCATGGGCGATCGCAGCGAGCAGCGCGTGCCGATGTCGCGGCTGCGCGCGCGCATCGCCGAGCGCCTGCTGCAATCGCAGGCCACCGCCGCCATCCTTACCACCTTCAATGAAGTGAACATGGGCCCGGTGATCGCGCTGCGCAACACCTACAAGGACAAGTTCGAGAAAGAGCATGGCGTGAAGCTGGGCTTCATGAGCTTTTTCGTCAAGGCGGCGGTGCATGCCCTGAAAAAATATCCCGTGGTCAATGCCTCGGTCGATGGCAACGACATCGTCTATCACGGCTATTACGACATCGGCATCGCGGTCGGCACCGAGCGCGGCCTGGTGGTGCCGATCCTGCGCGATGCGGACCAGATGTCGATCGCCGGCATCGAAAAGAAAATTGCCGAGTTCGGCCAGAAGGCCAAGGACGGCAAGCTGACCATTGAAGATTTGTCCGGTGGCACCTTCTCGATTTCCAACGGCGGCGTGTTCGGCTCGATGCTGTCGACGCCCATCATCAATCCGCCGCAATCGGCCATCCTCGGCGTGCATGCCACCAAAGAGCGTCCGGTGGTCGAGAACGGACAGATCGTGATCCGCCCCATCAACTATCTGGCAATGAGCTACGACCACCGCATTATCGACGGCCGCGAAGCTGTGCTGTCGCTGGTGGCGATGAAAGAAGCGCTGGAAGATCCGGCACGACTGCTACTGGATATCTGATCGCTACCCGAACCAAAACGCGGTTCATGGCGAGAAAGAAATGGAAGCCCGCCGTCCTCCTCCGGAAGGCCTTCTTCATCGTCGCGGGAGCCTTGCTGACGGGCTTCCTGACGGTGTTCTTCGCCAAGTTCCTGGGCCATTACATCAGCGAGCACTATGCGGTGTCGATCGGCGTGGGGCTGGCGGTGGCGATCACGCTGTGGATGACGCATCTCTTCAAGCATCCGCCCTTTTTGCTCAAGGGCACCTCGCCATTGGTGGCCGGCTTCTGCGCGGCGCTGGGCGTGCATGTGGCCAAGACCTGGCTGTCCTGAATTTTCTTTAATTTTTTTAGCGGGTACGAACATGTCCCAACAATTCGATGTGGTGGTAATCGGCGCCGGTCCCGGCGGCTATATCGCGGCGGTGCGCGCCGCGCAGCTCGGCTTCAAGGTGGCCTGCATCGAGGGCTGGAAAAATCCCAAGGGCGAAATGGCGCTGGGAGGCACCTGCCTGAACGTCGGCTGCATCCCTTCCAAGGCGCTGCTCGAGTCCTCGGAAAACGTCGAGAAGCTCGAACATAAATTTGCCGATCACGGCATCACCGTGGGAGGCGTCAAGGTCGATATCGCCAAGATGCAGGCTCGCAAGGACGCGGTCGTCGGCAAGATGACCAAGGGTGTGGAGTTCCTGTTCCGCAAGAACAAGATCACCTGGCTGAAGGGTTTCGGCAAATTCGTTTCCGCCGGCGATTTGTATGCGCTTGAAATTACCAACGGTGAAAGCAAGGAAACCGTCGAAGCCAGGTACGTCATCGTCGCCACCGGATCGAAAGCGCGGCATCTGCCCGGCATCACCGTCGACAATATCAACATCTGCGATAACGAAGGCGCGCTGATGTTCGGCGAGGTGCCCAAGCGTCTCGGCGTGATCGGCGCCGGTGTGGTCGGGCTTGAACTGGGCAGTGTATGGCGCAGGCTGGGTGCGGAAGTCACGGTGCTGGAAGCGCTGCCGACTTTTCTCGGCGTGGCCGATGAATCGATCCAGAAAGAGGCCTGGAAAGCCTTCACCAGGGAGCAGGGCCTCAACATCAAGCTGGGCGTGAAAATCGGCAAGGTCACGCAAAAGAAATCCGGTATCAGCGTCGAGTACACCGATGACAAGGGCCTCGAACAGAAACTCGATTGCGACAAGTTGATCGTCTCGGTCGGTCGCGTGCCCAATACCGACAACCTCGGCGTGGCCAATGTCGGCCTGAAGGTGAACGAGCGCGGCTTCATCGAGGTCGACGATCACTGCAAGACCAATCTGCCGAATGTCTATGCCATCGGCGATGTGGTGCGCGGGCCGATGCTGGCGCACAAGGCGGAGGACGAGGGCGTGGCCGTGGCCGAGACCATCGCCGGGCAAAAGCCGCATATCGATTTCAACACCATTCCCTGGATCATCTACACCTCGCCGGAAGTCGCCTGGGTCGGCAAGACCGAGCAGCAGCTGAAGGCCGAGGGCGTGGCGACCAAGGCCGGGCAGTTTCCCTTCCTCGCCAATGGCCGCGCGCAAGGGCAGGGCGAGATCGGCGGTTTTGTGAAGATCATCGCCGATGCCAATACCGATCGCATTCTCGGCGCGCACATCATCCATGCGCATGCCTCCGAGTTGATCCAGGAGCTGGTGGTGGCCATGGAATTCAAGGCGGCCTCCGAAGACATCGCACGCATCGTGCACGGCCATCCGACGCTGTCGGAAGTGGTCAAGGAAGCGGCGCTGGCGGTGGATAAACGCACGCTGAATATGTAATGACGGCCCGTCGAGGCCGGGTGGAGATGTTTTTGTCGATGCGCATGAACATCAAATCTGATTTTCAAACTCCAGCATTGGCGCGGCTTTCCAGCCAAAAATGGCTGAAGAAGCGCGCCAAATGGCGTTCTACGCTTCCATCTGCTGGGCAGCCATGAGCCGAATCACGCCTGCCGCCCTGCCCAATATCTCCGGCGAAACCGGCGATGCCGAGTCGATCGAGGCCTCCAACCCGCTCGAGTGGTACTGGAAATTTTCGCAGGCCAGCGATTTCGAATCCGATCCCGCTCAGCTCGCGGTGCTGCAGCATCTCGAGCGCCTGCACGACGATCTGGAAAAATATCGCCAGTACCGCGCCGGCCCGGTCAATCGGCTGGTCACCAATTTCGGCGGCGGCAAGAAACCGCCGCGCGGTCTCTACATCTGGGGCGGGGTGGGACGCGGCAAATCGCTGATGATGGATGCCTTCTACAACGTCTGCACCCTGAAGCGCAAACGCCGGGTGCATTTCCACGAGTTCATGCGCGAGATCCACAGCCAGATGCAGGCCCTGTCCGGCACCGAGGATCCGCTCGAGAATGTGTCCGACCAGATCGCGCGCCAGTTGCGCCTGCTGTGCTTCGACGAGTTCCACGTCAGCGATATCGCCGACGCCATGATCCTCGGCCGCCTGCTGGAACTGCTCACCGACAAGGGCGTGGTGCTGGTGATGACCTCCAACTACCAGCCCGATGACCTTTACCCCAACGGCCTGCAGCGTGCGCGCTTCTTGCCGGCCATCGACATCTTGAAGCGCGAGCTGGAAGTAATCGAGATCGCCGGCAATCGCGACCATCGGCGCCGCATTCTCGAATCCACGCCGGTCTATCATTCGCCCCTGTCCAAAGCCGCCGAGCAGGCGCTGGCGCGCGCCTTCGAGGCCATGTCCAAGGCCAGCTACAAGGCCAATGGCAGCATCACCCTGGGCAATCGCGAAGTCGCGTACCTGCGCCGCGCCAAGGGCGTGATCTGGTTCAAGTTCGACGAGCTTTGCGTCAAGGCGCGCTCGCAGATCGACTACCTCGCCATTGCCAGCCAGTACCACACCGTGCTGATTTCCGGCATTCCGCAGCTGCATGCCAAGAATCGCGCCGATGTGGTGCGGCGCTTCACCTGGCTGGTCGATGTCTTCTACGACCAGCGCGTGAAACTGATTTGCAGCGCCGAGGCCGAGCCGGAAATGCTGGTCGTCGATGATCGCATCGGCAGCGCCACGGCCGCTGCGGTCAGCAACAAGTCAGGCGGCGATGCCAGCATGATGATCTCGGCCGAATTCGCGCGCACCGCCTCGCGCCTGCGCGAGATGCAGTCGCGCGAATATTTTTCACGCAAGCATGCCTCGGCCGACAATCCGGCCGTGCTGGAAATCAACTGAAGCACGCCCTCGTTTTTTTGATCGGAATCCCATGAGCACATTCAATGCCCTGCTGCTGTCGAAAACCGATGCGGGCTTCCATGCCGCCGTCGAAACCCTCGACGACAGCCGCCTGCCGGCCGAGGGCGAAGTCGTGGTGCGCATCGACTACTCGACCATCAATTACAAAGATGCGCTGGCGATTACGAACAAATCGCCGATCGCGCGCATCTGGCCCCTGGTGGCCGGCATCGACGGCGCCGGCACGGTGGAGTCGAGCCGCGACGCGCGCTGGAAGGCCGGCGACAAAGTCATCCTCAATGGCTGGGGCGTGGGTGAATCGCACTGGGGTTGCCTCGCGCAGCGGGCCAAATTGAAAGCCGACTGGCTGGTGCCTTTACCCAAGGCCTTCAGCAGCAAACAGGCCATGGCCATCGGCACCGCCGGCTATACCGCCATGCTCTGCTGCCTGGCGCTGGAGCGTCACGGTGTTGCGAAAGGGCAGGGCGAGATCCTGGTGACGGGCGCCTCCGGCGGCGTCGGCAGCGTGGCGATTTCCATTCTCTCTTCCTGGGGCTACGAAGTCGTCGCTTCCACCGGCAAGATGAATGAGGCCGATTACCTGAAAGCCCTCGGCGCCAAGGAGGTGATCGATCGCAACGCCCTGTCCGCCCCCGGCAAGCCGCTGCAAAAGGAACGCTGGGCCGGCGTGGTCGATTCGGTCGGCTCGCATACCCTGGTCAATGCCTGCGCGCAGACCAAATACCGCGGCGTGGTTGCCGCCTGCGGCCTGGCGCAGGGCTTTGATTTCCCGGCGACGGTGATGCCCTTCATCCTGCGCGGTGTGGTGCTGGCCGGCGTGGACAGCGTCTACCAGCCCATGCCCACGCGGCTTGAAGCCTGGCATAAGCTGGCCGCCGATCTCGACCCCGCCAAGCTCGATCGCATCACCCGCGTCATCGGCCTTGGCGAGGCCATCGCCCGCGCGCCCGAGGTGCTGGCCGGCACGGTGCGCGGCCGCCTGGTGGTGGATGTGAATGCCTGATCCCGCGCCGCGAAAAAACTTGCAGCGACAGGCCGCCTGCGGGCCGGGTAAACTATCAGCCAGCAGACCCATCCAGGCATACCGGATACGACCATGACCGCAAAAAAGCCCGATCCCTTCGATCTTGATTTCACCAAACTCTTCAATCCGGCCACCCAGATCGAGGAGCCCAAGCCCACGGCGCAGCAGGAAAAAGCGCTGAACGAGGAAGCGGTGATTGGCGAATCGAAACTCACCAGCAACGGCTATTTCGTTCGCATCAACGATGCCGCACCCAGGCGCAAGCCGCGCGGCACGCCGGCCACGGTGCTGGTGGTGGAGGACGATGAAGTCACCTCGACCCTGCTCGGCCGCATCCTGCTGGCCAACGGATTCAAGGTGAAGTACGCCGCCAATCGCGGCGCCATCCTCGACGGCCTCAAGCAGTTTCCCGACCTTGCCATCATGGATGTGATGATGCCCGACGCCAATGGCTTCGATATCCTCAAGCGCATCCGCGCCCATCCGACATTGCGGGAAACGCCGGTGCTGATGCTCACCAGCCTGGGCTCGCTGGACGATATCCTCAAGGGCCTCAAGCTTGGCGCCAACGGCTACCTCACCAAGCCGGCCAAGTCCAAGGCTTTGCTGGACGCGATCAAGCAAGTCCTGTCCTAGCAGTCGTTCAATAAATCGGAAGGGCGCGTCATGGCTTCGTATCAACAGTTTTACGAACGCTCCATCAACGATCGCGACGCCTTCTGGACCGAGCAGGCGGCGCTCATCGACTGGGTGAAACCGTTCAACAAGGTCTGCGATTTTTCCAGGCCGCCGTTTTCGAAATGGTTTGTCGGCGGCGAAACCAACCTCTGCTACAACGCCATCGATCGCCACCTCGCCACCCGCGCCGAGCAGAACGCGCTGGTGTGGATATCGTCGGAAGTCGAGCAGACGCGCACCTTCACCTATCGCCAGATGTTCGATGAAGTGAACCGCTTCGCCGCCATCCTCAAATCGCTGGGAGTCGGCAAGGGCGATCGGGTGCTGATCTATATGCCGATGATTCCCGAAGCGGTGTTCGCGATGCT
>JACXTT010008853.1_pt1 | contig 13877 bp, 14 predicted proteins | sample 9270951 | NCBI WGS metagenome assembly JACXTT01 (sample SAMN15532306, study PRJNA645909) | rock metagenome | isolation source: weathered quartz diorite | place: Puerto Rico | collected 2017-06-21 | reverse complement strand
TCATCGACCAGAGCTTTGAACTCGAAGTCGTCGAGGAGCCCGAGACGCGGGAGTATCTGATCATGCTCGCTCTCCGCTGGCGCAGGTGAGCGTCGCCGTCGCCTCGTGGGCGGATCTGCTCGAAGGCGAGGAGCTGGCCTATCTCGGGACGGAGCCGGCACGCCCTGCGCATGCCGTACCGCTGCCGGACGACCTCGAGCCGCGGGTTGTCTCCTCGCTGGTCGCGACAGGCGTCACGGGCCTCTTCCGGCATCAGGCCGAGACCTGGGAGGCCGCTGCCCGCGGCGAGAACGTGATCGTCACGACCGGGACGGCATCGGGGAAGTCGCTGGCGTTCAATCTTCCCGTCATCGACGCGGTGGCCCGTTCGCCGAAGACGCGAGCGCTCTACCTCTATCCGACGAAGGCGCTCGCGCAGGATCAGGCCCGGGCACTCGGCTCCCTCCGGCTGAAGGAACTGCGGCCCGCGATCTACGACGGCGACACCGAGACGGAGCGTCGCTGGCAGATCCGCAAGTGGGCGAACGTCATCCTCACCAACCCGGACATGCTGCATATCGGCGTTCTGCCGCATCACGACCGCTGGGGCGACGTGTTCGCAAACCTCCGCTTCGTCGTCGTGGACGAGGCGCACGTCTACCGGGGTGTCATCGGGTCACATGTAGCGAACGTCCTCCGGCGCCTGCGCCGGATCGCACGGCTGTACGGTGCCGATCCGCAGTTCCTCCTCGCCTCGGCAACGATCGCCAACGCAGGCGAGCTCGCCGCGGCGCTGACGGGAATGCCCACCACGGTGGTCGAGCGCGACGGCGCACCGCACGCCGAACGCGAGATCGTGATCTGGAATCCGCCGCTCCTCGACGCCGAGCTCGGTTTACGGGCGAGCACTCTCGGCGAGGCGTCGCGCCTGCTGGCCGGACTCGTCTCGCGTGGACTCCGGACGATCTGCTTCACGAAGAGCCGCAAGGCCGCCGAGCTCGTGCACCGGTTCACGGTCGAGCGCGTCGACGCGCCGACTGCCCGGCGACTGGCACCGTACCGCGCCGGCTACACCGCCGAGCAGCGACGCGAGATCGAGCAGCGTCTCGTCACGGGCGATCTGCTCGGCGTGTCTGCAACGGACGCGCTCGAGCTGGGTATCGACATCGGCCTGCTCGACTGCGCGGTCTCGGTCGGCTTTCCGGGCACGGTCGCGTCGCTTCGGCAGCAATGGGGTAGAGCAGGCCGAACCGCCGCCGGGCTCGGGGTACTCGTGTGCAGCGACGACGCGCTCGACCAGTTCTTCGCCCGTGACCCCGACGCGCTGCTCAGTCGTCGCGTCGAGGCAGCGATCCTGGACCACGCGAGCCCGCGCATTCTCGAGCCGCACGTTCACGCGGCTGCGTACGAGGCGCCGCTGGACGAGCCGGACGCGGCAACCCTCGGCACCGCCGCACTCGCATGTGCGGCGTTATCGCCGGAGCTGGAGCGGACGCCGGCCGGATTCGTCTGGAAGGGCCGCGACTACCCGGCCGCGCGCATCTCGCTGCGATCGGGCGACGGCGAGGCCTTCACCGTCGTCGACGAGACCTCCGGAGCCGTGCTCGGGCTCGTCGAGCACGAACGGGCTTACTCCACCGTGCACGACGGCGCGATCTACCTCCACCTGGGCGAGCAGTACCACGTGCGCCTGCTCGACCACGATTCGCGCACGGCGCTCGTCGCTCCCATCACCGCCGACTGGTACACGCAGGTGCAGAAAGAGACCGAGACCGCGATCGAAGAGACTATGCGCCGGGAGCCGCGACTCGGCGTCGATCTGCATTTCGGCCGGGTCGCCGTCACCGAGCAGGTGGTCGCGTACCAGCGCAAGGCGATTGCCGACGGCTCCACGATCGAGATCGTTCCTCTCACCCTCCCGCAGACGACGTTCTCGACCGAGGCCGTGTGGTTCTGCCCGGGCTCCGATCTCCTCGCCGGGTTCGACGGCATGCCGGCGCTCCTCGGGACCCTGCACGCGGCCGAGCACGCGCTGATCGCGCTCCTGCCGCTCTGGGCGATGTGCGACCGCTGGGACATCGGCGGTCTTTCGACCAACGTGCACTTCCAGACGGGACTGCCGACGATCTTCGTCTACGACGGACATGCCGGCGGCGTCGGGCTTACGGAGCGTGGCTTCGAGCGCTTCGAAGGCTGGGCGGCGGACACTGCCCGGATGCTCGGCGGCTGCCCGTGCTCGAGCGGCTGCCCCTCCTGCGTCCAGAGCCCCAAGTGCGGGAACCTGAACGAGCCACTCGACAAAGCCGGCGCGCGTGCCCTCCTGGAGCGGATGACAGGCACGACCTGAGACCGGAGAGTGTCGAATTCGGCACCGGTCGATCGTCGTCATGCTGAAATCACACTCGGGAAGGAGACGACGTGCAGTTCATGGCACTGATCTACGCCGACGAGGGCGCATGGGACACGCTCACGGACGAGGAGCGCCAGAGCGTCTATGCCCGCTACCAGTCCCTGGCCGAGGACGCGCGTGCAGCCGGCGTCATGCGTGGAGGCGACGAACTGGCATCGACGCGAGACGCGACGACCGTTCGCATCCGCGAGGGCCAGACGCTGGTCGTCGACGGACCGTACGTAGAGACGAAGGAGACGCTCGGAGGCTACTTCCTCCTCGAGTGCGACTCCATCGACGAGGCGGTCGACTGGGCCGCGCGGATCCCGGCGGCCGAGCACGGCGCCGTCGAGGTTCGACCGGTCTACTTCGACCCCGCGGAGGGCTGAGATGCTGTACGCACTGCTCGTCTACGCCGACCAGACACGCTGGACGGAGATGTCGGAGGAGGAAGCCGCTGCGACACGGGCAGAGTCGATGCCCCGGTGGATCGCCGCCTTCGAGGAGATCGAGAGGTCCGACCCGGACAAGCAGGGGATCGAGCTCGAGGCCGCGACTGAGGCCAAGGTCGTCCGTGTCCGCCACGGGGAGCGGATCGTCACCGACGGCCCGTTCGCGGAGACCAAGGAGCTGATCGGCGGTCTCTTCCTGACACGGCTACCGGATCTCGACGAGGCGATCCGGCTCGCCTCGATCGTCCCGGCAGCCGAGTACGGCTCGATCGAGATCCGCCCCGTCGTCGAACGCTGACCGGCTGGAGAACGCGACGACCGCGACCGTCGACCAGGTCTTCCGTGAGGAATGGAGCCGTGCGGTCTCGATCCTCATTCGCGTCCTCGGCGACTTCGAGCTTGCCGAGGACGCCGTCCAGGACGCGTTCGCGATCGCAGTCGACCGCTGGCCTCGAGAAGGCATGCCCCGCAACCCCGGCGCCTGGATCGTCACGACCGCGCGCAACCGCGCCATCGACCGCATCCGGCGCGAGCAGACCTTCGCCCGCAAGGTCGAGCTCCTGGCACGCCTGGGCGACCTTCCGGAGGAGGACGACAGCGTGAGCTCGATCCCCGACGACCGGCTCGCGCTCGTCTTCACCTGCTGCCACCCTGCGCTTGCCGCCGATGCGCAGGTGGCACTCACGCTGCGAGAGGTCGGAGGTCTCACCACCGCGGAGATCGCCCATGCGTTCCTCGTCGGCGAGGCGACCATGGCACAGCGCCTCGTCCGCGCCAAGCGAAAGATCCGCTCCGCGGGGATTCCGTTCCGAGTACCGCCGGATCATCTGCTGCCGGACCGGTTGAGGGCCGTGCTCGCCGTCCTCTACCTCGTGTTCAACGAGGGGTACGCGGCGACGGCCGGGGAGGAGCACGTGAGGCACGAGCTGTGCCGCGAGGCGATCAGGCTCGCCAAGCTTCTGTGTGTCCTGATGCCCGACGAGCCGGAGGCTTTCGGGCTCCTCGCGCTGATGCTCTTCCACGACTCGCGCAGCTCCGCCCGGGTCACCGCCGACGGCGAGCTCGTACTGCTCGAGGATCAGGATCGTTCGCGGTGGGACGGCGCGAAGATCGCCGAAGGCCGTCGCGTGCTCGAACGTGCACTCACACTCCGGCGCGCGGGGCCGTACCAGGTGCAGGCAGCGATCGCCGAGCTGCACACGCACGACGTCACCGACTGGGCGCAGATCTCACTGCTCTATGGACGCCTGCTCGCCGACGTCCCCTCACCGGTCGTGGAGCTGAACCGCGCGGTCGCGGTGGCGTTCGCCGACACGCTCGAGCACGGTCTGGACCTTCTCGACGAGATCTCCGGCCTCGATGACTACCACCTCTTCCACGCGGCGCGCGGCGACCTCCTCCGACGGCTGGAGCGAAGCGAGGCCGCCGCTCGGGCCTACCGCACGGCCATCACCTTGACCACGAACGAGGCCGAGCGCCGCTTTCTGACCCAGCGGCTTCGCGAGGTCACGCCGGACGCGTGAGAGCACCTGCGAGCGCCAGCTCGACGGCGTCCGACGGTGTCGACGCACGCGCCACGTCGGGAATGTCCAGGCCGGGTTCGAGGATCACCACCGTCCGGCCGAGACGACGCGCGAACGCGATCTCGCTCATCGTCCCCCAACTGCCGCCGACTGCGATGACCGCTGATCCCGAAGCGACCACAGCCAGGTTTCGTGCGTGGCCGATCCCCGTCACGACGACGTGGTCGACCCAGGGATTCGCGTCACCGGGCCACTCGCCGGGCAGAACCCCGATCGTCGTACCGCCGGCAGCCTTCGCCTCGCGACAGGCCGCGGCCATCACCTCGCCGCCGCCACCCGTGACAACGGTGCAGCCGCGCTCGGCCAGCAGCCGCCCCACCTCCTCCGCCGCCGTCTCGTGCGCAACCCCACTCCCCACGACTGCGACCTGCACCGCCATTCGGCGATGGTATTAGCGAACGAGGGCCCGCAGAGCCTGCGTCAGCGACTGCGTGCCCTCCAGCACCCCGGCGAACAGATCGCCGTCTCTGGTAACCCGGTCGAGCACGGCCTCCATCGTGAACCGCGAGGGGTCGAGCGACGGCTCGAGCTCCTCCCAGCGCAGCGGCGTCGACACGATTGCGCCGGGACGAGGCCGCACCGAGTAGACGGACGCGGTCGTCTTGCCGGGACCGTTCTGATTGGCGTCGACCAGCACCCCCTTCCTCTTCGTCTTTGCCCATTCCGTCGTGACAAGCCCTGGGTGCGCGCGTGCAAGCCCTCCCGCGATCACCGCCGCGAACTCTCGCGCCTCCGCAAACGTGTGGCGACGGGCGATCGGAACGAGCACGTGGATGCCGCGAGATCCGCTCGTCTTGGGAAAGCCCTTCAAGCCCACGAGCTCGAGAGCCTGTTCGACCAGTCGCGCCACTTCCACGGCTTCGGCAAATCCGACGCCCTCGGACGGGTCGAGGTCGAACAGCACCCAGTCGGGCCGCTCGGGACGATCCGCGCGCGAGCTCCACGCGTGCATGTCGATGCACCCCATGTTGACCATCCAGAGCAGTGCCAGATCGTCGTCGGCGATCGCGTACTCGATCGTCCGTGTCTCGCCCTCGCGGTTCGTCGCCGGGAACGGCGCGGTGTGCATCCAGGGCGGGCGATGCTTGGGAGCGTCCTTCTGGAAGAAGTTCTTGCCCTGCCAGCCGTCTGGATAGCGCTTCATCGTGAACGGCCGACCGCGCAGATGCGGCACGAGAACGGGGGCGATGTCCCGGTAGTACGCGAGCAGGTCACCCTTGCTGATGCCCTCGTCCGGCCAGAAGGGCTTGTCGAGATTGGACAGCGTGAGCGTCCGCCGACCCCGACGGATCTCGGCCGGTACCACCGCCCGCTCGCGACGTACGTCCACTGCAGCCTTGTCGTCGCGAAGACCCAGGTACACCGGCGCGCGGAGGCGCCCCTCGTGCGTCCACTCCGTGAACCGCACCTCGGCGACAATGACCGGCTCCACCCAGACGATCGCGTCGCGGCGCACGCGCGGCATCTTCGGCGGCTCGGGGAACGGCGTCTCGGCCCGTTCGTGTGGCCGCAGCCGGGCCAGGACGCGCTCGAGCTCCGTCTCGGTGAAGCCGGTGCCAACGTTTCCGACCCACCTCAGAGCCCCTCCTTCGTTGACCGCGAGGACGAGCGCGCCGAAGCCGGCAGCACGGCGTCCCTCGCCTCGCGTGTAGCCGGCGACCACGAACTCCTGGCGTCCCGACGTCTTCACCTTGAGCCAGTCCCGCGTCCTCTTCCCCGGTTGGTACCGGGACGAAACGCGCTTGGCCACGACGCCTTCCAGCCCCTGCTGCTCGACGGCCGCCAGAAGGGCCGCCCCGTCCTCGAAGACCGGCGAGACGCGCACCTCGGTGCCGGTGTCGAGAACGTTCGCGAGTACGTCTCGTCGTTCCGCAAGCGGACGGGTGACGAGGGACTCGCCGTCGAGCTCCAGCACGTCGAACGCGTAGTAGACGAGACTGCCCGCTCCGGTCTGCAGCGCTCCGAAGCTCGGCCGACCCGCGGCGTCGAGCGCGCAGATCTCGCCGTCCAGGACCACGTTCGGCGACCGCACGGCATGACCGATGGCACGAGCGGCCCGGGCGAACCGGCCCGTGAGGTCGTTGGCGTTGCGACTGACGAGCGTCACGTCGCCACCGCGGACAACCGCGAGAGCGCGAAAGCCGTCCCACTTCACCTCGAACAGCCACCCGTCACCGACCGGGAGGTCGTCGACCGATGTCGCGAGCATCAACCCGTACGCAGTCGTCTCGGGCGGCGCTCCATCCTTGCGCAAGAGCAACCAGTTCTTCGGATCGCCGTCGAGACGCGCTGGGACGAGCGTCCAGACACCTTCGAGCCGGGAGCCGTGGAGGTGGACGGTAAGACCGCCGTCCTTCTTCTCCTCCAGAAGCTCGTACGTCCCCGTGTCCCAGATCTCTACCGTTCCCGCTCCGTACTCGCCGGCCGGAATCGTCCCCTCGAACGTCGCATACTCGAGCGGGTGGTCTTCGACGTGGACCGCGAGGTGACGCTCACCACGTGTCAGCGGGATCCCCTTCGGCACCGCCCAGCTCGCCAACGCACCGCCGCGCTCGAGGCGGAAGTCGTAGTGGAGCCTTCGCGCGTCATGGCGCTGGATGACGAAGATCGGCGCCCCACGCCCAGGACGATTGCCGAACGGCTCCGGCGTCTTCGCAGGGTCCCGACGCCGCCGATACTCCTCCAGAGGCATTAGTGGTCGCTCCACTACCGCATCATTCCAATCGCCGTCCAGATGATCGCGCGCTGACACGCCACACTTCACAAGGAAATTCACGAACGAGCGAAAATCCCTGCTCAGAGGCGTGATTTCGACGGGGATAAGCCTGTGGAAACTGTGGATTGGCTTACGCGAGCACGCCCATCGAGCGAAACTTCGCTCTCCGCGCCCGTCTGAGCGCATCGGGCGTGATCCGATCGAGCTCCGCGAGCGCCCCCTCGACCGCCTCACCAAGGAGCTGAGCGGCCAGGTCGGGATCCTCCTGCGCTCCTCCGGCCGGCTCGGGGACGATGCCGTCGATCACGCCGAGCTCGAGGCAGTGCGCGGCATCCGGTTTGAACGCCGCTGCGGCCTTCGGCGCCTGCTCCGCATCCCGCCAGAGGATGGCAGCGCAACCCTCCGGCGAGATCACGGAATACATGGCGTTCTCCTGCATCAGCACCTTGTCGGCCAGCGCGATCGCCACCGCTCCACCGGATCCCCCTTCGCCGATGACCACGGTCACCGTGGGCACACCGAGACGGGCCATCGCCGCCTGTGATCGGGCGATCGCGCCCCCCTGACCGTGCTGCTCGGCGGCGACCCCTGGATAGGCGCCCGGCGTGTCGACGAGCGTCAGCAGCGGAAAGCCGTGACGATCGGCCAGTTCCATCACGCGGACTGCCTTTCGGTACCCCTCGGGATAGGCCATGCCGAAGTTGCGCTTGACGCGCTCCTGGATGTCGCGAGCCTTCTGCTGACCGATCAGCGCCACCGTCCGGCCGCCCAGGCTGCCGATCCCCGTCACCACGGCCGCATCGTCGAGGCGCCCGCGGTCACCGTGAAGCTCGAAGAAGTCGTCGAAGATGCGCTCGACGTAGTCGAGCGTATACGGACGATCCTGATGGCGGGCGAGCAGGACCCGGTTCCAGATCTCCTCGTCTGTCGCCTCCTCCTTCAGCCTGTCGAGCTGTCGTTGCAACCGCTCCATCTCCGCCGAGAGTCGTGTGTCGCGGCGGAGCGTAACGCCCGCGAGCTTGCTCAGCCGCTCACGCAGCCCAGGATCGATGTCGGGGCTCACGGCAGTCGCTCAGCCGGCATGCCCGAAAAGCCGAAGCAGACGCCCGAGCGTCGGTCGCAACTCCGCCCTCGGCACGATCGCATCGATGTGGCCGAAACGAAGGTTCTGCTCGGCGCGCCCGAAGTCATCCGGCAGTTTCTCGCGCGTCGTCTGCTGAACGACGCGAGGACCCGCGAACGACATCAAGGCGCCCGGCTCGGCGAGCAGAACGTCGCCGAGGCTGGCGAAGCTCGCGAGCAAGCCCCCGGTCGTTGGATGCGTCATCACGGACAGGAGCGCAGAGCCGGACTCATGTAGCTCCTCGACCGCGCACACGGTCTTCGGCAGCTGCATGAGAGAGAGGATCCCCTCCTGCATCCGCGCGCCGCCGGAGGCCGCCACGGAAACCAGTGGAACGCCGGCACCAGCGGCACTCTCGCATGCCCGAACGAACTTCTCGCCGACGACGCTGCCCATCGAGCCACCCATGAAAGCGAAGTCCATGACGGCGAGGCGGCAGGCGTTGTTCTCGATCCTCGCGCCGCCGATCACCATCGCGTCGCTCAGACCCGATGCCTGCTCCGCGTCGGCCAGCCGCTCTCGATACGGCTTGAGGTCGTAGAACCCGAGCGGGTCGGCCGAGCGGAGATCCGCGTCCTCCTCGACGAACGTCCCGACGTCCGCAAGCTGGGCAATGCGCTCCAGCGCCCGAACGGGGAAGTGGTAACCGCAGTGCGGGCACACCCGCAGGTGACGCTCGAGCTCGTCGTCGCGATAGTGCGATCCGCACGCCGGGCACGTATTGGGGTGGCTCTTGCTGTCCTGGGTGTCCACCTCCTCGCGCTTGTTCTCGATCGAGACGTCGATTCGCGGCGTGGACATCAGAGCATCTTAGACCGGCGTTCTAACCCGGCCACGACGCCGGCAGCCCGACGCCCGCCAGGAGCCGCTCGACGACGACGACGTTCGCATCGTCGGGCACGAGCCCCGTGACGCCGATGCCGGCGAGAGGGCGCCTGGCGACCGCACCCTCGAGAATTGCAACCGCCTCGTCGATCGCGAGGCCACCCGGCTCGGGCATGAAGCAGCGAATCGTCGGTGGGTCGAGAACGTCCGCGTCGAAGGCGACGTAGACGGCATCGACATCGGCGAGCGCGCGATCGAGATCGTCGTCGATGCCGACGGAGGCGACGTACTCGACCTCGGATGGATCGAGCTCGCGGACACCGACGAGCGCCACGTCGGGCGGCGCGACCGCGCCGGCATCGATGGCGGCACGAAGCGGCATCCCCCACGCGTTGCCGGACGGTGAGCTCTCGGGTGTGTTGAGATCGCCGTGCGCGTCCAGCCAGATGATCCCGAGCCGTCGCACCCGCCGAGCGAGGCCGATGATTGCACCGGTGTGCGAGCAGCAGCACCCACCGACAACGATCGGGCGTGGAGGAAGCGCAGCCGCAAGAGCAGGGGTTTGCGCGGCGAGGGTCTCGCATTCGACCACCGCTACCTCGGGATAGAAGAGCGGCAGGCCCGCGGCTTCCGCCATCGCCTGACCGCCGTACCCCCAGGCCCGAGGCACACGCACGACAGCGGCGACGAACTCACGGCCGCACACATGGCACTCGTAGTCGCCACCGAGTGCCACCGCCGTCCGCGTTCGGCAATGCGGGCACAGCGCACGCAACGCACTCACAGGAGCTTCTCGAGCGTGTCCTGGCAGCGATGGACGTGCATCCCCGCCCGCTCGTAGAGCTCGAGGGGACCCGTCGTGCTCTCGGCGTCGACACCGAGCCCGACGCGGGTGCAGCCGCGTTCGCGAAAGACGGCGAACGAGTGCAGCAGGAGTGCCGTACGGCTGGGTCGGGATTCTCGGCGTCCGATCGGGTCGCCCGACCAGTGCATCGAGCAGAGGCAGATCCCGGCGATCTCGTCGTCGTCCAGCGCCAGGAAGCTGAGCGAGCGATCGAAGTTTGCGCGTTCGAAGTTCCAGCGCGCAAAGCGCTCGTACGGCGCCGGCTCGAACTCCCAGTGGTCGGCAAACGCCTCGTTGCCGGCTGCGTGGGTGGCGCGTTGCTCGCACTCGCGCATCTCGCGAACCGTTATCCCCTCCGGCCAGCGGGCAGGCTCCGGAGCAGCGTCGAGGTGGACGAGCATGCGCGTGCCGTCCGCCGAGAACACGATGTCGCCGTAGCACGCCAGCCTGCCGTCCCGCTCACCGAGTCGAATCACGAGCTCCGGATCTTCGAGCCACTCGAGGACCGTCGTCGGCGCGGCCTCCGATTCACCGTGTACCGCTGTGCCGTGCGCATTCATCAGTTGCGTGATGGCGTCCACGTCCCCGGTGGTCGCGGGCCTGACACGCACGCCACTCACAGCGGCACCAAGTCGTCGAGCACGTCGGCCAGCCCGGTCAGGTCGGGCAGCGATCGGGTCGGGTCCGGGCCCGGCGTCTCGTCCAGCCTGTTGATCCAGATGGAGCGGATCCCCAACTGATTGGTCGCGGCGATGTCGTGGAACAGACTCTGGGCGACGTGGACGTGCCGGTCGGGCGTGGCACCGGTCCTGTCTGCGAACACCTCCCAGTGACGGTGTGCCGGCTTGTACGACCGGATCTCCGACGCGACGACGACGACGTCGAACGGCACCGCGAGCGCGGCAACCGATTGATCGATCAGGTCGCGATCGGTGTTCGAGAGGATGCCGAGCCGCCATCCTCGCTCACGTAGCTCGAGCAGTGCCTCGCGCACCTCGGGGAAGACAGGCCAGTCGGGGAGAGACGCCGCCAGGGCATCTTCGTCGCCGGGCGGAACTGACCGCCCCGACTCGACCGCGACACGTGCCAGCGTCTGCGCCAGCACCCTGCGATACGGCAATGCACCGTCGCGCTGCAGGTGAGGCTCGATCTCGTAGTACCGGCCGAGCAGCGCATCGGCATCGCCGTCGGGGAAGATCCTAGCCAGTTGGGTTCGGATTCCCGCCCGCCAGTCGACGAGCGTCCCGTAGCAGTCGAACGTCGCCCACCGCTCCATCGGGCAAGAGTACGGCAGCGTACGCTTCGGCCGTGCTCACCATCCGCCCGCTGCATCCCGAGGACTGGCTTGCAGTGGAGGCGATCTGGGCTGAGGGCATCGACACCCGCAACGCCACCTTCGAGACGGAGACGCCCTCGTGGTCGTCGTTCGATGCGAGCCGCCACCCGGACCACCGACACGTGGCCCTGCTCTACGACCGGGTCGTCGGATGGGCGACCCTGTCGCCGGTCTCACGCCGCCCGTGCTATACGGGAGTCGCCGAGAACAGCGTGTACGTCACGTCCGAAGCGCGCAACCGCGGCATCGGGCTCGCTCTCATGAAAGCGCTCGTGACGAAGGCGGACGCAAGCGGGATCTGGACGATCCAGACGAGTGTCTTTCCGGAGAATGCCGCCAGCCTCCGGCTACACGAGCGCGTGGGCTTCCGTGTGCTCGGACGCCGCGAGCGGATCGCCCAGCTCGACGGCATCTGGCGGGACACACTGTTTCTCGAGCGCCGGTCGCCCGTGGTCGCCTGAGCCTAGGGCTCGCTCCATTTTCGAACCACGATGCAGGCGTTGTGGCCGCCGAAGCCGAAGGAGTTCGAGACCCCGATCTCGACCTGCTCGACGCGCGCCTCGTTCGGGATGTAGTCGAGATCGCACTCGGGGTCCGGCACCTCGTAGTTGATGGTCGGCGGAAGGACACCACGACCCAGGGCGAGGATGGTGAAGATCGCCTCGACGGCGCCTGATGCGCCGAGACAGTGACCGGTCGCGCCTTTCGTCGACGAGATCGGCGTCTTCCGCGCCTTCTCCTCACCAAGTGCGAGCTTGAGCACCCGGGTCTCCGCGGCATCTCCCACCGGCGTCGAGGTTCCGTGAGCGTTGACGTAGCCGACATCCGCGGGGTCGACCCCGGCGTCTCGGAGCGCCATCTGCATGGCGCGAGCAGGGCTGTTCCCGGTCGGGTCCGGATCGGACACGTGAGTCGCGTCCGACGAGACACCGTAGCCGAGCAGTTCGGCGTAGATCCCGGCGCCGCGCGCGCGGGCATGTTCGAGCTCCTCGAGGATCACGACGGCGCCTGCCTCGCCCATCACGAACCCGTCGCGCTCGGCGTCGAAAGGGCGGGATGCGCGCGCCGGATCATGATTCCGGCGCGAGATTGCCCGCATGGCACCGAAGCCGGCGACCCCCACCCGGGAGATCGGCGCCTCGGTCCCGCCGCAGACCATCACGTCCGCGCGGCCGAGGCGGATCGCATCCAGCCCGTCCCCGATCGCCATGTTCGACGCCGCACAGGCCGTGCACTCGGACAGGAGCGGCCCCTTCGTCCCCAGCTCCATCGAGACCCACCCGGCGGCGAGATTGGGGATGATCTGGACGATCGCAAAAGGATTGACGCGATCCGGACCGCGCTCGTTGAGAATGTCAACGCAGGTCTCGAACGACTTGAGACCGCCGATCCCGGTCGCGATCGCCGCTCCGACGCGCTCGGCCTCGGCTGCGATGTCGAGCCCGGCGTCCGCCTCGGCCTGTCGCGCCGCCGACACCGCCAGCTGGGCGAACCGGTCCATCCGCCTCGCCGACTTGTTGTCGATCCAGGACGTCGGCTCGAAGTCCGAGACCTCGCAACCGAAGTCGACCGGGAAGCCCGCCGTGTCGAACTGCGTGATCTTTCCCGCACCGGACCGTCCCGCAATCAGGCTCGACCACGTCGACTCCACATCCGTGCCGAGAGGGGTCACCGCACCGAGACCGGTGATGACGACTCGCCGCCTGCCGTTGTTCGAGCTCATCGCGTCACATCCCCAGGCCGCCGTCGACGAGCAGCACCTCTCCGGTGATGAACGCTGCCTCGTCTGAGCAGAGGAACCGTACCGCGCCCGCCACGTCCACCGGATCACCGAGGCGGCCGAGGGGGGTCGCACTCAGCATCGCCGCACGCGCCTCCTCCGGCAGCACGTCCGTCAGCTGCGTCGTCACATATCCGGGTGCAACGACATTCGCACGAACACCGCGGCCTCCCAGCTCTCGCGCAAGTGACTTCGTGAACCCGATGATCCCGGCTTTCGCCGCCCCGTAGTTCGTCTGCCCCGGGTTGCCGTGAACGCCGACGATGGACGACACGTTGACGATGGCGCCGCCGCGGCGCTTCATCATCGGCCGTGCCGCGGCGCGACAGGTGTAGAACATCGACGACAGGTTCGTCTCGAGCACGACGCGCCAGTCGTCGTCGGACATCCGCGCGATCAATCCGTCGCGCGTGATGCCGGCGTTGTTGACCAGGATGTCGAGGTCACCGGCGCCCTCGACCAGCTCGCGGGCCGAGTCCGGATCGGAGACATCGGCGCAAACGGCAGTGCCGCCGATCTCGGCGGCGATTCTCTCCGCCTCGTCCTGTCCCGTGCGATACCCGACGATTACGTTCGCGCCGGCGTGACCGAGCTCGAGCGCAATCGCGCGACCGATTCCGCGCGATCCCCCTGTGACGAGCGCGGTCTTGCCCTCGAGCGAGCAGAAGCCTCCCTCAGGACGCAAGCGACTCCTCGACCTCGTCGAGGCTCGCGAGGTCGTTCACCGAGAACGCCCGCACCGAACGGTCGATCCGCTTGATCAAACCCGAGAGGACGTTGCCGGGCCCGACCTCCACGAACGTAGTGACCCCTTCACGCATCAGCTCGCGCGCGGCCTGCGTGAACTTCA
>JACXTT010008852.1_pt1 | contig 13877 bp, 9 predicted proteins | sample 9270951 | NCBI WGS metagenome assembly JACXTT01 (sample SAMN15532306, study PRJNA645909) | rock metagenome | isolation source: weathered quartz diorite | place: Puerto Rico | collected 2017-06-21 | reverse complement strand
ATCATCAGTATCATCGATCGGTTTGCAGTTCCGGACCGGCGTGGAGTGAAGCGTCTGGAGGGGAACATCTCCAGCCTGCGAATGCAGAAGAATCCGGACTCGGTAGCCATCACCGATGAAAATGCAGTACCCCTTCCGTTCAAGGATGTAGTGTTGACCATGCCCGCGCAGGCGTGGAAGGCGCTGCTCGAGCGATTGGGAAAGGACGAGCGCGCCTCCTTCGAAACGCAGATAAAGAAGACGGAGTTCAAACCCGATAAGCGGGCCATCGGCGGTGAGCTAAAGAACGGGAGCGACATCCCTGGAGCCGATCTCAAGTTCGGTGAATTTCGCCTGGTCATCGGTTGAGCCGAGGAGCAAGTTGAAATACTGCAAGGAGGAATATGACGAAAACCCGGGCGGAGCGAATGATTGGATGTGAAGTGCGCCTGCTCCAGGAAGGCAGCGATGGTGTGGTCGTCTATGGCGCCTTCTGCGGTGATGAGCTAATAGCCGAAGCGGCCCATCTTACCGATGATCTTGCGTTACAGGTCTTGGTACGACAGGTCTATGCGATTCATTCGCTCGAAGCCCTCAAGCAGCACGGCTGGCGATGTGCGCGGTGCCGCAGGACTCGGCGGCTGCAAATTCATCACCGCAAATACCGGTCCCATGGAGGCACTCACAGTATTGAGAATCTGGAGCCGGTGTGTTGGGACTGCCACAAACTGATCCACAGGCTCGAACGATCGGTATGATGGGCGACCAAGCGCTGATTTTAACGATCCGACGGGCATTTTGGGCGGTGGAAGAATCTAGATTCTCCTGTGAAATTCGCCGACAAGGTACAAAACCGTGGCTCAGCGAGCAATATGGCCTCAAGAAGCTAATCGAGCATATCTGGAAGGTCATCGGCATTTCGAGCACCTGCCTAACAATCGATGAATTGAGGGAACACCTTCACAGGATTTGTGGCAAGAATGCTGCGTTTCAATACGCCTTGAAGATCGTCCGAATTTCAGAAGCAGTGGGACAAGAATTGCTCTTTGATCCGAGGGACTTGGTGTCGTGATGTGCTGGCGGCCCGCTCTCGCGAGGCCGCCACCAAGAGGGACACACAATTAGCGGACTACCAAACCGTGCGGAGTATGTATCAGATACGATGGACCGAGTAGCGTGCTCCGTGCTAACCAACAATCCGAGATCCTCTATTACGATGGACATTGCGGACTCTGTCATGGGGCGGTGAAGTTCGTTTTAAAGCATGACCGCTCGGGGACCGCGTTCCGGTTTGCTCCTTTGCAGGGAAAAACCTTCTTGCTCCGAGTTCCCGCCGACGAGCGTGCTGGGCTACCGGATAGCATTGCTGTGCAAACCCATGACGGCTCGCTGCTGGTGCGGTCAGCCGCCCTTCTACATGTTCTTCGGCAGCTGGGCGGAGTCTGGAGGATTATGGCGGCCGTTGTGGGGCCAATTCCAAGGCCGCTGCGTGATTTAGTGTACGATTTCATTGCCCGCGTCCGGTATCGTATTTTCAGGCGACGCGACGATCTGTGCCCGGTTGTGCCTCCCGCCCTACGCTCGCGATTCGACCCATAATGGCCGTAGGTGTGCGCTAGCCGTTCTGTGAGTTTCTTACCAACTGAGAATTCTTGACGTGAAATAAACTACATTGTTGACGCAGTTCAGTGAAGGACCCGATCAATTATATATTACATAAAGCATTTAGATACAAGCATTTATGGAATTCTATAAATTTTGGTCCTTTGCCTGCACAGCGAAGCCCTCACGTCAGGTACTATATAGTACTAGTACTCTTGTACTGCAGAGCCGCGGCCCAGGGTTTATGCAGCTTGCCAATCGAAATGGGCGAAGTGGCCGGCTTTAACGCCGAATAGCTTTGTCAACTAGGAATTCGGGATTCTGGCTGCCTCAATCGGCCAGGCTCCTCTCGCGCCAGATCCAAATCCGAGCAGCAAAACTTTTCTTCAAAGGAGACGTCAGTCCTAATGATTTGGAAAACCACGAAAACGCCGTTTGCTGCTGCCTTTCTGTTTTTGATAGGCGCCACGAGCGCGCTGGCGCAAGCCGCGGTGAAAGAGCATGTACCAGGCAGGCTGCTGGTGAAGCCTGCAGATGAGGCCTCCGAAACGACGGTCAATCAGATCGTGGCCGTAGCCGGCGCGAAGGTACACCACAAGATCAACGGAGTCAACGTTCTGGTCCTGGAAGTCCCAGATCAAGCCTTGGATGCCATGGCGGGTATGCTCTCGAAAACCGGCCTTTTTTCGTTCGTCGAGCGTGATTTCGTCGCACACGCAGCCACGACGCCGAACGATCCTGATTTTACTTCGCAATGGCATCTGGCCAAGATTCAAGCGGCCAATGCCTGGAGCCTTTCGCAAGGTTCAGCTAGCATTCCAATTGCCATCATCGATTCTGGCGTGGACCTCAGCCACCCCGACCTGAAGTCCAAGCTGATTCCCGGCTGGAACTTCTTGACGGACACCTCGAATACCTCCGACACCGGCTGTAATACCGGGCACGGCACAGCGGTGTCGGGCGCCGCGGCAGCGGCAACTAACAATCTGACCGGTGTGGCCGGCGTAGCCTGGGCCAATACGATCATGCCTCTGGTAGTGACCAGCTCGGGCTGTTTAGCGTACTACTCCGACATGGCCAGCGCGATCACCTACGCTGTCGATCACGGCGTGCGCATTATCAACTTGAGCATCACGGGATCGACGGCTTCGAGTATCCTGCAGAGCGCGGTGGACTACGCCTGGAGCAAGAACGCCGTGATCTTCGCAGCGGCAGGGAACAGCAGCAGTTCGAGCCCGGTGTATCCGGCCGCCTGTAATCATGTCCTGGGCATCACCGCCACCGAGCCGACCGACACGCTCGCCACCTTCTCCAACTATGGGAGCTGGATCAAGCTTTCGGCCCCGGGCGACACGATTCTCACCACGAACATGGCTGGGAGCTATGGGGAATGGTGGGGCACATCGCTGGCCTCGCCGATCGCGGCGGGGGTGGGCGCTCTGGCGCTTTCAGCCAATCCGTCGCTGACGAACGCGCAACTCGTTACCTTGCTGGAGACGCATTCCGACGATCTGGGAAGCCCGGGCTTCGATCAATATTTTGGCTACGGTCGCGTGAACGCCTACAAGGCAGTGGCGGCGGCCAAGGGTGTTGCCACGGACACGACGCCACCCAAGGTTTCCATCAGTTCTCCGCTATCCGGCGCGACGGTATTGGGAACGGTATCCGTCCTTGGAACGGCTTCCGATAACGTGGCCGTGACCAAGGTGGAGCTATATGTGGACGGCGGCTTGTACGCGAGCGGCACCGCCACAGCATTTGCCTTTGCCTGGATCAGCACGGCCGCGGCCAACGGCTCACATACGCTGACGGCGAAGGCCTACGATGCGGCGGGTAACGTGGGCTCGGCCTCTGTTGCGGTTACCGTGAAAAACTCCGATACGACGCCACCCACGGCCAAAATCAGCTCGCCGCTGGCCGGCGCTACCGTTTCGGGAACGGCGGTCGCGGTATCGGGAACCGCTGCCGACAACGTGGGCGTGACCAAGGTCGAGTTGTACGTGGATGGCACGCTGTATACGAGCACCACGGCGTCTGCATTTAACTTTTCGTGGAACAGCACAACCAAGGCCAATGGCTCGCATTCGTTGATGGTCAAAGCTTATGATGCGGCCGGTAACACAGGTTCGGCATCGGTCAGCGTGAACGTCAGTAACACGGCGAGCGCGAGCGCGAGCACGAGCACGACGGGTCCGGCGCTGCAAATCCACGCTGATGCCACCGAAGTGACGGGCGTTACGAATGGATCGACGGTGACGCCGGGCATTAGGCCGGCCGGCTTCACGGGGAAAGTGGTCGTCAACGGCACTGGTTCTGTGCACTTCGCCGCTGCGCAGTCCGGCAACGGCGTATCCTTCCTGAATTGTTGCGCGAACACCAACAACGCCTATTACAAGTTCTCCGGCACCGCTCTTGGGAATATCTTCCACGTCAGCGGGGGACAGATTTCGTTCTACTTGAAATCACGGTACAGCTTTACGCAACGGACGACATCTGCTCCAGCGCGACGGTACACCTTCGATGTTAGAGATGGCAACACTAAGCATCTGTTCTTCTTTCTAACGCAGGTGATTTCCGGCCGTCTACAATTCGCTTACAGCATCGACGGTGGGGCTCAGTACTACGCTGTGCCGGCAGGCAAGGAAGACACGCTATTCGGCAGCGGAGTTATCTTGAAGGTGTCGCTTACTTGGGATGGCCGCGCGATCAAGCTTTACTTGAACGGCACGCTGATCCAGTCTTCGGCCTATAGTGCGGTTACGCCCAGCTGGACATCAGCGTCCAACTTCGACCTGGGAGCGTACGAATACGCGACGTTCGGCGGCTACAACGTTTCGGACGACATTATCGATGAATTTACCGTGAATTAATGCCAGGACGCCGATGGGCCGTGCGCCAACGGCCTGGAAAGGGGCGGCTCGCGCCGTCCCTTCCTTTGAAATAATTCAAGGCATCGCCTGATCGGAAGGCGGTTTCGACGCTATGCGCGGGAGCCCGCTGGCCCTGGTTAGCCCAGTAGAGTAGTGTAATCAAACACATACATCCGCACGGGCCTTAGGGCGCGTTTGCCAAACAACGTCGGCGGGAGCGCTACCAACTCCCTGATAACCTAACAAAAAGTAGTAAAAATCGGTTAACTCCTGCCAGATTTTCGATTTATTGGGTACATGTTAAAGTTTCTTTACAAATAAGACGATAAAAGTTTCGTTCCCGAAAATTCTTTCGAGAAACGAACTTTAAGGAGGTCACGGGATGACCAAGGGACTTGCAGGCCTAATCGTTTTGTCCATCGCCACCAGTGTGGCACGAGCGCAGGCTCCGGCAGCGGAGTATGCTCCGGGAAGATTGATCGTACGGCCGGCGGATCACGCTCCCCAATGGTTGACCGACAACCTGGTGTCGTTATTTGGCGGGAAAGTTCATCACAGGGTCGATCAGATCGACGTTTCCGTGGTGGAGTTGCCGGAGGCGGCGTCGGATAAGGCCATGGACGCGCTGATGAAGAGCGGAGCATTTACGTTCGTCGAGCGTGACTTCATCGCGCACACCAGCGCCACACCGAACGATCCTGATTTTACTTCGCAATGGCACCTGGCCAAGATTCAAGCAGCCAATGCCTGGAGCCTGTCGGAAGGATCGGCCAGCGTGCCGATTGCGATTATCGACTCCGGCGCGGACGCCAGCCAACCCGATCTGAAGCCCAAGCTGGTGCCGGGCTGGAACTTTCTGACGCTCACCTCGAATACCGCCGACACGGGCTGTAATACCGGGCACGGAACGGCGGTGTCGGGTGTCGCGGCGGCGGCAACTAACAATCTCACGGGTGTGGCCGGCGTAGCCTGGGCCAATACGATCATGCCTCTGGTAGTGACCAGCTCGGGCTGTTTGGCGTACTACTCCGACATAGCCAGCGCGATTACTTACGCCGCCGATCATGGCGTGCGCATTATGAACATCAGCATTACAGGCTCGACAGCTTCCAGCACGCTGCAAAGCGCGGTGGACTACGCCTGGAGCAAAAACGCCGTGATCTTCGCAGCGGCTGGGAACAGCAGCAGTTCGAGCCCGGTGTATCCGGCTGCCTGTAATCATGTCCTGGCCGTCAGCGCAACGGAACCAACCGATACGCTCGCCACCTTCTCCAATTATGGGAGCTGGGTCGACCTTGCGGCGCCGGGTGACATGATTCTCACCACGCAGATGGGCGGGACATACGGGAACTGGTGGGGCACATCGCTGGCCTCGCCGATCGCGGCGGGGGTGGGCGCCCTGGCGCTTTCAGCCAATCCCTCGCTGACGAACGCGCAACTCGTCACTTTGCTCGAGACGAATTCCGACGATCTGGGAACCCCGGGCTTCGATCAATATTATGGTTATGGACGGGTGAACGCGTATAAAGCGGTGCTTGCCGCCAAGGGTATGATCTCGAGCGCCGATACGACGCCACCTACGGTCAGCATCAGCGCTCCGTCCTCGAGTGCGACGGTAGCGGGCACGGTTTCGGTGCTGGGCACGGCTACAGATAACGTTGGGGTAACTAAGATCGAGCTGGACGTGGATGGCGCAGCAGTAGCGACCGCGACGTCTTCGCCGTTTTCCTTTTTCTGGAATAGCACCACGGTATCCAATGGCTCGCATTCCATCACCGTCAAAGCTTTTGACGCCGCGAGCAATATAGGTTCGGCCTTGGTGACGATCAACGTCAGTAACACAATCGCTATTACGCCGCCCTCAGTTACTATCGCTGCTCCTCTGACCAGCACGAGCGTTTCCGGAACCGTACTGGTGCAGGGGTCAGCCACGGACAGTTCCGGGGTGGCGAAGATCGAGCTGGACGTGGATGGCGTCGCTGTCGCAACGGCCACCGCGTCGCCTTACTCTTTCTCGTGGAACAGCGCCAGCAAGACCAACGGGTCCCATACCCTCACGGTCAAAGCCTTCGACGCAGCCAATAACATGGGCTCCGCTTCGGTGACGGTATCGGTAAATAATGCCCCGGCTCAGACCGCGGATACGACGGCCCCCGTGGTGGCCATCACCTCGCCGGCGGACGGGGCGACCGTATCCCGCAACATCACCATCGTAGTTTCGGCCAAGGATAATGTCGGCGTGACTCGCGTCGCCATCTACCTGGATAACGTACAACTGTGCAGCGACACATCGGCGCCCTATACGTGCAGTTGGAATACCCGAAAGGCGTCGGCGGGAAGCCACACTATCACGGCAACCGCCTGGGACGCCGCCGGAAACACGGGCAAGGCGTTGCCGGTCACGATCACGAAATAATAGGACGCACAGCAGGGACCCGGGCTCATAGGCACTGGGATTCCCTGAATGTGGCGCGACAGCCGTCTATTTAGTGGCTTTGGCCACGCTCAGCGACTGCTTGGGCTGGCTCAGCATGAGCGACAGGGGCGCCAACGGCCATAACAAAGGCACCAGACGCGAAATCGCCAGCATGCCTTTGACACCTTCATAGACCGAGCCACGCCGGCAAATCAGCAGGCGCGCCGGCTCCGGTGCCATTGGTAACGTGCTCCTGACGGCGGATGACTGAAGGTCCAGGATATTCAGCCGTCCGAAAACATCGATGGCGCGCAGAACATTCGCCAGCCGGACCGTCCAGGCGCGGTTGCCATCGTAGATCACATCCGCGGGAGCGCCAAGGCGGCCTGCAAGGTGTCTCCGCAGCCAGGCCCACGTTCGGGTGAGGTCGGCGGGATCGATGAACGTCACGTAACCGGCCATCGCGACCCACTGAAATAAGGCGATATTCATCGAATATTCGATCGACAGGTGGAGGCACAATCCCGCCAGCAGAACCCAGTACCGAAGTTTGCGCACCCAAACCAGCACTCCACAAGAAAACTCAATAAAGAGCGCGGACCAGGTGGCAAGCTTCAGGATGATGCCGTTGTCGAGCATCGGTATCGGGAAGCGCTGGAACTGAAGCAGGCGCGTGGTGTAGTACAGGGCCGTACCATCCCGCCAGTCCGACCCGATCGACTTCCAGGCGAACGTTGAGAAGTACATCAAGGACATCTGGATCTGGATCATCCGCTGCGCCCAGGGCCAGAATAACGGCTTCTCCAGACCGTCTTTACCGCGCCAGATCGCCAAGAGCCGGTCAACCGAGAATGCGGCGCCGGTGGGAGCCAGCATCAGGAAAAAACCGCAGGCGCGCAGAAGCGCGTCCCCGCTGTGCATAATATAAGCGTCTCTGCGCAGGATGGAGCTCAAGCACACGAAAACCGCCACGCTGCTGAACCGGCTGAATAACCCGATTGTCAGAAATACGGCGAACAGCAGAAAGACCCAAAAGAATGCCTCAATCCAGGCGTCGTCCTGAGGTATGAGCCAGAACAGGCCCAGATTGCGGCCCGGCGCGAGTTTCAGGAGAGTATCGAAGCGTACGAGGCCGTTGACGCCATACCAGGTGAGCCAGTCTCCATGCAGCAAAGCCAGATCTGTAATGACCAGCAGGCCGTAAAGGATTCGGTACAGGGCGATGGGCGTAGCCGGCTGAGGCGTGAAGAAAAACCCATTCCACGCGTGGATGACCCGCTGGCCGGCGTGGCGCAGCCTGGCGAATCGGAGCGTCATAAGAGATCACCCGGCTTGACGCTGTAAGTAAAGAACACGTCACGCTCCCAGCGCTCGGGCGCCGGCTGCTCGCCGGGCGCTGGCGCCCACGGAATGATACATCGGTAGTGAGCCAGCTTCACGATCTCGGGCGGGTCCGAAGGTTCGCGGTTCAAGCGTGCGATATACCGGGCGGCATCCGGCCAGAGAAAGGAAGCTTCCTTGACCCACAGTCTTTCGTTGGCAAATTTCCGATACCGCTCCTTGGCGTAGCGTTCAGCATACCCAAGTTCCTGCATCTGCGGGAAGGTCCAGATGCGCTTTCGCCCACTGCGGTATGTGATCTCGGCATCGATAAACGTGTTTTCGCGCATCGGATTGGGAGCAAACATCATCCAGTCCTGGCGCAAGCCCAGTGCCGAAGCGTAGTGTGACAGGCCGCTCTGGAGGGAGGTCAACGCTGCTTTGCCATGGAGCGCGGTGACCGGGTAGAAATCGATGGGGATGGCCTGGCTCGCCATGATGATAAGCTGCACCACGAGAAGGCAGCTGATGGCGGCCCGCTGCACTCGATCGCTCTCAGTAATGTTCGCCAACCAACCCACGTTGCGATCCCCAGCAGAACAGAGCAAATTTTAGCATTTCTGTGCCCAAACGCACCCAGCACTTGCACACTCAATTGACTGGGTTTTCCGGCCTTCGGGCCTGCAACGGTTTGGCAACCGATTCGAATTTTTCGGAATAGCGCCTAGCTAAACGAAAGCCCCTGTGCCTCGGAAGGCACAGGGGCTCGTTTTTTGCTTTACGGGAGTTTGGCTTAGGAACGGATCAATTTCTTCCGGATACCGGCTGTTACCGCTATTAGCGCCGACCCCAGTAGCACGATGCTGCTCGGCTCTGGCACCAGGGGCCCGCTCGCCGGACTACCGACCGTTGCGCCGGTGCTGCTGGAACTGCTGGAACTGCTGCTGCTGCTGCTGCCCGTTACCAAGCCGGCGGTGGTGTAGGGGGTGCTGAACGCACCTTCTGTGCCGCCAATGGCCGCCAAGAAAGTTCCTGCCACCAGATCGGGGCTGGACGAGATCGTGCCTCCGGTACCATCGGGAAGTCCCGGAGTGACGCTGTAGGCGAAGATCTCGAAGGAGGTAGGCAGGCTGCCAAACGCGGTTATCTCGTTGCTTGTCGCACAAGGGATGCCGGCGCCGTCGCAAAACAGGTTTGCGGCGCTGATCGAGCCGTTGCCACCGCTGATGCCAGTTACCCCAGCGGCGAAGTCGTAGACGGAGCCCGACGTGGTCTGAAGGAATGTACCCACGTCTACGGCGGCGCCGATGGTATAGGTGGCGTCGCCGGTCAGCGCAGGGGCGCCACCGACATCATTTGGCACGGCTAGCAGCAGAAACCACGGATCCGAAGTGGTCTTCGAGCCACCACCCAAGAAGAAGAAACCAACTGAGTCAGTGGGAACTGCGATTGTTTCGCCTCCAGCGCCGGTGGCCGTGCTGCAGGCAGCGGCTGTGGCTGGCGGGGGGCAGAAACCTATGTTTGCGAAAGCTGAAATAGAAGCTGCCAGGAATACCAGCAGCACTGTAAGGTTGCGTGTCACGTTCGTCTCCTTCTTCCTCTTGTTTCTGTCAAAGATGAGCCGAAGCACGCTCGTGCTGCTCGGCTAACCGCATTCGGCCCACGTAACCCGTAAGTACGTTAACTTTAGTACGTTACTGTTGGTATACGCTAACCTTTGTCCAACGGGGCGTACTAAAGCACGGAGGGTTCCAAATGGTGCCGACCCGTAAGCCTCTTATTTGCAATGTCCAGAGGTTTATTTGCCGTTGAGAAAGCAATACCCAAATTCCACAATTTGGTACTAAAGGTAAACAATTGGACGTACGGGTCAAGTTCACTTAAGCTCCCCAAGCATTCGGGTTGCAATCTGAGCCTCCGGAAGATTCGGGTCGAGCTTCAGAGCCGCGCTGAGTGTCTTAGCGGCCTTTTCCGTATCCCCGTTCTTCTCGTAAGCCATGGCCAGATGGTAACGGCGTAAGGCTGTGCCTTGAGTGACGTTTTCCCCATCCCGGTTGACGGCTGCTTGCAGATGCTGCAGAGCCATCCCATACAAGCCCTTCTTGAAATAGACCCAGCCGAGGGTATCTTCCACGTTTATGTCGCTCGGCGCTAATTCTTTCGCTTTCTGAGCATACTGCAGGGCCTCATCGATCCTACCGGTATGGTCAGCGAGCACGTACGCCAGAAAATTGAGGGCCATGACGTTCTGCGGTTGGGCTTCGACGATCTTGCGCAAATGCTCGATGGTCTTATCATAATTGCCGGCCTTCACTTCAACATCGGCGAGTTCCATTCGAGCCGGAAGTTCGGTGGCCTTGGAAGACAGCAACGGATCGAGGAGCTGCCGGGCGGCGTCGGGTTTGCCCTCTTTTTGTTCCATCGCTGCCAGTGCCAATCGAGCGGGTACGTACTGCGGGTTCTCGGCGATGGCTGTTGTATACGCAATGCGTGCGTCCTTGGGCTGCCCCGCCGTTGCCAGCAGCGCGCCCAGTTGGTATTGGAGAACAGCAGACTTTGGGTGCTCTCTGAGGAGTAGCCGAGCCTGCTCGACGGCCGCCGGAAGCTGTTTCTTGGACGTGTAGGTACCAATGAGTACATTGAGCGCACCCAGATCCTCCGGATTTGTTTTCAGAATTTCAAGGAGCGAAGATCGGGCGGCCGCATCATTTTTCTGCCGCAACTTCACAAGGGCATCCTGCAGGAGCAGATCACGGGTGCGTGCTCTCGCCAGACCCTGGTCGATGTCCTTGCGCAGCTCCTGCAGATCGCCAGACGCCAGCAAGGCCCAGTTATTGTTTTCGATGAAGCCAAGCGATCTCTTCTGGTCATCCGGTGTGCCCTTCATCAGATCGACTGCGGTCTGGCTTTGATGATCCACGATATACAATCGGGCTAGCGCGACACGAGCCGCAAAGAAATGCGGGTTCAGCCGAAGGGTCTCGAACAGTTCCTGGCGCTGCTTGAGCGGAAACCCTTCAGCTCGCTCGACCCCCGCCAAAAGGAAGTGCGCATTGGCGGAATCAGCCGTGAAATGAAGCGCCTGGTTGAGATCCTGGCGAGCGTCCTCATAGCTGCCCACAATGATGTGGATCTCGGCTCGCTGGAGCAGCGCGGCGGTATCTTTCGGATTCTTGTCCAATGCGGTCTTCAGGACAGCTTGCGCATCCGGCATCCGTTTGGCTGCCATGTACGCGGCCACCAGCCGACTCCTGGCGTTGACGTCTTTGGGATCGATCTTCGCCAGGCGCTCGAATTCCGCCACACTTTCTTTCTGTTTGCCGGTCCTTAAGAGGAAGCTGCCGTACGCGGACTGATATGGCGATGGTGGTCCCATGGCGAGGCGCCGATACATTTCTTCGGCCTCATTCTTGCGGCCCGAGGAGTTGAGCAGCGTGGCCAGACCGAGAAGAGCACGGGGGTTGCTTGGATCCTTTTCAAGAACTTGCCGGAGCTGTGGCTCTGCTTGAGGATATTTTCCGATCAAGACGTAGAACGCGCCCAGCATCACGTGCCCTTGCGAGGACTCCGGCGTCTTTGCCACTGCCTGCTTCAGAACCTCCTCGGCGCCAGCTATGTCCTTTTTCGCCAGCCGTACTGATGCCAGCATCCCAGCGGTCTGAAGGCGCTCTGGAGCTTTACTGCTGGTCTCCTCCAGGAGTTTCAACGCTTCATCCCGGTTGCCCAGCTTTAGTTCGCCGAGTGCGATAGCGTCGAGGGCGTCGGAATTTCCAGGTGACGCTTTCAGGACGGCTTGCGCATGTTCCTGGGCATCCCTGACTTCATTTTGGTCTCCGCTGTTAGTGAGCACCAGATTGGCCATAACAAGAAGGGCTTCTTTGTACCCAGAGTTCAGCTGGATGGCCGCGCCAAGGTAGTGGTAGGCGGCGATCTTGTCGCCCAAGCCAAGCTCGGCCATCGCCAGCCGGTACTGCGCCTCAGGATTCTTCGGATTAGCCTGGATGGCGTTGCGGAACTGCAGAGCGGCTCGCGCGTAGTCTTTCTTGGCCATGAATTGTTTTCCGCTCTCGATCAGTTCGGTATCCGACTTCCGGGAGCACCCTGCCAATGCCACAATCGCAGCCAGCAGCAGCGTTAACATGCCGAGTTTCCGAGTAGTAGCCATCACCTTCCCTTTTTTTCCTGCGTTACCAGCGCCGAGAGCCGCCTTAAGCAGCATACCCCGACTTTTCATAGGGGCGCTGTGACACTCATCCGCCGGCGCGGGACATACCTATAGAAATTAGACTGTTCCGCAAGTTTGATTCCACTTACCAGCGGGGTCACCTGAAACGGATCGCGTTTGTAGTGTGAGGCGTAGAGACTAAGGGGATGCATCAACTGCTGCACAGAATATGCAAGAGATTGTCAAAAAGTCCGAAACGTTCGGGTTCACAGCGGCCGAACCAGGAATTTGTCCCGGCGATTTTGAAGCGGCCTAACAATCGTCGAGGCGCGGAGTCGCGGAGATTCCCGCGGCGATCGCCATGAAAATTGGCCCGACGTATCGGCGAGCCAGGAATTTTCTGATGGAGCGATGAGCACATGATCCCTATTTCAATCCTTTCGAAACCCGCGTACAATACACACAACGCGCCACCCTTGGCCTGGAGGAGTTCCCATGCAGAAGTGTCGGTACGGGCAGTCGTTTGCCCGATCCGCTTGCCGTTCGGCGGCGGCGGTTGTCATCGCCCTCCTGCTATTTGCGCCACACAAGGTCTCTGCGCGGGATCTCCCGCTCAATGAGAGTACGCTCGTGGTGTACAACTCAGCGGATGCAAATTCCACTAATGTGGCCAACTACTACGCCTCGAAACGAGGCATCCCCGCCGTTAATCTGTGCCCGATCACCCCACCATCGACTGTTTTGCTGAGCTGGGCGGACTTCAATACTTATGTGAAAACTCCGATCCGGCACTGCATCAATTTTAACGCGTTGGGGGAAATCTTCTACATCGTCTTTACCTATAACACTCCGTACAAGGTGACCGCGCCCAACCTGCTTGTGTATTCGCTGGATTCCTTCATCGCCGACCTCTGGGACTGGGTTACGCCACCTAACACTTTCGGTGTTCCCAGTGCGCCGCAGCCCTATTACGCGGATTCGCAAAGCCAGGGCAACGTTTACGTGCCATTCCTGGCGCTGGAGAATCTCTTCGGCAAAATCATTTATTCTGTGTGGCGGCTGGACGCAGCCACTCCAGCCCTGGCGCAGGGCCTGGTGGATAAGGCCATGCTCGCCGAGAGCATCGGTCTAACGGGTCAAGTTTGTATCGATGAACAAATTGCCGTTTCGACATACGACAATGGAACGACAGGAAGCCCGGACTGGGACCTCCGGCAGGCGGCAACGCTGGCCAGGCTGGCCGGATTCTCCGTTTTGCAGGACTTCAACGCCGCGGAGTTCGGGACGACACCCGCGCCTCTCCGCTGCGATGGTGCAGCTCTCTATGGGGGCTTGTACGCTCTCAATCACTACAACAACGCGTTCAGCTGGAACCCTGGCGCAATCGGCTTTCATCTCGAAAGTGCCTCGGCGTACGACCCGCGGGGTGGAACGAACTGGTCGGCGAACGCAGTCATCAATGGCATCACGATCACCGGCGGCACCATGTCCGAGCCACTCCTGGGTGGCCTGGGCCATCCCGACG
>JACXTT010008851.1_pt1 | contig 13879 bp, 9 predicted proteins | sample 9270951 | NCBI WGS metagenome assembly JACXTT01 (sample SAMN15532306, study PRJNA645909) | rock metagenome | isolation source: weathered quartz diorite | place: Puerto Rico | collected 2017-06-21 | reverse complement strand
GGCGTGCCCGAAGAGAGACTCGAACTCTCAAGAGACAATTCTCAACGGCTTCTGAGACCGCAACGTTTACCAATTTCGCCATCCGGGCGTGTTATTTTATTAACAAGCGTGCAAATATAAACGTTTCTGCCAAATAGCAATCTAATAAATATAAAAATTGGGCATTAGTTGTTAATTGCCGCAGTATGGGTTAATTTAGAATTTACTTAATTATTGTTACTCAATTCATGAAACGTATTTACCGGCTTATTTTCAGTGTTTTAATGCTTTTTCCTTTTGTTTTAAAAGCGCAAACCATAACTATTGTGCAACAGGATAAACCTACCAGTATTCGCGGATTATCGGTTGTGAATGATAAAACAGCCTGGATCAGCGGCAGCAAAGGCCATATTGCCGTTACCAATGATGGCGGTAAAACCTGGGACTGGCAGCAAGTGAAAGGTTATGAAAAGGCCGATTTCAGGGATATTGAAGCATTTAATGATAAGGAAGCTGTGATCATGAGCTCCGGCACGCCGGCGTTGGTTTTAAAAACTATTGACGGAGGTAAAAGCTGGCAGGAAAAACTGCGTAAAACAGATAGCATTTACTTTTTTGATGCCATGGATTTTACGGATAGCAAACACGGTTATATTTTAGGCGATCCGATAAAGAATAAATTCCTGCTGATGGAAACCAAAGACGGCGGCGAAACCTGGGCAGAAATGCAAAACGCGCCCGATGCCATATCCGGCGAAGCTGCTTTTGCAGCAAGTGGTACCTGCCTAAGGGTTAATAAAGATTTAGGTGTTGTAATAGCGAGTGGGGGCACAGTAGCCCGTTTTTTACAACTGTGCAACTGCGATAATCCTCAATGGCAAACAAAACCTTTCCCTATTGCGCAAGGGGCGGTTAGCAAGGGTTCCTTTTCCATATCAGATGACTTGATGGTTGCCGTAGGAGGGAACTACTCTAAAGATAAAATAACCGACTCGGTGATTTGCCGATACGATAAAAACACGGCTAAATACGAGGTTTTACCTGCGGGCGCTACCGGGTTTCAATCATGCGTTGAGCGGGTTTGGGACAGGGTTTATTTATCAACAGGGACATCGGGGAGCAGCATATCAACAGAGCTTGGTAAGTCCTGGCGCAAGATTGATGCTACCAGTTTTAACGTTTGCCGTAAAGCAAAACACGGAAAACTTGTTTTGTTGGCAGGCGACCGGGGTAAAATAGGCATATTTAAAATGTAGTTTATTGGCAATTAATAGCTTAACAAATACTTTACAATTAATTATAAAAAGCACTTGCATGGTATTGTAAATCGCCCTATATTTGCACCACTTTAAACGGAAGCGCTAACAGTAGCGAAAAAGTTTAAAGAATGATTCCGTAGCTCAGCTGGTAGAGCATAACACTTTTAATGTTGGGGTCCTGGGTTCGAATCCCAGCGGGATCACGAAAAGCCTTTGAAAGAAGGCTTTTCTTTTTACAAATAACAAATGAATATCTTGAAAACAGAGCCGGCAACAATGCCAGTAAAGTTTAAAGAATGATTCCGTAGCTCAGCTGGTAGAGCATAACACTTTTAATGTTGGGGTCCTGGGTTCGAATCCCAGCGGGATCACAAAGACCACCCAACAGGTCGACGTTTATAGCTAAAAGGCGCATGAAAATGCGCCTTTTCTGTTTAAAATGGTTTTTTTAGCCATACCTAAAAACGATAAACAGATCAATTCAGATCAAATCAAACGATGCCCTATGTTTAGGGATCAAAGAATGTTTTTGATTTAACTACGTCCGTGCGCAATAAGAAGGTTGTTTTGAATTTATAACAGCATTTTCTTAGGTTTGGGAATGCGACAATTTACCTAAACTCATTTGATTCCCTTTACACTCCATATTACCTTTTACGACATCGCGTTTTTGGGCTCCGTATTTATCAGCTTAACGCTATCTCTCTTTTTATGGATAGCTCCTAAGCCTAACCAAACTGCTAACCGTTGGTTGGCTATTTTGATGACTGTTATTGCTTTGTGGACAATAAGGCTGTTGGCCACTGATACTGGTTTTGCAAAGTATAGTCCAATCTGGAACCATTTGCCATTGCGTTTTTTAATGGCTTTTGGCCCTTTGATCTACTTTTACGTGCGTCAGATCACTCAGCCAAAGTATTTCTTCCGTCGTGAGGATCTGCTTCACTTCATCCCCTTAGTAGCCGAGTTAAGCATTCATACATTTACAGCAATACAAAACATAAATACTGGCTATCCCATTGATGACAAATTCAACTATGTGTTGCAGTTATCCGCATTTCTGTCAGTTGCCATCTATTTGTATCTATGCCATGTACAAATTGACTGTTTTTACCGGGAAAGACAATTCCAGGGGAGCGATCGTTACCGGAACGATCTATTATGGTTAGATCGCTTGCTTACCACATTCGGTATGCTATGGTTACTATGGATACCGTTTACAGCTGTTAACTATTTTTATTACCATAACAAATCAGGAGTACAGTATTATTTCCCTTTGTACCTTCTTTTCATATCCGTAATCATTTGGATCGCTGCAAAGAGCCATTTAAAAGCAGAAACTCTTGAGAAGACTGATATTATCGTAAAACCATTATTACCGGCAGGTCTGAAGCAAAAAGGCTCCTGGTTAAAAATGGAAGTCAAAGAGAAAGGATATTACCGGGATGCGGAATTAAACCTGGCCTCACTTGCCGAAAAACTCGGATTGCATACTCATGAAGTATCCCGGATCATTAATACAGTTTTCAAAAAAAGCTTCAACGATTTTATTAATGAATACCGTGTGCGCGAGATTGCACTCAAAATGCAGGATTCCTCTTATGATCATATCACACTTCTTGGTATGGCGTATGAATCGGGCTTTAATTCACAAAGTAGCTTTCATCGCATTTTTAAGCAGTTTACTGGTAAAACCCCTCTGGAATATAAAAATCACCTGCAAAAAGTTCTCCCATCTTATAAGTTGAGAGGTTTTACCCAACCTATGCCGCTAATATTGAACCATGTAAACCCTGCGGGGTGGGCACATGAAAAATTAACCGGCAACCATATGTTTAAAACTTATTTTAAAATTGCATTCCGCGGATTTTGGAGGCATAAGCTATTTACACTGATAAATATTATTGGTTTATCCATCGGCTTAAGCGCTTTCCTGGCCATTTACTTTATTGTACACCACGATTTTACGTTTGATAAATTTCACAAAGACAGTGATAGGATCTACCGCGTTGTTATGAACATGTCATTTCAGGGACATAAAAACCATTTGAGTGGCGGCCCTGGCCCACTGGCGGAGGCGATTAAAAGCCAGGCTACGGGAATAGAGGAAATTACGCCGGTATATTCACTGTCGCCTCATTTTGTCTATATCGACAAAGATAAAAATGCACAAAAACGGTTCAAAGACCCGGACAGGATAACACTTGTTGATCAGCAATATTTTAAAATTTTTAATTATAAGTGGCTTGCCGGCCCATCGCAACATGCGCTTGATGCGCCCGGCCAGGTAGTATTAACATCCCAACAAGCCAGGCTTTATTTTCCGTCGTTATCCTATCATGAAATGATTGGTAAAGTAGTTATATATGATAGCCTTAAGACAACAGTAAGTGGCATAGTTGAAACGTTTACCGAAAATAGCGATTTTACCTTTCACGATTTTATCTCCTTTAGTACCGCCACAGCTAATAAGCATTTAGCTGATGATCTGCATATAAGGAATTGGGAAAGAATCTCTTGGGCATCACAGGTTTTTGTAAAGCTGGTGCCGGGTACTCAGGCCCCCGGGGTGGTAAAACAGATCAATACCATTTTCAAGAAAAGTAATCCACCGCGTGCCGAACAAAAAATGCCTGCACCCATCGTGGATCTGGCCTTGCAGCCACTGGATGATATTCACTTCAATCCCGACTACAATATTTTTAATTTCTCATGGCCAGCCAGCAAAACAACACTTTACGGATTATTGGCCAGCGCTATCTTTTTATTGCTGCTGGCATGTATCAATTATGTGAATTTAACTACAGCCCAGGCCGCCCAAAGAGCAAAAGAAATCGGGATACTCAAAACTTTGGGCAGTAGCCGGATACAATTAGTAGCTCAGTTTTTAGGTGAAACATTTTTTATAACATCCTTTGCGGTTTGCATATCGGTATTGCTTGCGCCGGTTATTTTAAAAATGTTTGCCGACGTTATATCCCCCGATATTCATGCAAATATTCTGCAGCCGAGTATCATACTCTTCCTGCTGATTTTGATCATTGTGATAACTATTTTGTCGGGTTTTTATCCCGCAATGGTATTATCAGGTTACAAGCCGGTAACGGTGCTAAAAAACCAGGTGCAGGGCAATACCAATAAAACACGAAATGCGTGGCTCCGTAAGTCGCTTACGGTTTCGCAGTTTATTGTAGCCCAGTTTTTTATAATGGTTACCATTTTGGTAAGCCAACAAATTTATTACGCCTTACATAAAAATCTCGGATTTAAAAAAGATGCTATCCTGCTTATTAATACGCCCTGGCAAACCAGCAAGGTCAGCACAAACGAGGTACTGCTGAACGAATTCAGGTTGATGCCGCAGGTTGCCCTTGTGGGTTTAGGTAACGACCCGCCTTCGGCTGATGCATTTAACAGGACGCGCATGACTTATGACGACGGAAAAAAGCAAATTACAACAGAAGAAATAATAGTTAAGTCTGCTGATGAAAACTACATCAAAATATACCAGATAAAATTGCTTGCCGGCAGAAACATAACCCAAGCCGACACTGGGAAAGCCATCATCATTAATAATACTTACGCTAAAATATTAGGCTTTACTAGCCCCCGTGAAGCTATCGGAAAGCAATTGAATTGGTTTGATGGCCGAAAAGTTAGTATTATTGGCGTAGTTGCCGATTTTAATCAGCGGTCGCTGCATTCTACTATTTATCCTTCAATCATAACATCGGGCAGTCCAATCCCCAGGCCAATGACGACGTTACATGTTAGTTTGAAACCTGAAACCGCAGGCGGTAAGGAGTGGAAAACGGCCATTATAAATATGGGTAAGGCCTGGAAGAAGGCTTATCCCGACGATGATTTTGATTGCCATTTTTACGACGAAACGATAGCGCGGTTTTACGACGAAGAACAACACACCTCAACCCTGCTCGCCTGGGCAACAGGGTTCTCCATATTGATTAGCTGTCTTGGGCTGTTAGGTCTTGCCATTTACACTACCAACCAGCGAACAAAGGAAATTGGCATACGTAAAGTATTTGGTGCCAGTGTTGCGCAAATAGTAATCCTTCTATCAACTGAGCTGATATCGCTTATTTTAATTGCTTTTATCATAGTAACGCCAATTGCGTGGTACGTAGTAAATAAATGGATGGAAAACTTTGCTGACCATGTAGCTATTAGCTGGTGGACATTCGTAATTAGCGGCATCGGGATGCTGTTAACAGGATTATTTACCTTAAGTTTCCGAACCATTAGGGCTGGTATGGCGAACCCGGTGAAGAGTTTGCGAAACGAGTAAATTTACATCAGCGCTATCAATTAACAGGTTCAAAGATTCGTGGTTACCAAGTGACCATAGCGTATCGAATTATTAAATTAATATAAGTTCACATTACTTCTTATGGGTCGGTTATAAGTTTAAATCAATAAATAAGCATAAATCAAGTAGGAGATAGTTCGAAATTTGTAAAGTAGGGGTCACAAAAGGAGATATTCACAACCGGATATCTCCTTTTTATTTTACAGTCGTCCCCGTTCATCTGCCGACCCGCTATCCCGTTTCGCCTGCTCTTTACCTCCTGCAGATCCAAGCGGACGGTAATAGGTTAGTTTAAATATTGGTTGATACCTCGATTCTGAATTGTAAATCACATGTACCTTGGTGTTAAAGGCATCCCGGGCAAGCAAGCCGGCATCACTTTGATAGCTTGCCCCGCTAAATATATCGGCAACAGATAGTTTTAAGCTCCCTTTACCCAATTCTTTTTTTAAACCCAGGTTTACGATGCTATTACTATAGGCATGCCAGTTGGCATTATAGGATGCAGAGTTGTAATAGCCCGATAATTCGGCAGAAAATCCATGTTTAAATTTAAAGTTCTGGGTAAAATTAAAGGAGCCACTCAAAAAAGTTTTTTCAAAGGGGAGGGGCGTAAAACTAACTTTGTATTGATTTACGCCGCCGGTGGCTGTGTAGTTCATATCCCACCAGTCATTAATTTTAATAGGGATAGTAGCCTGTAGGGTGATAGTGTTTTGCCAGTCGGCATTTTGGGGGCGCAGGTAAACTACGCCGCTTACTGGTCCGGTAGTGCTTTGGATACCCAGGATGGGGTGATCATCGTGACTGAACAATAGGGAAAACAAATAATCATGCGTATTATACCCCAATTTAAGATTGCGGGTAATGGTTGGTTTTAAAAGCGGGTTACCTGTAAAAACCGATACCGGATCATTATAGCTGATGTAAGATGCCAGGTCGTTGTAAGATGGGCGGGTAATACGCTCTGTGTAGGATAGGTTCCAGGAAGCGTGGTCATTTATTTTATGGCTGAAAAATATGGATGGAAAAAGTCGTTTTAACTGGCGGTTTACCCGGTAATTGCTATCGGCAGATTTATCGGTGTAGTTATGTGAGTATTCATATCTTGCACCTGCTACCAGACTGGTAGCCGTGTCAAGCTGTAAATTAAAAGTAAGGTATGCGGCATTGATGTTTTCATAAGTAATGAAATTATTGGCCGATCCTACTACGTTGGGTACCCAAACGCCATTTTCTAAATCCTCAATACCAGATCGGGCTGTGGTGCTGCTGTTGGTTGCTTTGGCTCCGGCCTCCAGTTTTAGCTTTTTGCTGAGTTGCCTGGTATAATCCAGTTTGCCTATAAATACATTGATTTTGGTGTCTCCAAAATCGCGCTGTATGGGCGAATAAAGGCTATCTGCACCTCCGGCGGGCTTGCCCTCATCATCGGTGAATGAACTTTGCGAGTTGGATAATGATTTTGTTTGATAATACAGATAATCAAAATCGGCCCGGATCTTTTGCCCGGCGCTAAGGTCTTTGTCAAAATATAAATTGGCCATGGCATTACCAAGGTGACCGGTATTATTAAAAAACGAGTTATAAGTTAAAGTTGGGGCATTCTCAAATAAATAATAACCGTAGTTATGAAGTTTATTGGTGCTGCCACCACCCCAATAATTAAAGCTGGCGCCAATGGTAGTTGTGGTATCTAACTTAACATCTGCACCAACGGTACCATCATTATAATTGCCAATAGGCTTACTGATACCTGTATAGCTAAAATCGGTCTGCCCACCTACTATGGCCGCGTTTTCGGAACCTACTGCGTTAAGGTAGCCATAATCATGACTGCGCCAGTAGGAGTAGGAGCCGTACAGGTTTATCTTACCGGTATTATGGTTGATGTTGAATCCGGCAGAAGCCTTTTCGTATTTGCCGTAGCCACCGGTTAATGTCACGGAACCATTAGTGCCTTGCTTTTTAGTCTTTTTGGTTACAATATTGATGATGCCTGCATTTCCTTCAGCATCATATTTGGCAGGTGGCGTGTTCATCAATTCAATCCTGGTAATGTTATCGGCGCTCATGCTGTTTAAAAAAGTGATTAGTTGTTCCATCGACATCCGCATCAGCCGGCCATCCATCATTATCAATACACCGGTTTTGCCGTTAAGCGATATGGTGTTATTATGCTGATCAAGAATAACGCCCGGCGACCGCTGCAATACATCCAATACCGAGCTGCCCTGCGTCATGATGCTGTTTTGCACGTTTACGGTCAAGCCTTCGGCCGTTTGTTGCACCTGTGGTTTGCTCGCGCTAATCACCACTTCGCCCAGCTGGGTACCGGCTTGTTTCATAATCAGCCTGCCCAGATCTTTGGCTTGGCCCACAACTATTTCAAAGACTTCCGATTGGTAAACCTGATAGCCAATGGCTCTTACCCGCAATTTATATTTCCCGGGTTTTATATTTTCAATCCGGAACGTGCCGGTATCACTTACCATAGCCGAGCCTGCCACTGTACTATCGGCATATGTTAATAAGGCCACAGTAGCAAAAGAAATGGGTTTGCTGTCAACATCACCAACACGGCCCGATACCTGACCGAAAGTACTATTGACAATAAGAAAGGTATACAATGCACAGATGATCAAAGCTTTCATGGTTTTGGTTTTTACCCAAAAGAACCGCGATTGCTACACACAGAGAAAAGTGATTGACGAGTGTTAATACCTGCTTGACGAAATGCGTAAATGCAAGGTGTTTGCTTATAAACTGATGTGGAATGCACGAAATTACCGGATGTAAGCCGTAGATTGTATTTGGTCAATTATTTGATACCGTTTATCTGCAACAGGTTTAAATATCAGTCAATTGAGTTAAATTAGCCTTATGGCTTTTGCTCAATCAAAACAAAACTGGTTCATCAGGTACAAATTGTATCACATCCCGTTTTGGATAGTGTATGATTATTTGTTGTGGGCCTTAAAAGTAGATAGCGCTACCGAAGCTGCGAAACACATGTTTTTGTCGGTTTATTTTTTCAAAAGCTTTTTTTATGTGATTTTCCCGGCTTTCGCCGTTTATCTTAACCTTTATTTTCTTGTTCCAAAATACCTTGCTGCGGGGCGATACGCCATATATTTAACGTACCTGCTGTTAAGTATCATTGTAGCCTCTGTTTTAATTGTTCCGGGTTATTATATCAGTGCCTGGCTTGCCGGCAGCACCGTCGAAAAATCGTTTGGCTTTACAACTAATTTCAAAAATCTTTATGAGCTAATTAAAGAAGAACCTTTTAGGTATACCCTGGCAATAACTACCCTGGCTATGAGTATAAAGCTTGCCAAAAACTGGATAGAAACACAAAGAAAGCAGCGGCTTTTAGAAAAGGAAAAACTGGAAACGGAACTTAAGTTTCTCAAATACCAGTTTAATCCACACTTTTTGTTCAATAGCATAAACTCTATTTTTTTTCTGATTCATAAAAACCCGGATATGGCTTCCGCATCGCTGGCTAAGTTTTCAGAGTTATTGAGGCATCAGCTTTACGAATCAAACGATAGTGTGATCCCTTTAAATAAAGAGATGGCGTATCTCGAAAACTTTATCGGGCTCGAAAAATTACGCCAAAGTCCTAACCTGGTAACTACATTTAATATTGATGAAGGATGTTCGTCAAGCCTGGGTGTAGCGCCATTTATACTGATGACTTTTGTAGAAAACGCTTTTAAGCATGTATCTAAACATAAAGATGGGCCTAACTGGATTAAGATGGATATTTTGGTTGATGGAATGACCTTGAAAATGGATATTGCCAATAGCAGGGCCGATAACGATTCGCGGCAGGCTGTCCATTACGGAGGCATCGGTTTAAAAAATGTGCAGCGCAGGTTAGATTTGCTTTATCCCGGACAACATCAATTAAGCATCCATCAAACAACAGAAGAATTTAAAGTAAAGCTGGAATTGCAATTGGCCGAAGTTAAACTTAGCCCGGCGCATGAATTTATGAACCTATGATGAATTGTGTAATTGTAGATGATGAACCCCTGGCCCGCGAAGGTTTGGCCAATTATGTTAGAGAATTGGATTTCCTTACCCTGGCCGGCGTATGCGAAAACCCGCTTGAATTATTGCCGCTGATAGATAAACAACCCATTGACCTCATATTTTTAGATATACAGATGCCAAAAATGAACGGCATTGAGTTTTTAAAAATTATGCAAAAGCCGCCAATGGTAGTAATTACCACGGCTTACCCATCATATGCCCTGGAGGGTTTCCAGTTAAACGTGCTCGATTACCTGCTTAAACCAATAACCTTTGAGCGTTTCTTTAAAGCATCGAGCAAAGCCCGCGATTATTACAGGTTATTAACTAAACCAACGGGAGAACAGCCAAGCAGTGTAGCAGATGAAGATTATTGCTTTATTAAATGTGGCAACAAGTACGAAAAAATACCTTTTGCCGATATTCTTTATGTGGAGGGGATGCAAAACTATGTGAACATTTACACGCTAAAAGGTAAATTCATGACGATACTCTCGCTCCGCGGCCTCGAAGAAAATTTGAACAGCCAGCTATTTATACGCGTGCACAAATCATACATCGTATCTATTAATAAAATTGAAAGTATAGAAGGTAACGAAATATTTATTCAAAACCATCGTATCCCTATCAGCCGTAATTACCGGCAGCAGATTATAGATGAGGTGGTAAGTAAAAAACTTTGGGAAAATACTAAAAGGAAAAATGTGTAGTATAATTAACTCAAGTTACGAAAGAAAAGAAGGGTGAGCATTAAAGCCTTGAGTTAGTTAGCCGATGGTGTTTATAAACAAAGCTAACCAAAGGCAAAAAATGCTACTTTTGTGTTTAAACCATAATAGCGTTGCACTTTTCATTTCTCCCAAATCCTACTGTTTCCCGATATTCCTGGGTGGTAATACTGCAATTTTTCTTGAAAAATCTACTGAAATAGTGCTCGTCATTAAAACCTAATTCAAATGCTACCTCTTTGGCCGATTTGTTGGTCAAATATAGTTCGCGCTTTGCCTCAATAAGTATTCTTTCACTGATCATTTGACTAAAGTTTCTGGAATAATGTTTTTTTAAAATAGCCCCCAGGCCTTTAGGCGTTGTAAATAATTTTTTAACATAAAAATCGGCAAAGTGTTCTGTTTTGAAATTACCTTCAATTAATTTCTTTAAATCCTGAAGCAGGTCTAAATCGGTTTTCGATTTTGAAATACTTTCTGGGGCAAGTGTTGCTTTAATACGAGAAGCGGTAATCAAAATGATTTTTAAATAGGAAATCAACATTTCAAAATGTCCGTAAGTTGCATTGTTGATTTCATTGGATATTTTTAAAAAAGTATCTTCAAAAAGCTGTTTGGTTGTATCATCAATTTTAAAAGCCGGAATCTGATGAACATTATTAAATAATATTCCGTCACAGGTAACTTCAGCCTGGTGTTTTTTAATGCAAAAAAAATCGGAATGAAACTGAACTGCAACGCCCTGGCAATTTTTACCTTTTATCATAAAAGGTTCATACGGGGCGAAGGCAAGAACCGAATTTCTGTCGATTGCAAAACTTCCAAAATTTGTTATCAATTCACCCTCACCAGTCTTGATTAAAACTAAAGTGTGAAAATTATTTCTCTGAAAATAATCGAAATGAGAATTGTCAATAAACGGGATGATTTTGAAAGCAAGGTGGAGATTCTGATGAACCAGACCACCTGATTCCGGGGCAAGCTGACCACCAATTCCGGGGCAAACTGACCAGGGATTCCGGGACAAATTGACCATCCTCAACGTGTAGCAAATGCTGTAGAAGCAACCATCTTTCGGAGGCAACATATACCTCCAAACATGGCCAATTCGACGATCAGCATGAGTAAGATTAGAAAGATTTTAAGGATGTACAGCCAGCAGCGGCCCATAATGACCATCGCTGCCCAGACTGATGCATCCCGAAATACCGTAAAGAAGTACCTGGCAGCCTTTAAAGCCAGCAACTTTACATTTGAAGAGATCGATGCCCTTAACGATAAGGAACTCGAAGACCTCTTCGGGAAAAGCAAAGAACACCCGCCCACCAGCCGTATGCAGTCCATGCAGCGCTGTTTTCCCCAAGTAGATAAAGAACTCAAACGCACCGGTGTCAACCGGTACATGCTATGGGAATCCTACCGCAAAGAGTTCCCTGACGGCTACCAGTACAGCCAATTCTGCTTTTATTACAACCAATGGAAAGCCAGGGTCAACCCGACCATGCACATGGATCACAAAGCCGGTGATAAGCTTTATGTGGACTTTGCAGGCGAAAAGCTAAGCTATACCGATAAGGATACCGGTGAAGTTATTGCAGTAGAGGTCTTTGTGGCTATCCTCGGAGCCAGTCAGCTTACCTATGTAGAGGCGGTTATGAGCCAGCAAAAGGAAGACTTTATTGCAGCCTGCGAGAATACGCTGCACTTTATCGGCGGCGTTCCTGCCGCCATTGTACCCGATAACCTGAAGGCAGCTGTAACCAAAAGCAGCCGCTATGAACCTACATTGAACGAAACGTTTGAGGACTTTGCAGACCATTACGGCACCACCATACTACCAGCGCGGGCGTACCGCCCGCGTGATAAAGCACTGGTAGAAGGTGCGGTTAAAATCATCTATACCAAGATCTACGCGCCTATTAACCGGGTTACCTATCACTCTTTAAAAGAGCTGAATACAGGTATCTGGGAAGCATTGGAAACCCATAACAGCCAGTTGCTTAAAGGACGTAACTACAGCCGCAGGCTACAGTTTGAAGAGATCGAACGGCACACCCTGATGCCGCTGCCTGTCCTGCTTTACCAGTTCAAAAAGCACTTCTATGCTAAGGTGATCAAGAACGGCCATGTCAACCTTGGCCCTGATAAACACTATTACAGTGTGCCTTACCGCTTTATTGGCAAGCGGGTTAAGCTGTTGTATTCCCGCAGCATCGTGGAGATCTACTCCAACTATGAACGTATCGCTTTGCATAAACGGGCAAAGAACCCCTACGGTTATACGACCGATAAAGACCACATGGCCACTACGCACCGCTTTGTAACTGACTGGACACCTGATAAGTTCTTAGATTGGGCAGCATCCATTCATGAGGATGTAAGGCTGTATATCCTTAAGATCCTTGACCGGAAGCAACACCCGGAGCAGGCCTACAAATCCTGCCTGGGTGTTCTTGGCTTCGCCAAGAAAGCCGGGAACGAGCGCTTAACGATGGCCTGCCAGCGTGCGCTCAGCTACGGTATTCATAACTATAAAACGATACAAACCATCCTGGAGAACAAGATGGACGGCTATGAGGAAAGCCTGTTTGCAGATGAGCTGCCTATGCCTAACCATGATAATATCCGGGGAAAAGACTATTACAAATAACCATTAAACAACAAATAACATGAACACAAGTACACTAGACAAACTGCGGAAGATGAAGTTCTTCGGCATGTTCCATGCCTTCAAAAGCAGCATGGAAACGGGTAAAACGAATGATTATACAGCGGATGAACTACTCGCCCTGTTGGTAGATGCAGAATGGGACGACCGGCAAAACAGGCGTATAGAAAGAACGATACAATATGCCAAGTTCCGCTATAAAGCCTCTGTAGAGGACGTTCATTACCACGCCGAACGAAGTATCGATCGCAATCAGATCATGCGCCTGGCAGATTGCACTTTCATCGACCGCAATGAAAACATACTGGTTACCGGTAGTACCGGTATTGGTAAAAGTTATGTGGCTTCTGCTATCGGCTACCAGGCCTGTATGCTGGGCTACAGGGTATTCTATGCCAGTACGCCTAAGCTGTTCGCTAAACTGAAGATGGCAAAGGCAGACGGCTCCTATATCAAAGAACTGGCTAAACTGGAAAGGACACAGCTGCTCATACTGGATGACTTCGGTATCCAGCCTTTTGATGCACAAAGCAGAGCTGCACTCATGGAACTGATCGAAGACAGGCATGGCAAGACCTCGCTGATCATTACCTCTCAGTTACCGGTAAGCAAATGGTTTGAAGTAATCGGTGAAAAAACGGTTGCCGATGCGATCCTGGACCGGATCGTTCATGATGCGCATCGCATCGAACTGAAGGGGGAATCTATGAGGAAAAAACGTAGTGTTGAACCAACAAAAAGCTACTAATGGAAATACCTTTTAAATAACTATTTTTGTACACGCTTTTATAGCATTTGCTGCAACCCAAAAGTCAGCTAACCCAGTGGTCAATTTGGCCCGGAACAGGGTGGTCAACATCTCCATAACATACAA
>JACXTT010008850.1_pt1 | contig 13880 bp, 12 predicted proteins | sample 9270951 | NCBI WGS metagenome assembly JACXTT01 (sample SAMN15532306, study PRJNA645909) | rock metagenome | isolation source: weathered quartz diorite | place: Puerto Rico | collected 2017-06-21 | reverse complement strand
GGGCACCAACCCCGCCGGCACCGTTCCTCCCGACCTTGGGGACAGAGGCAACGCCAAGTCCCCCTGGTCCCCCTCATTCGGAAAACCGATCGCCCAACACCCTGGCCTACTCCCAGGGCCCGCGCGAGGCCAGCCCCGAACCCCCTCGCGCGCCCGCCACGGTCGAGCCTCGTACGGCCAGCTCAGGCGAGTAGACGATCCGCCTCGGCTCAACGCGCGACGTTTGAATCTCCTCCAGCAGCACTCGAGCCGCCGCGCTGCCGAACTCGTGGATCGGGACGTGGACCGTGGTGAGGGCAGGCACCAGCCTGGCGGCCAGGGGGATGTCGTTGTAGCCGACGATGCCGATGTCCTCGGGGATGCGCAGGCCTTTCGACTGCACGTGGCCGTAGGCGCCGACGGCCACCATGTCGGTCACGGCAAAGACGGCGGTCGGCGGCTCCTTCAGGGCGAGGAGGCCCTCCATCGCCCGGGTGCCGCCCTCCTCGACAAAGCCAGACTCCACCACCAGCTCGGGCGGAGTGGCCAGGCCTGCCTCGGCCATCGCGGCCTCGAAGCCGCGGCGCCGCAGCACGCCCGTGCTGACGGTGGACTGTCCCGCCAGGTGCGCGATTCGAGTGTGTCCGAGATCGATCAGGTGCCTGGTCGCCAGGCGCGCTCCCATCAGATCGTCCGAGCCGACGAATGGATCGAGCCCCTCGTCGCTGAAGCGGTTGACGAGCACGTAGGGAATCCGCTGGTGGCGCAGCCAGCGCACGGCCGGATCTTTGAGGAAGGTGCTGGCAAGGATCACGCCGTCCACCTTTCGCGCCGCCAGCGTCTGCAGGTGCGCGCGCTGGCGGTCGGGACTGCCGTCGGTGTTGCAGAGGAGCACCTGGTAGCTGCGCGGTGCCGCGGCGTCCTCGACGCCGCGAAACAGGGCGCCGAAGAACGGGTTCGTGATGTCCGGGATGACCACCGCCAGCACCAGCGTCTGGCGCAGCTTCAAGCCCCGCGCCACGCCGTTCGGCCGGTACTCGGTCTCGCGCAGAAGGGCCTCTATGCGGGCCCGTGTCGCCGGCGCGATCCGCAGGCGCGGGTCCTGGTTGGCGACTCGAGAGACCGTCGAGGCGTGGACGCCGGCGCGAGCCGCGAGCTCCTTCAACGTGGCCGGCATCGATCAAAGCCTCGAATTGACACCCGCACCACGGGCGAATACGATAGGGCAATCGTTTGTTCAAGGCAACCGGCGTGGCGCGCAACGCGGTTGGGGAGGAGCGACATGGATAGACGCTTCGCGGCGGTGGTGGGTGCGGTCATGGCTCTAGCCATCGCCGCCTGCGGCGGCACGAGCCCAGCCTCGATACCGGCGGGCAAAGACATCACCATCGGCGTCTCCGTCTCGCTCACTGGCGACTTCTCCGGCGACGGCAAGGCGATCGTCCAGGGCTACGACCTGTGGGCGCGGGACGAAAACGCGAAGGGCGGGCTGTACGGCCACAAGATCACCATGAAGTACGTCGACGACGCGAGCAGCACGCAGCAGGTCGTCACGAACTACCAGAACCTCATCACGGTCGACAAGGTCGACCTCGTATTCGGTGGCTTCTCGAGCCTGCTGACCATCCCCGCTTCCACCGTCGTTGCACGCTACAGCTACGCGTTCCCCGAGCCGGCTGGCGGCGGCCCCCATGTATTCGACCGCGGACTCACCAACATCTTCTTCGTCCAACCTGCCGCGATCGAGGACAACCTCGTGAGCTACACGAAGTGGCTGCTCGGGCTGCCGGCGGATCAGCGTCCCTCGAGCGTGGCGTACGCGACGGAGGACGATCCCTTCACGCAGCCGCAAGTCGACAAGGCGAAGGGTCTGCTCGAGGCCGGCGGAATCCACACCGCGTTCTACAAGGTCTATCCTGCCGAGACGACCGACTTCACGCCGATCGCGCTGCAGGTCGCCAACTCCAAGGCGGACGCGGTGATCCTCGGCACGCAGCTGCCGGACGCGCTGGCATTCGCGAAGACGTTCATCCAACAGCACTTCAACCCCAAGACGATCATCGAGACGACCGGACCCGACCAGGGCAAGGACTTCTCGGATGCGCTCGCGGCGAACACGGAAGGGATCATGGTCCCGGCGGGGTGGACGGCCAACGCGAAGGCGTACGGCAACGACCGGTTCGTCAGCGAGTTCACGTCGAAGTACGGCGGCAGCGCCGCCGACATCAGCGCCGATGCGGCCGAGGCCTACAGCGTTGGCCAGGTTGTCGACCAGGCCGCCAACAAGGCCACCAGCATCGACAACCAGAAGCTGATCCAGACGCTGCATTCGGGCACCTACTCGACTATTCAAGGCCCGATGTCGTTCGACGCGACCGGCAAGCCCCAGGGTGGCGTCGGCGTGTACATCGAGCAGTGGCAGAACGGCCAGGCCGTGTTCGTCTACCCGAGCACCGTCGCTGCCGCAAAACCCGAGTACCCGAAGAAGAACTGGCAGTAACGTGAAGCGAGGCCGGCGCCCGCGGCCCGGCCTCGCCCCATAGACAATGACCCTGATCCTCGAAGCAGCCGTGCTCGGAGTGCTGACGGGCGGCGTCTACGCGCTCATGGCGTCAGGACTGACGCTGATATTCGGCGTCATGCGGATCATCAACGTGGGCCACGGCGCGCTGGTCGTGCTCGGCGCCTACTTGAGCTTCGCCGCGTGGCGCTCGCTGCATATCGATCCCTTCCTGACGCTCGTGATCACGATGCCCGTGATGTTTGTGCTCGGCGTCGTCCTCCAGGTCGTTTTCATCCGGCCGCTCAATACCGACCGCGAGGCGCTGTCGGTGCTCGTCACTTACGCGATCGCTTTGGGCCTTGAAGGCGTGCTCGGCTACTACTTCACGACCAACTACGTCGAGCTGCGCGCCTGGTACGACTCGGCGAGCTTCCCGATTGGAGAGTTCCGCGTCACTTACGTCTACGTCTTCGGCTTCCTGCTCTGCCTCGCGATCCTGGGTGCGATGTTCCTGATCCTCTATCGGACGAAGTTCGGCGCGTCGGTCCGCGCCACCATGCTCAACCGCACGGCGGCGCAGCTGGTCGGCATTGACGTCAATCGAGTGTCGGCGATCGCGTTCGGCATCGGCATGGCGACCGCGGCGGCCGGTGGCGTGGTGTTCGGCATCACCAGCGCGTTCAACCCCAACAGCCACTACGACCTGATCTCGAGGCTGCTGACGATCATCGTGCTCGGCGGGCTCGGCAGCCTGCGCGGCGCGATCATCGCCGCGCTCGTGATGCTCGTATCCGAGGACATCACCTCCGTGGTGATCTCGCCGGTGTGGGCGAGCTTCGTGTTCTTTGTGATCCTGGTGCTCGTGCTGCTGGTGCGTCCGCAGGGCCTATACGGCGTGCGCGTGCGCGAGCGCCTGTGAAATGAAAGCGAGGCTCGGCGTCGCCGTCGTGCTGCTGGCGATCGCTATCGCGGTTCCGTTGATCGCCCCGGACCCGGCGACCACCAATGTCGCCGTCCTCACCATGATGTACGTCGGCCTCGCGACCGCCTGGAACATCATGGGCGGTTACACCGGGTACATTTCGCTCGGCCACGCGGGGTTCTTCGGCTTCGGCGCCTATTCGTTGGGCCTGATGCTTGCGCACCTGAAGGTCGGTGGCGGCTACGGGGCCTTCATGTATGTGCCGGTCGCCGGCCTGCTGACCGCGGTGCTCGCTTTCGGCGTCGGCTGGTTCGCCCTGCGCACGCGAGCCGCCACGTTCGTGATCGTGACCATCGCCTTCATGTTCATGCTGCAGCTGCTGGCCGAGAACCTGGTGAGCATCACGGGCGGCGGTGCGGGCCTGAGCTTCCCGCTTCCGCCCTGGACCGGCGATTTCTTCAACACGCCGTTCTACTACGCCATGCTCGTCCTGGGCGCGCTCGCGCTGGCGGTCTCCTGGCTGATCCGCAATTCGAAGTTCGGCCTCGGCCTGCTCGCCATCCGCGACGACGAGGACAAGGCGCTGTCGGTCGGGGTGCCGACCCGTCAGTTCAAGCTCGCGGCCTTCGTGGTCAGCGCTGCGTTCGTCGGCATGATCGGTGGGGTTTACGGCTACTACGTCACGTACATCTACCCGCAGTTCGTGGTCGACCCCCTGATCGGCATCTCGATGGTGCTGATGGTCTTCCTAGGCGGCCTCGGCACGCTGACCGGCCCTGTGCTCGGCGCGCTCATCCTCGAGCCCGCGCAGCTCTGGCTCGCCTACAACTACGGCGCCAGCAAGCTGTACCTGGTCCTTTACTCGGCGCTGTTCCTCGGCGTCATCCTTTTGCTTCCGCGCGGCATCGTGCCGTCCGCGCGGGAGCTGTTCCGTCGCTTCATGGCACGGGTCGGGCCTTCGGCGCCTGCTTCGGCCGAGGCGGTGACGCCGTGAGCCTGCTCGAGGTCCACGGACTGTGCAAGAGTTTCGGCGGCGTCGTCGCCGTGGACGACTGCTCGCTCCTGGTCGAGCAGGGAAGCATCACCGGGCTCATCGGCCCGAACGGCTCGGGCAAGACGACGGTGTTCAACGTCGTCACCGGCTTCATCCCGAAAGACAGGGGCTCGGTGACGTTCAAGGCCGCGAGCATCGACCGGCTGGGCCCGGATCGCATCTACGCGCTGGGCATCGGCCGGACGTTCCAGCTGGCCCGCATCTTTCCGCGCCTGACCGCGCTCGAGAACATGCTCGTCCCCGTCCGGCGCAAAGGCTTGCGCGCGCTTTTTTCCGGTCCGGCGTGGGGACCGGAGAAAGACCGCGCGATGGAGATGCTGCGATTCCTCGAGATCGATCAGGTCGCGGGCACCCTCGCCGGGGGGCTGTCCTACGGCCAGCGCAAGCTGCTGGAGCTGGGGACGGTAATGATGACCGAGCCGGAGCTGGTGCTGCTCGACGAGCCCGCAGGCGGCGTCAACCCGGCGCTTCTCGAGCGCATCTCGGATCGCATCCGGCAGCTCAACGCGCGCGGTGCCACGTTCTTGATCGTCGAGCACAACATGAGCTTCGTCATGAACCTGTGCAGCCAGGTCGTCGTGCTGCACCGCGGAAGACCCATCGCGTCCGGCAAGCCCGGCGCCGTGCGCGAGGATCCCGCGGTGCTCGACGCCTACCTGGGGGCCTGACGTGGGCGCGCTGCTGGAGCTCATTGGTGTCCGCGCCGGTTACGGGGGCGGCGACATCCTCCAGGGCGTCGACCTCGCGATCGACGAGGGATCGGTAACGTGCATCGTCGGTCCGAACGGAGCCGGAAAGTCGACGGTGCTGCGGGTGGTCAGCGGGCTGCTGCGACCGAGCGCCGGCGACGTTCGCTTCCGCGGCCGGGCAATCGGCGGGCGCAGTCCTCGCGCCGTGCTCGACCTGGGTATCGTTCAGGTCCCCCAGGAACGGAGCCTGTTCCCGACGATGACGGTGCTCGAGAACGTGCGTCTGGGCGCCTACACCGTGCGTGACCGGGCGCTGGTGGACCGGCGGCTCGCCGCGGTCGCGGAGACTTTTCCTGTCGTCGCCGAGCGCGGGCGCGAGCGCGCGGCGTCGCTGTCAGGCGGCCAGCAGAAGATCGTCGAGTTCGCCCGCGCCCTGATGCTCGATCCCAAGCTCCTCATACTGGACGAGCCGTCGATGGGCCTCGATCCCAAGACGCGGGCAACGGTTTTCAAGACGATCGCGGGCATGAACGCGGCGGGCCGTACGATCCTGCTGGTCGAGCAGAACGCGCGCTCCGGCCTCGGTATCGCGAGCCATGGCGTGGTCATGGAGACGGGTCGCGTAAGGCTGCAGGGACCGGGCCCCGACGTGCTCAACAACCCGGACATCGGGCGCCTGTACCTCGGCGCGACGGCATGAGCTACGACATCGTGTTTGCCGGCGCGGGGCACAACAACCTGGTGACTGCGGCGTACGCGGCGAGGGCGGGGTTTCGCGTGCTGGTGCTCGAGGCCGCGCAACACATCGGCGGCGACACCTCGTGCGAGGAGCTGACACTGCCCGGTTTCGTGCACGATCCCTGCGCGACCGCGCACAACCTGATCCAGAGCAACCCGCTGATGCGCGATAACGAGCTGGGGTTGGACAGATATGGGCTGCGCTACCTGCACCCCGACCCGGTGTTCACCATGCCGTTCCTCGACGGCGCGACGATCACGATGTGGCGGGATGTCGAGCGCACTGCCGCGGAGCTGGCGCGTTACTCGAAGGCCGACGCCGCGGCCTACCGCCGGCTGCTCGCGGACTGGGAGCTCATGGCCCCGATCGTCAACACCGAGCGGACGGAGCCGCCGGTGCCGCCGGCAGAGGTCGACGTACGGATGCGCGCGAGCCCGTTGGGCGAGCGGATGATCGACATTCGCCGCGCGACCGCGCTGGACGTGATCAACGGGCGTTTCCGGGAAGAGCACGTACGCGCGTTCTTCGCATGGATCGCATTCATGACGCTGCATCCGCTCGACGAGCCCGAGACGGGCATCCTCGCGTTCAGCCTGGTCGCAGGCCGCCAGCGTTTCAGCTGGATCCTGCCCAAGGGCGGGTCGATCCAGCTGCCGCTTGCGCTGACCCGTGTGATCGAGGAGCACGGCGGCCAGATCAAGACGTCGAAGCGCGTGGTCAAGATGTCCGGCAGTCGCGTCAGAACGGCGGACGGCGACGAGTACGCGGCCGCGAAGGCCGTCGTCTCGAGCATTCACGTCAAGCACCTCCCGGCGATCGTTGGCGAAGAGCGCCTACCGGAGGCGTACCGCGCCGGCGTCGCGCGTTGGAAGCCAAACGTCACGATGTTCGTCTGCCACTACGCGCTCAGCGAGGCGCCGCGTTTCAACACCTCGGATGGCCTACAGCCGAGCGTGACCATGGGCTCGTGCGAATCGCTCGACGCGTACGGCCGCATGATGAGCGCGTTTCGCGCGGGTCGCGTCGACCTCGACAGCCCGGTCCTTTTGGTGCTGACGCCGACGGTGGTCGACGCGTCGCGCGCCCCGGACGGCAAGCACACATTCAAGGTCGTGAGCTTCCTGCCCTACCAGCTCGCCGACGGTCCTGAGCGCTGGGATGAAATCAAGCAGGACGTCTCGAATGCGCTGTTCGACCGGCTGACGCAATACTCGCCGAACCTCTCGCGGCGGATCGTGCTGGCCGAGCACGTCGACAGCCCTCTCGACCTGGAGCGTCGCAACGCCGCCAACTGGCGAGGCTCCTGCCACGGAGGAGCGAACACTCCTGACCAGAGCGGCTGGTTCCGGCCGGTCGAAGGTTGGTCGTCGTACCGCACGCCGATCGACGGCCTGTACCAGAACGGAGCGTGCACGCATCCCGGCGGCTCGGTTTCGGGCTTGCCGGGTCGTAACTGCGCGCGAGTATTGCTCGAAGACCTCGGGTCCAGTCTCGAAGAAGCGATCAAGACGGAGGAAAGTGTGTGAGCGCGCAGGAAACGACGAATCGCGTCCAGGTCGCCGCGCACCACTGGCGTCCGAGGTTCGTCGCCAACGGGATAGACGTGAACGACTTCGACGAGACGGTCGCGAGGACGACCGAGTGGCGCGACTGGGCGCCCAACTGGCGCGCGGTGGGAGAGATGCACGAGGCGCTCGGGCGCGGCGCGAGCGAGCGCGGCCACACTCTTTCGGCCGCGCAGGCTTTCCAGCGCGCCGCATGGTCCTACCACCTCGGCAAGTTTCTCTGGTTCGAGGATGCCGAGATGCACGCCGATCTCCGAGACCGCTCGGCTGCGGTCTATCGCCAGGCGATGCCGCACCTCGACCCGCCCGCGGTGCGGCTCGAGATCCCGTTCGAGGGCCACATCATCCCCGCCAATCTGCGCGTCGCACCCGGCCGGCGATCGCCGCTGGTCTTGATCGTCCCCGGGCTCGACTCGTCGAAGGAGGAGCTCTTCGCGATCGAGGAGGAGTTCCTACGGCGCGGAATGGCTACGTTGACGGTCGACGGGCCGGGCCAATCCGAGAACTCAGTCCACTTCGCCATCCGACCCAACTGGGAGACCGTCATCACGCCGCTGCTCGATCACCTCGCCAGCCAGGACCTCGGAGTGGATCAGGAGCGCATCGGCCTGATGGGCATCAGCATGGGAGCGATCTACGGTCCGCGTGCTGCGGCGCATGACAGGAGGCTTCGCGCGGTGGTCGCTCTCGCGGGTCCCTACAACCTTGGCGACTGCTGGGACGCCCTGAATCCGCTCACCAAGGCCGGCTACGTCTACTACACCAAATCAACGGACGAGGAGGACGCGCGGCGCAAGGCTTTCACGCTGAACCTGGATGGAGTGCTTCCGGCGGTAACCCAACCAATGCTCGTGATTCATGGCGCGAGGGACAGGCTGTTCCCACCGGAGCAGGCCGAGCGCATCGCCCGCGAGGCACCGAACTCGACGCTCGTCATGTACCCCGACGGCAATCACGTGTGCAACAACATCCCGTACAAGTACCGCCCCCTTATGACCGATTGGATGGGGGGCGGTTACGCGCCTAGTCGAGCGGTCGACCTCAGGCTCAAGGCACCGTTGTTAAGAACGATTCTGTTCTCGATGTGGAGCGCTGACAGTAGGTTTGACCCGAATCCAACGACGAGAACAGGGACCCCGGCTGGAAATCCCGACGGTTGGTCGCCACTTATTTGGGCGAGATCCAGAACCACCGTATCTAGAAGTGGAGCGCGATCGTGCCGGCACATGTCCATCACCGCATCGAAGACCGGCGTTTCTATGATCCTGCGACTTATGACGCGGCCAATTGGCAGGACAACACTGCGCCGAGTTACAGCACAGACTTCGAGCTCCCCGGACTACTCCCGACGTGGTCGTGGGTGGGTAGTGATAACCGGCGGGGCCCTGGTCCTATGGTGGCGCGGGAAATTGGCGTCTCCCCCTTGCGCTCCGCTCGTTTTCGCGTGCGCGGTCGTCTTTTAGACTCTGTCTGGTCTGCCGACCCTGCCAACATCGGCCAGGGCTGACTAGCATGCGACCTTGACTTTCAAACATTTGGATTCGACGCGCAAGACCGAAGCACAGTTCGCCAGAAGCGTGAACCGTTCTAAGGCCCGAAGAGTCCTCGATGCTGTGCGCGACCGAAGGCTGGATCGTGTTTGGGATCGGCTCGTTGACCTTGCCCGCCCGTCTGCTCGCCTTGTCCTGTCAGCGTCGGCCTCCGGCCGCACCAGGCTTGGTGGACTACCGATGGTTGACTCGAACTTCAATTGGCCTGCCGATCCCGACGGACAGGCCCTGCCGTTCGTGGGCCAGATTGACTTTGCTGACGTCAGCCGGGTATGCAGCGACAGGGTCTTTCCTTCCGACGGCCTTCTGGCCCTTTTCTATGACTTCAGACAACAGCCGAGCGGTTACGAGCCCAGACATCGGGGCCGGTGGGCTGTCAGTTACTCACGATCGCCAAGCAGCCTCGCAAGCCCGCCAGAAGGAGCCGATATCCGCATTCCTGATCTTGAGCTGGCAGCGGTTGGCGATTTGACGCTCCCTGAGTCCGACTCTATTGAGATTGAGAAGCTTGGACTGAGCCCCGATGAGACCGATGCTTACGAATCGGTACTCGATGACCTCAAGGCCCTTCACGGCGTCGGCGTTCACCGGACTATCCATCGAGTACAGGGGTGGCCAGATGCCATCCAGCATGATCCCGCGATCCTGGCGCAGCTTGCCTCCAATGGCCTTGATGCAAGAGATCCATCCACGTACCAATTGGAGTCAGCCAAGTCCCTCTTGGAATACCGAGATGCGTGGAGACTCGTAGCGCAGATCGACTCGGAAGATTCCATCGGCCTGTTGTGGGGGCTCTACGGTCGCGTCTACTTCATGATGAAGGGCGTCGACTTGAGGCGGCGAGCGTGGGATGCGGCGTGGGTCGTGTTGCAGTGGAGTTAGAGCGGTTTTCAGCCGCGTGCTTCAGATGGCGTGGTTTGCCGCCTGCGTTGCTGCACGGGTTTCGACCAGACCCAGCGCTGTAGTGCCCAGCAATAATTTGGGTTAGGTCAATGTATGGGCCGCTGGCGGCTGCGGCCCTGAACCTCGGTTGATCGCGCACATACCATGAGTCTGTGGTCTTGCGGTGCACGGCGAAAATGCTCGCACCCTTGGGAATGTGTTCCAAAGAACTGGTGGTAGTCCAGCCTGGGGACGACGATTGGTACGCCAATCTGATCTGGCTCGACCGACGTAAATGCGTGCTACTGGTCCATGCCGGCACCTTGTTCTCGGTCTTAGTTCCCGACGCCCGCAAGTCCGGGCTGGTGCCGGTCGGCTCAACGGTTGTGGCGTTGATCCACCGCGATCTCCAGGCGGAGAGCCTTCCCCTAGACCGCCTCGGCATTCTCGATTCCAGCGCCATCGTCTTAGCAAAGACCGACAGCCGCATCGTGCTTGGCTACATGAATGAGATGGCACGCTTCTCCGAAAACGCGGTCGAAGCCGCGGGCGGCCTGGCCCGTTGTGATGCCCGGGAGCTGAACCGAGCGCTCAGGAGGGAATTGCATTTGTCGCGTCAGCCGCCCGGCTACGTCGTTCCGATCGAACTGGCCGGCGGATCGAATCGTCGGGCGATCCCTTAGGTCCGCCATCGATCTCATTGGAGTCGAGGCCAATTTCGTGAATTAGCGAAATTGCGCGAAAATTCGCAATAAACCGATATCATATCCGGATGATCACTCGGGCCGAGATGGTTTGGCGGCACCTCTTGGTTGCTGCTCTGGACCACGATGACCGCCGTTCCTCGATCACCAGGCTGAGCACCGAGCTCAACTTTTCCGTATCGACGATCCACCAGGCCCTCGAGAAGCCCAGGGCGATCGGAGCTGTTCGAGGCGGCTTTGACGGTCTACGGGTAATCGATCCCAGGCGGCTGCAGATTTTGTGGGCTGGACGTCGCGACCTAAGAGCGGATGTCGTTTACGAGACGCGTGTGGTCATGCCTGTCCGAGAGATCGAGGCGCAGCTTACGAGTACGACGATTCCGACCGCGTTCACGGCTTATGTTCGCCTGGTTGGACGGAACTTGGTCGCCGACTATGACGAGGTGGTGGTCTACGGAGCGGCGAACGAAATTCGCCGTCGGTTTCCGCCGAAGAAAGGCAAGCCGAATCTCGTTGTCCTGGATCCGGATCCGGTCTTGCCGCGCTATGGCCCCGTCGCGCCGCGCTGCCAGATCTATGTCGATCTTTTCAATCTTCCGTCGTGGCAGGCACAGCGTTTCCTCGAAGCACTTGACGAAAGCTGGCTACGGCATGCCGCCTAAGGGACGACATCGACCGGAGGTCGAGCACGTCGAGGAGGTGATGCGGAGGTTGCTACGCGAGTATCCGACCGCCGTGCTCTTCGGAGGCTGGGCTACATACCTTCGCACCGGTGTCGCGAAGAGCCACGACATCGACATCATCGTCGATCACCCGACGCTCGAGCGCCTGCGCGCCAAACATACGTTGTCCGAGAGCCGGCATATCGGTGGTCGAAAGTACGAACTGAAGGTCGACGGGGTAGGGGTCGACGTCTATCCCGTCTATCGGTCCAAGCTCGGCCGCGAACTGCAACTTCCCGTGGAGGCCCTTGCCCGGTGGTCAGAAAGAATCGGCCCCGCGCGAGTGCTGACCGCCGAGGCGCAATTCGTCGCCAAGATGGCGGCGCTGCTGGATCGCCCCGACACTCTGCCTGGAGAGAAGGATCGACAGGAGATGTGGTCCCTGCTCAACGCCGCACCCCGTCTCGATTTCAGGATTGTGGCCGGCCTTCTGCGCGAGGCCGGCAAGAGCCCAGATCAGGAGGCGACGCTGATGTCCAATGTGTTCGGCCTACTGGAGGAGACACCAGACTTGAACAAGACCGACCGTGCAGCCCTGAGACGGCTAAGCACCATCGCAGTCGAGGCCGTCCGCGGATTGGAGCGCGGCGCGGACGAGCGAGAGCGATAGGTCTGCTGCCATACAGCAACGCGCGTGGTAAGCCGTGGCACATGGCGGCTTGACCGGACTGGGCCGCCGCTGCTATGTCTGGGGAGTCTCCAGTTGTCTAGAGATCCTGGAAGCCGTTCACCCTAGACGAGGTGAACCCTGATCGTCCTCGGCCATGAAGTTGATGTAGCCGCCATCCTCCGAGAGCGGGGCCGTGGCGTCGTAGTAGCTGCGCACCCAACGGATGTTGGCGGTGTTCTGCGCCGCATGGGGCCCACATGCCTGCAATCACAGTCGCAAAGTTGGCCTCGCGCACGCCACCACGAGAATCGGCGCACAACCGCTTCCGCCGGGGACCAGGACCTTGGGATTGCTGCCAGAGCCTCGGGTCAGTCGAGCGCGGCCCTCTCGAATACAGGCTTGAGGGCGAAATAGACCGAGCGGTAGCGGTCGTATGACTCGGCGTACAGCTCGTGCTGAGCTGGATCCGGATAGTGTTCCTCGGGTTGGAAAGCGACAAAGGTGGCGACGGCCTCCCCAACGCTGGCGAACAGTCCCGCCCCCACCGCCGCCAGCGTGGCCGCCCCGGTGGACGTGGTCTCCACAGTCCTGGGAACGCGCACCGGTAGGCCGGTCACATCGGCCTTGATCTGACGCCAGAGCGCCCCTTTGGCCCCCCCGCCGACGATTGTCAACCGGCGCGCGACCAGGCCTGCCCCGCGCATGGCGGTGAGGATGTCCCTCAGCGCGAAAGCACTGCCTTCGAGGATGGCGCGGGTCAGGTGAGCTTTTGTATGGGCCAGCGTCAGACCATAAAAGACGCCTCGGGCGGCGCCGTTCCACTCTGGTGCCATCGCACCCTGCATGCAGGGTAGGAAGACGAGGCCCTCGGCGCCCGCCGGGACTTCGGCGGCGGGTTGAGTGAGCAGGTCGTAAGCATCGCCCAGGCTGTGAGATTGGGCCTCCATTTCCAGCGGGCAAAACTGATCGCGCCACCAGCGAAGGTTGCCGCCGGACACAAACCCGGGATTCTCCAGCAGCCATCCTTCCGGATCCGCGTGCGGGTGGCATTCGACCAGCATCGTCGGATCCTCGCGTGGCTTTGCCGACACGGCGCACACCGGTTCCGCCGTACCCACCACATCGCAGACTTCGCCGGGGGCGAACACTCCCGCGCCCAGGGTGGCGGCCATCTCGTCTCCGCAGCCAACAACGACCCACGTGTCCATTGACAGACCTGTGGCCTCGGCGAACGACCTGGTCACACGGCCCGCAGGTCGCGTGCTCGGTGCAAGCTCCGGAAGCAACCTCGGATCGATGCCTGACGCCTCGAGGATCGGCTGCGACCAGCGGCGCGTTCGCGGATCGAGCAGCGCAAGCGAAGATGCGTTGGTGTAGTCGACTGCGAACACTCCGGCCGCCTCCTGGAGGACATACGACCCTGGAGGCATGAGCCTGGCGGCGTCGGCGAATACCTCAGGCTCCCTCTCCCGAACCCACAGCGCCTTGAACACGGCATGGGAGGAGTCGAGGTTCGCGCCGACGTGGTGGTAGAAGGATTTCCGGGTGATTCGCTCCGCGATCGCGGAGGCTTGCTTTACGGCCCGCCGGTCCATCCAGATGATGGCTGGTCGCAGGGGTCTGCCTTTCGCATCGCACACGACCATCCCGTCGAGCTGCGACCCGAAGGAGATTGCCTGTACCGCCGACCTCCCCTCGGGCACCTTGGTCAGGACGCGCGCCACGGTCGCGTGCACGGCTGCCGTCCACAATCGAGGGTCCTGCTCGGCCCATCCGGGTTGTGGGAAAGCGACGTCGTATGCTTCGTAGGCTGAAGCGACGAGGGTTCCGTCAGCCGCGTACAGCGCGGCGTTTGTTCCCTGGCTCCCGATGTCGCAGCCGATCACGTAGGCCGCGTTCACGGAACAGCGACGACCTTCAGGCCCGAGCCCGATCGGATCGTCTGGGACGCTTCGCTTCCA
>JACXTT010008849.1_pt1 | contig 13880 bp, 10 predicted proteins | sample 9270951 | NCBI WGS metagenome assembly JACXTT01 (sample SAMN15532306, study PRJNA645909) | rock metagenome | isolation source: weathered quartz diorite | place: Puerto Rico | collected 2017-06-21 | reverse complement strand
TCGACTTCGGCAACTCGAACAGCCGGGTTGCCGTACCAGGCCGGCTTGCTGGCGCAGGATTTGCCTCGCTGGGTTGGTGTCCGGACGCTACCGTGCTCGAAGACGACCTCGGCAGGGTTGCGACTCCCTCTGTGGCGTCCCGGCAGCGCGATGGGTGTGTAGAGGTTGGCCGGGGCCACAGGGGCGGCGCTCCCGCCAAGCGACATCTCGGCGAGAGTGCGGAAATCGCGCGCAGCCCGGATGGTCTGACCCCAGAGGAGATCGCTCTTCTCGTCATAAGGCATGTCAAGGCGCTGGCCGAGTGCCGCCTCGGCGAGGCCATCGACGAAGCAGTCCTTACGATTCCCGCCGACGCAACTCTGGCAATGGCAATGGCACTTCGACGTGCCGCCGAGGGTGCGGGGCTGGGATGCCTGAGGATGCTTCCCGAGCCTGTGGCGGTAGCGCTGGCCGCCTGCGCCAAGGAATCTCGTGAACACGTCCGAGTGCTCACCTTAGACATGGGCGGAGGGAAGTTCGAAGCAGCCTGTGTTGAGAAGCAGGGCGATCGTTTCGAATTGATTCACTACGCCGGCGACCGCCTCGGAGGCGATGACATCGACCGGGACCTAGCGTCCTGGCTCGCTCATCGCCTGCGTCAGCGCGGATACGAGGCGGACCTCGATACAGGGAGGCCGGAAGGTCAGAAGCTCATGGCCGACCTCATCGCCGCCGCAGAGAGAGTTAAGGTGCACCTCTCCTCACACGCTACGGCCAGCTTGGGGGCTATCGCGGCCATCTACCAAGACGGCGAACCGCTCGATTTGGACGAGGAGCTGACACGCGCAGAGTTTGAGGACTTGATTCGGCCCCAGGTCGAGCGGGCGATGAGCGTCGCCGCTGGCTTGCGCGACCAGATCCATATCCGCGACGTGCACGAGGTGGTCCTCACGGGTGGTTGCGCGCGGATTCCGATATTGCGTTACCGAGTTGAGGAGACGTTTGGCCGACCGCCCCGCATACTCGAGCCGGAATGCGTGGCAGCGGGCGCAGCGCTGACGGCGGGCGATAGAGAGCGCACGAAGGTGCAGGCAGCTAATTTGCCATTAGCAGCGACCTCTCAGGACCTCGCGGACGTGTTCTCGCAAGCCGGGAAGGTGATCTCCGCCGGTATCATTACTGACCGATTCTCGGGCCAATCGCGCGGCTTTGGGTCCGTCGAGACGAGCTGCGGTGACGCAGTCCAAAAGGCGCCCGCACTGGGACGCATCCTTGGACAAGCGCTTGACCTCCGCTTGGGCGATGCCGATCGGACGTTGCTTCCCGCCGATACTCCGCTGCCGGCCGTCAGCACATTTCACCTGAGTACCTCTGGGCCGGCTACCCAGATTCGCCTCCCGTTGTACCTGGGTGGGATCTCGATGGGTGAAGCCATCATGGATGGTCCGCCACTTCCCGACGGCACCAACGTCGAAGTAACAATCAGCGTCAGCATCGAAGGCGCCGTCAGCGCCCGGTTCCAGGCCCTCGGCGTCAAAACTGAGACGAGAACTTCTGCCACGACACACCTCGCGAACTCGGGTGGACGCGGAGAGCCAATTCTGGAGCGCGCAGACAGGCTGGTCGCGTTCACGGCCTTTCTCATAGAGCGATACTCCTGGGCGCTGGATGCTGCTCGCATGGACCGATTAGGGCAGCTCATCGGGCGGCGGGTGTACGCCACCGCCATTGAGCAGCTGGCGGGGGTCTGTGACGAACTCGACCGCGCGACAGATGATTTACCCGATATAGTTACATTTCTATTGCAAGTTCGAGCCGTGGCACGTGAGGTGGAGTCATTGGATCGAGAGATGAGCGAGCGTCTTCGATACTCGCTCGAGGAAACCGAAGCCGCTTTGAGATCTCATGGACCTTCGAGCAGGGACAGGTTGGAACGCCTCAATCGGGAGGCAGGCGATTGTGTTTCTCGGATACAGCAGTCTGCGGGTTTGCATAGGCGACCCGAGGTCCCCGGCGGACGCGTGGACCGCGTCCACTTCTCGGTCATTGCCCCGCCGTCGGTTCGGCCGGGCGATGTCTTCGTTGTCGACATCTGGGCGCATCTCGAGGCGCAGCACGAAGCGGTCCTGGCACGAGCACGCGAAGCTGCTGCCGGCGGGCCGATTTTCGTCAAGACCAAGGGACCGACAGCGGTGGCGCGCGGGACTGCTCTTACGGTTCGTTTGCGCGTAGAAGATATGGGTGTGGACCCTGCGGAAGACACCATCCTCTGGCAGGGTGGGATGGGCAACGCGAGCTTCCCGGTCCGCGTGCCAAAGGAGGCCACGCAGGGGCCGCGTTCAGGCTGCGCGGTTGTGTACGCTGATTGGTTGCAGCTTGCGCGAATCCATTTCACGATTGAAATCGCATCACGTGTTACCGAGGCCAGGCGGGTGCCGACGGAGGAAAACCGACCCCGCTCCGCCTTCGCGTCGTATGCCTCGCAGGACGGCGACGAAGTGATCAGCCGAATCCAGGGGATCGAGAAGGGAGTGCCCGGCATCGACATTTTCTGGGATAGGCACTCCTTGCGATCGGGTGATCGCTGGTGGGAGGTCATCCAAAAGGAGATTCCCACCCGCAACGTGTTCTACTTATTCTGGTCGCTAGCCGCCAGCCGTTCGGCATGGGTGGAAAAAGAGTGGCGCCTGGCCTTGGAGACGCGCGGGATCGACTACATCGACCCAGTCCCACTGGTGGCGCCAGCGGACGTGCCACCTCCGGCCGAGCTAAGCGAGCTCCACTTCAGCGACTGGACACTCGCTTATATGCGTAGTCGATTCCGGTGACGATTGCCATGCATAGGGTCGGTTCACGACGATGCCTACGCTGGCGCGCGTGAGGGAAGCGCACTGTGATCCTCTCGACCGTGTCGGCGCGTTAAAAGGCGCGTACGCCACGACCATTGACGAGCGACATTCCGCACGACCTATGCGACAGAACGCGACGGAGTTCTTGTCGTTTGACGCGCGCAAGAAAACGTTCCAGGTCGGGAGGAAGTTCGAGACTTCTCGTGGTCGCGACGCTAGGGGATCTTCGGTGTTTCCGCACACCTAACCACTGCTGACCATCTCAGGTCTCATCGGTCTCGGGGTTCTCAGTGCGCCTGCTTCATGTGCGCCGAGAACATCGAGAGGAACTCATCGGTGCGGGTCCGTTCGTGCGGAAACTCCTGCTCGACCTGCCTGGCCCATATCGGATTGAGCTCGTCGAACTCGAAGAGGAGATCCTTCGGACGTCCGAGGGGCGCATTCACGAATTGCTCCTTCGTTAGGAGTTGTTGCCGATGGAGATGCGCTTTCAACAATCCGCTCAGCGTCGAGAGCACACGGCCCTCAACGCGTGAAGTCGCGACTATACCGACGCTCTTCGCTTGTTCTTCGGAGATATGGAGTTCCTTGTAGTCTTCTTCGTCGGACGCATCAACTTCGTCGACATGAGCGGGCAAGGGTGCAACGGACTTGAGCGCTGCCTGAACATCCGGCCAACCATGGCCGAAGAAGACCTTGCCGAGCGGCGTCACGACTAACACCTCTCCTCTGCATTGCACGCCGTTGGCGGAAAGAATTGACTCGACCAACGTTTGCTTGAACGAGAGGTGCCACTTCCCGCGAGCCAGCGGAACGGGGCATGGTTCTCCCCGGCGTCGCATCCTCACCCAGTTGCCAGTGAGGAGGCCGATCAGGGCTGTGTCACCCCGTTTCCTCGTGTCCTCGCACAGCTCCTTGACCGCCCGGTTCGTGTCCTCGCCTACGATCGCCGAGTATTCTGCTAGCGGCTCGCCAGGGAAGAGGTGGCACTCGATTGGGGATGCCGCCAGCTTGCCCCCCACGCGCGCCCGCCGATGCTCCATCAGCGCTTCGACTCCGGCGAGGTTGTTGGTGTATACCCTCAGCTTCGAAAGCCAGCTTTCGCGCTCGTCGATACCCTTGGCGTATTTCGCCAGCTCCTCGACGATCGGTACGAGCGTCGTGCCCGAGTCGATGAGCAGGTATATGTGCGTGATCTGCGAGCCATCGAGCAGCTGTCGACATCGCGCCAGGAGGAACGGCACGAGCCTCCGCGCCAATAGTCGCTTCTCATCACGAAAATGCGCGAGGCGCCGTCCGAATATGGTGCTCGCACCGGGCCCCAGGCCGGATTGCATCATGGCTTCCGCAGCCCATCCGGGATCCGCCTTCAGCGCCGACGCCAGATGTTTACCCAGGGAATCGAGGATGTTGGTCGTGAGAAGCTCCCGCGCACGCCGCATGTCTCCTTCCTGAACCGGACTATCGGGAGCTGGACCGGACGAGTCCTCGAGACAGGCACATATCCTCGCCGTAAGCTTTCGAACGGGCTCCTGCTCCAGGCCCATATGATCCACGTACAGGACGACATCCAGAGGCGCCACGTTGAACGGTATCGCTTTGCCACCCGGTGAGTCCGGGTGCAGCGCCAGCAGGATGGTCCCATAGCGGATCGCGTGCCTGACCCCGAGTTCGTACATGACGTTTGGATTTAGGCCATGGAGGTCCGCTATCACAATCCGGCTCTGGCTCAGGTACTGCACGACACGATCCGTGATCTTTCCCGCGGTGTCGATCTCGTCGGCCCTGACGCAATGGAGCGGCTTGCCCGTCTTTCTCGCCGCCTCGTCGACTGCTGGACGAATCAGCGTCTCGTATCGGCCCCTGTGGATCGGGGATTCAGCCCCGCTTCCAAACGGCATGATCACGAAAACCGTGCTGTCGAGATTGTGCGCCTCGGTTGGCATACGAGCTTCCTCCGGCAAGGATGCTTCCCCTCGGACTAGTGCCCCATGTCGTCTTGCGACAGCGGCCGGGTTCCCCCCGGCGCTTTTGTAGGGCACCGCGCTGCTATTTGTAAAGCGTTTTCCGACAGGCCGCCCTGCCGCCGCAGTCGCGGCGGCGACCGGGCGCGAGCAGTAGCAAGCGCCTGCCGCCGCGCTTCGGTCATGACGTGGGCCCGGTAGGGCTTCAGGAACGCCAGGACCTGCTCGGCGTTGCCCGCGTTGAGAGTAACGACGAGCGCAACGTCCGTCCCCACCATTGGAGCGGATACAGGGCGGGGCACCAACGTGTCGCCCGATCCGCCTACCGGTGACGGTTTGCAGCCAAGATGTCGCCGCCATGCGGGTAGACAACACCGAAACGGCAGGGGAGCTGAAGGAGCCACACGCGCTCGGGTTCCGGCGTGGCGAACGACGTTACGCCATCGGCCTCCCGCAGCACGCGAAGCAGGGGCCGAAGCGTGCCTCGAGGTCCACGCACCCCCGCCCCTTCTTCATGCCGCTCCCCGATCGGTTAAGGACCACATGCGCTGCAAATCCTCAAGCCGCGGACGGCTCAGTTCTCGAGGTTTGGGTCACTCTCGGCGAAGCGCAGATCGTGCTTGACACCTACGGGAGGGGTACAAGAACCACAGACCCCAAGGCAGCTTAGGGCAGCGGACGCCGACCCTCGGGCCAGCGTGACGATCAACGAGGACCCGAACGACGCTTCTAAGCGAGTGGCTTTGCGGGCCAGCCTTGTGGGCAAGACCAAACGGCTCTAGCGTCCAGAAAGCATTCTCAACCAAACCGGGGTACGCCAATCGCGTCGGAAGACGGTTCCGGTGGCGACTACCGGTTTGATCGTCCGTGTGACTCCGTGCCATGTTCGGAGCTACTTGGGACACTGCCTATGGCCACCCGGCACTGGATCTTTCAAACAAACCACTCATTCAGCCACGTTTCCGAGCCTTGGGAAGGGTCTTTGGACGTCAATTCTGACCCCGAAGAGGTTCAAGTGGGTGATGTCGCCTATTTCGCGAAATTTTCCAACGGCCACTACCTTTTACTGGGGTGGGCCGGTGTCGCCGGAACGTTTCGCAAGGACTCTTGGGCCGGTGACGATGAGGAAGCCATGTCGTACGATGGGCCTGTGAACATCTATAACTATGCGCAATTCCTGAACCCAGTAATTTTCCGCGACAGTATTGCTATCGCGGGGCTCACGGACGAAGAGCGATCGGCATTGGGCCGTGCCCAGACGGACGCGGATGACCTGCGAGACACCAATCTCAAGATCGGTCTGGATCTTGCGCGTCGTTTGAACGATCAGATCCGCGCGTGTGGTTACCCTTCGGCTCCCGATCCACGACCTGAATCGCCCAAGCTCGACCTTCCGAAGGCCAGAAGAGTAGGCGCGGTCGTTACTGCAAATCAGGAGACGTCGTGCTCTATGAGTCGCATCTTTATCAGTCACGTCGAGGAAGACGCTGCCGCCGCATTGGAGGTCGCTACGGGGCTCGAGGCTGCGGGCTTCTGCACGTGGTATTACGAACGGGACAGTGTGCCCGGTGTGTCGTACTTAGTCCAGGTGGGTGATGCCATTGAGCAAGCTGCTGCGGTTGTAGTGTTTGTTTCTCGAGCATCTCTAGGATCGCACCAGATTACCACGGAGATCGTTCGTGCGTATGAAACAGCAAAACCGATCCTACCAATTACTGTTGATGTCAATCACGGGGAATTCCAGCGCCGGCAACCAGAATGGCGAACCGCCATCGGCGCCGCGACCTCAATCAGCCTAAACTCGCGCGGAGTTGCCGGCGTCGTTGCTGCTCTAGCCTCTGGTCTGCGTCGGCTCGCTATCACACCGATTGAGAACAAGGGCACGGTTGGGCCTGCCGCGGCGACAGATGTCTCGGAGGGAACAGCTGCGGAACGGGGCTCTTCGAGTGGTCAAAGGAAATCATCTAGTCGTCCCGAATCCGCGATCTTCGAGGCACAAAGGTTCTTTCTGACCGTACTGGACGAGACGCGATACAAGCAATTCAGTCGGATTGGCTTTCAGCGGTTGTCCACAATGCAACTACCCCTTCAATGGCATGACTATCTGGTGGCGACCGGCGAATGTCGTAAGGAGACGGTGACTCTCCATGATGGGCGGTGCGTGGAAATTGTGTCGGCCATTCTATTCTGCGCATCTTGGGATTACGGGGGCGATCTTACAAACCGGGAATCGGAACAATGCGCATCCCTTGCGGTCGCTTATGCTGCCTTTCGGTCTCTGCCCGCAGACCAAAGGGAGAGCGTAGTCAGGCAATTCGCTGCGAACGCTCGTCGCCCCTTCGCTCCCATACCTAGTTTCGACGAGATCCCGGCAGGGGTGGTCGCAACAAAACGACGGCTGACGGACTTCGCGGGACTGTTTGACGATGTCCTGGCGATCGAGTGGGCAAATTCTCCCGCTCGGTTCGACATCAGCCTGAGTGGTAGCAGCGAGTGGCCTTCGGAGCGTCCATGCGACAAATCAAGACTAGAAGAATTAGCTCGCCCTTGGTCGATTCACTTTTCCTATTTGGACTAGTTGGCGGCATTGTGGAGTGCCAGCGGGCGCGACGCGACGTTCGGAAGGAAGCCGCATCACTCTATTCCTTCGCATCATCTCTGTTCAGTTAGCTATTCTTAGTGCGGAGCGGGCGCGAGTTGTCGATGGCGTGCTTGGGTCGCCTCTGAGCGTCCTCGACGATGCGACGTATATGCACCACGCCTCTTGCGAACTCGCTCCAATCGATCCAGATCGCATATCCTGATCGCCAGTTGTCCAGGAAACGGTCGGGCGCAGTCGCTGTCGGATTCGTTGGGAGCCTGACACCAATCAACGCATGTTCCTTGTCAAGGGTGGCCTTGATCTCCCAGTCAACAAATTTCCGACGCCAAGTGTCAACGCCGCATAGGACAAACGTGCACGATGTGCCGGTGATGTACTTCTCGCGGATGGTCCGAATAACGTACTCGGCGTCATCGCTGTCCAGGATGCGGTCCACCGAACCATCTTCAACCGCATCGTACGTGTCGTAAGCGACGCTCGAGAACGCTTCGTAAAACGTACGGTCTGCCAGGTGGTGGTAGCTGACGAAGACGCGTCTCCGCGCGGTCAACGCTTGCATCAGAACGTTGAATGGGTCCGAGGGTGGTGGCGGCAACATGCCGAACGCGATACGCCGAAAGACGCAATGTTTCCAGCCGGGTGTACGGGTGGTACTACCAACTCATCGGCGTCGGGCACCCCACCGTTCGCGTCACGACCGCGAGGAGACTTACGCTGCCAGTTCCACGTCCGGCTGCGGCTGGCGGGAAATTCGGCCCGCAGCACGCCTACCGCCAGCCGGCGGGCCCTAGCAGCCCGTTGAAGAAAGCCAGATTTCTCGATGCCGGGATGCCGGCATGAACGGTGATGCGGTCGCGCGAATGTATCGCGTCGGGACGTGCCGACGCGATGTGAGACCGGCGAGGAGCGCGACGACGGCGCACGCGAGCATCCACCCGCGCGCCGCGAGGCCCTGGAGGCTCCGGGGCGTGCCGATCCCGAAGAGATGCCGCATGATGAGCCCGAGATTGCGCGCCGCGGCGGTCAGCACGTAGCGCTTCTGGACATTCTCGACGCCGCGGAGCCACCTACGCCGTTGGTTCCCGCTCCCGCAGGTGTGCGCAAAGCTCCGTTCACTGCGTTCCGATCGTAGCCGTTGAAGCCGACGGCTCCGCGCCCCGCGGACGCGCCGCCGATTGTCGCGATACGCGAGCTCCCAGTCGGGTGGCTTGTCGTGCCACCGGCGTCGCCCACACTCGCGCTCGGGAATGTAGGTCCGTAACCCGATCGCCGCGCACGCGGCCAGCGTCGCCGCGGCGTGATGCAACTCCCATTCCCAGCCTTGCGCCGCGGAAGCGGAATATGCCGACGCCTATCAGATAGGGCTAAAGGATGCGAGCCATCAAGATCCGATCGCGCATGCCCACCGATGAAGACGTCATAAATGATGACTGCGATCTAGCCGAACCACTCCGATTCAAGCATGAGGCGGAGCCACTCCCGATGCTCGGCCTCAAGGAAGTTCTCGCACTCCAGGATCGCACGAAGGAGCCGCGGCGCATCAGCGTCGGTGGCGGAGGGCTTCGACACGCGCCGCTCGAACTCCTTCATGGCGTTCGCCTTTGCGTGGAATAGTGCAGCGCTGCGCGCGAATTCGTGCACGCTCCGATAGGCGCGCACGCTCGCGCCCACGACCGGCAGGATGGCGGCGAGCGCGAGCGCGGTCATCGCTGCGAGCTCCATCGTGACGGGTTCCGGGCTGTCCGGGTGTCGCCATGCGCTCGCGTAGTCGATGCCGAAGTGCAGAAATGCGGCCGCGATGCTGCCGAAGAAGCAACCAAGCGGAATGCGGTGGACCCATATGGCGCTTCGCTCGTACCTAGTCGACCGGTTCTCGAAGTATTTCCGCTGACAGCGGATCCGTTTGCTGAGATAGTACGCCGCAAGCCCGACGAGACCTTCCGGCGCCATCCGAAACGCGTCTATTCGGGTGGGCACCCCGCGCACCGGGTCATGGATCACCCGCTCGTGAAGATTCTGCGACGTTCGTAGGCTATCCAACTGCTCGATTTTCGCGACGTTTGCTTTGAGCTCGTGTTCCCACTCCGCCATCGCGTCTTGCCAGAGCAGCGGATCGGCGAGCGAGCGGAACTTGAGCAGGCGACAGAGCTCGGCCTTATGCCGTTCACGCAGCCATCCTATCTGCGCGGACACCCATAGTCCCACGCCAACGGCGATTGCGCAGAGGATGAGGCCGACGAGCTCTCCTTCCCGCGCGAGCGACGACGACCATGAGAGGACCAATCGGGGTAGCGAGGCCGAATCGCCGACGAGGCGGTCGGCCGCGCTGAACGTGAGCTGGAGGATCGCGAACACCACAACCGCTCCGCCGATGGTCACGGCAACGGTCGCAAGCGCACGATGCCCTCTCTGGAGCTGCAGCGCTGCAGTGTCGCTCCGGAAGTACATCGGTGCGAGGCGTGTCTTGAGGACGGCGAGGCCGCGTTCAAGGACCGGAAAACGAGCGATGAGCTCGCCCTCCGGGTCGTCTACCATGTCGTAGTCGAGTGCCGTCTCGCGCGCCTCCGGAAAGAAGGTCAACGGGTCAATGTGCGCCGAATCGGTCCGTGCGAGGTTGGTCATGGCGTCTCGATGCGGTACCCGAGGGCAAGAATGGCCTTGAGCGTCCCGATGGCCACTCGGCGGTCGAGGTCCTTTTAGGATTCTGAGAGCGCGCCGTAGGGCACTAGGGACGGATGCGTCCCCGCACGTCGTCGCGCCGGGGCCCGTAGACTCAGGCTTGGGCTATCCGTTCCTTGGCCCAGACGTCGTGGGTGTGTTCGGCAAGGCGTTCGGTCAACGCAGCGAGCCCAGCGGGCAGCGCAACAGCGGATGTGTCGGCTGGCATCAGCGCGGCGGACCATGATTCTCCCAGTAGCAGGGAAGGACGGTTTCCAGCGTGTACGAGTCGGTTGCGCGAGTGAACCCGCGCTGATGAAATTCCTCTTCGCGAAGAATGCCCACGAGGACCTGTTTCACTTGCTCCGGAACATCGTTGTCGGCGAGGAGATGCGTTATTTCACCGAGGCGGATTTCTTCGCCTCGCGCTGCGATCGCGCAGCCGCTCGCCCAGCTGATGAGCGTGTTCGGAATCCAAGTCTTCGGTTGATCCGGAATCTGACCGCCCAGTTCCAATAGGAGCGCGGAGAACATGGCGACGTGGCCTTCCTCCTGCGCGATGATGGCATCGAGAGTTCGCCGATCACGTTCCGATGGAGCTTCGTGACCGAAAGTGTCGCGGATGTGGCACATCATCGCGAGAGAGTCCTTCTCGCCAACGACGACCCGAGCGACGTAGGTGCGCACCCAGTCCGGCTGACGCTTCATCTCGGGCCATTCCTCTTCGCGAAACCGCCGGATTGCCTCTTCGACGATCGCGGCAGGCGTCATCGCTGGTGAGCCAGTTGAGAGGGTTCGCTCTACTTCACGATACAAGGGTTCCATGGCACCTCCTGAAACGTTGAGCTCCGAAACGCCTCGGCAGGGGAGCCCCTGTCGCGACGATGGGCAGGCCCACGACGGAGAAATCGTCAGCTGAGAAGCGTGAGGTCATTCGTCTCGCTGGGGGATGAAACTGATTCTCATACCATGCCGTCTATCTATTCAAATGGCGAGGGGTCGCGAAATTTCAGAGTCTACTAGCATTGGAACACGACGCATTCCAAACAGCCCCCGGTCCAAGAAGAACAATGACCGCGAGTATCCCGACTGGCAGCGTGACGAGGCATAGTGACTGGTTCGATGTGCTGATCTCGACGTTCAACGCGGTCCAATTTAGGACGGGGCGGGTCGAGGGGGCGTTTGTTCGTGCAAGCGCACGTTGGCGGCCCCTCGTGAGCGCTCGTCGTGCGCTGGATCGCAACCGTAGACTCCATGGAGAGGGTCACGTAGACGACTGTGGCTGGAGTTGTTGGCTGCTACTCACCGATCAGTTCCACGATGAGGCGGGACGGGTCCGGAGAAGATTCTTCTGGGAGGCGGCGATTTCGAGGGAGATCCAATGGGACAACGGATCGATTTGCGTTGGTTTAAAGAGCAGGTTCAAGCCTACAGCAGGCGGGTCCAATTGTACCGCGACTATGCGTCAGATCTGGAAAGGACGCTCGATCGAGTCGCGAAAAGCATCTGCTCCTCTCCGCTGGTTCAGGTGCGAGCGAAGTCCGTTCCTAGCTTTGCTGGAAAGGTCGCTAAGAAGGCAGCGGATTGGGAAGGGCAGGATGTCACGCCGCTCATGACCGATTTGTGCGGCGCCCGTGTGATTGTGCATCTGCTCAGCGAAGTGAGGATCCTTTGCGCGTTTCTGCGAGAGCACTTCGTCGTAGACGAATCTGCAAGCCAGGACGTTTCCGAACGGCTCGCCGTCGATCAGTTTGGCTATCGGTCAATCCATCTGATCTTGAAGCCCCGACGCCTCCCAAGCGGGGCGCTCGATCTCGGACTGGCACGGCGTTTCGGAGACCTGATTGCCGAGGTGCAGGTGCGCACTATCGCCCAGCACGCTTGGCCCGAAGTGGTGCACGACCGGATTTACAAGAGTGCATTCACGGTGCCCAGCAGTTTTCAGCGCGACGCAGCAAGACTAGCAGCGCTTCTCGAAGAGGCCGACCGATCTTTCAGCGAGATGGCTCAGGAGATCGATACGCTCGCGACAAACGTGGATTCTCTGATGGACCACGAAACCGCGAGAGACGAGATAGAGCGCCTCCAGGCGGTGCTCCCATACTGCAAGGGCGATCCGGGTGTCCTCTATCGGTTAGGACGGTTGCTTTGCTCGCAGGGAAGGTGGGAGGAAGTCATCAGCCTCTTGAAACGAAAAGGGTTGGCGGCGGGGAGACCCGAGCTACGTCTACTGCTCGGACGAGCATACTGTGAGACCGACCACGAGCGTCCGAACTCGGACCGCTTCAAGCGGGGCCGGGAGCTGCTCGCGAGCGTAGCCTCGGAACAACCCGGGAACGTCGAAGCACAAAGTCTCCTGGCCGATGCCTATGGATCCCACAGCGCCCCCCGGTACGAGCAACTAAAAGCCTCCTTTTGTGCTGATCCGACCGATCCGCGTGCCCTCGCCCGTTATCTCGTAGACGAGATTCGCCGCTCATCCAGCCTCGAAGTTCTGTCTCTCGTTCGTCACGAGCTCGAATTGGCTATTGCAAAGAACCAGCTCCAGGTGGATTCCGGTGTGGGACTACCGTGGACGCAGATTTATCTCTCGATCTTCGAACTCCTGATGCTCGCGCCGCTAGGATACCCGCGCGGGAAGAGCGACTCGGTCCACGCGTATCGCAGCCTTGGAGCATTGCTGGATGGAATTGTCTCTTGTCCGAGCACATATCTCGCGACCTTGATCCGGGAAACTCAGGAGATGTTTGCCTCGCTCAAAACACACATTCCGGAAAGCCGATGGGGCCAGGCGGTACTCGATCTCGTAAAGTGGGTACGATTGCAACCCATTCGAAAGTCGAAGTCGCTAGCGCCGTCGGGTCCTGTGGTCATCGTCGCAGGCGGCTGCGACCCGGCATACGAGTCCCACATGCGGACGTATCGGGATCTCCTCCGGGGCGCATTTGAGCGCTTCGAAGGTAGGGTGATCTCGGCAGGCACAATTCAAGGTATCGGTGGTATCGTAGGGGAGATTGCGGCACGCTCGAAGGGTCGAATTCGCGCCATCGGGTATATCCCGTCTCATCTCCCACATGACGCCCAACGAGACCAAAGATACGCGGAACTGCGGATCTCCAAGGGAGGCCCAGGGTTCTCGGCCGTCGAGCCACTCGAAGCGTGGGCGGACCTACTCAAGGAGGGAATCGCCCCAGATCAAGTTTGCCTACTCGGAGTCAACGGCGGCATGATCGCTGCGCTCGAGTATCGCCTTGCCGCCGTGTTAGGGGCGAGCGTTGGTGTGGTCGCTGGCTCTGGTCGCGCAGCAGATCAGGTTTTCCAGGACCGACCGATCATGATGTCTAGAGGGGTCGCGGTTCTGCCGACGGATCCCGATACACTCGCTGCGTTCCTGAATCGCCCCCAAACACGCGCAACGAACGCGAAGACGCGTGAGGCAATCGGGCGGGCGATTCACGAACGCTACAGACAATCCAAGCTCAGGAAGCCTCAATCGCTTGATCCTGCGCTTGTCGATTGGGAGGAGTTACAACCGCCGCTGCGATCCTCGAACCTGGAACAGGGCGATGACATCCAGCGGAAGCTCGTGGCGTTGGGCCTCGCGCGGGTGCCGCTATCACGCGGGAACAGGGCGAGACATTTCCGGTTCCCACGGGCGCAGGTTGAGAAGCTGGCCCGAATGGAGCATGGACGCTGGAACGTCGAACGGGCGCTCGATGGCTGGCGCCTTGGCGAACGCGACCACGCAGCAAAGACGAGTCCGTATTTGACGGCGTGGGACTGTCTGCCGGACGATGTGAAGATGTACGACGTGGATGCCGTCACAGC
>JACXTT010008848.1_pt1 | contig 13882 bp, 11 predicted proteins | sample 9270951 | NCBI WGS metagenome assembly JACXTT01 (sample SAMN15532306, study PRJNA645909) | rock metagenome | isolation source: weathered quartz diorite | place: Puerto Rico | collected 2017-06-21 | reverse complement strand
TGATTATCTGGTTGAAAAGCAGGCCGCGGCGATCAAGAACCCGTCACAGGCGTGTAAGGCAAAAGTGTCGATGATCGCTCACAGCATGGGCAATTACGTCTTGCAAAAGGCCATGGCCGCTGCTTGGACACGGAAAAACCAGCCGCTGCTTGCGAGCCTGCTGAACCAGCTCGTAATGGTAGCAGCCGATGTAGACAACGACATCTTCGACGCTGGCGCGCCGGATAACGACGACGGCGCTGCCGTTGTAAATCTCACTTATCGGATAACGTCGCTTTATAGCGGGCGGGATTCTATTTTGGGGCTCTCCGCCGGCTTAAAACATTTCGGCACACGTCGCCTCGGGCGATCGGGCCTGGCAAATCGTCCGCCGTTGGTTACCCAGTTACCCGCCACGGACAACGTTTGGGATGTCGATTGCTCCGGCTTTATTGCGCCGGACGTGAGCAGCGAAGCCATTCACGGTGCTTATTTCGACACGCCGAAGGTAGTTGACCTGATGCGTGAGATTCTGCACGGGAAAGATCGCGGCGTACTTCAAGTGACGGGAGCCACCACCGGTTCAGCCGACCCGAGATTCGTCAAGCCCGAAGCGGCATTAAAATCGAGTTAGGTGAAAATGTTCGCATATAACGAGGAAATTTCGTCTAATTCTCGTTAGGCTTGGGAAGGAGGCAAAATGAAATTGACTAGAGTTCAGCAAAAACTTCTGAGGGTTTACCAGAGATTTCATGGCGAGTCGATGACCCTATCCGTCATTCTTCGACTTTGTTTCCCGTCGTGGCCGCTGCTGATTTTGGGCACCGGCTACGGGTACTGGATGGTTTCTTCCGGCATTGCTTTGGGATGGTTGCTCGTTGGTCTTTGCGCAGGAGCGATGCTTCGCGATGTTGGTCGCTTTCAGATTCTCTTTCGGACGTGGCCAGCACTGCGCGAGATCATTAGTTGGGAGAGAGTTACCGAGTTGTTGCGCGCACATGAGACAGACAAAGCCTAACGACACATCCGATGCAACTTGTACCGCCATCGCTTGATCGTTTGCCGAGTTACGTCGCTGCCTTGAAGCGAGGATGGTCCCCCGACAATGAACGTGGCGTTCAAGCCGTTCGCGAGGAGCTCGCGCGCATTCAAGCCGATCCAGCGGCATTTCTGGCAAGCATGGAAGATCGCGAGGCCAAAGGACCTCCTGTTTCCCTTCCTGATGGTTCGACAGCCAAACGCATACCCGGCTTCAGGCGCTGGCTGTGGGACGGTGAGTTCTGCGGGAGTATTGGCCTTAGGTGGCAACCAGGGACCACCGCGCTGCCGCCTCACTGTCTTGGACATATTGGTTATGGGGTCGTGCCATGGAAGCAAGGCCTCGGTTATGCCAAGGCTGCGTTGAGTCTCATACTTTGCGAGGCCAGAGCGGTTGGCCTTCCGTACGTCGAGATCACCACTGACCCAGACAATGTTGCGTCTCAGCGAGTCATCTCGGCCAACGGAGGCGTGCTCATGGAGCATTTCATTAAGCCGCCGCAGTTTGGCAGCAAGCCTGGCTTGCGCTTTCGCATTGTTCTCTCATGACGGAGCCTAACCAATCGAGCAGATGAGGACGTGTCTCAGCGAATCGGACAGAGGTGCAGTCCTCACAGGCAGCTTCGCACCAATTGCGGCTGGGACAGCCGCCCCTACACCAACGTCGACCTCACGCGGCCAATTCGAGCTCTCGGCGCGGAATGCCTCGTAATTCAAAAAGACGAATCAACGTTTCCTCGATCAAATTGTTTGGACAAGAAGCGCCGGCGGTAATGCCCACGACTGCCCGCCCGGTTGGCAACCAGAAGTGAGAAATGACTTCGCGTTTCTCGTGTAAATTGTAGTGCTGGATCTGCTCACGCGAGACGAGCCGTGAAGCATTCAGGACAAAATAAGTGGGCAATTTCTCCTCACCCATCTCGGCCAGATGCGAGGTATTCGAACTATTGTAACCGCCAACCACGAGCAGCAAATCGAGCGGCACATTGAGCAGCTCACGTAATGCGTCCTGCCGCTCCTGAGTCGCACCGCAGATCGTATCGAAGAACCGGAAACTTTTTGCGGCCAACTCGGGTCCGTCGCGGTCAACAATCGCCTGGCGAACACGACGCTGCACTTCTTCGGTCTCACCCCGCAACATGGTTGTTTGATTGGCCACGCCTACGGTTTGCAGATGCACGTCCGGATCAAAACCGGGCGAATAGGCGCCTCGGAATTTCTCAAGGAACGCCTGCTTGTCGCCTCTGTTGCGGATATAACCGCAGACGTAATCCGTCTCGGCCAGGGTGAGAACAACCAGGTAATGACCTTTGCCATCACCAAGCGCGCGGGAACTGGTCGCTTTGGTTTCTTCGTGTTCAGCCTTGCCATGAATAATGGAGGTGACTGACTCGCTTGCGTATTTACGAACGCGTTTCCATACACTCATCACGTCGCCACACGTAGTATCGACGATCTGGCAGCCGCGTTCCTTGATCTGCTGTAGGATCGAGAGTTCGGTCCCGAATGCCGGAACGATCACGATGTCGTCCGGTTTGAGTTCAGAAATCTCGGCCTGCTTGTTACGGCCGGTCAGGTTCTTAATACCTAACGACGCGATTTGGTGATTGACCTCCGGGTTATGAATGATTTCGCCGACAATGAAGAGACGCCGGTCTTTAAAAACTTTTCGTGCCGCATAAGCAAGGTCAATGGCGCGCTCAACGCCGTAGCAGAAGCCGAATTGCTTGGCCAGGCGGACGGTGGTATCGCCGACCTTGATAATGCCACCGACGCGGCGAATCTTTTCAACAATGTCGCTGCGATAATGCGACTCGACCTGCTCCTGCACCGCGGCCATCACGTCTGGCGTCCGCAGGTTGACTTTCTCCCGTGCCGTCGTGCCGCTGGAAATAAGATTTGTGCTCACAGATCAAATCTTCCTCCGCCAAGACCAGAGGCGGATTCAGTTAACAACAATCGCATGTCTTAGTCTTGCAGCAATTGCCCACTTGGCTTCTGGAAGGCAGCATCGGTGACCATCATGCGCGGGTCGGGATCGGGTGCGCGTGAATCGTCCACGCGTTGCACCTTTGAGCCAATTGAATCGTCTTCTGGTTGCGTCGTGCCGATATTCACTGGCGTTCCAATTTTTACCAGCGCATAAAATTTCGGCGCTGCCTCGCCGTGCAAACGAATGCAGCCATGGGTGCGCGGGTTGGGATGCACGAAACCCTGGTGAAAACCGTAGGCAGGAGCGAATTCACACCAATAACCCATCGGATAACCCACGTAACGGCCTGGCCCGCCACCGGTCGAAGGAACAACCCGATCGCCCTGGACGCTAAATCCATACGAGCCGGAGCGTTTCCGCTCCTCTTTCAGGTAGATGGTGAAATTGCCCTTCGGCGTCGGTTTCTCCGGAATCCCGACGGAGCATGCCACCGCCATTAGGCAACGGTCGCCCTCCATGACATACACGTTCTGTTTCGACAATGAGACCCTTACGCGCACCGCAGAAGGATCTCTCGGGCGGTACGCGGTAACGTGATACGGTCCTCCGCCGCCGGTAAGCAGCCGCCCAGTTTCACAACTGGCGAGCAGCAAAGCCAAACCGGCTACGGTAATTACACTTAGACGGCCAATAGTGCGCATACCCGTTATTTGAGAAGCGAGCGTCGGATTTGTCAAACTTCACTCCTTCGCGACCTCCTTCTCCGGAGTCACGACATCTTCCGTTCTTTCGAGCAGTTCATCGAAACGGCGCCATTGCTGGGCATAAAAAGGGTAGGGCCGATCCGGGCGCGCAGGTTTGTACCGCCAATGTTTGTACATCCAGAGCCAGGGTCCAGGGTTGCGCCGCAGACACGGTTCGAATGAGTTCCAGCAGGCTTGCGCAATTTGCTGTTGAGTCATGCCTTCTTTGTCATCAATCCGGCGGTGAAAAACCAGGCGGTACCGACCATCCTGTAATGGCTCGCAATGCGCGGGCACAAGCGGTACACCAGTTTGTAGGTGCAGCCATGCGTGTGCCGAAGTCACGCTCGTCCTCAACCCGAAACAATCAATCGCAACCGCTCCATGAGTCGGCAGCACAGTTAAATCGACCAGTAAGGCGGTTCGACCTTTTCGCCGCAGCACCTTGTAAAGCCGGACGATGCCACGCTCACGAGGGATCAGTTCGTGACCGGATTGTTCGCGCAATTTTTTGAAAGTCGGATCGAGCAACGAGTTCTTGAATTCTTGCGAGATAATCGTGCCACCAAAACCGAGAAAACCGCACGCCAGGCTGAACCATTCGAAATTGCTGTAGTGGTAGCAAGCGATCATGACGCTTCGCTCGGTCCCGGCGGTACGGACAAATTCGTCGAAATTCTCCAGCTCAATGTAACGCGAAAAATTCTCGCGGTTGAGGCGCGGGCTCCAGAGAAGATCGAGCATGGTCCGGGCGAAATGTTGAAATGATTCGCGAACAAGTTTGTGCCGCTGCCGCGGCAACAGCTCATCGCCGAACGCTGCTTCGAGATTGGCCAGCGCAACCCTTCGCCCCTGCCGATCCAGGATCGACATCAATCTCCCTGCAACCAGCGCCAGAAGAAAGCAGGCCTTCCGGGACAAGAGCGGAATAAGTTTTGCAGCTATGACAAGGCCAAGCCATTCGAGCCGGTAGCGAAAATGTTTCCAGCGCGAATGCATTCGCCCACTCTAGCCACGCCCCGCGGCGCCCGCCAGGGCGTGCCGGGGTTGCTCGATTGAAATCTCCATAGATTCACATGATTCAGCCCGCATTATCCCTAGGCTAAGGGCGACCAAAACTGCAATTTGAGCCCCGTTGACTTGGCTCGGTTCAAACTTACTTTGATCTAGCGTACGCTCGCGCGGCGCCGATCGTGAAAAGCGTCCTTTTCGTTTGTACCGGTAACATTTGTCGTAGTCCAATCGCCGAAGGTCTTTTTCGGCGTCTGACTGGCAATCGCAAGGACATTGAGGTGGCATCTGCCGGCGTTCATGCCGTGCGCGGGCAACCGCCAAGTCTCTACGCGGTGCAGGTTTGCGAACAGGAAGGGGTCGACATCAGCCAGCAGCGCAGCCAGCCGCTCACCGCCGGGTTGGTTGATCGCGCAACGCACATTTTCGCCATGACCGGCGCGCACCTCGAAACCATCCACATGCTTTTTCCAAACGGGATCGAGAAAACGTTTTTGTTGCGCGAATTTGAGGAACCCGGCTCGACCGTATGGCGCGATGTGCCCGACCCGATCGGTCTTGGGCGTGATGTTTATGAAGACTGTGCCCGCACGATCAAAAACGCTTTACCGAGTGTGCTTGGCTTCGTAGAAGAAAGCGAGTTGGCGCCTGCTTCGCGCAAGAGCCACACGCCTTATTTCATGAGCGACATTTCTTCACAATCTTCCGCCTCACCCGGAGGGGAACCAGTCCCATTCTCCGGCGGCGGCAGTTTGCGCCAGGTCGATCCGGAGATATTTGACGCGATCCAGGCGGAGGAAAAACGACAACGCGAAAATATCGAACTTATCGCATCAGAAAACTTCACCAGCCGTGCCGTGATGGAGGCACAGGGCTCATGCCTGACGAATAAGTACGCTGAAGGTTATCCGCGCAAGCGTTGGTATGGCGGGTGCGAGAATGTCGATGTTGCTGAGCAGCTCGCAATCGATCGCGCTAAACTGCTTTTTGGAGCTGAGCACGTGAACGTGCAGCCCCACAGCGGTGCCCAGGCCAACATGGCCGTCTATTTCGCTGCGATTAAACCAGGCGACAAAATTCTGACGATGAATCTCGCTCATGGCGGTCATCTTACGCATGGGCATCCGGCGAATTTTTCAGGCAAATTCTACCAAGTCACCCATTACGGGGTGGACGAAAAAACGGAGACGATTGACTACGAGGCTCTGCAAAAACTGGCCGAAGAAACGAGGCCGGCCATGATTACCGCCGGCGCTTCCGCTTACCCCAGAATATTCGATTTCCCGCGGCTTCGCCAAATCGCGGATTCAGTCGGCGCCATTCTTTTCATCGATATGGCGCATATTGCCGGACTGGTAGCCGGCGGACAACATCCCAGCCCGATTCCGCATGCGCACTTTGTGACGACGACGACGCACAAAAGTCTGCGTGGCCCGCGCGGTGGCATTGTTTTGTGCGAGGAGAAATTTACCAAGGCGATCGACTCCACTCTGTTCCCGGGAGTGCAGGGCGGACCGCTCATGCATGTGATCGCGGCCAAAGCAGTCTGCTTTCATGAAGCGCTCCAGCCACAATTCCGCGAATATCAACGGCAAGTCGTGCTCAACGCCAAGGCGCTTGCCGCCGGCATCGCAAAACATGGCTATCGTATTGTCTCTGGTGGAACGGACAATCACCTCATGCTGGTCGATCTCCGACCAAAGGAAATTAACGGCAAAGAAGCGCAGGAAGTGCTCGATCGCGCCGGCATTACGGTTAACAAAAACGCAATCCCATTCGATACCTATCCGATTTTCAAACCTGGTGGCATTCGCATTGGCACGCCCGCCGTCACCACTCGTGGGATGAAAGAGGAGGAAATGCTCGAGATTTCAGACCTGGTCGCCGCGGCACTGCACGACCGTAACGATGAAAGCGCATTGGCCCGCGTGCGCGAAAAAGTACGCGATTTGACACGAAGCTTTCCGCTTCCGTGACGATTACGGGCGGGCAAAGCTCTATCTCCGGGTGTTGAAAACACTTCGTTTGCTTTTGTTTGTTACCCTCGCCTACACTCACGAATTACGTGCTTACGGTCCGATAGGCCATGAAATTGTCGGCGGCATTGCCGATGAACTGCTCGCCCACAAACCCAGCGGCGCGCAAATCAGTGCGTTGATCGACGGGATGACGCTGGAGAAGGCATCGGTTGTTGCCGATGAAATCAAAGCCTGGGACAAAAACGGGCCGAACGATTTAAATCATTTTCCGCGCTACCCGAAGCATCCCGAGATCGACCGGCAATTGCGCGATTTCTGGCAGGCCAATCAGCCATCCGGTGCAAACGCATCGGCACCTTCGCATCACTGGTTCCACTATACCGACGTCCCCGTCATCGACTCAGAAAAATACTCCGGCGGCAAGGCCGGTCGCAGCAGATGGGACATTGTGCACATGATTCCATACTGTGTCAGCGTTCTAAAAGGTGAAACGGCAGAGACAAACGAACGAAGGATCACCAGGCCTGTTGCGGTGATCCTGCTTGCTCATTATGTGGGTGACATTCACCAGCCACTTCATGTCGGTGCAGAGTACTTCGATCGCTCTGGCCGCGCGATTAACCCGGACAAAACCCAGCCTTGGTTTGCTGATGAAGGTGGAAACACCTTCGCCTTACATTTAAAGGATGAGCCGCCACCCCGTCGCGGGGTGCACACAAAGAAATTTCACGGATTCTGGGACTTCGACGCCGTCAATACATTGCTCCCGCAGCCTCCGAACATGATGTCGAGATATGCGCGGCGAAGGCAACTCGACACCGCAAAAAAGGAACTCATTCACCAACTGGCTACCGATGAGCCGAAAGGTTGGCCGATGTCGCCGCGATTGGACATCAAAGCGTACGCGGAGAGCTGGGCTGACGAGATCCTGCCAATCGCACGCGAGGCGCACGAGCGCTTACAATTCGCGAATGTAAAGCCTTTGCGGGAACAAGGCGGACGAATCGTCGCCACTGGTCAGGCTTGGGAGAATCCGAGCCCGGATGGTGTCACGTACCGGGACTGGGCAAAGAACATTGTGCGCGATGAATTGCATAAAGCCGGCTGGCGCCTAGCCGACTTGCTCGAGAAAGCTACGGCGAACTAAAATAAACCATAGCCGAATCGAACAGCGCAGCGACCACGCAAATTCTTTTTGCGAAGCTTTCGGAGTGCGAGCGCGTCCCCGCGTCGCTTTTGGAAAAATAGCCCGAAATAAAAGCGGCGCGAAGACGCCCGGCACTCCGAAAGCACTTCGTGCAGGAAACGCGATTAAGCCTGAGTTTTCTTACCAGACTTCTCGCACTGCACTCTCAGCTTTGCGTACTGGTCAGCCGAAAGAATTCCCTTCGCCTGATGCAGGAACTTAGCGCAACTCTCTTTTGTGCATCCCGCCTTAACACACTCTGATTGCCACGCTTCAAGCTTGGACTTCTGATCAGCGGTCAAATTCAGGCTCGCGAAATCCGTGCACATCGTCTTGTCATTCGATGCGCTTTTCGCGCAACACGCTTTGCCGCTACCCGCAAATACCGGCGACGCCATTAGCGCCACCGCCAACATTGCTACTCCGATGAATTTAACCATGCTGATGGATGAGACAGATCTGGAGGCTAAACCGTTCAATCGAAATCAGCTGCGACTAGAATATCCAATCGTCGCTGCCATGTCGCTGGCAACGCCGATATGAAAATTCGGCGAGCGTATATTGCCAAACCGGTAGCGCGCCGATCCAGTCAGTCAATCTTTTGCCTTCTCAGCGGAATATTCCACCGGATCCTGCTCAAAGTAATCTTTTAATTCTGCGTAGAGCCGCGGATGACGAGCACGCAGCAGTCTCGGGCGCTCGAAGAAAGCCTCCGTCGTCACCGCGAAAAACTCCACTGGATTAGTAGCCCCGTAGCTATCAAGCAGAGTGGGCATTCCAGTCTCTTCAGCAGCACACAGCGACGCGAATTCAGTTCTCATCACTTCGCGCCAGGAGAATTGCTGTTTTCTCGTTGCCAGCGCGGGAACACCATCCGCCGCGTAATTCTCATAGTCCAATTGGTGGGCAAACTCGTGCAGAACAAGATTTTTGCCATCTGAAGGATCAGCTGCGCCAGATTTCACGGCATCCCATGCGAGCACCATGGTTCCCATTTGGCGGCCGGTCTCGCCGATGCGAGGCATCCTTCCCTCTTCCCAAACGGGACCTTCGACGTGCCGATGCGCTTCTACCATGTAGGTCGAAGGGTAAACGAGAATTATGAGCAGGTGCGGAAAGTAGCCGGTCTTGCGATGCAACAGGAGAAGACAAGCCTGGGTCGCAATCGTCACCCGTATCTCGTCAGTGATTTCCAGTCCGCCACAACCTTCGAAACGCTTCTCGTGCAAAAACACCTGGATATGGCCGAGAAGTTCCGCCTGATCTGCGGCTAACAGCCGGGCAAAAAACGCAACGTTGCGCCTGATTATTCTCAGCCACGTTTTCGGAAACGCCCGGGACCTGAGACGATTTCGACGTCGTTCTTTCAACAATCCAAAGATCACGGCGAAATGTAAGCGCTCATTACCAGGCTGCGACTAACTCAACGTAATTCAATCTCGCATTTGGGCATCGACCGATCTAGAAGTCCTGTCAGGAGGTTTTAATTCTCATGAACACAATCTCGATCTCGCGGCGCAGATTTACCCAATTGATAGGCGTAAGCGCTGCCGCAGCCGTTGTCAGGCCTGCGCTAGAGCTTGCTAAAGAATCGCCAAGATCGACATCTGCATCCCGGATTGTCCGTTTGAGCGCAAATGAAAATCCGTACGGGCCATCGCCGAAAGCACACGAAGCGATGAAGAACGCGCACAATGCGTGTAACCGTTACCCGGACGAAGCAAACGACGTGTTAATCGACAAGATCGCGAAGATTAACAATGTGAACCGCGACCAGATTGTCCTCGGCGATGGGTCGAGTGAGATTTTGAAACTCTGCGCCGAAACGTTCACCGGGCCGACTCAAGGCAAACTCATCGCCGCTGATCCGACCTTCGAAGCGATCCTCGAATACTCCAAAGCCTGCGGCGCTGACGTTGTGAAGGTCCCGCTGACCAGCACCTACGCGCACGATCTTACGAACATGGGCGCGGTCGCGCAGAAGGGGCTCATTTATCTCTGCAACCCAAACAATCCGACAGCGAGCATTACGCCAAAGAATGATGTGCACGAGTTCATCGCAAAAACGTCGCCCGAAACGATGATCCTGGTGGACGAGGCGTATTTCCATTACGCCGCCAGCTCCGAGTACGAGAGCATGATCCCGCTGGTGAAAGATCATCCGAATTTGATCGTCTCGCGCACGTTCTCGAAGGTTTACGGAATGGCAGGTTTGCGCTGCGGCTACGGTGTCGCCCAAAAGGAAACGCTTGCGCGAATGCATCCGTATCAAATGTGGGACAGTGTCAATACCATGGCTCTCGCCGCAGCAAGCGCGAGTTTGGATGATACGGCCCAAGTCGTGAATGGCTGCCGTTTGAACAGTGAAGCGAAGACGTTCGTCACCTCAGCGCTCGATAAGATGGGCTACAAACAAATTCCGTCGCAAGCGAACTTCATCATGTTCGACTGCAAACGTCCGGTGGTACCGCTCATAAAGGCGTTGAAAGACCGCAACGTTGAAGTCGGCCGCTTATTCCCCGCTATGCCAAACCACATGCGATTAACCATCGGCAAAAAATCCGAGATGGAATCATTTCTCACTGCGTTTAAGCAAGTGATGGCCTGAGTTGACCACGAACGACAGAGTTGTAGCGGTGCTTGTCTCAAGCACCGAACCGAAATAAACAGGCGCTCGCCGCAGCAGCATCTGTCGACTTAGGCATCGGGAATTTATTTTCTCAACGGTAACGCTTCTTAACGTCGTTATGGCCAAAGCGCGCTCTGCCGGAATCCTCCGCGCGCTTCTAAGACATCGAGATAATCGAAAAGATCTTCGACTTCTTCACGGATCTTGGAGGGTTGTTGCCGCTTTTCCCTAACCGTTCGGCCAATTCCGCGTTCGAGAGTCTTAGTCATAGATCAGTTTACGATCTCCGATTCTGCGGATTACAATGACGTTTTCTGCGACATCAAACAAGATGCGATAATTGCCTATTCGCAATTGGTATGCCACGTCGGCACGATGCAGCCGTTTATGTCGCCGTGTAATCCCGATTCGAGCGGATCGAGGAACATAGGGCTCCGCCCTGTGCGCCAAGCGAACATTCTGTCCGCTGCCGCAGCGGGTTTCAAACCCGCTGGCCACTCAGACTGAAAGTCTATGTTCCACTAAACTCAAGCGCACCATTCTTGGCATCGACGCGGACGGTTTGGCCCTCGCGAACCCTGCCTTCGAGGATGTCGATGCTGAGCGGGTCGAGAATTTCTTTTTGAATCACGCGGCGGAGCGGACGCGCGCCGTAGACGGGATCGTAACCTTCGCGGGCGAGCAGTTCCTTGGCTGAGTCAGACAAGTCAAGCGTGATCTTTTGCTGCTCAAGCCGCTTCGACAAACGGCGCAGCTGAATTTCGACGATCTTTTTAAGATCATCTTCGCTAAGCCGATCGAAAATAATAATCTCATCGACGCGGTTGAGAAATTCGGGACGGAAATGCGCCCGCAACGCATCCATCACTAGGCTCGAGCGGGCTTCGCGCGATTCTTCCTCGGTGATGAATTGCGAACCGATGTTCGAGGTCATGATAATGACCGTGTTCTTGAAATCGACCGTTCTCCCCTGCCCGTCTGTGATGCGGCCATCATCGAGCACTTGGAGCAGCACGTTGAACACGTCCCGGTGCGCTTTTTCGATTTCATCGAAGAGCACGACTGAGTACGGTTTTCGTCTAACCGCCTCGGAAAGCTGCCCCGCTTCCTCGTAGCCGACGTAACCCGGCGGTGCCCCGATCAATCGCGCGACGGTGTGTTTCTCCATGTACTCGCTCATGTCGATCCGGATCATGGCGTTCTCGTCATCGAACAAAAATTCCGCCAGGGCGCGTGACAATTCGGTTTTACCGACACCAGTCGGTCCGAGAAAAATAAACGAGCCAAGCGGCCGATTCGGGTCCTGCAATCCGGCGCGAGCGCGGCGCACGGCGTTCGAAACGGCCTTGATCGCGGCCTCCTGATCGACAACGCGCTGATGCAAATGTTCTTCGAGCTTAACCAATTTCTCGCGCTCGCCTTCCTGCAATCGTGAGACTGGAATGTGCGTCCAGCTCGAGACGACCTCAGCGATGTCTTCCTCGGTCACTTCTTCGCGGAGTAAATGCTTTTTGCTCTTGGCAGATTTCGCGGTGAGATCGGCGAGCTTTTTCTCGAGTTCGGGAATTTTTCCGTACTGAATCTCGCTGGCTTTACCCAATTCGCCGCGACGCGTTGCGCGCTCGAGCTCGGTGCGAAGTTGATCGAGTTGCTCTTTCCATTTTCGCTGCTCGTCGATGACCGCCTTCTCTTTTTGCCATTCGGCTTTGAGCGCGTTCGACTTTTCCTTCAGCTCGGCCAATTCCTTCTCGAGCTTTTTCAATCGCTCTTTGCTGGCAGGATCTTTTTCTTTCTTGAGCGCCTGCCGCTCCATCTCATGTTGCATGATGTCACGCTCGATCACGTCGATTTCCGTGGGCATTGAATCGAGCTCGATCTTCAAACGCGAGGCCGCTTCATCGACCAGATCGATCGCTTTGTCGGGAAGGAACCGATCGCTGATGTAGCGGTGCGACAGAACCGCGGCCGCGACAAGCGCGGCGTCGGTAATGCGGACGCCGTGATGCACTTCGTAGCGCTCTTTCAATCCACGTAAAATCGCGATCGTGTCTTCGACGCTCGGCTCATTCACCATCACCGGTTGAAATCGGCGTTCAAGCGCTGCGTCTTTCTCGATGTATTTCCGATATTCATCGAGCGTAGTGGCGCCGATCGTGCGCAACTCACCACGCGCCAGCATCGGCTTGAGCATATTCGACGCGTCGACCGAGCCTTCGGCTGCGCCGGCACCGACAATCGTGTGCAGCTCGTCGATAAACAAAATGAACTGGCCTTGCGCGTCGGTTACTTCTTTCAAGAAGGCTTTCAGGCGATCTTCGAATTCACCACGAAACTTTGCGCCGGCGATCATCGAACCGATATCCATCGCGATAATTCGTTTATTCTTGAGGGATTCGGGCACGTCACCGCTAACGATTCTGCGAGCGAGACCTTCCACGATCGCCGTCTTCCCGACTCCGGGATCGCCGATCAGCACCGGATTATTTTTGGTGCGGCGCGAGATTACCTGCATGACGCGCCGGATTTCGTTGTCGCGGCCGATGACCGGATCGATTTTCCCGCGACGCGCCAGCTCAGTCAGGTCACGCCCGTATTTCTCCAGCGCCTGATATTTTCCTTCGGGGTTTTGATCGGTCACGCGCTGCGAACCGCGTACTTGTTGCAGCGCCTGCATTAACTTGTCGCGCGTGACGCCGAGATCTTTCAGGATTTTTGCGGCGGGAATCCCGCCTTGCGGCACAGTACTCAGCGCGAGGAGGTAATGCTCGGCGCTGGTGTATTCATCTTTCAGCTTCGACATTTCTTTCTCCGCGCCGTCGAGCACGCTGCGGAGCTCGTTCGACAGGCGAAGATCCACCGCCGCGCCGTGAACCTTTGGACGTCTCTCGAGTTCGGCAGCAATCCGTTGCCTTAGTTGTTCGGTCGAGACCCCAATTTTCTCCAGCAGCGGCTGAGTTATCCCGTCGCTTTGATCAAGAAGTGCGGACAGGAAATGCTCATTAGTGATTTCCTGATGATTAAATTGGGAAGCGAGATCCTGCGCTGCCGGCAGCGCTTCCTGCATCTTTTGGGTGAACCGGTCGATGCGCATGCCTTCAAGATAATGAACGCGACACTACGAGCAATCGGTCGTGTCTGGATGATAACGCACGCGCGTCTCGCGTGCTGGCGACAGCGTCGCGCCGTCGCGATCTTTCTTCTGGTGCACTTATGGGCAAGAGATTAACCAGTGTTTTCTAGCTATTCTGAGAAAAGACTGTTTCGGCGAGGACGCCAAAACCAGACACGCGAGACGCGTGCGCTACCCAGAACAGCGCTATCTCTGGCTAGTTAATTGCATCCGCTCTACTCCCCGTCCAAGAGTCCCTGCCATGAGCGCAAAGG
>JACXTT010008847.1_pt1 | contig 13883 bp, 11 predicted proteins | sample 9270951 | NCBI WGS metagenome assembly JACXTT01 (sample SAMN15532306, study PRJNA645909) | rock metagenome | isolation source: weathered quartz diorite | place: Puerto Rico | collected 2017-06-21 | reverse complement strand
ATTGACTCCGGAGCAGAAGGAGCGGTTCCTGACGGCGTCGAATGGTCCGGTTCCGAAGGTGATCTCGACGGTGGCGGCGACAGTCGGTCCGACCATGACAGTCGCCGTCGTGGCGTTGATCTTCTTCGGCGTTTTCAGCATCGTTGGACGCGACGGCCCATTCAAGTCCTTCTTTTCCGTCACTGCTTTTGCCTGTGTGCCGTTAATCGTCCGCAATATTGCGAGCGTTGCAACCGTGATGATCGTTCCGCAGTCCTCGTTGATGGTCGATGAGATCGGAAGCATCAGTCCGGCGATCTTTCTCGATCGAACGTCGGTTTCAAAAGCGGTGTTCACGTTGGTCAATCAATTGGACGTCGTCTCGATCTGGATCCTGATCCTGCTCGTCATCGGCTACCGGTTCGTCGCCCGGAAAAGCGTTTCAGCCACGATGCGCGCGGTTTGCGTCTTTGGCGTCTGGTTGGTCTGGGTGTTGGCGCGCGTCGCGTTGTCTTCAGTTTTCCCCGCTTGATGCGAGTCAACCCCGTTGCTCGGATAATGCCGGCTTAATAAATCAACTTCAAGCCGAGCTGAATTCGTCGCGAGTCGGTTGCCAGCGTCGTGATCAACCCTGCCGACGGACTGATCGTGGTTCCCGAAAACACGATGGAATTCGGTGGCCCGAGATTGGTGTGATTCAGCGCGTTAAAGCATTCCGCTCGAAACTGCAGTTGGATTCGTTCGTTCAATGACGTGTTCTTCATCGCGGAGAGGTCGATTGTCTCGAGGCTGGGTCCGCGGAAGGTTCCTCGCCCGAGGCTTCCCCACGTTCGGACCGTCGGTAGAGAGAAAGCGGCGGGATCGAACCATTTGGCCTGAGTCTTCAGGAGCACGGGTCCGGTGAATGACGGATTCAAATCCGGGCGGTCGGGATTTCTGGTGTTGCCGTCACCCGAGCGGTTTGAGCCGGCCTGGGGAGTGAATGGAAATCCGCCCAACAATGCGGAGATTCCGTTCAGTTGCCATCCATTGACCAGAACACCGGCCCGGTGGGAATCCGTGCGGAAGGGCAATTCGTAATGAGCGGAGATGCTCGCCTGGCTCGTCGGAGTCAGCGCGGATGGCCCCCAGTCCCTGCGGAGGTCCGTGCGATCCAGGACCATTTGCGGCTGATTTTGCGCCTGGGCAATCGTGAGCGCGGAATTCATATCGAGGCTCTTGGCCCAGGTGTAGTTTCCGCGGAACTGTAGTCCGCGGCTCAGCTTCTGAGACAGTTCGAGTTGCATGGCGTTATAGCTGCTGTTGCCCGCCGTGTACCAGAAGAACCCCGCATTCAGGAATGGGTTCGGCCGCGCGACCGTTGCCGGCGAAGGCGGCGCCGGCTGCAGCGGGATGTATTTCGTACCCAGCGCAACTCGCGTCGGGGGGTTGGCGGTGTCTACAGCGCAGCCGGCGGGATTGGAGCAGATTTGCGGCGGAATCGAGTTCGGGTCGACACTCAGGAATCCGTGATAGCCGAACGACCCCACATACCCGATCCGGAAAACCATGCTGGAGGTCAATTGCTGTTCGATCGTCAAGTTCCATTCATTGGTCGCCGGGGTTCGGGCGCCCGGCTCAATACCCTGCGGCGCGAAGATGCTGCAGGCAGTCGCTGCGGCGCCGGCAGTGCACGGGGACGGCGGTTGCTGGCCGGCCGTGAGCGGCAGAAAGTTCGATAGCGGTCCGGAAAAGGTCGGAGAGCCATTGTAGGGCGGCAACGAGTTCAACAGAAATGCAAGATTGTCGATCAGCGAATAGTAGACCCCGAATCCCGCGTGAACTGCGGTATTTCCGTTTCCAAAAGGATCCCATGCAAGAGCGACTCTCGGTCCCAGCAGCCAACGCGCCTTGTTCTCCGTGAACGCCGAACTCGTCACGTGCGGATCGGTCATCAGCGTACCGGTCGCATCGGTGATGTAATTCGCGGCTCTTCCAAACTTTTCGTTCCAGCCGCTGGTGAGTTCATGCCGGATGCCGGCACGGAACGTGAGGTTCCGGCTCAATCGCATCGAATCCTGTGCGTACCAGGCTCCAAACCAGCTTCGAAAACCTAATTCGGTGGGATTGGGCACAACCTGGAACGAACTTGTCGTTCCCTGCAGGAATGTCGTCATGTTGGTGAAATTGGCGACACCCAGTCTGCGCGAAGCCGTGTTTTCGTTATCCTGCATTCTCTGAAGCCATCCGCCAGCGCTGAATTGATGTATGCCTTTGCTGATCTGCAGACCATCCGTAAAGGTGAAAAGGTTTCGACGATTGCGCGCACCCGCCGCATTGTTCGGTCCGGCGGAGGTGAGTGCGGCGGCAGCTGTCGTGGTTGTCGTGCCGCCGATGACGATTCCTCCCGGTCCCTGTCCGGTCACAAACGAAAGACTGGACGGGAATGCAACAAGCGGAAACGAATCCAACGCGAAGCCGGCACGCGACAGGCCGCCGCTGAATGTGTTCAGAACGCGCGGAGAAAAAATGTGCGTCTCACGAATACTGGCGACCTGCGATCGCAGTTTGATGTAATTCGCAAAGAGCGGATCCGCAAGCGGCGAAAGATTATCGCCATCATCGATCGTGTAAGAAAACGAAAAGGAATCCATGCTGCGCGGGCTGTAGTCCGCTTTGACGGTTCCGAAGTCTTCATTGATCGACTGTTTGGGGCTGTTATACGAGTAAGTGCTTCCGCTGGGCACAAGGCCCGTGCCCGGAGCAGCCGCCGGAACCATGATCTCGGAACCGTTCGGCGCGGGCCACATCTGCATGTAGTTCAGCATCTCCGGCTTCAAGTTCGTGACGGGCGAGTAGACCCCGGTTGCGGGGCTCGGCACGCGTCCCGACCGGACTTCCGAATCCGGGACAACCGATACGCTGCCGATTCCCAGACGATGACGAAAGCCTTCGTAGTTGCCGAAGAAGAACAAACGATCCCGGCCGATCGGCCCTCCGGCGCTCCCGCCAAACTGGTTTCTGCGGAACGGAGCGGCCTTGCTCTTGACGTCGGGCAGGGGACTGAGATCGAAGATCGTCCGTGCATCGAGCGCGCTGTTTCGCAGAAATTCAAAAACGGATCCGTGGAATTGATTCGTTCCCGACTGCGTTACCGCAATGACCTGCGCGCCGGCTCGCTTTCCGTATTCGGCGGAATAGGTGCCGGTCAAAACGTTGAACTCGCGCACGGCGTCGATTCCCAACAGGTACCCGCTGACGCCGCCCGGTGTTATCGAGAGCTGGCTCGAGCCGGTGTATTCGATCCCATTCAGCAGCACGATGTTTTCGAGCGGCCGGCGCCCGGCGACGGAGAACGTGTTGCCCTGGCTCGTCACGGTTCCCGGACTCTTGTAGGTGTAATTGATCGTTCCCGGGTTTAAGGCGATGAGATTGTCGAAGCTGCGTCCGTTGAGCGGCAGTTCCTTGATCTGTCGCTCGGTGACCAGCCCCGAGACCTCCGCGGTGGAGGTGTCGACCAGTGGAGTGTCGACGGAAATCATAACCTCCTGCGAGACCTGAGCGACGTTGAGCTTGAGGTTCACGACGGCTTCTTGTCCGACCGCAAGGTTGACAGGCGTCCGGATGACGGATTGAAATCCGGGTTTGTCGGCTCTCACTTCATAAGAGCCGACCGGAAGCGCGAAAACCCGGAAGTTGCCGGTGTCGTCGGTCGCTACCGTGCGAGTCGAACCCGTCTCGAGACTCTTGACGCTGATCGTCGCGGCGACCACAACGGCGCCGGTTGCGTCCTCGACTCTTCCTGAAAGCGTGGCCGCAACCTGCGCCATACCCGTTTCTGCAACCGCCGATAACACACAAAGTATGAAAGCCAGCCTGATGACTTTGATCATGCATGCACCTCGTTTGAGCTGTACTCGGCATAATGCCGCAACTAGACGGGGTTGTTCATGAGATTTTTAGATAGGGAAAGGAAATTTAGAAATTGAACGAGTGCTGCATTTCCAATCCGAAACACAAACTTGAAATTGGAGTAAGCGGCCGTCCAATTCGAGATTTCTGCTTTCGGTTTTCAGCTGCAGGACTTGTGCAACTTGAAATTTCCCTACTTCTTCAACATCTGCTCAAAGAAAGCAAGAACGCGAGGGTCTCTCTTCTGTCCCAGCAGTTGTATGGCGTAGGCGCGCACGGAGGCGTTGGGGTGCTCTCTTGCAATGCGAATCAATGATGGGACCGAGTCGTCGTCCGGGCGACGGCTGATGGCGGCCACTGCCTGACGTTGAATATCGGTGCTCGAGTCCATGGTCAGCTTGTTCAACTCGTCGCCGGATTGGCGGCTGATCTCGTTGCCGAGTTGAGTGATCGCGGACCGTCGAATCTCATTCGATACGGTCGTCGACTTCGCCAGCTGCAGCAAATGGTCTCCGACGTGGGGACTGTCGTGCAGGCTCATGTAACGCGCGAACGTCGAACTGAATTTCTGCGGCGCGTCGGTGATGAGTTTATCCAGTAAAGACAGGCTGTCGTCCGCGTTCGGTTCTCCGAGCCAATAGACCTTGCGGTCGTGCACTCGATAGTTTTGTGTGAGGTCGATCATCCGCGTCCGCTGTACGAGGCTGTCGCTCTTGCCGATCAGCAGAAAGACGCCGACGCGCTGGGTTTGCGGATTGTCCGGAAGCCACTCGATGCCGTCCGAGGATGTCGTCGTGATCGTCGTGTTGTCGCCCCAGGTCGCGATACGCACACCGGGGCGCACAGGAAATTGATACGCGATCCAGAATGTCTCGTCGCTGCCGCGCTTCCCCTGAGCGATCGCGGCGTCGTAACGAGCGCTGGCCGACGAACCCTGCACCTGAACGAAGTCCGAAGGCGAGTAGACTTGGTGAAAAAACAGCAGAGCCAGTACGGTCGCGAGTGACATAGGCGTTCTCCTTTACCGGGCCGCTCCGCGGCTTACGGCTTTTTCATCAAAAGGTCTTCCAACGCTTTCAATGCTTCGGGCGTCTTGATTTGACCGAGCTGCGACACGGCTTCGAGCTTCACGTTTTGATCCGGATCGGTGGTGGCTATCGTCGAAAGAATGCGAACAGCCTGCGGATCCTTCGTACCTGCGACATAAGACAACAGCTGCCGCCGGATCCTGGCGTTATCCATCGTCGATTTGTAAATCTCTTCGAGCAGTGCGAGCCGGTTCGACACGTGGGACTGTGCAATCCAGCTGAGTGCGTTCGTCCGGACACGGTCGGACTTGGTTTTGTCGCGGGCAATGGATGCAAGCGCGTCGATGGATTTCGTGGTGTTGACCTGACTCAACGCGAACGCGAGGGCGGAAGAGTCATCGTCGGCTCTCATCGCAGGGACGAGGCTGATAAGAATGTCGGCAATGGCGTCCTTTTCGCCTCGCGATCGGCTGATCCAGGTAACGGCCTCGTTTCGAGTCTTGCTGTCCGGCGATGTTCTCGCCAGTGTGATCAGCATCGGCAGCGCCTTTTCGGATCGGCTCTGCGCCACCATGTATAAATTACCGAGCGTGACCGCATCGCTAGGGTCCGCCTTCAGACGGTCTGTAGCGATGCCGATCGCGCGATCGGCATCCGCTTCAAAGAGGACTCGTAGCGCTTCACGCTGCACACGAACCTCGGGACTCTCTTCCTGACGAGCGCCGCGGTTTATTCCCGGCAACGGTCCGCGCGCGACCGGCGTCGCGGCTTGTGGGCCCTGTCTGGGCGCTGGAGGCGCCGGAGTTGGAGGCTGCGCGCCGGGAGCCTGCGGAGCCCCCGGCGTTCCCGCCACGCGGAAAGCTTCGGGGTAACCAGGAGCCGATGCAAGAGCTGCCATGAGATCGGGTGGAACTTCCTTGGATAGCTGGACGCGCAGTTCTCTCACATCCGCGAGCCACTCGGATTTGCGATACGTCTTTTCGAACACTTCAATCTCACTCTTCGCTTCACTGACCTTTCCTTGCTTTGCCAGGGCGCGGATCAAGTAGTAGTGGGCGTTGTCCGTAATCGTATTCTTGGGATACTTGCGAATCACCTCGCGAAGCACGGCCTCAGCCTGGGTGTACTTATGGTCGTCGAACAGGTCGCGTCCGGCATTGAACTGTTCGCGCGCCGCATCGGCGCCCATCAAACCGCCCATGAAACCAAAATGCATGGGAGCGACGACCTTCTGAGCCTGGAGGGGCATCGCGAAGATGGCCATCATTAATAAAAGGTTTTTCAAGTTCATTGAACAACTCCTACTGTTCATGATCCACGTCGGCATCGACGGGGGTCAGTCTCGGCTGAAATGCCTTCATGTCGGCAATCAGTCCATTCTTTTCGATTCGGTTCTTGATGTCCGCGAGGTCGTCTGCAATCGAACGTTGCTTGACGTTACGGATATCCCGCAGCACGGTCTCGTACTTATCCATCGCTTCCACAACAGGCTGGATTCCGGACGCCGCCTGCTTACGTTGATCGAGCGCGATGAGATGCCGGTCGGCGATTTCCCTGGCTTCCTTCAGATCGTCCACGGACGTGGGTTTCAGCTTCATTACCGTGCGAAGAAGCAGTTCCGACTGTTCGATGAATTCCATGGTGACAGGATCGATCGACGGATCGGCCTCTACCGCCGCTGAATTCGCAACAGCCGGACCGGCAACCGATGGGGTGTTTTGAGAAGGAGCGTTGAACCGGTATATCCCGACGGTGATGAGCAGGAGAGCCAGCGCTCCAGCGAAAGCAGGTGCCCAGGGCGTGAACCATGTTCGCCAGTTGCGGCGCTCGCGTTGCGCGGCCTGTTCTTCAATCTTTACTCGCAGACGATCGGCCATGAGATCGAACTGGGCGTCGCTGACATCGAAGCGAACACTCGCGAACGCGTCGATCATTTCTTTCGACTCGGCATAGAAGTCCGCGCAGCTGTTGCAGACCAGAAGCTCGCGCTGGACGTCCTTGTCGATTGCCGAACGGTCGAGTAGCTGTTCGGTGACCTTCTCGCGAAATTCATCACATACGTGCATATTCAAGCTCCTTCCTTCGCCGCGACACCTAATGTGCCGGTCGCCACCGCTTCGGAGACGGCAGCGGCACGCGTGGCCATCGGGACAAACTGCTGACGCAGCTTGTCCACCACGCGGAAGAGCGTTTTTTTCACTGTTCCCACAGATGTTCCCATCGCCCCCGCGATCTCTTCGCAGGTCAATCCGTCCTGATGCTTCATCAAAAACATCAGCCTTTGTCGCGGCGGTATCGTTTCCAGCAGACCAAGGATCTGCTGGGCCATCAGACTATTCGTCGCTGTGCGCTCGGAGTGTTGAACGGGACGGCGGAGACCCCAACTCGCCTCGAATGCTTCTTCAGTTGTTTCCTGCCGCTGTGAGCCGGCCAGCGGGTCGTTCTTGCGTTTTTGATTTAGAAAAGCGTTGACCATAATCCTCGAAAGCCATGTATGAAATGAGGACATGCCCTTAAACTGCTTGATCGATCGAAAGGCGTTGAGCATGACCTCCTGCGTCAGATCTTCGGCGTCGTGATGATTGCCGCTGTACTTGAGCGCGAGCAGGTAGAGACTTCGCTGGTGATTGGCGGCCAGCCGGCAAAAAGCCTCCACGTCTCCACTTTGAGCGCGTGCAATAAGCTCGGAATCAATCACCGGTGACGTCCGCATTCGAGGTTAATAGAAACGGAAACATACAAATCAGTTGGCTTTCCAGGCACCCTTGTCATTTGTGATGGCTGATTGGTGAGATGTGATTGCTTAACCGAAGCCATAGGCTATTCCAAATGTGACGGATGGCATGTGGACTCAGTTCGGCAATCACATCTCACAAACCAGCCATCACAAATGATCACGTTTTCCCATAATCTGCCCAGCGCGAATCGACCTTCTTAACCGTGCCGGGATCCATCTCCAGAGGCGCAGGATACCCCTCTTTCCATGTGGCGTCGATCCCAACGATGCCGCGGTAAACGGGCCGGGCGCCGACAAACCGCTGTTCCCCAAACACCATGTCCCGAGCGGGGTCGAAGCGGGTAAAGATGCCCCACTGGATTTGTTCATCGTCGTCCAGGCAAACGTCCGGGCTGACGGCGACAACGAAACGCACGCCCAACGGCGCTCTCACGAGGTTCCGAACGACATCACCCGGCGACTCCCGCGCCACCACAACGAGAAAACCGCCGTCCAGCAGCCGGTGCCGGACCACACGCGAGTCAAATCGGCCGGCTTCCACACCCGCGGGCGGTGACTCCCGATGCCGGATCTCTCCCGTGGCGTCGATGACCAATTTGCTGCCGACATGCATCTTGAAGGACGTGAAGTCCAGCGTATCGAGGGGCGCGAACGGCAGAATCCACATGTGGTCCTCCGGATCGAAGCGGTGCCAGATATCGCGCAGGACGGCCCGAAAATCGCGCGGGTCGCGATCCGGACCGACAAGCATCATCACTTTCGTCAGCGACAACTGCCCCGTGCCGAGCAGGGACATCGCCGTCTTTAACACCTCTTTGGGATGACGCTCTTTGAGCGACACGGCCAGCAGGTTATGAAAACCGGCTCCCGCATAAGCACACATGTCGACGACGTTCGGATTGATGAGCTTGATCAGAGGCCCGATCATCTCGCCCGCCGCGATGCCGAGATATTTGTCCTCCTGCGGCGGCTTTCCCACGACCGTTGCGGCATACACGGCATTGCGCCGGCGCGTGACGTTGGTAATTCGGAACACCGGAAACTCCGCGGCCTCCGAATAGTGGCCGAAGTGATCGCCGAAAGGGCCTTCGGTCCGCCGCTCGTGCGGAAGCACTCGTCCTTCGAGCACGATTTCCGCCGCCGCCGGCACCATCATGTCGAGCGTCTTGGCGCGAACCATGGGCACGCTTGTCCCACGTAGAAACCCGGCGAACCCGATCTCATCGACGTCCTCGGGGAGCGGCAGAATCGCCGCCATCATGAGGATCGGATCGGCGCCCACAATCACGGCCACTTCGAGAGGTTCGCCCTTTTGTTCCGCCTCCCAGTAATGGCCGCGGCCGCCTTTCATACTCTGCCAATGCATTCCAGTTTCGGTCGAGCCGAAAACCTGCAGCCGGTACAGACCGAGGTTGCGGCGCTTCGACACTGGATGCTCGGTCAGCACCATTCCAAATGTGATGAAGCGGCCGGCATCGCCGGGCCAGCATTGGATGACAGGAAACCTTGCCAGATCGGGAGCTTCGACGACTTCCTGACTCAAAGCATTCCGAACCGCTCGAGGACGCATCGCCAGCGCCCGTTTGAGTGTTCCACGCGATTGCCACAATCCCGCGATAGTCGGTGGATTCACGCGCTGAGCGGTTGTCAGCAATTCGTTGCCGATTTCCGCAGGTTCCCGGCCCAGCGCTATCCGGATTCGATTCATTGTGCCGAACAGGTTCATGACCAATGGCGTGGAAGAGCCCTTCGGCCTTTCGAAAAGCAAAGCGGGTCCGCCTTCTCGAACGACCCGCTGGCTGATCTCGGAGGCTTCGAGCAGAGGGTCGACCTCGGTGCGGATTCGCTTTAACTCGCCCGTCGATTCGAGCTGTTTGAGGAATGCTTGCAGGTCGTTGAAAGGCATGCGGCAGTGATTATACCGGTCGCCGCCGAGCCCTACCGGGACAGCCGGAAGATCGCGGCCCACACGATCGCGAATCCAGCGATTTGCAGCGGCGCAACGTGGATGGCCAGTGCGTACCAATTCAATAAGGAGGCGGTGACGGGAAATGCCAACTCGGCGATCGTCGCTTGCGAAGCCGGAGTCTGGCGAAGACCGCGGTAATACAGCAGCAACGCCGCGAGGCCGGGGATCAGCGCCATCCAGATCAGTGATCGGCCCTGGGCAAGAGAAGGCATTGCGGTCTGCCCCTGAATCCAAGCCGCCAGAAACAGGGGAGGGAGCGCGAGCGTGAATCTCAAAGCGGTTACCAATTCAAACGGAATGCTGCCGGTTGCGATCCGTCCCCAGACCGTCGAACAGCCCCATCCGGCTGCAGCACCCAGCGCGAGAATCGAGGGCCACAACGCCACCGAATACGCGGGTGCCGCCAGATTACCGTCGCCAAAGGCGACCAGATAAGTTCCGGCTACAGCCGTCCCGGCAAGAATTGAGAAACGTACGGGCAATTGTTCCTTCAACAAGGCGCGGGCTAAAAAAATCGAGAACAGCGGTTGAGTCTTTTGGAGGAGAACCACGGAAGTGGGATTACCCGATCGGATCGCAGCGGTGAAGAGAACCGTGGAGAGTGCCGAACCGATCCAGGCCGTACCGACCATGGGCAACCAGACATCTGTTCGGATCTTGGCGAGATAGGTTCGACTTCGAATGATGATCGGGAGAACGATCACCGCGAGAATAAGGTGTTCGTATAGGACGATCTGCGTCGGTCCGAGAGTTCCACTCAGGGGCCGCCGCAAGAGCGAATCCGTACCCCAGAGCGCTGCGCCGGATGCGACCCAAAGTATTCCTCGCAAAGGACGTTGCATCATTCTGTTTTAGCACAATAAGTCTCGCGTTTAGTGCAGGTGGCGCAGGGGGTTTTTGTTGTTTACAGCAAAATGGCACGATTTTAGAGTCAGCTGCAATGAACACGGATGTGGTAACACCGCCGGTTTCCGGACGGGGTTTTGGAAATCGTCCTCAAGCCGGCTTTTCAATGCCGGAAATTCTCGTCGTCGTCCTCATTGGGCTGATCATTACCGTTGTTGCATTGCCGAGTATGGTGAACGTGATAGGCGCCGCTCGCGTTCGCGGGAACATCAGTACCCTGTCAGGCATTTTTCAGAACTGCCGCATTTTGGCGGTGAAGAACAATCGTACGATGACTACTCATTTCAACGTGGCCACGAATGGCATCATGGCTTACGTCAAGCTCGCTACCGACAGCAGCGCGCCGACAAGTACGGACACTCAAGTGGAGCTGGAGGCACCGGTTACACGCTACACCGATCCCCTGGCGAATGGCGGACCGGCAGGCATAACGACCACGACTCTGGGCTTCACGGGCGCAACAGGCGACGCGTCGTTCAACAGTCGCGGCCTTCCTTGCGCTTATGCTTCGGGAACGTGCACCAATCAAGGATTCATTTATTACTTCAAGGTCACCCGCCGGAACAACAACGACGCTTGGGCGGCGGTTTCAATCTCACCTGCAGGACGCATCAAAAAATGGTTCTGGGACGGAACCAGCTGGGCTGATTAAAGAAGGCCCGTAGTCGTAGTAACGCGACGACACACAATTTATGCAGACACGAAGCTTGAAATCGGAAGCCGGCATCAGCTTGATCGAGGTCATTCTGGCTGCCGCGTTGATGGCGACCTGCTCGCTGTCGCTGATGGCGTTGATCGGGAGTTCGATCGCTTCGAACACGCGCAACAAGTTCGACAGCACTACAATCATGCTCACGCAGTCCGTGGTCGAACAGATTGAAGCCACCGTTATCGGGAGCGGCAGTTCAACCTTGACGGATTGCAACGCCACCGCGTGGACGATCAATACCCAGCCCGGCGGGGCCGCTCTTACAAGCAGCTCCAAGATCGACTTCACCGAGGCCAGTCCTCCGTCCGGCTATCGGATGTTGTATGTGGTGAAGTCTCCATGCACCACCACGGGCATCGAACAGGCCGTCTATGACGTGCGGTGGACGGTAGAGCACATCGGTGCCGGAGTCACCGCCACCAACTCATTCATGCTGACCGTCGGCGGACAAATGCAGGATCGCGGACAGGGCGACAAATACTTTGCGGCGCCCGTCAATGTTCGCGTCATGTTGGGGAACTGACATGAGAACGAACGGAGCACGCCATAACGAACGTGGTTTCTCGCTGATCGAGCTGTTGATCGTCCTGGTGATCTTTATTGTCATCATGGGCGCCGTCTTCAAGCTGATGAATCTCGCCACCGCCCGTTCGTCGACCGAACAGGCAAAGCTGGATATGTTTCAGGAAGCGCGGGAGTTCATGGATCAAATGTCACGGGACCTGCGTCAGGCTGGTTATCCCAACGTGCGCGACTTCGTGTCGAGCACGCTTCCGAGCCCTCCGGCGAATGACACTCGTGTCGCGGTGGGGATCGTCAAGGTTGCGGCCGACGAACTCTGGTTCGAAGGCGACGTCGCCGGAACCGGAACCGTATCGGTCGTCCACTACTGGCTCGATCCGAGCACGTCCAACAACTGTCCGTGCCTGAAGCGAAGCCAGCTCAACAAGGTCAGCGGCAACCCGTACACGGGGCAGACGACGCCCTCCTATCAAACGGAAGTGCAAGGTGTGGTCAATACGAGCATCTTCTCGGCGTTTCTTAAAGGACAGACAGGAACGCCGGTAACGCTGCCGATTAACTTCAACAGCAGCGGAACGACCATAGCGAATATCGACACGGTACAAGCTGTTCTGACGGTGCAGTCGAAATACTTCGATCCCGACACTAAGGTCAAACCGGTTTCCACACTCAACATTTCGGTCAAGCTCAACAATTGCTCACTCGCGGCGGATACGCAGTCGATGAGTTGCTATTACTAGGAGTAATTATGATGAAAGGTTTTTCAAATCGGCGGAGAGAACGTGGAATTGCGATGTTTGCAGTGCTCTTCGCGTTGCTTCTTTTGTCGGTAATTGGTCTGGGCATGATGTATTCGACCAATACTGAAACCTCAATCAACTCCAACTATCGCGACGCCCAGCTTGCGCTTTACTCCGCTATGGCGGCGCTTCAGGAAGCGCGTGACCGGATTATTCCCGCGACGCCGACGATTGTGCCTCCCGCGGACCTGCCTTCCTTGACAGACCAGAACGTGGTTTACATCATCAACCCCAGGAATGGCGAAACCATCCAACCCTGGGATATCAGCTCCGCCAGCAAGTATCCGGATACGGAGCTCTGCTGGGAAAGAGTAATGAGTCTTACAGGAACGATCGGAACTCCGTGCACAACGATAGCCAGCGGCACTCTCTGGTATCGGAGCTATGACGATAGCGACGCGTCCACAGCGGGAGTTTGGAATATAACGAATCCTCTGGATTGGAAGTGGGTGCGACTGGCGCTCAAGACGAACAACATGACCGCGGTCGCAGCCAACGGAAGTACCTCGACGTCCAACCAGGTGTGTTGGGACGGAGACAATCAAATCCTTCTTCCCAACGGCTACGGACCGGAATGCAACCGAATCGGTTCCGTTCTTGCCATTAACGTCACGAACCCAGGTTCGAACTACACGTCCGCGCCGACAGTGACGATCGATGCTCCAGCGTCGGGTCAAACCGCCACGGCAACGGCGAACATGGAGTTAGTGACGCAGCAGATGGTCCAGTCCATCACCGTGGATAACCAGGGATCGGGCTACATCACGAAACCGATCGTGACAATAGTTGGAGGCGCAGGTAGTGGTGCAACGGCCCACGTCGGAGACGACTTCATTCCCGTGAACGGAGCACCTGTCGGAACCGTGACTCTGACAGGCGCCGGCACACGCTGCTACTCCAGCGCTCCGGCCGTTGCCTTCACCGGCGGTGGCGGCTCAGGCGCGGCGGCGACGGCGACCCTGGCCGCGGCGAACTCCTGTATCTCGAACGTCAGCTTCAACGGGCCTTGTAACGCGCACAAGGGCGATACGCTCACGCTCGGCCTTTCCGGAACCACGGGCTCGGGTTTTTCGGCAACCGTTACATTTGACGGTACGAGCGGGCAGGCAACGGGCATCATTATTAACAGCTCCGGCACGAGTTACACCACGAGCCCGACAACGATAACGGGCCTTAGCGGTTGCGGCGGGCTGACATTCAACGCAAAACTTTGGAAGCGTGTCTCCGGGATTCAGCTGGCTTCCGGCGGCCCCGGCTTAACCGCGGGGCCGACGCCGAGCTTTTACTAGGGGACTGGGTCCGCGCCAACCCCACCCACTAGACAGTCGACACGTAGGCACCG
>JACXTT010008846.1_pt1 | contig 13884 bp, 9 predicted proteins | sample 9270951 | NCBI WGS metagenome assembly JACXTT01 (sample SAMN15532306, study PRJNA645909) | rock metagenome | isolation source: weathered quartz diorite | place: Puerto Rico | collected 2017-06-21 | reverse complement strand
CGTCGTGGATGACGAAGAAGTCGTGCGAGATTTGGCGGTTCTGGCGTTGGAGGCCATGGGCCTCCGCGTGCACGTGGCCCACGATGGGTCCGAAGGCGTGGAGCGCGCCAAGCTCCTGAAGGATCAGCTGCGCATGGTGCTGTTGGATCTCACCATGCCCCGCATGGGCGGAGATGAGGTGCTGCGCCACCTGCGCGAGATGGCACCCAGTCTGCCGGTCATCCTCACGAGCGGATACGGCGAGCGAGAGACCCTCAGGGGTCTCTCGGATCTCCGTCCCGAGGCCTTCCTTCAAAAACCCTTCCGCGTGGCGGAACTACAGCGGATGGTGAGGAAGATCCTCGGAGAATCTTAGGCCTGCTGATAGACCTCGGCGCCCTTATCGGCGAACTCCTTGGACTTTTCTTCCATGCCGGCTTCGAGGGCCTGCTCTTCACTCATGCCGTGCTCGGCGGCGTAGGCGCGCACATCCTCCGTGATCTTCATGGAGCAGAAATGCGGGCCACACATGGAGCAGAAGTGCGCGCTTTTGGCGCCTTCGGCGGGTAGGGTCTCATCGTGGAATTCGCGGGCGGTGTCCGGGTCGAGGCTCAGGTTGAACTGATCCTCCCAGCGGAATTCGAAGCGGGCCTTGGAGAGCGCGTCGTCCCGCAGCCGCGCGCCGGGATGGCCCTTGGCGAGGTCGGCGGCGTGGGCGGCGATCTTGTAGGCGATGACGCCGTCCTTCACGTCCTTGCGGTCGGGGAGGCCGAGGTGCTCCTTGGGCGTCACGTAGCAGAGCATGGCCGTGCCGTACCAGCCGATCATGGCGGCGCCGATGGCCGACGTGATGTGGTCGTAGCCCGGCGCGATATCCGTGGTGAGAGGGCCGAGCGTGTAGAAGGGCGCCTCGTGGCAGACCTTCAATTGCAGGTCCATGTTCTCTTTGATGAGGTGCATGGGCACGTGGCCGGGGCCCTCGATCATCACCTGCACGTCGTGCTTCCACGCGATCTTCGTCAGCTCGCCCAGCGTCTGCAACTCGCCGAACTGGGCCTCGTCGTTGGCGTCGGCCGTGGAACCGGGGCGCAGACCGTCGCCGAGGGAGAAGGCGACGTCGTAGGCCTTGAGGATCTCGCAGATGTCTTCGAAGTGCGTGTAGAGGAAGTTCTCCTTGTGATGCGCGAGGCACCACTTGGCGAGGATCGATCCGCCGCGGCTCACGATGCCCGTCACGCGCTTGGCCGTGAGGGGCACGTAGCGCAACAGCACGCCGGCGTGGATGGTGAAGTAGTCGACGCCCTGCTCCGCCTGCTCGATGAGCGTGTCGCGGAAGATCTCCCAGGTGAGATCCTCGGCCTTGCCGTTCACCTTCTCTAGCGCCTGGTAGATGGGCACGGTTCCGATGGGCACGGGGGAGTTGCGGAGGATCCACTCGCGGGTCTCGTGGATGTTCTTGCCCGTGCTGAGATCCATCACCGTGTCCGCGCCCCAGCGGGTGGACCAGGCCATCTTGGCGACTTCCTCCTCGATGCTCGATGCCACGGCGGAGTTGCCGATATTGGCGTTGATCTTCACGAGGAAGTTGCGGCCGATGATCATCGGCTCGGTTTCAGGATGGTTGATGTTGTTGGGGATGATGGCGCGCCCGCGGGCCACCTCGTCGCGCACGAATTCGGGCGTGATGTGGGACTTCATGCCGGCGGCATCGCGGCCCAGGTTTTCACGGATGGCGATGTACTCCATCTCGGGCGTGACGATGCCCTGCTTGGCGTAGTGCATCTGGGTGACGTTCTTCCCAGGCAGCGCGCGGCGGGGCTTACGGCCGCCCTCGAAGCGGATGTCGTCCAGACCGCTGTCGCGGTCGCGGAGCTGGCGGTAGTAGGAGGAGGGGCGGTCCAGCTCCTCCGTGTCATTGCGATCGAGGATCCACTGCTGGCGCAGGGCGGCGAGGCCCTTCGTCACGTCGACGCTGGCGGAAGGATCGGTGTAGGGGCCGCTTGTGTCGTAGACGACGTGGGAGCCGTTCTCCTCCAGGGCGCCGTCCATGCGGCGGGTGGGCTGCAGGGCGATCTGGCGGAAGGGCACCCGGACGCCCGGGAGTTTGCCTTCCACGAAAACCTTGCTGGAGGCGGGAAAGGGCTCGAGGCAACCCTCCAGGGCGCTCTTGGAGACCGGGGCGGACATGGCAACTCCACTAAAAACCCGACTTGGGCGGTCAGGTATGGCCTATGAGTGTAGCGCGGGCTTCCGGGAGGCCGAAATTTCAGGAAGCAGGCCTAAGTTGCCGATGGCTTGACCTTGGAGGCATCCATGAGTGAGCCCCGAGACGAGAAGGCCATTCCCGACCAGCTCATGCAGATCGCGCACGAGCAGGAGGGGGGGGCCGAGCGTGTGTTGGGCCAGATCGAGGTGGTTCAAAACAGCTTTGAAGAAATCCAAAGCCTCACCAAGGAATGCCAGGAGCTGCTGCGCGGCCTTCAGGGGCCCTCTGAGGAGCTGGAACGCCTTACGGACATGCTGGAACAGATCGGGGTTCATGCAGATAACGGGGCCTACAACATCCAGGGCGCCTTCGACCTCTATCAGTATCAGGACGTAGTCAGACAGAAGCTGGAGAAGGTGGGGCGCAGCCTCATCGAGGTGAGCCAATTTGTGCTCGCGAAGTTGCAGCCCAGCGAAATGGAGCTGCCCCACATGGCGCCTGCGGGCCGCGACATTCTGCATCGCGACGCACAGACCCACGATGTGAAGAAGGAAGACGCGGACTCCGTCGTGGCGGAGTTCTTTGCGAAGGCCCTCGCTGCGAAGGCCGCGAAAAAGGCGGAATCCAAAGAAGCCGGTAAGGAGTGACTGGCCTCCGAGGCCGCCACGTCGTAAGTTACGGGTAGGCCTTCCTTTTCAGGCTTTCCGGAGGTTCCCATGGTCCGTCGTGCCCTCATCCTCACGCTCCTCACTGGAGGTCTGGTGGGCCAGGGCGTGCCCGACGACCCGGTGGCCAAGGCCCGCGCCATGCGTACCGCGCCGGGGGATTTGCCTCCCGTACCCCGAGGCGTGGTGGAGCCTCCCCCGCTGCCCCCGCCCGAAACCCATCCCAAGGATCTGAGGGGGGCGGCGCGCCGTTCCGCCCGTGGCAAGGCGAAGAAGGGCAAGAGCTCCAGATCCGCGGGCGTCAAAGCCACGCGCAAAACTCCCTCCAAGGGAAAGAAGCACTAAGGCATGCGCCTTGGCGTCCTGAGCTCCGGCGGCGATAGCCCCGGCATGAACGCCGCCATCCGCGGGGTGGTGCGACAGGCGGATGCACTGGGCATCGAGGTCTACGGCATCCGCCGGGGCTATCAAGGCCTTGTGGATCGGGATTGGCGGCTGCTCCGGAGCCGGGACTGCGCCAACATCCTCCAGCGGGGCGGCACCATCCTGCACACCGCGCGCTGCCAGGCCTGGATGGAGCCCGAGGTGCGCGCCCAAGGCGCCGCGGCTCTCAAGGCCGAGGGCATTGAAGGTCTCGTCGTCATCGGTGGGGATGGTAGTTTCCGCGGCGCGGATCGGCTCGCGACCGAGCACGGCATTCGCTGTGGTGGCATTCCGGGCACCATCGATAACGATCTACCGGGTACTGAGCTGACCTTAGGTTTCGACACCGCGCTCAATACGGCGGTGGAGGCCATCGACCGCATCCGCGATACGGCCAGTAGCCACGAGCGGCTCTTCCTTGTAGAAGTCATGGGCCGCCATTCGGGGATGCTTGCCGTGCATACGGCGATCGCCTGCGGCGCCGAGGCGGTGCTCTATCCAGAGGCGGCGGACGACACCTACGAAGCGCTCGTCACGCAGCTCCGCGCCAACTGGGAGCGGGGGAAGAAATCCTCCATCGTCGTGGTGGCGGAAGGCGATCAGGCCGGAGGCGCCGTGGCGGTATCGGACCGTTTGCGCCGGGATCATCAGCTGGATTTGCGAGTCGCCATCCTGGGCCACATCCAGCGCGGAGGTTCGCCCTCGGCCCAAGATCGCATCTGGGGAAGCCGATGGGGCTGCGAAACGGTGAAACGTCTCGCCGCGGGCGAGCAGGCCTTCTTCCTCGGCTGCCACCAGGGACAGCTTGTGCAGCGGCCCCTTTCCACCGTCAATGATCCTCCGCTGGCGCCTCCTTCGGGATTTGGCGAGATGGTGCGGGTGCTCTCCAGGTAGCCAGGCTTCAACGCGGGCGATACCCTTTTTCATGCCTGATCGCGCCACTCCTCCCAAGATCGCCGTCGTCATCTCGGTATTACCGTCGGCAATACGCGAGCCCTATCGCGCGTTTTCTATTGGACAGGTGGTGTGATGTCGGACACGCGGATGACTCATCCTAAAATCGCCGTCGTGATGGCCGGTGGCCGCGGCACGCGCTTCTGGCCGCGGTCCCGCACGAGCCGCCCCAAGCAGTTCCTCAGCATCGTCGGCGAGGAGAGCCTGCTGCACCAGACCGTCGCGCGCCTGGAAGGCAGCTTCGAGCCCCAACACATCTTCGTCGTGACCACTGAGGACCTTGCGCCGGAAACCGCGCGGATGCTGCCCACGCTACCGCCAGAAAACATCCTCATCGAGCCCGAAGGCCGCAACACCGCGCCCTGCCTGGCGTTGAGCCTGGTGCAGATCGAGCGCCATTTCCCCGAAGGCGTCATGGTGGTGCTCAGCGCCGATCATTGGATCGGCGATCGGGAGGCCTTCCTCGAAGACATCGATACCGCCGTCAAGCACGCGGCCTGGGCGGCGGAGCTGGTGGTCTTCGGCATCCGCCCCACCTACCCCGAAACGGGCTACGGCTACATCGAAGGCGAAGGCCATGGGCCGGTGTGGTCTGTCAAAGCCTTTCGCGAAAAGCCGCCCGTGGAGGTGGCTCTTCAGTACCTCGAAAGTGGCCGTCACTTCTGGAACGCGGGCATGTTCGTCTGGACGCTGCGGGATTTCCGCGCGCAGCTGCAGCGCCACTGCCCGGCCATCCTCAACCCCTTGGATGCCTGGGCGGCGGCAGGCGCCGATGCGGCGAAACTCGCCGAGGCTTACCGCCAAGTGCCCGAGCTGGCCATCGATGTGGCCCTCATGGAAAAGGCCCAGGAAGTGGCTGTGGTACCCGCGCGCTTCCGCTGGTCCGATGTGGGCAGCTGGCCCGCTGCCGTCGCCTTCCAGGAGCCCGATGCCGAAGGCAATGTTGTGCTCGGCCACACCATTTTGGTGGATACGCACAATAGCGCCTTCTTCGGAGGTCGCCGCCTCATCGCCGCCACAGGCGTGCAGGATCTGATCGTCGTGGATGAGGCGGATGCCCTCCTCATCTGCCACCGCGATCAGGCGCAAAGCGTCAAGAAGATCGTGGAGCGCCTCAAGGCCGAAGGGCGGGAAGACCTGCTCTAAATCGGTGGTTACCTAAGTAAAAAGGCGCCTCACATGCGAGGCGCCTTTTTTGATGCGTAATTCTGGGATTATTCCAGTTCAAACGGCTGGTACTTGGCGTTGCGATCCAGCATGGTGCCCCACACTTTACTCGAAGCCTGGTGGCGGGACGGTCCGTAGGAGAGCTGAGCTCCTGTGCCGAGATCCAGATTCTGAATGGATTCAAGGGCATCCACGAGGGATTCGTGAGTCGGGCTGCCATTGTTTCGCCGGAGCCCTTCGACGAGAAGGGAGGCCGCGATGAAGCCCTCCAGGGATCCGAAGCTGGGCTGCTGTTCAGGGAAGTACTTAGCGAGGGCTTGTCTGTACTTGATGACCAGGCTGGATTGACTTTCAGGATGCGGCACCACCTGGCTGACGATCACACCTTCGGCGTAATGGGCCCCCATGCCCTTCAATTCCTCGGCGAGGGCTTCTGAGCCGACGAAGGAGACGCTCGCGAAGATCGGCGATCGGCCCTTGTCCCGCAGGCGCTGGATGAACCGCGCCGTCGGCTTGTAGGTGCCCACCATGACGACGCCTTTGATGTAGGTAGGACTAGCGACGATGCGGGCCACGGCGTCATCCACCTCCACCGTATTTCGCGCATAACCCACACGCAGGATCTTTTCGGGATCGCGATCCATTTGGCGGAAGGTCTTTGCGACGCCGGCAAAGCCCGCGTCGCCGTAGCCGTCCTGCTGTGCGAATACGGCGATCTCCTTCGGATCAATCTTCTGCTGGTTCACAAGGTAGCGGACTAGGGCGGAGGTTTCGTCCGTGTAGGAGGCGCGGTAGTTGAAGACGTAGCGATCGGGCGGATCCCGCCGCAGCAACGGCGCGCCGGTGAAGGCACCGAAGAAGGGGAGGTGGTGTTCGAGGGCGACGGGCAGTGCGGCTTGGGCCGTGGGCGTGCCCACGTTGCCGATGATTCCGAAGACCACGCGCTTGCTGGTGAATTCCTTCATGTTGGCCTGCGCCCGATCGGGCTCGTAGCCATCATCCAAGGGGAGGAGCGCCAGCTTGCGCCCTCCGACGCCGCCAGTTTCGTTGGTGGCTTTGAAGCAGCTCTCGATGCCGGTCTTCATGGCGAGGCCGAGCTCTTTGGAGGGGCCGCTGAACGGCGCGCTCATGCCCCAGAGGATCTCTCCCTGGCTCACTCCTGGCGCCGCGGCGGCGACGGGGGCGCTGGCTGCAGCCCGGGATTTGAGGAATTGCCATCCCAGGAATCCGCCACCGAGCAGCAGCGCTGCTGTCGCGGCGAGACCCATCATCAGTTTGGATTTGCGTGGAGGCGCAGCCGCAGGCTGAGCCAGCTTGTGTTCCGCAGTGCCCCGGCTGCTGCGGGTGCGGCGCTCGGGAAGGCGCGCGGCCTCCCGCAACGCGCGGGTGAAATCGTCTGCAGAGGAGAACCGCCGCGCGGGGTTCGCATCGAGGGCGCGACGGATGATGGGATCCAGCACGCGGGCTTCGGGCTTGCCGATGGCGTCGTAGTCGATAGGGGCAGGCCCCTTGCCCGCGAGGACCTTCGACATCACTTCGGGGAAGTTGCTCCCAGGGAAGGCATCGCGGCCCGTGATCATGAAGTAGAGCAGACTGCCCAAGGAGAATAGGTCCGAGCGCGCGTCCACGGCGCCAAAGTCCCTGAAATGCTCCGGCGACATGTAATTGGGGTTGCCGATGGAGGTGCTGTCCAAGGTCTTCCCACCGCTGTCGTTGAGGGCCTTCGCGATGCCGAAATCGATGACCTTGATGGTGGGGCTGCCGTTGGGATCGGCGACGAAGATGTTGGCGGGCGAAAGGTCGCGGTGCACGAGGTGGGCGCGATGGGCCGCGGTCACGCCGCTGAGGATCTGCTGCATGAGGTCCAGCACGGTGTCGTAGGGCAGGCCTTCGTTCGGCGGCACGTAGCCTTCGAGGTTGCAGCCCTCCATGTATTCCATGACGAGGAAGGGCAGGCCTTCGGAAGTCAGGTCGAAATCGAGGAGGCTCACAATGTGCGGATGATTGAGCTGGGAGAGGATGCGCGCTTCATTGAAGAAGCGGGTGCAGGCGTCGGACGTCGCGTGCAGCAAGCTCAGCAGCGTCTTCACGGCCACCGGTCGATCGAGCCCCAGATGAATGCCGAGATAGACGGAGCCCATGCCACCGTCCATCAACTTGCGGTCGACGCGGTAGACATCCTTGAGCACCTTTCCGAGCATCGGATCGGGGCGGGGTGAGAGGGGGGTGGTGGACATCGGGATCCTCGCAGAGAGCGACGTGCGCGTCCCTTCATCGGAATCCGGATCCCAACATTGAGGTGTGGAATGAAAAAACTGGGTGTTTCCAGTGTGAAAAGATGTGAAGAACTGTGAAGACCATGCGCATGGTGCATCAGGGTTTAAACACCTGTCACTGCGCGAGGCCTACATCAGGCGGTCGATGCGCCAAGGGCCTTCAGGTGATTTGGTGGCCGCGAGACCAGGCTGCGTCGGCTCTTGCGGCGTCTTCGTCTCCGAGGCAGAGATCTCGAATCGATTGGCCTGAGGGAAGCGTCCAGGTAGCGCAACAAGCGTTTCGAGTTCGGTCCAAAGGGCGGAGTCGGCTTGCTCGGGATGCCAACGATCGACCAGCGCCTCAGGTCCCTGCGCGGATCCGATCTGAGCGGTGGGAGAGATCAAGCTGAGCAGACCCTGGGCGTCCTTCGCTTTGACGATCGCGCGGAGCTGATCTTGAAAGATGACGAAGCTGGGATCGGAGGCGCCTTCGGAGGCGAGGGTCTGGGGCGGAGCGATATTCGCCACCGGGCTCGTCGCAGGTCCGTGCTCGGCATGATGGAGGAACTGCCACGCGAGAAAGCCGCCGGTGAGTACGAGCAGGGGCGAGGCGCCCATGGCGAAGGAGGCCACCGAACGCATGCGGGGGTGATGCCAGATGCGCGAGAAGGAAGTCTTTCGTACGGTCAGCCCAGGCAGCTTGCCCACGGCCTCGCTCAGGTGCGCCAGCATCTCTTCCGTGGACTCAAAGCGCAGCGAAGGATCGGGGCTCATGGCGCGGCGGATGGTGGGCTCCAGCACGGCGCATTCCGGTTTGCCCAGGGCTTCGAAATCGATGGAGGCGGGCTTCTGCCCCGCGAGGATCTTCGACATGACGCCGGAGAAGGAGGTGCCGGGGAAGGCCTCCTGTCCCGTGATCATGAAATGGAGGATGCTGCCCAGGGAGAAGATGTCCGCGCGGGCGTCCATGCCTTCGAAGTTTCTGAAATGCTCGGGCGACATGTAATTGGGGTTGCCCAGAGCATCGCTGCCGAAGGTCTTCGCGCCGCTGTCGTTGAGGGCCTTGGCCACGCCGAAGTTCAGCACCTTGATGGTGGGCGTGCCGCTGGGGTCCGCGACGAACAGATTGAAGGGAGCGAGGTCGCGGTGGATGAGCTTCGCTTCGTGCGCGGCGCCCACGCCATTCAGGAGCTGCTCCATCAGCGGAAGCACGGTGGCGAAGGGCAGTCCTTCAGGAGGGACAAAGGCATCCAGCGTGCAGCCTTCCATGTACTCCATCACGACGAAGGGAAGCCCTTCCGGCGTGAAATCGAAATCCAGCAGGCCGACGATGTTCGGGTGGTTCAATTTGGAAAGGATCCGCGCTTCGTGGAAGAAGCGGGTGCAGGTCTCCGCATTGGCGTGCGCGAGGCCATGCAGGGTCTTCACTGCCACGGTGCGGTCGGTGTTCAGATCGGTGCCCAGGTACACCGCGCCCATGCCGTTATCACTCAACCGCCGGTCGAGGTGATACGTCTCCTTCAGCACCCGGCCCAGGTAGGGATCGGGGCGCTGGAAGAAGGAAGGGGTCGACATCGAGGGCTCCTGGAGGGGGTGGGCCCCTCATCGGAAGTGAAGCGATAACCTTGATCTCATATGGGATGAACTTAGGGCATTTTTTCAGCACTGCCCAGTTTTTCCAATCCTCAAAGGCGAAATAACAAAAAAAACTGCCCAAAGGCACAACCGGGCCGGTGGGCCAGGATGTGCCTTTAGGGTAAAACGCGCTCTCTTAGGGGTTAATTACCAGTGACTCCGGGGGCACCGTTCTCGATATGGCCCACGAGGCGCCTCAGGAAGCTGGTGTCGCTGCTCGCCGTGACGGAGAGGTCGTACCAGCCCTGGCCGTAGAGGCCGGGATGCCAAGTGTCGGAGATGGTATTCCCCGCGGGCACGCTGTAGGTCCAGGGGCCGTCGGTGCGGTAGCCGTTGGCTTTCACGGTAAAGGTGACCGCAGCGCTCGTGCTGTTGGTTAGCGTGAGGGTGAGGGCGCCCTGACTCGGATCCAGGCTGGAGCCCACTTCGATCTGCCCGCAAGCCACGTTGAGATTGCCTGCGAATTGGCGGAGGAAGCCGTTGGGCCCGTAGCAGCTCAGATCGTAGTGGCCACCGCCGTAGGCTCGCACGCTGAAGTAATCCTCAAAGCCAGCTCCGGCTGCGATGTCGTAGGGATAGGGGCCGTCCGTCCGGAATTGATTGGGGTAGATGGCGAAGTGGGCCGAGGCGCTACCTGTGTTGGTCATGTTGATCCAAAGCCGGCCGCTGACGCAGTCCGTGCGGGAAGTGGCGTTGGGTTGATAAGGCAGGGGCCGGGCGGTTCGATTGCCCGCCTCTTGAGTGGGAAGGGTCTGCGTTTTGGGCGGCTTCGCCGTCGTGCCGCTGCCGCAGGAGACGGGCGATGTGGATGGAAGGGTGGGGGAGGTGAAATCCGGGTGGGCGAAATCGAAGGCGGAGGTGAGGTCGCCGCACACCTGGCGGCGCCACGCGCTGATGTTAGGCTCCTGCACGCCGGTGACGCGCTCGAGGAACCGGATGATCGAGGTGTGATCGGAGACCTGAGAGTTGATCAGGCCGCCGCGGCTCCAGGGAGAGACGAGGAGCATGGGCACCCGCACGCCGAGGCCGATGGGCTGGCCGTTCACGAACTCCTGGGCCGTTCCCGCACCGGGAACTGGGGGAGGCACGTGGTCGAAGAAGCCGTCGTTTTCATCGTAGGTGAGCATGAAGACCGTGCTGTTGGCGACGGTGGGGTTCAGTGAAAGCGCCTGCAGCAGTTGCTGCGTGAGCGCCTCTCCACTGGCGGGGGACCAGACCGGATGTTCAGAGGCATAGTCGGGCGCGATGATCCAAGAGACCTTGGGCAGGGTGCCTGCCTGCACATCGGCACGGAAATCGGCGACGAGATCCGTCGTCTTCACCATGGCCCGGTCGTAGAGGGCGCTGCCGGGCTGGGCCTGCTTGTACTGCGCGAACCAGGCGAGGGCGTTGTCGTCATAGTTGTTCGTCTGCTGGTAGACCTTCCAGCTCACGCCTGCGGCCTGCAGGCGCTCCGGGTAAGTGGTCCAGGTGAAACCGGCGGGAGGCACGTAGTTGTCGATGACGGGTCCGCCGCCGGTGCCGTCCGTATCCACCATGCCCGTGAAGAGGAAGAGGCGGTTGGGGTCCGTGGGGCCGAGTACGGAGCAGTGGTAGGCGTCGCAAAGGGTGTAGGCATCCGCCAGCGCGAAGTAGAAGGCGAGGTCGGAGCGGTTGTAGGAGGCCATGCTCTCAGTGCCTTTGGCCGTGATCCACTGATTCCAGTTGCCGCCGTTCCAGGCCGTGTGGGTGGTACCCCAATCATGCGCGGTGTCATTCAGACACTGGATGCTCGTGTGGAAGGGCAGCACGTAACTCGTTCCGTTCGGCTGGTAGAAGTCCTTCTTACCGTTCTTCATCTGAAGGGCCGTCCGGTCTCCGAAGCCCCGCGCGCCTTTCATCGTGCCGAAGTAGTGATCGAAGGAGCGGTTCTCCTGCATGAAGATCACCACGTGCTGCACATCGGCGATCGTGCCGGTGGGGCTCTGGGCCGCAGCGGGGACGGCGGCGAGAGCAAGGGATATAAGCGCTCTGAATGGGCGCATGCAACCTCCATGAAAAGGGGAACCTCACGAAGGTAGGTGGCGCGCGACAGTGCGCTGTCAAATGTCCTCAACGCCGCTGTGACATCTTCAAATCGGATGGCGCTCGGCGAGCTCGCGGAGGATGCGGCACACTTCGGGATCTTCCGGGCGCTCCTCAGGCGGCTTGTGGCAAAGGCGCTGCACGAGGCGCGCGAGATGGGGATCCACGTCGGGCCTCAGCTCCTGCAAGGGAGGAAGCGGACTCACCTGGTGCATCCGGAGCACCTCATAAGTGGTCTCACCGGAAAAGGGTGGACGGCCCACGAGCAGCTCGAAGAGGATGATGCCGAGCGCATAGCGGTCCGCCGCAGGGCCGACGCGGGGGCTGCGCAGGGATTCGGGCGCGGCATAGGAGGGCGTGCCGAGGAAGACGTTCGTCGCCGTCACGCCCTCCCCTTCCGTGAGCCGCGCGATGCCGAAGTCCATGACGGTCACGCCGCCTTCGCCGAGCATGAGGTTGGCGGGTTTGAGATCGCGATGGACGACGCCCTGCCCGTGGGCGTAAGCGAGGGCCTCGGAGACTTCCAGCGCGAGGTGGATGACTTGGGCGAGGGGCAGGGGGCCGCGGGCGCGTAGATACTCATCGAGGGTGGTGCCGCGCACCAGCTCCATGGCCATCCAGGGTTCGCCCTCCTCGGGCCCTGCATCCAGGATGCGCACGATGCGCGGATGTTTCAGCTTCAAACCCAAGGAGGCCTCGCGGTGGAAGCGATGGCGGAATTCCTCGTCCATCAAGATGTGCGTGTGAGGAATCTTGAGGGCAACGCTCGTACCCGTATCCTCGTGCTCGGCGAGGTAGGTGGTGGCGCATCCCCCGCGCCCAAGGATGCGGAGGATGCGGTAAGGACCCCGTTGGCGGGGCATCTCGGAGATGCGGTTGGAACTCACCTGGGTGGCCTGGGGAAGGCTTTCGAGATCAATGCGGTAGGGGTTTCGGCGGACGCGGTGCCGGCGGCGCCGGGCCCACAGGCCGCCGCCAAGCGCCACGAGCGCCCCAAGCCCCGCGCCCATCAGGATCCAAGTGCGCGAGGGGGGAGGCGGAGGTGTCGCCACGGCGGCTGGTGGTGATTCGGGTCGCGTCGAGGGCTGGGCTGCTGCATGAGGCTCCGTGACGGAGGGCTTCACCGTTTGTTTCGGAGGGGGAACGGCGCGGAGGGTGGAGGAGGTCGGTGACGAGGCGATGGAAGTGGGTACCGCTTGGGTGATGGATTCGGTTTTGGGCGGAGGCGCCGCTTCAGATTTGGGTTGGGTCGGAGGAACGATCGCCGTGGAAGGTGCCTCGGGTTTGGGAGCGCGGGCGGCGGTCAGGCGCTCCCGCAGACGTGCGCGTTCTGCCGCCGGTTCGATGCCGTAGCGCTCGCTTGCGGCGAGGGCACGCTCCGCCTGGGCGAGGTCGCCTAGGGCGAGCGCGCTTTCCGCGCTGCGAAGGTAGGGGTGGTAGTTGAAGAGGAAATTAAGGCCGTAGGTTTTCACACGGGCGGCGGGCTCCGGGCGCAGCGCGGCGGCGGCCTCGAAGGCCCGCAGTGCCGCGGCGTGATCTCCGCGCCGTTGGGCCGCGAGACCCTCGTCGTAGGCAGCGTGGAACGTGCCCCACTGGGCCGCCAGGGGCAGGACAACGAAAAGGCCGTAGGGCGGACGGAGCATGCCTAGTTCCCGATGAAGATCCAGCGGAGCGCGCGCTTGAAGGCTTCGCCATATTCGAATTGGAAGATGGCGGTGAGGTAGAGCCGATCCTCCCTTATCCGCTCGTAGCCGATGGCGGGAGAGGCCGTCGGATTGAGGTCGCCCGCGGGATCGAGGTACTGGCTGACGCGCCGCTCGGAGCGCGCGCGCTTCCACGCCACATCCACGGCCACGCGGCGGAACTTGATGCCGCCGCCGAAGGTCCATCCGGTGAAGACGCGCTGTTCGCGCGTGCGGGCATCCACGAGGGGCAGAGGCTCGCGGAAGAGCCCGGCCCGGAGCGGCACGACGAGCTGTTCACCCGCGTAGGCCACCCATTCCACGCCGCCTCGGAGTTCGCGGGCATCAGGTGTGGGGGTGTCGGGGGCCTGCCCATTGGAAGTGGTGCCCTGAATATTGAGATTGAAGAAATTCTGTCCCTGGTAGGAGTAGCCCCCAGGGTTCTGCGGGGCTCGGACGGCGGCTGCGGACCATCGGGTGCGCACCCAATCGGCCACGAGGCTCAGACGATCGATGGGGTGCAGGGCGAGCCCGAAGCCGAGGGATTCGGGCCAATCGACCTGCAGCATGCCGGGGTCCTCCTGATGCTGCGTGACCACGCCGAGGGGGCTGACGAGGCGGAAATCGCTGCGCACCTGATAGGCGGCGGCGAAGGGCGTGCGGTAAGCGGCGCCGAAGGTGAGGTAGGGCGTCCGCCAAAGCAGGCCCAGGTTGGCGTTGAAGCCCCTGAAGTGGCTGTCCTGCGTGAGGTCGGAGTGGAGGGTTTGGGGAAGGAGTGGACTGAGGCTCAGTTCATCTCGGCGTGATCGGTAGCTCCAGCCTCCGCCCCACCAATTCGCTGAAAGGCCCAACAG
>JACXTT010008845.1_pt1 | contig 13885 bp, 10 predicted proteins | sample 9270951 | NCBI WGS metagenome assembly JACXTT01 (sample SAMN15532306, study PRJNA645909) | rock metagenome | isolation source: weathered quartz diorite | place: Puerto Rico | collected 2017-06-21 | reverse complement strand
TATGTCGATTTTGAGCAAGGCTTGAACTATGCGATCCGGCAGATTCGGACTGTGCTTGGGGACGACGCCGAACAACCTCGCTTCCTGCAGACATTGCCCAAACGTGGCTACCGGTTTATTGCGTCAGTCCAGTCACAAGCACGGGAGGAAGGAAGAAAAGAAGAAACTACGGACAAACATGTTTCCGTGAGCCCTTCGCGCAAGCCTTGGCACAAGCTGCTGTCGGCGGCCGTATTGATCGCCCTCATAATAATGGCTGTCGGCTACTCCGCAAATCGTCACTTTTGGTCGGTGGCGCAGCACCCGCAGCGAATCATGCTGGTTGTGCTCCCCTTCCAAGCCATGAGCGACGAGCCCAGGCAGCAATACTTCAGTGATGGCATGACCGAGGAACTCATCACTCAGCTCGGACGCATGAACCCCGATCGCCTGGGAGTGATCGCGCGAGCTTCGGCTGAGCAATACAAGAAGATCCCAAAGAGCGTTCAGCAGATCGGGAAAGACCTTGGAGTGGACTACGTGATTGAAGGCAGCGCACGCACCGACGGTACCCGCGTACGCATCACCGCGCAGCTCATCCAGGTACGCGACCAAACACATCTCTGGGCGAAGGAGTACGACCGTGAACTGCGCGACATCCTTGTATTGCAAAACGACGTTGCGCGGGATGCGGCGAAAGAGATCAGCATCGAGCTTTCGGCCAGGAGCCGTTTGCAAATCCTTCCTCACTCCGTCGATCCAGCTGCCTATGAGGCCTATCTGCAAGGCCGCCATTTTTGGAATCAAAGAAACGAGGAAGCAGAACGTAAAGCGCTTGCTTATTTTGAGCAGGCCATCGCAATCGATCCGAATTACGCGGCTGCCTACGCCGGCATCGCCGACTGTTACGCAGTGCTGACGATTGACGCCGGCCTTGTTCCCGAGGAGATATTCCGCAAGGCCATGGTGGCCGCGCAGCGCGCTCTCGAGCTGGATGATTCCTTAGCGGAGGCTCACGCGTCCCTGGCTACCTTGAAGATGACGTACGAGCGTGACTGGAGTGGAGCGGAACGAGAATATCGCCGCGCCCTGGAACTGAACCCGAACTACGCGCTTGCTCACCAGTGGTTTGCCGAATACTGGATGACCAACAGGAATTTTGACGAGGCACTGGCTGAGATTAACAAGGCGCAGAGACTTGATCCACTCTCTTTGATGATCAACACTGAGGTGGGATGGGTCTACTACTTCACCCATCGCCAGGATCGAGCGATTGAACAGTATCGGCATGTATTGGTTCTTGACCCGAATTTTACATATGCAAAATTTTGTTTAGGCCTTGCCTACGAGCAAAAGGGCGCGTACGGTGACGCTCTTCCCTTGTTGGAAGGAGCCGTCAACGAATGGCAAGGGGATCCGGGTGCCATGGCGGCCCTATCGCATGCGTACGCGTCATTGGGAGATAGGGCACATGCCAAACAATTACTCGATCGCCTGATCCACCCTGGAGACCAGCGCTATGTGGAACCGCTCTTCGTCGCTGATGCATATGCCGGTTTGAACGACAAAGACCACGCCTTCGAATGGCTCAATAAGTACAGTACCCGTCCTACAATGTATGTCGCGAGCCTTAAAATCAAAGCCGATCCGCGATTGGATAACTTGCGTTCGGACACGCGTTACCGCGAACTGCTGCAGAAAATGGGATTGCCCCAATAGCCCGTCTGGGCTGGTCCCGCCTCTAACTTGTCTTCGGCACGCTCGGATCTCCCGTACGCGATAGCTAACTCATGCGATGCTGCGGGCGAGGAACGAGGTGTTCTGAAATCAGGATGTCTTAAGTTAGCGCTTATGGGGCGAGATCCCCCTCCGCAAAGTGCTTTCGGACTACATTGCCTATGCGGAAGAGAATCTCATCGGGTACAGGATCTATTGCTTTCGTTTGAGCGTATTGTAGAACTGAAAGAAGACGAGACAGGACTTGCAAGGACAATAGTGGCGGGCGCTTTCGAAGGCCGGCCATGCCTGACATAGGCCGCTATTTCGTGCTGCGCCCGAGACCCGGTTGCTGCGGTCTCATCGCCCTATTTGCCGGCCTTCGCCCACATCCGACCGAGGGCGCGTGATCGCTTCAGCGAAAACCAGGGCATTGCAGTGGCAGGACTTTGACTTGAAGCGGAGGATTCTGACTTTGGCGCGATCCATCGTGGGCAAGTATGTCTGGAACGGAGGGAAAACCGGGGTCTCGGAAGACGAAGTGGCTCTGGATTCCAAGCTAGTTCCCGTTCTCGAGGATTGGCAGAAGAGATGTGTACCGACGCCAGAGGGCTGGCTATTCGCGAATGTCGACACGAAGCGGCCAGTGCACGGCGACGTGATCCAGAAGGACTACTTGCGCCCTGCAGGTCAAAAAATCGGTCTGCAAGGAGTGGGCTGGCACACGTTTTGCCACACCTATCGAACTCTCATTGACTATGTGGGCACGCCTCTCGGGGTGCAGCAGCGCCTCATGCGGCACGCCGACATCAAGACCACCATGAACACCTACGGCTCGGCATTTGAAAAAAACAAGCGCCGAGCCAACAGCCGGGTAGCAGCTCTTGTTCTGCCACCGACGATCAAACGACAAATGAAGGATAGAGCGAAGGAAGTTTCCCTGCAGAATCTGAAGCCCGAAACAGCCGCGATCCAGTGATTTTTGGATTGGGGACTACGCTCGTAGTCCCTAAAAATCTGTAAGTGGTTGCGGGGGGTGGATTTGAACCCTCGACCTTTGGGTTATGAGGTCCGTGGGAAACAGCAAATTCAAATACTTTGCGGCGCAGATGACAACCCATGAAGACGCATGAATACTGGACGCTACGAGTATCGTGACCCTAATTTGACCCTACGACCTGCGAAGTGCTCGGCAGCGCGCATGACGACCTTGCTATTGCCCTCAATGGATTTCTTCGGGAGGCTTCAGCCGACGAAAGGACCTGTACAGAAGGAAATCGTAGACTACTTTCGCTCCGCCACCGATCAGCAACGGCGCGGAGAACGTAAGGACTTGCATTAGCACGCCTGCCACTCCCGAACCGATGGCCCAAAATAGATTGCGGGCGAGATTTGTGATCCCGCTTGCGAAGATTCGTTCGCTCGGGTTCACCAGGGCAGCGACGTAGGACTGGCGTGTCGGAACGTCCATCTCAACTAAAGCCTCGCGACAAAGAAAAAGCACAAGTGCCCAGTTGAAAGATGGGGCGAAGGGCACGGCCATGAGGAAAAGACTCGAAGGCAAGTGAGTGAACACCATCGTGTTCACTAAGCCGATGCGGCGAGCCAGCCATGCTGCTCCGAGATGTGATACCGCGTTGAGTACATGCACGGCGAAGAAGACCAAGCCAAGATTCTGCTCACCGATTCCGAAACGACGAAAAAACCAATAGGCGACCAAAGCATCCGTCAGAAAGCCCCCTCCGAATGCGTCCAAAGAGAAAAGGGCCGTGAGTCTGGCGATGACCTTCTTGCTTTCCGCTGAGACGCGAGCCTGATGGGGCTGGAGTGCGCCTGGACTTGCGAGCTCGACGGCCGGCGAGAGGCATGAATAGAGCGCTGCCACCGTTAGGCAGAGTACGGAATAGCCCAGAAACACGGCTCGATAGGAACCGAGTACGGAGAAGGCTTCGCGCGACTGTAGGAAAATCGGGAGGCCAGCGGCCAATGCTCCCAGAGATCCTCCTCCGTCGAGAAAAAGGTTGTACAGCGCCAGATTCCAGGTTCGTTTCGTCTCTGCGGTCAATCCTGGGACAACCGCCTGATCGAGAGCAAAGGCGGCGGAGCGATCCGTGCCTGTGCCATTCAGCATTCCTAGGACAGCCATAAGCATAAGCAGGAGCAGCCTCGGCGCCGTGGCTAAAGCAATGCTGCCAATAGCACTTAATATGGAAAGAGACATGAGGACGCGTTTGCGCCCCAGGCGATCGGCTCCGACGCTCGTGACAACGGTGGCTAGAGCTGAACCCACCAGCCCCGCCGCAATGACGAAGCCGATCTCAAACGATGACAGTCCGAGGCGAAACAGATAGATTCCGAGCACCACACCCAGGAGCCCCACGCCGAAGGAGCGGAGAAAGCCGGCGGCGTTGATTAAGGCCAGATCTCGATGAGGATGTTGTTTCACGCTTGGTGCTGCACGAATGCGTAAAGAGCATCGTAAACGGGAAATTGCTTTGCGAGTCGTTCTTCGTCGGAAAGGCCCATCGCCGCAAACCCTTGCGCGATGGAACGGAGCCCAATTCCTTCGTCCGCCACGTGCTCTTGACCTTTGACATCGGCAGCACGGACGATGAGCGCTAGTTTCTTAAGCGCGGTGTCAGAGAGTGCGTAGTCTTCGATGATGGCTTCGAAGGTGCAACGAGCTCCACGATGGTTCAGTTTGATTGCTTCGATTCTTGGTGCATCAAATGGAATTGCGTCCTGTAGTTTTGCCTGTTCGAGCAAGACCTTTTCTTCGACGAACAGGAATTCCGCCTGCGAGTCGACGAATCGACGAATCAGCCAGGGGCAAGCGACGCGGTCCACTTTAATGTCTTTCCGGGTAATCCATTTCATATTCACCTCACGGTCGCCAGGAGTATGTGAACTTGATGACGAAGCGGTTCTCGTAGTATTGGGGAGGATTTACTGCGACCAGACTGGCGAAACGCTGCCCAGCCGTGTAGATGACGTACAGGTCGCTGTCAGGCCGATAGTTCCATCGCAAGCGGATATTCGCGCTCGCCGCTTGGGTGTTGGCGGTGTCCATCTGGAGTAAGGTTGAGAGTGTGAGAAAACGTGAGAATGAGTAGTTGGTCTGGAAGCTGCCGAACACCACAGAGAAGTCGCCTGCGCTTGCGGGTAGCACCGTCGTTCCTGAGGGATCGGTTGTTGTTCCCAGGCGGAAGCGGTTCCATTGTTCTGCAAAATTGAAGGACAGCCGTTCGCTGGCGCGGTAAGTGACGCGGATACGCGCTTCGTTTAGATGCCCGTTGTAGTAGCTGCCGAAACGCTCAAAGAGGTTGACAGTAAGGCGGCGATCCTGAGGAGAACCATACGTCAACTGATGGCGCGTCCAGTGGTATTCGCCAACCGGAATTGAGACATTCTTGTAAATGTTGAAAGGCGTGGTCAGGCGTTGCGTGAAGACATCGACTATGTCGTCGTCACTGTAAGAACCGTTGTGGAATTCAATACGAAATGTGTTCTGCCACTCTTGAGTCTGGAGAACGTGGTGGGTGTCGGGATCATGGACTATGAATCCTTCAAAATTCAGTTCGCGTATGCTTTCGATCTTTGGTCGCACTTTGAAGTTGGCATCGAGATAGTCACAAATGCAATCTTGACGTTCGAGAAAGCCTACCTCCGGATTGAAATGCGGCCCGATCTTTCGATGATCCCCAATTAGCTCCAGCCAATTGCTCTGATAATGGAACACGCCGCCGAAGTCCGTTTGACCTGAGTTAAAGCCTGGAGTGCGTGACTGGGTAGCAAACGCACTGACAGCAAGGTCCTTAAAGAAGACAAGCCGCGTATCTACACCTTCGGTCTGGTTGAAGCTGTCGAACGGATTGCCCGAACGCTTGTCGATTCCCATTACGCCGACGTAAGAACCTCCCCAGAGCGCTCGCTTCACCCGCAACACAGCGAAATTCGCGTAGGGGTTGGGGCCGGACTCGCGAGTATCCACATCCATCGCACCCAGCTCGAACTTGCCGAGTGCCCCAGTCACCTTGGCCCCAGCGTTGATGGGAACTTCCTGGCCGGTAATAGGGTCGATTCCGATCTGACGGCTGAAAAACAGCGAATCCGAATCACCACCGATGGGGAAGCTGAAGACGCCAGCATTCTCCAGAAAGAATTGCCGCTTCTCGGGGAAGAACAGCTTGTAGGGAGTGAGATTGAATTTTTGCGTATCGACATCGGCATCGGCGAAATCGGTGTTGACAGTGAAATTGGCGACCAGATTCGAGCGCAGGCCGAGCTTCACATCCACGCCGCCAGTGTACAAAGCGCTCGTGCCCGGTGTGTATCCAGTCCCCGCGGCACTGGGTGGGAAATGGCTGAATCCGGTCAATCCATAGGGTTTGACAATGAAGAGCCGACCGCTTCCAATGTCGGATATGCCGTGCAGTTCGCCCGCTTGGCTGATCTTGGCACTCCCATAGGTGCGTCGCCAGGCAGACCAAAGGTCCTCTTCGTTCTTTCGGCGAATGAACCGTTTGAAGTTGATTCCCCAGATCACGTTATTTGACTGCATGAAGTTCAACGTGGAAAACGGAATCGCGATCGTGGCAGTCCACCCACGTTGGTCGATACGTGCTTCCGAGGTCCACACGCCGTCCCAGCCTGGATCGCCATCGCCTGTGCCCGAATCAGTGCGCTGTTCTTCCGTGATCAGCGCGTCGCGTTGCGTGCCCAAGGGGTTGATCTGAAAGACGTACGCATTGCGCAGATCATGGGCGGAGTCGATGATGATCTCGAAGTAATCATCCAACTCCTGGCTAACGTCCCGCCGAAGCTCGGTTGCAACAATTCCCTTCGGATCGGAGTCGAAACACAGGATTCCGAGGTAGACCTCATGCTTGTCATAGAGGATGCGGACCTCGGTTTTCTCGGTCGGAACCTGTCCTTCAAACGGTTCGCGCTGTAAAAAGTTGTTCGTGGGAACGGCTTGTTGCCAAAGGGGATCGTCGAGCGTGCCGTCGAGTTTCGGCGGATGATCAACACGACTCGCGCTCGCCGTTCGCAAAGGCCCCGGAGCTCCGGCCTGCCGTTCTTTGACCTGTGGGCTGGCCTGTGCCAGTCGGCAGAGGAGGAAGAGGCAAAGGAACTCTGCTCCCAACAGAAGCCAACCCAGACCTATTCCGAACGAAAATGGCCACTGCCGTCTTGCGCTCATGTATCGAATGCGGGACGCACAACGCGTGCGCTTTCCCTATTTCGTGGAGTTGGTCTCGTCGATCGCGCTGTGCAAGGCTTTCGCCAGTTTCACCGCATCGTCGTTCGCCCAGAAGTGCATGTAGAAGAGTCGCGGCACGTCGTCGAGCGCGTGGCTGTGCAGCGCTACCGGCTCGATTCCGTTGTCCTGCAGAACCTTCATCACCGAACCAACTTCTTTGCCAGTCATGGCGAAATCTCCGGCGATCGCTGCGCGCCCATTGCCGGTGGGCTGAAAGTTGATGACGGTGCCTGCCCCCATCGAGGGGGGAGTATCCATTCCCTCCTCAGTCAGCTTCTCCGCACGCGGCACGTTGTAGTGCAATACGCCGCCGCTCACGGTGCCCTTCCGACCCATGATCTTATCTAGAGTGTCCACATCTAGGCCCAGGTTTGCCGCGGCTTCCTTTGCCGGAGCGCCTTTGGGCAGAGGCGATTTCGTCAGGCCAACCGCATGCTTGACTGCCTGGGCGAGTTTCACCGGGTCACCGTGCCCGCCCATGTGGATGTACATGATTTTTGGCGTTTCGCCGACCAGATGGTTATGGATCGCGCTGATTTCGACGCCACCATCATGCAGCGCTTTCAGGACCGGCGCGACTTCGTCCTCGGTGAGGACGAGATCACCCATGATCATCGCGTCGTTTTCGGCAACGCGGTTGAATGCCGCCCATGCGCCGAGTGCAAGACCGGGTTTGACTTCGGTGCTACCAATGGTGACATGCAGGTCCTTGCGAGGCATGTTGAAACGGGCTACGCCTCCGGGCAGGTTGGCCGCGGGAAATCCAAAGACGTCTTCGACTGCCTTCCACTCCCCAGGGTTCTGGTCTCCCGCCGTTTGGGCGACAGGGGTCCCGGTTAGCCATATAAGAAAAAAGATGACGACTACAGCCAAGTTTCGGCCGGCAGTCCACGATTGTTTCACGCTCTTCATAATCTTCCTTTCAGGGTCATGCCGTTTGCAGGCCAATTGCCATTAAGCATGCCAGATGAACCTGAAAGCCCCATGTAAGCCACTTCGGTTGGAGAGTGTCAGATGGATTGCCCTAGGCTGGAAGGAGAGGCAGACGGACGCGAAAGACAGAACCATCGCCAGGAGAGCTCTCAACTGCGATGGAACCGCCGTGTGCCTCTGCCACCCACCGCGCGATCGACAATCCCAGCCCGACTCCGCCGAACTCGCGCGACCGCGCTTTATCGGCGCGATAGAAGCGATCAAAGATGTGGGACTGATCCTCCGCCGCAATTCCAATTCCGGTATCTCGGAACTCCGCCACCGCGACGTTATCGGTCTTGTCGAGCGAAACGATAATCGATCCTCCGGACTGTGTGTACTTCACAGCATTGTCGATCAAAATGAGGAAGAGACGATGCAGGGCATGAGAATCGCCTTCCATGACCAACGTTGAGGACGCAATATTTTCCCGAAACGTGACTTGTTTCGCCGCCGCCAAAATCCGGCCGTCGTTGCAAGCTCCTCGGAGGCAGTCCGCTAGATTGACTGGGACGCGCTGGAGTGTCTCCACTCCGGCATCCGCACGAGCCAGCAGCATGAGCTTCTCGACGAGCGACGAGGTTTTTTCCAGTTCTTCCAAGACCTGGCTCTGCGCTTCGCGATACTCCGAAACCGTCTGGGAAGTGCGCAGAGAGACCTCGGTCGTGGTACGCATGAGCGCAAGAGGAGTGCGCAGCTCGTGGGAGGCATCCGCCGTGAACTGCGTAATCCGATTGAATGCCGCTTCCAGTCTTTCGAGCATGCCGTTCAATGTCTCTGAAAGCCGCTGCAATTCATCCCGGCTCTGTGGCACCTCAAGCCGCTGTGAAAGGTTATTCGAGTTGATCTTCTGGGCTGCTCGCGTGATCTGATCTACCGGAGCCAGGGCGTGCCGACTCAGCCAATACCCACCTCCGGATGCCAGGACGAGGAGAAGCGGACTCAGCAACAATACCACCCAACGAAACCGATTCAGGGAGTCGTAAAAGTCATCCATGGGTGACGCCACTTGGATGAGATAGGCATTGCCGTCTGAGTTCAGTTCGCGAACAAAAACGCGTAACGGCAGATCTCTCGCCATGAAGTTGTAAGCCGAGTGCCTTGCTGTGTTCGGCACAGGTACGTTGTATTTGGTCATTAGCCGCGAGCGGTAAATCCAACGCCCACCTTGATCACGCACCTGAGAAAAATCTCCTTCGGCTCGTAGTTCTGCGTGTTCCCGTAATTCATCTGCAAGCCTTGCCGGCTCGTCCTTCAGAACACCCCGCATGAGCTCTTCAATCCCGCCCGCCTGTTCTTCAAGGCTCTCATCGACGGTACTCTCAATACCTCCCTTCATCGCGAAGTAAGCGGCAATTCCAAAAATGCCCAGACTCGCAAGCAAAACGGCGACGTACCATACCGTCAGCTTGACTCGAATCGAAAGAGGCTTCATGTTCTGGAGTTTTCTCGGATGGTGTAGCCAACGCCGCGTACGGTCTGTATCAGCTTATGAGTGTGGTCGCGGTCCACCTTGCTCCGCAGCAACCGAATGAAAGCGTCGAGCGTGTTCTCTTCCACTTCGTGGTCAAAGTCCCAAACTGCCTGAACAATGGCATTCCGTGAGACTACTCGACCCGCTCTCCGCATGAGTAACTCCAAAAGCCGGAATTCTGTCGGGCTGAGATGGACCTCTCGCTGTCCACGCAAGACCTGGCGGCTCGCAGGGTTCAAGACCAGATCGCCTATCTGTAGCAATGTCGGACGCGGATTCGAACCGCGACGCGCAACTGAACGCAGGCGCGCCAGAAATACCTCAAACGAAAATGGTTTAGTCAAATAGTCATCGGCACCTGAATCGAGGCCTTTCACGATGTCTGGTACAGCATCTCGTGCCGTGAGCATCAGGATCGGAGTCTGATTCTCGCCTCGGCGCAGCCGGCGAGCCACTTCGAACCCATCGATTCCCGGAAGCATCAGATCCAGCACAACTGCATCGAATTCCGCCGTGGACGCCAGTTCCAAACCGGTGCGTCCATCGAACGCCACACTCACGCAGTGGTTCTCCGCCTCCAGTCCTTTTTTCAGGACACCCGCCATCTTCTTTTCGTCTTCGACGATCAGGATTCGCATATCGGGCTCGGTGGCATTGCTGCGTTTATGGTAAGAGTGCAAAAACCGCCAGCAGTTCGCAATTCTAATGGCCGGTCACGGCTTCATACACCACCATCCGGGCGACAGGTTTGCTGTTCTCCTCTTGCTCTGGGGTATAGACCCAGTACGTTTCGGGGTCAACCGCCAGGCTGTGTACGGCATGTTGCACTTTAAAGTCTTCGAGTTTTCGATAGTGTTCCGGGTCGTCCTGATGAAATACCGATATGGCGCCGCTGTAGCACGCGACATAGATGCGCCCTAGGCGGGGATCGAACTTGATCACATCGGGTCCTTCGGCCATCGACAGATATGCAATGGGCTCGTGTTTATCGAGATCGAACACGGTCATCAGTTCATTGCTTTCACAAGAGAGAAACGCGCGATGATGTTCTGGATCGAGGGTCATGCCGTGATTTCCCTTGCAGCGCCCGACTGAGTATCGCCCAACGACTTCATCCTTCGCAGGATCAATCACCGCAAAGATGTTCTGGTCCTGCAGATTCACGTACACCTTACGAGCCACCGGATCGTATTGGGGCATACCTGTTTCGCTGTCGAAGTGGAGCGTCTTCACAATCTCGTCCTTGTTCACATCAACGATGGCCTCGGCTTTGCCCCGTTCGTCGGAAACGTAAAGCTTGTGGAACGGCGCCGCATATGCGCTGCCGTCAGGCTTCTTTTCTGTCGGCAGTTTCTTGATTACCTTCATTTGGCGTAGGTCCACCACGCCAATCGTGTTGTCTCCCGCGTTCGAGGTGTAGAACTTCTTCAGCTCCGGAACATGCTCGACGCCTTCTGCGCCCGGTGTGTCGGTTACCGTCGCCACGACCTTATTTGTGCGCAGATCGATGACGTACGTCTGCCCGGCAGCGAGGTGTGCCGAGATCAAGTAGTGATCATCAGAATCAATCGTGAGGTAGTCGAAGCGCTTGCCGGGTGGGCCCGGCAAATCGAACTCAGTGATTTTTCTGAGTGAAGGACCGCTAGTTTGCGCGCGCGAGTATGGAGTCGCAACCAAAGTTAGCGTGATTACGAGAAACGACAGGGCGGCTCTCACAGGCGCCTCCTCTCAATGCAGGCAATATCGTGGGTAACCGGCATAGAAACAATCTATGGTACCGAATGAAAATGAAAGTTGCCTGAACGTCGGAATTGCTGGTGGCGGCAGCACTCCTCCTTGAACAGCATCGGAGGCAAGTGTTGCGACAAGAAGCTAATGATGAGGTACCGTAGTTGGGTAGCATACCCAAAGATCACGAGCGCAAGGCTTCTGAAATCACTCATTTGCTCTGAAAATTGTTCCCCATGCGTGCCGGTTTTTCCGTCGCGCTCCCCTTCCATCTCTGAGATGACACAGAGCTAGCATTCTGAACACGAAATGAATTCAGTTGAGGACTAGACTTTCTCCGTCATCTGCGTCGCACAGAACCCCAAAAGGAGGGGAAAACGTGCGACAGAGATATCAGTATGGAAGTCTGACCAGGAGGAAACGAATTCGGACGGATGATGTGTGGCAATTTCGCTACTATGAAACGACTCGAGAGGGGCGGCGCTCCCGACCAACGGCAACGAATGGGAGCCAGTAGGTACCGACGAGCCCATAAGTGGTTGCGGGGGCCTGCAACCATCCGAACGTACCTTCAATTCCCTTCTCCTTCACCATCCGACCGAATCATCTTCGGCGGCAAGACCTAGGCCCAATGTGCCCCTGAGGTAGCTTTGGCACCGCGGACCGTAGACATTTCACAAATTAGGGAAATTCCACCTCGATTGTGGCGAAAGGCAATAATTCGGCACAAGGCGGGTTGGCGGGATTGTTGGTGTAATCGGGATTTTTCATCAACTACAATCGTGCCGTGCATGGAAACCAACTTCACACTGCCGCCTGAGATTACACGAGGTGCAACGGCCAGAGGGAACGAGTATGGCTGGACTCTGGACGCGTTCCCCCAAGCACTTGTGAGTGCGCAAGTACTTGGCTACGCCTGTTTGGGTGGACAGTTTCAGTTTCGGCTGGACGACGGCACCTACGAGATGTACTGGCTCAATGCAGACTCAACTGACCGCCGTGAAGGCGAGTCGTGGACAGAGTTTGTCGGACGCTCTTGCGAGGAAGTGCTTGGTCACTTCAACGCCAGCAGAGCAACCACCGATTTTGCGAAAGAAGCTTCAAGCTGGCCTGCTCTAGCGAATGCGATGCAGCATGGCCTGAGCATTGCGAATCATCTTGTGTTCGTAGCGTACTTCGTGACGGAATCTGAATTTGCTACGGGTGGATTTTAAGTGTAATGGGGATTTTTCAACAACTACGCGGAACTGCGCCCAGTGCTGGCGCTAAGGTGTTCGCTTAGGGCTTAACGACAATGTGCACGCGAGGAGCCGTTATAGTTGGTTGCTCCATAGTCCATAGCGGCAACTTTGCAATCGGATCGTGCTTGAAAAACTCTTTGATGAAGCTGCGTGACACGAAACTGTTGTAGGTGACGCTTATGTCATACTCACCCGGTTTGCTTACCACATCGGTCACCTTAATTTCGTCCGCGACACCATAAAACCGGCCTGGCTCCAGCTTAATGAAGGCGTATGCATTACCTTCTTTGGGTGGAGGAGGTACACAGTCGAAAAGGAAGTCTCCATGGGCAGGTGATCCGTCCGACGTAGTCAAGTACATGGAGAGCCCCCGCGCAGGATTCCAACACAAGTCCCAGTCCCAGATGTACACATCCTCGCTTCCGATATTCAGAAGCTGAGTCTCCATTTTGATCTTGTCCGACATCCGGTAAGTTTGCTGGTCGGTCCTGACGGCCAATCCCAGTGCTGGAGCGGCTGGCTTATCTATTTTGCTGACGGGTTCCGCTGTGGGAGGCTCGACGGCCTTTCGCATCGGAAACGCAATAGTTTCGACATTTAGCGGGGAACCACAAGACATGTAGCAATCCCCGGAATCCAGCCAGCAGTACACTCCTACCTTTTTCTTTGTGCCGCCTGACGATTTGAAGAGAACCACGTCCGTGCAGTCCTGATAGATTGCATCATCAGCCGTGACAGCCCGTACCATGCTGTATTCGCCCGACGTCGGTTCAGCACAGAATGGACCGCTCGTGGAGCACCAAAGGTGGATGGTTTTGCCTTGCAATTCCGCCTTTACCGACACGTCGCCTTTGGCAATTGAAACATTCTTCACCGTGACCGTTTGTTCATCGGCGGCGTGAGCCCGAAGGGACAACGCGAAGACGAAACAAGCCAGAACAAACAAGTTCCTCATGGGGAAAGTCTATCTCGATTGTTGAAATCAGGCGTGTCTGTTGAAAAAGTCTCTCAGTTGATGCTTGTGGCAGAGCGAGGTTCACGGTATAAGCAGGCCAGAGTTCCTGATGCTGCTGTTCACTGCTAGGTTCGGACGCCTGCTGCTCATGATGGGACATCATTCCCGCGCGGAGTCGCTGTTTTATTACTTCCGGCTCGAAGATCAGGTTCCTGCACATCCATCTGCTGCGCCTGATCGATCGCCACGTCAACTTCGAATTTGTTCGGGCCAAGTTGAAGGACTCCTACAGCGATACAGGAAGGCCATCGATCGACCCCGAACTGGCTGCTGCGCATGCTGCTGATCGGCTATCTCTACGGGGTCACGAGCGAGCGGAGACTGGTGGAAGAGCTACGCATGCATCTGGCGTGGCGTTGGTTCACCGGACTCGGCTTCGATCAGGAGATTCCGCACCACTCTACGTTCTCCAAGAACCGGCATGGACGATTTCAGGAATCGAATCTGTTTCAGGAACTCTTTGAGGAGATCGTCACCCGTTGCGTCGAGGCGGGATT
>JACXTT010008844.1_pt1 | contig 13886 bp, 13 predicted proteins | sample 9270951 | NCBI WGS metagenome assembly JACXTT01 (sample SAMN15532306, study PRJNA645909) | rock metagenome | isolation source: weathered quartz diorite | place: Puerto Rico | collected 2017-06-21 | reverse complement strand
AATAACCAAACTGACGGATCGTCGCTCGTGATTGGCACGACCACTTTGACATCGCCAAACGGTGCATGTTTGATGTTGGGCTCGACATATTCAGCACGAACCGGATTGATGAAAGCGATCGAAACGAAAGTGGCAATCAGCACATGCCGCAACCTAAAGTGAGTTTTCAATTGAGCTTCTCCAAATTGAGTTTCAATGCGAATGGATATTTGGCGATTCAACGTCGCCCAAGCGCTGGGATCATTCGGCCCAGGATCTCGGTGTTGAGAATGTAATGATGCGCTAGGCCAGCAGCCGCGTGCAATCCCGCCAGAATCAACAGGAGATTGGCGGCATATGCATGGTAATCCTCAACTGTGGCGCGCAACACTTTATTGCCAGGGTCGAAAGCCGGAACCTTGTAAAGATAAAAGAGATTGTCGCCGCGTATCCATACGTTGGCCAATCCCAAAACCACCGTTGCAAGTAAGCAGGCATACAGGGCCAAGTGCATTGACCTGGCCAATACTTGCAATCCACGCGTACCAATTCCCGGCAGGTGCCTGCCGCGCGTTAGGCGCCACCAGAGGCGGTACAGCAACACGGATCCTAGCACTACACCAAAGCTAATGTGCGCGCTGCGTGCAAACACGCGCGCAGAGCCGCGAGGAAACCAGTCTATTGACTGTCCCAGGCACCACAACGAAATCACCAGCCCTGCTGTAAGCCAGTGTAACCAGATTGTCCTCGCGTCATAGCGCTGTGTGGTTGCGAGAGGTTCTTTCATCGAAGTCCTTTTTCGAAATTAGCGAAGGCGTTCCTGCTACGCATTGCAAAGTCCCTTTGTTGCCAATTGCCGCCGGCCACAGAGCAACCACGAGATTGACATTAAGTTACAAAATGTGCAAGCTCTGGCGAACTTCTACATCGGTCGTTAACGGCCAGAAGAAACCGCATGCATACTGGGTGCTAGTGAAGTTCCAACTTGCGAAACTCACAACGGAGGAGATGAAATGGACGATGTGAAGCCAGATCGGCGCGGATCTCGGCTATTGCGCCTATTGCTGGCACGGCCAAGGCTTTTGATTTGCACGGTGCTTGGGGTGATGACAGTATTCGTGCTGCCAGAGACGGTTGCACAACAGATGGTCACGCGATTGATCGTCGGCTGGAACGTCGGCGCGTGGCTTTACCTTGTGCTGGTGGGACATATGATGTTCATGTCCTCCAACGAGCGCATGCGCAAACGGGCATTGGCCCACGACGAGGGTAGGCGCACAATATTGGCGCTGGTGGTAGTGGCTGTCATGGTGTCGCTGGTCGCGATTGCGGCGGAGTTGGGCGTCGCCAAGGACCTGCATGGACTGCTGCGCTACGAGCACATCGCTTTGGCCGGTGCGACCATCGTCTCGACCTGGGCGTTCACGCAAGTCATGTTCGCATTGCATTACGCACATGATTACTACTCGGCAGAAGAGCGCGGCCAGAGCGGTGGCTTGGACTTTCCCGGCCACCATGCTCCCGATTACGGCGATTTCCTTTACTTTGCGGCCGTCATCGGCACATCAGGTCAGACTGCGGACGTTAGTTTCACGTGTCGAAAATTACGTCGCATTGGCACTGTCCACTGTGTCCTGGCATTCTTCTTTAACACGACATTGCTGGCATTGACCATTAACATTGCCTCTGGCTTGTTTTAGCAAACGGATCAAAAGACGTGTACATACGCCGCCAAATTGACGTTTCCCTTTCTTAGCATGCATTAATATAGATGCGCTTGCTTGTTTAACTCACACTGGATACCGAATATGACCTTCCGCCTGCCGGGCAGTGCCATCTGCTTCGCCGTTTCCATTCTCGTCAATACAGCCTACGCGGATACGCCGCCGCTGACTCCCGACATTCCTAAGAATTTCGAGGTCCCCAAGGCCGGATACGACTATGAAAAAAGAGTGGTGATGATCCCAATGCGGGACGGTGTGAAACTCTATGCGGTCATCGTTGTTCCAAAAGGGGCGAAGCATGCCCCTATTTTGCTGACGCGCACACCCTACAATGCAGCCAAACGTGCTAACCGCGCGGACAGCCAGAACATGCTGGCAACCTTGGCGCAAGGTGACGAGGTGTTTGTCCAGGATGGATATATTCGCGTAATACAGGATATTCGCGGCAAATATGGGTCGGAAGGCAGCTATGTGATGACGCGCCCATTGCGCGGCCCACTGAATTCTAGCGAAGTGGACCACTCCACCGACGCTTATGACACCATCGAATACCTGGTGAAAAATATCCCAGAATCCAACGGCAAGGTCGGCATGATTGGCTCGTCCTACGAGGGTTTCACGGTTGTGATGGCGCTGATTAACCCACATCCTGCCTTGAAGGTGGCGGCGCCCGAAAGTCCGATGGTCGATGGTTGGATGGGCGATGACTGGTTCCATTACGGCGCATTCCGCCAGCCGAATTTAGATTACATCATCGGCCAGACCACCGCCACGGGTGAAGGCAAGCATGTGGCACGGCATGGCAGCGACGACTACGACAATTTTAGGCGCGCAGGTTCTGCCGGCGATTACGCCAAAGCGGCCGGCCTGGACCAATTGCCGTTCTGGCGCAAAATGTCCGAACATCCCGCCTACGACCAGTTTTGGCAGGAACAGGCCCTGGACAAGATCATGGGACACCAACCATTGCTTGTCCCGACAATGTGGCTGCAAGGCTTGTGGGATCAGGAAGACATGTGGGGAGCCATCCACGCCTATGCCGCAACTGAACCTAAAGACAGCGCCAACGATAAGAATTTCCTGGTCATGGGGCCGTGGCGGCATAGTGGCGTGAACTATGACGGCACTTCACTGGGTCCATTGAAATTCAACGGCGACACCGCCTTGCAGTTCCGGCGCGACGTATTGCGGCCGTTTTTCAATCAATACCTGAAAGATGGTGCGCCTAAGGCAGATACACCACCAGTGTTTATCTACAATACTGGAGAAAATCATTGGGACCGGTTCAAGTCCTGGCCGCTCGCCTGCGACACCAATTGCGCCTATAAGCCAAAGCCAATTTACCTCACTGCTGGCGGCGGATTGTCATTCAATGCACCGGGCGAAGCGACCGGGAATGCGGCGTATGACGAATATGTGTCGGACCCGGCCAAGCCAGTGCCATATATACCGCGCCCGGTGCGCTTCGCCGATCGCGATGCGTGGAAGCAGTGGCTTCTGACCGACCAACGTGGTGTCGCGGACCGAACTGACGTTCTCAGCTACGTTACCGAACCCTTGAAAGAGCCGATGAAAGTGGCGGGCGCGCCGGTCGTCAACTTGATGGCCTCGACCAGCGGCACGGACAGCGATTGGGTGGTCAAATTGATTGACGTCTTCCCGGACGAAGTGCCGGACCAAGCGACGATGGGCGGATATGAATTAGCAATTGCGATGGATATTTTCCGTGGGCGCTACCGCGAAAGCTTTAGCAATCCGAAGGCGATCACTCCGAATAAGCCTTTGGCCTACAATTTCGTGCTGCCAACCGCGAACCACACGTTCCTGCCCGGCCACCGCATTATGGTGCAAGTCCAGTCCAGCTGGTTTCCGTTGTATGACCGCAATCCACAGTCCTTCGTACCGAATATCTTCTTTGCAAAACCAACAGATTATGTGAAGGCGACCCAGCGCGTTTACCACACGCAGACAGCGGCCAGCTATATTTCATTGCCGCTTGTTCCTGTGGAGTTGACGATTCCGGCACGGAAAGGCGAATAGCCTGCTGAGGCGACAGGTTGGGACAGGCCAGCAAACGCTTAACTGGCCGACCTGACCTGGTTGCGGCCGTGCTCTTTGGCGTAATACAGCGCACCGTCGGCATTGGCGAGCAGTTGCAGGGCCACGTTTTCGATCGCGCTGTCTTGTGAGAAGTCATTCAACACGGCGACACCGATCGACACCGTTACGGCCAATTCGCCCCCATTGGACAGCGGAATCGGCGTATTGGCCATGCTGGCGCGGATGCGTTCCGCCACGCCCATGGCGCTGTCGAGTTCTGCGTCAACGAGCAGAACGACAAATTCTTCGCCACCAAAGCGCGCCAGCGCATCGGACAGGCGCAGCTCGGCACCAATACGGCTGGCCACTTCACGCAGCACTTCATCGCCGCCCTGGTGGCCGATGGTGTCATTGACCTTCTTGAAGTGGTCAATGTCGATGTACATGATCGAAATGCGGTAGGACTGGCGGCGCGCCCGCGCGATTTCTTCGAGCAGGCGGCGGTCGATATAGCGGCGGTTGTAGACGCCAGTCAGCGAATCCGTCAGGCCGATGTACTTGAGCATCTCGTTCGAGATCACGTTTTCCAGGCAGATCGCGATGATCGACGCCATGTGCTCGATGAAATTGGTGCCCATCGCGTCGGTAAAGCGGCTGGGATCGAAGGAGCCCAGGTTCAGGCTGCCGATCAGGCGGCGGTTGCGCAACAGCGGCACAATGGCCACGCTAGCCAAGCCTTCCGGTGCCTTGGGAAAACTGCGCAGGTGCAGCCCAGCCTGGTAAGGCCCCAGCATCGGTCGCGGCCGGGCAGGCGGCTCGGCAAAGCCCAGTTCCTCCAGGCTCTCCACAAACACCAGCTGCGGGAAAGCGTCAAAGTCCACGCCCAGCTGGCGCATCACCGTGTGGATGTCGGCACCCTCGTCGATCAGCGACAGGGTCACGCTGTCGAGCTCGGAAATGACGGGAAGCGTGCGGAAAATGGTCCCGATCAGGTCGGGAAAGGTTGAGGCGCCGACAATCTCCAGGTCAAACGACTGGTGCCGGCACATGATGTCATGATTGCGTTCTGCCTGCTCCAGCAAATACTCCATGCGTTCCCGCAGGGACTCATTCTCGGCCAGCACCGCTGCCATGCTGGCTTGCGGCTCGGTTTCGGAAGGGGTCTGCGTTGACGTCATGAATCCTCAGGAACTTGCGATACTATTAACAGAATAGCAATTACATTAATCAGAACCACAACATTACGCCATCTTGGACAGATTGAAAACGTAAATGTGGCAATCCGTGTTCACAGGGCCAATTCAGCCTCAATTGCCTGGCCCACCTGCAGGCGGGTGCCCTCGCCGGCCGTCACAATGCAATTCATACCAAAACACACGGCATCGTCGAGCATGGGTTTGCGCCGGTAGGCCTGCAGGATGTCCAAGGGGTCAGGCCCAAACTCACCGGTGGCCTGGTCGATCGACGGCATCGGGCAGCGCGGGCAGGGTTTAACCGGATTGAGCTGGGCGGCGCCCATGGTAAAGCTGCCGACATAGTCTTCTTCAAACGCCTCGATGCCATCGATGACGATATTGGGGCGGAAACGGTTCATTGGCAGCGCTGTGCGCCCGGCAGCGACCAGGCGGGCATTCGCATCCTGCAATGAGGCCTCGCTCACCAGCAGCACCGGGTAGCCATCGCAAAACATGGTCGGCGCCTCCACCCCATTGGTCCAGTTGGTACTGGTCACGCGCCTGGCATTGGCATGGAAGCGCACCAGTTTGCACGGCACGCCGACAGCCTTGCTGATCCAGGCCTGGGTGACTTTGTCGCAGTCATAGGCCAGCACCTGGTCGTCCCACACTTGCACCATCATGCCAGGCGCCAGCTCCGGGTCGGGCAGGCCGAGTGGAATATCGAGCTGCAGCATGCCCGGTGCGCGCAGCTCCAGGGTGTCGGCACGCAGGCGCGGCGTGATCAGCGCCATGCGTGGATGCTCGCGCTGGCTGAGGAACTGGCCCTCCAGGTCAACCACCATCCACTCGCGGTCGTACACGGCGTCAACGGCCAGGCCGGCACCGGTCAGGATGGCCTCCGAGACTTGAATTCCAGCGCAGGATTTGACCGGGTAAATGGTCAGCGACGTGATGGTGGGCATGGCGATGGTTGGCGGCTAGAGAGGGAAAAGTGTCCGAATAATACGACGATTCCCAAAGTGCTGCTGTGCCTTGCATTGCAGCACAGAAATAGCTTGCCTATACAGCTGAGATTTGTTCAACTTGTGGCTCACATTTGCGAAGCAATTATGTCGACACCAGACACACCTCCAGGCCGCGTCCTTAAAGCACCAGAAAACTTTGTCTCGCGCGAACTGGCGACGGAAATTGAGTCATCCGGACTGGACGAGCAGCGCCGTGGCTTTTTGCGCAAATCGTTCCTGGCAGCCAGTGCCATTGCCACCGGCGCAGCGCAGGCGCAGGCGCCGTCCGGGGGCGCAGCGCCATCCACGCCAGGCGCGGGCGATCCTTTGATCCTCAACCTGCCGGCACACGCGACCAGCCTGGGCAAGCCGGTGGCGGCGGCGCCCTATGGCATGCCCTCGCGCTTTGAGGCAAGCTTGCAACGGCGCGAGGCGCCAGGACTGACGCGCGTCTCTGCCGCCTCAGTCGCGTTTACGCCTTTACAGAGCCTGTTCGGCATCATCACCCCAAGCGGCCTGCATTTCGAACGCCACCACCAGGGCTGGCACGATATCGACCCGGCCCAGCACCGCTTTATGATCAATGGACTGGTTCGCAATCCAAAGGTCTACACAATGGATGATTTGATGCGCATGCCTTCGGTGTCGCGCATGCACTTCATCGAATGCGGCGCCAATACGGCGATGGAATGGGGCAATGTGGCCGTACCCACGGTGCAATACACCCATGGCATGCTTAGCTGCAGTGAATTCACCGGGGTGCCCCTGTCAGTGCTGCTGGACGACTGCGGCATCGACCGCAAGAAAGCCAAGTTTGTACTGGCCGAAGGCAGTGACGGTTCAGGCATGACGCGCACGATTTCGATTGAACGGGCACTGGACGACGTCATTGTTGCCTGGGGCATGAATGGCGAAATGCTGAGGCCAGAAAACGGCTATCCGCTGCGCCTGGTGGTGCCGGGCGTGCAAGGCGTGTCCTGGGTCAAGTGGCTGCGCCGCATTGAAGTAGGCGACCAACCCTATGCCACCAAGGACGAAGCGATTCACTACATCGACGCGATGCCCGACGGTTCCTACCGCCAGTACACCTCCGTTCAGGAATGCAAGTCGGTCATCACCACGCCTTCTGGTGGGCAGATGATGCAAGGCAAAGGCTATTACACGATCACGGGCCTGGCCTGGTCTGGCCGTGGCAAAGTCAAACGGGTCGATGTGTCTGTCGATGGCGGGCGCAACTGGCGCACGGCAAGGCTGGAAGGACCGCAGCTGTCCAAATGCCTGACGCGCTTTAATATTGACTGGGTATGGGACGGCGCACCGGCGATCCTGCAATCGCGCGCCATCGATGAAACCGGCTATGTGCAGCCAAAGATCAATGCATTGCGCGCCGTGCGAGGCACACGCTCGATCTATCACAACAATGCCATCCAGTCCTGGGGCGTGGCAGCGAGCGGCGAGGTGTCCAATGTCCAAGCCTACTAGCTTGCCGCGCCACCATGTTGCCCGCAAAGCGAGCAAGCGCGGCTGCGCGGCGCTGTTGGCCATGGTGCTGGGCCTGGCCTCAACACTGAGCAGCGTAGCGGCCAGTGCAGCTGACGCCAGCAAAGCCACACGCAGCGCACCGAACCTGCCGGGCCGTCCGGCGACGCCAGCGGAAATTGCAGCATGGGATACCGAAGTACGTGCCGACTTCAAGGGCCTGCCTAAGGGTTCCGGCTCGGTGGCCGATGGCCAGCTCGTCTGGGATGGCAAGTGCGCCAGCTGCCACGGCAGTTTTGGTGAATCCAATGAAGTGTTCACCCCTATTGTCGGCGGCACAACGCCGGACGACATCAAAACGGGCCACGTTGCTGCACTCAAGCCGGGCGGCCAGCAACCCCATCGCACCACCCTGATGAAGCTGGCCACGGTGTCAACGCTGTGGGACTACATCAAACGCGCCATGCCCTGGACAGCGCCCAAGTCGCTGACGGACAGCGAAGTGTATGCCGTTACCGCCTACATCCTGAACCTGGGCGATATTGTGCCCGCGGACTTTACGCTGAGCGACAAGAACATCGCCGAAGTGCAGCAACGCATGCCAAACCGCAACGGCATGGTGAACCAGCATGGCATGTGGGACATCAAAGGCAAGCCCGACGTGGTCAGCAAGGCCTGCATGCAGGACTGTGAGGCCGATGGCCAGGTCCGCTCGACCTTCCCTGACGCCATGCGCAATGCCTTTGGTAACCTGGCGCAGCAGCATCGCAATGTGGGGCAGACCCACGGCATTGACACTTCGGTGCCGCGTGCAGCTTCCGCAGCCGGTGCAGCGCCTGCAAGCGCGTTGGCATCCGCCTCGGCACCGGCCGCCGCGCCAAAGGCGGCAGCAGCGCCAGCTGGTATGCAATTGATCAAGAAGAATAACTGCACGGCCTGCCACGGCATCAGCAATACCGTGGTCGGCCCCGCATTCACCGCCATTGCCGCCAAATACAGGAATCAGGCAGGCGCGGCAGATGCCATAATGAACAAGATAAGACAAGGCAGCACTGGTGCATGGGGAGCCATTCCCATGCCGCCGCAAGCAGGCGCCAGCGACACGGAAATCAAGGCCATCGTCACCTGGCTGTTGGACGGGGCTAAACAATGAACAATGATCAACGAGGAGGTAGCATGAATCAGGGACGGCGCGACACACTGCGCATGACAACCGTATTGGGCCTGGCGTTTGCCAGCGGCCTGCTAAAGCCGCAAGACGTCTTTGCCGCAGACTGGAACGGCAAGGCCTTCGATGCGAAAAATATCGATGACGCCATCAAGGCGATGGGCGGCGACAAGTTCACGATGAGTCCTGACGTGGCCATTACCGGCCCGGACATTGCCGAAAACGGCGCCGTGGTGCCGGTGACGGCAATCAGCAAGCTGCCCAACACCGAATACATGGCCATCCTGGTGGAAAAGAACCCCAGCATGATGTCGGCCGGTTTCTTCCTGCCACCGGGCACGGAAGCTAACGTCAATACGCGCGTGAAAATGAACACCACATCGAACGTGTTTGTGCTGGCCAAAGCTGACGGCAAATGGCTGGCGGCAAGCAAAGAAATCAAAGTCACGCTCGGCGGCTGCGGCGGCTAACTTAAGAATAAAGGAAATATCATGTCCGATCCGATGCGCATTCGCGCCAATGTCGTTCCCGGCACCGACTTCGCCGAAGTCAAAATCCTGATGCGCCACGATATGGAAACTGGCCTGCGCAAAGACGCGGCCGGTGTCCTGGTACCGGCGCACCACATCAAGACCATCATCGCAAAATGCAAAGATAAAGTCGTTATGGAAGCCCATTTTGGTCCTTCCGTCTCGAAAGATCCATTCCTGTCCTTCAAATTCAAAGGCGGCGCCAAGGGTGACAAGGTCAATGTCACCTGGACCGACAACAAGGGCGACAGCCGTACCGACGAAGCAGCGATCGCATAAAAACCGCGAAGGAGACGAGGTGATGATTCGGAGCTCTGTATTATTGGGTGTGCTGGCCCTGGGCCTGGCTGCACCTGCGCTGGCGCAAACGTCCAGCGCCAGTGAAGAAATTGCCAAGTATCGCCAACTGCTGGTCGACGGCAATCCGGCCGACCTGTGGGAGATGAAAGGCGAGGAACTGTGGGCCAAGAAGCTGGGGCCAAACAATGTCTCGCTCGAGAAATGCGACCTGGGTAAGGGCCCTGGCGTGATCAAGGGTGCCTATGCGGAATTGCCTCGCTACTTCAAGGACACCAATAAGGTCATGGACCTGGAGCAGCGCCTGATTTATTGCCGCATGACGCTGCAAGGCCTGTCCCGCGACGACGCCACCAAAACCCCGTTCGGTTCCACGGCCAAGCGCTCCGATATTGAGGCTTTGGTGACTTATGTGACTGCCGCTTCCTGGGGTGTGAACATGAATGTGTCGATCGCCCATCCCGAAGAGCGCAAGATGTATGAGATCGGCAAGAAGATCTTCTTCTACCGCGCCGGACCTTACGATTTTGCCTGCGCCACCTGCCATGGCGTCAATGGCCAACGCATCCGCCTGCAGGACCTGCCGAATATCCTGGAGCAGAAGAATGCCCAGTTTGCCTACACCACCTGGCCCGCCTACCGCGTCTCGCAAGGGGAAGTGCGCACCATGCAGCATCGCCTGTATGACTGCTTCCGGCAGCAGCGCTTCCCGGAACCGATGTACGCATCGGACGTGATCACCGCTGTGACGATGTTCCTGGCCAAGAGCGCAGAAGGCGGCGTCTACGCTGCCCCTGCGCTGAAACGATAAGGAGGCAAAGATGAAATTTGCTTTTCGCACCATTGCATTGACCGCCGCCCTTGGCCTGCCCTTGGCCCATGCCCTTGCCGCTGATCCGGACTACGGCAAGATGGCGCTGGACATGATGAAGCAGGACTTCAAGGCCAAGGGCCCTGCCACGATGGAACGCATGGTCAACCAGGACGAAGCGCAACAATTGTGCAGTGCCAATCCCCTGTCCCAGCCCAAGGCCATGTCGGACAAGATCGAAGCGGACCAGTTGAAGACCGTTGTCTACCCCAAAGACGGCAACTACATGGGCAATTGGCAGGAAGGCGAAAAAGTCGCCCAAAGCGGCCGCGGCATGCAATTCTCCGATACGCCAGGTTCGCCCAATGGCGGCAACTGCTATGCCTGCCACCAAATTACCAAGGCTGAGATCTCGTTTGGCAATATCGGCCCCTCGTTGTATCAGTATGGAAAACTTCGTGGAAATTCTCCGGAAATCATCAAGTACACTTGGGGCAAGATCTACAACTCGCAAGCCTACCGCGCCTGTTCGAACATGCCGCGCTTTGGCCACAACGGCGTGCTGACGGAAGCCCAGATCAAGGACTTGATGGCCCTGCTGCTCGATCCGCAGTCGCCGGTCAATAACAAGTGATTGGAAAGGCGTAGTCACCGGATGGCATTGAACCGTCGTGAATTCCTGCAAGTGATGGCCGCCGCCGCCGCTGGCGGCATGCTCCTTGCCTCCCCCGAAGCGCTGGCCGCGCCGCAAGCCGGCCAGCTCTACAATTTGCCGCGCAAGGGCAACGTGCACTTCCTGCACTTTACGGATTGCCACGCGCAACTGCTGCCCATGTATTTCCGCGAGCCCAGCGTCAACCTGGGCATCGGCCAGGCGCAAGGGCAAATGCCCCACCTGGTCGGAGAGCACCTGCTCAAAGCCTGCGGCATCAAACCTGGCACGGCGGAAGCGCATGCGTTCACCTATCTGAACTTTGAGAAGGCAGCAGCCAGTTATGGCAAGGTCGGTGGCTTTGCCCACCTTGCAACACTGGTTAAGCGCCTGCGCGCTGATCGTCCTGGCGCCCTGTTGCTTGACGGCGGCGACAGCTGGCAGGGTTCTGCGACCGCCCTTTGGACCAAGGGCCAGGACATGGTTGATGCCAGCCTGCTGCTTGGCGTCGATGTGATGACGGCCCACTGGGAAATGACGCTGGGCGACAAACGCGTCAAGGAAATCGTCGACAAAGACTTCAAGGGCAAGGTTGACTTTGTCGCGCAGAACATCAAAACGACGGACTTTGGCGACCCTGTCTTTGCGCCCTTCGTCATGAAGGAAATGAACGGGGTGCCCGTTGCCGTCATCGGCCAGGCCTTCCCCTATACGCCGATCGCCAATCCGCGCTATATGGTTCCAGAGTGGAGCTTTGGCATCGATGAAGAAAACATGCAAAAGACGGTCGATGCGGCGCGCGCCAAGGGTGCCAAGGTCGTCGTCTTGCTTTCGCACAATGGCATGGATGTTGATCTGAAAATGGCCTCCCGTGTGCGCGGCATTGACGCCATTCTTGGTGGCCATACGCATGACGGTGTGCCTGTACCCGTTATTGTCAGCAATAGCGGTGGCAAGACCATCGTCACCAATGCTGGCAGCAATGGCAAATTCCTCGGCGTGCTGGACTTTGCCGTGCGTGAAGGCAAGGTGCAGGGCTTCCATTACAAGCTGCTGCCCGTGTTCTCGAACTTCCTGCCTGCCGACAAGGACATGGCGGCCTATATCCAGAAAGTGCGTGCGCCATACGAGGCAAAACTGGCTGAACGGCTCGCCATGTCCGAAGGCACCCTCTACCGCCGCGGCAATTTCAACGGCACGTTCGATCAGCTGATCATCGATGCGCTGATGGAAGTCAAAGGGGCGGAGATGGCCTTCTCACCCGGTTTCCGCTGGGGTACTTCCCTGCTGCCCAATAGCGCCATTACGATGGAGCATTTGATGGACCAGACGGCCACGACCTATTCCCACAGCGTCGTCAACAACATGACGGGCGAGACCATCAAGACGGTGCTGGAAGACGTGGCCGACAACCTGTTTAACCCGGACCCGTATTACCAACAAGGCGGCGATATGGTGCGCGTTGGCGGCATGAGCTATGCCATCGACCCGTCCGCCAAAATGGGCTCTCGCATCGGCGATTTGCGCCTGAACGGCAAACCGATTGAAGCGGGCAAGACCTACAAAGTGGCTGGTTGGGCGCCAGTGGCCGAAGGCGCAACGGGTGAGCCGGTGTGGGAAGTGGTGGCAGGATGGTTGCGGTCTAAAAAGACGGTCACACCGCGCAAGAACAACCTGCCGCGCCTGATCGGCGTGAAAGGCAATCCAGGGCTACAGGAAGTTTAATAGCGCCGAACCTTGAAGGTGCGCGCCCCCCACTCTCGGCAGCGCGCCCGGTTTCCCTGCTGGTCCTACAACTTCAGGTAGATATAGCTTTCTTGCACCTGAAGGCGGGAAATCTCCGCCACGCCGGAAGGAACGATACTCGCTTCCGGCACCACGGCGCTCTTGTCGAGCTTGCGACCCACCAAGGTGTTATTGCAAACGCGGAACTGAACGCCACGATTGGCCAGGGCCTGTACCGGAATATCGTAGGGATTGCCGTTCTTATCCTTCGCGCCATCGAGCAGGAAGTCGATGCCTCCGCTATGGGTCACCACAACAATCTTGGCCTTGGGGCTCGCATCGAGGTGGTTATTGATGCTGCGCATGATGCCCATGGCATTGGTGCTGTCATTGACGTGATAAACGACCTTTTCCTCTTTGCCATTAGCAACGGCACTGCCGGCCATGCCAAAGCATAGTGCAGAGAGAAACAAGGTGGTGAGTGAGCGACGTAAAGTGTTCATGTTGACTCCTTTTGCAATCTGCAACTCTCGGTGCAAGATTGGCATTTAGTACCAGACAATCCGTTTATATCTTAGAGATTATCACTGTTTCTGCAAGCTTTCTTTTTCCATCAGAATATAGGTCGCATAGGCGTTGAGCCGGTTGGCGGCATCAAAGGCCGTATAACCGGCAAAACGGCTCCAGTCGACTTTGGCGTAGGCCTCATCAAACGGAGTCAGGTCCTGCACCGCCTCCCCCATCTTGGCGCGTAAATACAGCAGGTAATCGCGGGTGAGCTGCATGTCTTTTTCGGTATTGGACGAGGCAGCGCCGTGGCCCGGCACCACAGTGGTGGGCTTGAGCGCCAGCATGGTATCGAGTTGTTTGAGCCAGGCACGGCTGTCCGCGTCGCCAACGAAGGGCAGGCGACCAGTGGCATACAAATCGCCAGCAAACAGCACTTTGTCCTCAGCAACTTCCATCATCAGATCTTCGGCAGAATGGGTTCCAGCCGAATTGAAAACCCGGAAATGGATACCCCCCATCTCGAATGCCAGGTCTTTTTGCTTGTCAAAACTGAGCCAGCGGTCAGCAGGGATGAGTTGCGTCTTTTCATTGACCCAAGGTGCAAGGGCGATACGCCGTTGTGCAAGGCGTTCAGCCACCGCATCAGAATTGAGGGCAATCCTGCCGTTTTCATGCGCCCATATTTCGACGCCTGCAGCCTTGAAAGCCTGCAAGCCATAAAAATGGTCAGCATGGTAATGACTGAGGATGAGTCGGCGGATTGGCTGCGTGGTAACACGGCCAATTGCA
>JACXTT010008843.1_pt1 | contig 13887 bp, 8 predicted proteins | sample 9270951 | NCBI WGS metagenome assembly JACXTT01 (sample SAMN15532306, study PRJNA645909) | rock metagenome | isolation source: weathered quartz diorite | place: Puerto Rico | collected 2017-06-21 | reverse complement strand
ACGATGCGACGCCCCCACAACGGATCGCGCACCAAATTACGCAGCAGCTTCGCGAGCACCATCGTCGTCGACACCGCCTGCGTCTCGCTCGTGCCCTTCGCGAACTCGGCGAACACCTTGTCCTGCGGTGGCGCGAGCGGCTGAGCGCGCACCACGCGCTTCGGCAGGCTGCCGCCCAGCACGCGGCGACGCTCGAGCACGTAGCGTACCTCGTCACTGTCGGGTCCCGGGTGGTAGAACGGCGCGTTCTCGAGGTCGCGGTCCTTGATCGGCAGCTCGAGCCGGTCGCGGAACTTGCGCAGCTCCTCGGTCTTCAGCTTCTTCATCTGGTGCGTCATGTTGCGCGCCTCGGCGCCGGTGCCGAGGGTCCAGCCCTTGATCGTCTTGGCGAGGATCACGGTCGGCCGGCCGCGGTGCGCGACCGCGGTGGCGTAGGCGGCGTAGAGCTTGCGGTAGTCGTGGCCGCCGCGGCGCAGCCCGCGCAGCTGATCGTCGCTCAGGTGCTCGACCATCTTGAGCAGCCGCGGGTCGCGTCCGAAGAAGTGCTCGCGGATGTAGGCGCCGCTCTCCACCGAATAGCGCTGCCACTCGCCGTCGACGGTCTCGTTCATGGCCTCGACCAGCGCGCCGTCGTAGTCCTGCGCCAACAACGGGTCCCAGTCGCGCGACCAGATCACCTTGACGACGTTCCACCCCGCACCGGTGAAGACCGCCTCCAGCTCCTGGATGATCTTACCGTTGCCGCGCACCGGCCCGTCGAGCCGCTGCAGGTTGCAGTTCACGACGAACGTGAGGTTGTCGAGCCCTTCGCGCGCCGCCAGCGACAGGGCGCCGATCGCCTCGGGCTCGTCGGTCTCGCCGTCGCCCACGAACGCCCACACTCGGGACGCGCTCGTGTCCTTGATGCCGCGCGCCTGCAGGTAACGGTTGAAGCGGGCCTGATAGATCGCCGCCATGGGTCCGAGGCCCATCGACACGGTCGGGAACTCCCAGAACTCGGGCATCAGCCGCGGATGCGGGTACGACGACAACCCCTGGCCCCGCGCCACCTCACGACGGAAGTGGTCGAGCTGCGATTCGGTCAGCCGGCCCTCGAGGAACGCCCGCGCGTAGATGCCGGGCGCGGCGTGGCCCTGGAAGAACACCTGATCGCCGGACGAGCCGTCGTCCTTGCCGCGGAAGAAGTGGTTGAAGCCGACCTCGTAGAGGCTCGCCGCCGAAGCGTAGGTCGAGAGGTGGCCGCCGATGCCCGGGAACAAGTGGTTCGCTCGCAGCACCATGACCGCCGCGTTCCAGCGGATGATGCGGCGGATCCTGAGCTCCATCGCCTCGTCGCCCGGGAACGGCGGCTCCTGCTCGGGAGACAACGTATTGATGTAGCGCGACTGCACGAGCCCCGGCAGGCCGACCTGCAGCATGCGGGCGCGCTTCAACACCTTGCGCAGCAGGAAGTCCGCGCGCTCGCGGCCCGAGTGGCGGACCACGTCGTCCAGCGCCTCGATCCACTCCCGAGTCTCGGTGGGATCGGGGTCCGGGAGCTGCTGCTTGAATCCGGAGAGCAGGCTGCCTACCTCGTGGTGCTCGCCATTCCGAACATCCGCGATCAGCTTCTCGAGGTCCTCTGTCATGCTCATTTGTCTCGTCCCAGATCGTGTCGACGGAGGAAGCGCCGCCTTGGGTGGAGTCGCCGAGGGGTGCCCTGGATATCGGCAGGCGGCCCGCGCGTCCGACCCGAAAAAGCCCGCGCCGGACACCCGCACTCTAACCATCATGATGCGTAATCGGTTACATTTGGATCTCGTCAGGATAGCCGATCATCCTCCGCTTGCCCATTCGGTGGACGCCTCCGGTCGCACGGGACAAGGATCCATCGGTGCCGCAACGCGATGGAGACTTGTGCATTGCGCCACGAACGTCCCGGAGCCCGCGGCCCGCGGACGCGGAGATCCCACGATGACGACGGATACCGTGAAGTCGGTGGAACTTTACCGGGGTCGTACCGGTCCCGGATCGATGACGGCCGAGGACCTCTGGCGCCTGCCGCGCGTCGGCTCCCCGGCGCCCGCGCCCGACGGAACGGCGTGCGCCGTGACGGTCACCATCTGGGACCTCGAGAAGAACGAATCGCGCGCGCGGATCTGGTGGGTGCCGGCGGACGGCGGCGCGCCCCGGGTGCTGACCGCCGAGGACGCTTCGAGCGGAGAGCCCGCGGTGTCGCCCGAAGGCCGCCGGCTCGCGTTCACGCGCAAGAAGGAAGGCGGTCGCGCGCAGATCCACCTGCTGCCGCTCGACGGCGGCGAGTCTCGAGCGCTGACCGACCTGCCGCTCGGCGCATTCGACCCGCGTTGGCTCCCCGACGGCTCGGGACTCGTGTTCGCGGCCCCGTTGATCAAAGGCCACCTGACCCCCGACGCGACCCGCGCCGTGGGCGAGCGTCGCAAGGTCGACCCGCTCAAGGCCCACGTTACCGAGGAGCGGTTCTATCGCTACTGGGACACGTGGCTCACGACCGGCGAGGTGCCGCACCTGTTTCATCTCGACCTCGCGACCGGCGCGCTACGCGATCTGACGCCGTCGGCCGAGGGGTGGTTCGAGTGGATGGATCCCTCGGGCCAGTTCGACGTCGCTCCCGACGGCTCCGAGATCGCGTACTCGGCGTTCGAGTTCGACGCGGCGAAGAGCTTGATCCGGACGTGCGTGTGGACGGTGCCGTTCGGCGGCGGCGAGCCGCGCGGCATCGCACGCGGCGACGGCGCGGACGACGCGCGGCCACGTTATTCACCGGACGGCCGCTCGATCGTGTTCGGCCGCCAGATCGATCCGTACTTCTATGCCGACCGCGTGCGTCTCATGCGCCACGATCGAGCGACCGGCCGCACCGAGCCGATCGCGCCGGACTGGAAGCTGTCGCCCGCCCGCTGGGAGTTCACGGCCGACGGCACGCTGGTGCTCGAGGCCGAAGAGGAAGCGCGCCTGTCCTTGTTCCGCTGGAGCGGCGCGGGCGAGCCGGTGCGGATCGTTCGCGGCGGCTCGGTGTCGGGCCTGCGTCCGGCGGGCGGACGCCTGTGGTTCACGCATCACACGCTCGTCTCGCCACCCGAGGTCCACGTCTGCGACACGGGCGGAGGCGGCGTGCGCCGGGTCACGAGCTTCACCGACGAGATCGCCTCGCGCTTCGCCCTCGGCGAGGTGCGCGAGCTGGCGTATGAAGGGTCTTACGGCGAGCCGGTCCAGATGTACCTCGTGCTGCCGCCGGGCCACCGCGAGAACGCGAAGCCGCCGCTGGTGCAGGTCATGCACGGCGGTCCGCACGGAATCAGCAGCGACGGCTTTCACTTCCGCTGGAATGCTCACCTGTTCGCGGCGCCGGGGTACGCCGTCGCCCTGGTCAACTTCCAGGGCTCGACGTCGTGGGGGCAGGACTACGCGCAGCGGATTCAGGGCGCGTGGGCGGACCGTCCCTTCCTCGACGTGATGAAGGCCACCGACGTGCTCGTCGACAGCGGGCTGGTCGACGGCCGGCGCATGGCGGCGGCCGGCGGCTCGTACGGCGGTTACCTGGCGGCATGGGTCGCCGGCCACACGGACCGTTTCCGGTGCCTCATCAACCACGCGGGCGTCTCCGATCTGCTCGGCCAGTACGCGAGCGACGTCACGCAGGGCCGCGGTCGAGCCGCGGGCGGCGAGGCGTGGGACGGACTCGAGAACATGGAGCGCTGGTCGCCGGCGCGATTCGCGAACGGGTTCAAGACCCCGATGCTGATCTCCCACGGTGAGCGCGATTACCGCGTGCCGGTGGGGCAGGGCCTCGAGATCTACGGCATCCTCAAGGCCAAGGGCGTGCCGGCGCGGCTCGTGTACTTCCCCGACGAGAACCACTGGATCCTCAAGCCGCAGAACTCGCTGCTCTGGTACCGCGAGGTGCACGCCTGGCTCGAGCGCTGGCTGGCGGTCTGAGCGACGCCCGCCGGGTGAACCTCAGAAGCGCCAGCTGACTCCGAGCTGCAGCTGGCGCGTGTCGCCCGCGCTGCCGCCGTAGTCCCGCTCCCAGCCGCCGTTCAGGTAGCCCCGGCGGCCGATCGCCACGTCGCAGTCGACGGTCTGCCAGTACTCGCGATCCTCGCCGAGGAGCTGGGGATTGCGCGTCGAGCGCACGCCCCCGGACGCCTCGAAGTGCGACAGTGGCAGCGCGTCGATCCCGAGGCTCGCGGACTCGAGTCGGCTGTCGACCGAGCCGCCCGAGTAGTTGGAGATCCTGGCGCGCGCGGTCGCGTGGAGCGGAGCGAAGCGGTACAGCTCGGCGCTCGCCGTCCACGACGTCGCGCGCTCGGCGCCGGTGTTCAACCGCAGCTCGCCGGACACCTGGAGCTCTCGCGTAATCGTGGTCTGCGCCCCGTACCAGGCGCCCTGCCGGTAGGCGTCGTCGAACTCCGTCTCGGGCGTCAGGCGGTCGCGGTACAGACGAACGTTGCGCCGGTTGTCGTAGCCGCCGGTCAGCGCCAGCCACTCGCGCACGTTGACCCGAGCGGTCGCGAACGTGTTCGTCGGCGACAGAGGAGGCTCTCCCGCGTCGCGCTTCCAGCCGCGATTCACGTCCACCTCCTGAGCCAGCCAGGCATTCAGCCGAGTCGACGACCATCCCCCTTGCGCGAACATGAAGTCCCGATTGGGTTGGCCGCGGTCCTGACTCGAGACGCCGCCCGCCGCGATCGACCAGCGCCGGACGGACCGCGGCGGCTGATGCCACTCGACGAACGCACCGCTCTCGACGATCTCGGAGGACAGCTTGTATCCCGATGGATCCGGCTGCGTGCCGCCGAACAGTCCGAACGTGCGCGTCGGATCGCCCAGCTCGAGCAGGGCGCCGTCGAACAAGCTGATCGAAGCGAGCGTCGGCGAGCTCTGGCGCCCGAGCGTCAAGCGGCGGTTGGCGTCGATCGATCGCCACGTCAGCGCGGCGCGGTAGAACCTCGACTGGAGATCGGTCTGAGGGTCGGTGTCGAGGAACTGTCGAGTGGTACGCCGGGCCCGCAGGTCGAGCGACACGTCGAGGTGTCCGGCGGCGCCATTCGAGCCGTCGAAGCGCAGGTCGAGCGCCGGCTGCTGGAACCGGCCACCGCCGTCGGTCTCGACCGACAGCCAGTGAACGCCGATCCGCCCCCGCGGTCGGCGGCTACCTCGCGGGCGCTGCGGGGTCGCCATGACCGCCGCGCCGGAATCCGGCCACACCGCGGGAGCCTTCGCCGCGTTGGCGTCGGTCGTGACGACGGCCGGCCGCTCCTTGCGCGACGGCACGGCATCGTCCCCGACGGCGAGCGGCGCACGCGTCCACAGCGTGTCGCACACGGCGCGATGACTCGAGGTGAATCTCGCCCTGAGGAGCGCGATGGTCACGCCGTCGCGAACGACCCGCAGCGAATCCCCGACGTGCAGGCTGTCGTCGGCGCCGGCATCGACGTAAGCGCTGCCACCCGCCAGGTAGCTGACTGGGTAACGAGGCGTGCGGGGCCCGCGACCGGCGTCGGACGCTTCTCCGTCGCCGCCGACGTCGGTCGTCGAACGCTCCGCACGCGCCCAGCCCGGCACGCCGAGCACGACGACGAGCCCCAGCAGAGCGACGACATGGGCGAGGCTCGTTCGGCGCGATCGCGGCATGGAGCTAGACCCTCGAATGACAGCCGTAGCAGGCGGCGCTGTCGTAGCGGTAGCCGCTGCGACCCACGTGCTGGCTGTCCGTTTGCGCTTGGTTGTCGTGGGGGTGGCACGAGAAGCACGTGAACACCGCGAAGTTCGTGGGACTCGTGTGGCAGGTGGCGCAGTCCGCCCACCGGCCGTTGTGGCGCCCCGAGTAGATCCGGAAGTACTGGGAATCGTGTGCCGCGTACACGGCCCCCGTCCACTGGGTGGTGTTGTGGCAGCCGGCGCAGGCGCTGGCGGCGAACCCGGCCGCGGCGTGATCGGGCGTGGCCCCGCTGTAGTCCGAGGCGTGACAGGACTGGCATGCGGTGGACTTGCCCGCGTAGACCCCGTCGCCGTGACAGCCGGCGCACGCTACGTTGCGATGCGCTCCCGTCAGCGGGAACGCCGTGGCATCGTGGTTGAATTTCGACCCGCTCCAGGACGTCACGGCATGGCACTCGCGGCAGTCCAGCGAGAAGTGGCCGGCCACGTGATCGGGGTTCTTCGCCGACTGGTACTGCGGCATGTGGCAGCTCTGGCACTCGATCCGGGCTCCGACGAACTGCAGGTGACCCTGCGCCGAGGCGGGATGGCAGCTCTCGCAATCGAGACCAGCGTGACTGCCGGTGAGCGGGAAGCGGGTGAGCTGGTGCGCCCGCACCATCGGGCCGCGGTCGATGAAGTTGCGAGCGCCGTGGCAGCGAGCGCAGTCGACGCCCATCTCCCCGCGGTGCGGGTCCTGGTGGCACGAGGCACACTGGGTGCGCGTGCGCGAGAACTCGAGCGACGTGTGGCACGCCATGCAGTTCGCGGTGGCGTGCGCACCCTCGAGCCGGAACCCGAATCGCGCGTGGTCGAACTTCGGACCGATCTTCGCAATGGTCCACGAGTCGGCGGAGTGGCACATGCTGCAGGCCTCGTGGAACCGGCCGTGCGGATTCTCGACGCGTGGACGCGTGGCCGCGAGCGTCGATGCCCCGACCAGCGCCGCCGTAAGTGCAGCCAGCAGGGCCGCGGTCCGGCCGGTCCGCGGATGGCGGTCAGTGACGAGTCGCACGGGACACCTCCTTGGACCTTGCCGACGCGTCGCCCCGCGCTCCGCCCCGTGGCGCCGGCGGGGGTGTTGCGAGCGAGTCGCGCACGCCGCCGCCGTGGCAGGCCTCGCAGCGGGTGGGCGTCGGGAGGTAGCTAACGAACGCCTTGCCGGCGGCGTCGGGCCGCGATGCGTGGCAGGCGGCGCAGGCGATCCGGCGGTGGGCGCCCTCGAGCCTGAATCGCGAATCGCGATCGTGATCGAACCGCGTCGCGGGCTTGAACGTCTCGACGCCGTGACATCCCTGGCAGGCGCCGCCGTCCTTGCGATGGGCGAACTGCCCGGCGTGGGGATCGCGATGACACTCGGCGCACAGGCGCTTCTTCGACTCGAACGTCAGCGCGGGCATCGAAGCGGTCGAGGCGAGCAGCGTGGACTTCGGACGCGGCGCCCGCAGCTCCTCGTGGCAGGCCTGACACGGCACGGTGCGGTGCGCACCTTCGAGCTTGAAGTCGCTCTCGACGTGCATGCGCAGGTCGAACCGGGCGGGCGAGAACGCGCTCAGGTCGTGGCAGGCGAGGCAATCCGCCTTGCGGGCACGCGGGCTCGGCGGACGGAAGCGGCCGCGGTGCGGATCGCCGTGGCAGTCGACGCACGCCCCGTGCACGGGTCGGATGACGACGCGCGAGCTGCCCCAGGCGGCCGCTCCGGGTGCGCCAGGCCGTAGCCGGCCGTGGCACGACGAGCAGCGCGCGGCGGCGTGACGCCCTTCGAGGGGATACGCCGACCTCTGGTGCGCGGCCACGGAGTAGGTCGACGGGGTGAAGCCGCTCACGTCGTGGCACGCCGCGCAGTCCACCCGCTTGCCTGCCAGCGTCGCCGTGCCGCGGTGTGCGTCCTGGTGGCAGTCGCTACACGTTGCGAAACTGGGCTGCGGACCGAAGCCGCCCAGCGCCGGCACGTGACAGCGCTCGCACGTCACCTGCGCGTGCAGGCCGCGCAACGGGTAGCGCGTCTGGTCGTGATCGAAGCTTTGGGGATTGATGATGCGGAAGCCGGACGTGAGGTGACACCGGGCGCACGCACCCTTGAAGCGTCCCGCGTGGGGGTCGCGATGGCACGGCGTGCAATCAGCGTGCGGCAACGGCTTCCACTCCGCGAGTGCGGCGCCGTGCGCGTCGTGGGCCCGCACGAATTGCGGTGCGGCGTGGCACTTCATGCATTCGACCTTCGCGTGCGCGCCGGTCAACGGATAATCCGAGCGCGCGTGATCGAATCCCGGAGCCGGCTTCCACGCCGTCTGGGAATGGCACGTCTCACACGCGCGTCCCAGTTGATTGCGGTGAACGTCGACGTGACAGTCGGCGCACGCGGTCTCCAAGCCCATCCAGCTCTTCGCGTGGTCCGACTTCTGGATCAGCGCGGCCGCCGACGACCTCTGAAGCGCGGGCTTGTGGCACGCGACGCATTCGAGGCGCGAGTGCTTGCCCGCGAGCGAGAACCCCGTGCGCCGGTGGTCGAACTTCGCCGCCGAGCCCTCCTCCCACGCCACCAGCTTGAACTCGCGTCCGCCGTGATCGGGGTGGCAGCTCGCGCACGCCTTCACACCCGTGCGCGCGTGGTATCCGCGCTTCGCCGCTTTCATCCAGGCCACCTCCTTGTGGCACGCGAGGCAGCGGGCATCCATGTCCGCTTTCGAGCCGCCCTTGCCGTGACAGCGCAGGCACTGAAGCGGCGTGTCGACGGTGGCGTGCGGGGCCGCGAGCGGACCGGGGGACACCTGCGCCCATGCCGTACCCCAGCCGGGTGGAGCGAGCGCGAGGGCGAACAAAACGGATGGAGCGACACGAAACGACCTCCTCATCCCGACCGGGTGCCGACCTCGGGCTCGAGGGTCAGCTCCTTCTTGACGATGCGAACCCCGATGCGCTCGAGAAACGGATAAGGCGCCTCACCGCCGATGCGGACGACGACTCCGTCGTTCGGCAGCTCCCGACGGGTGCCGCCGTGCTCGATCACCGCGACGTCGCGTCGGATCTCCCGAACTTCGCTGCCGAGCAGCAGCTCGACCTTGCCGGCCCCGACCGCGGCGTCGAGCTTCTCGCGATTACGGTCCTTGACGCGGCCGAACTCCGTGCCGCGGTACGACAGCGTCACCGCGGTTCCCGGCTGGTGGGCGAGGCCGAGCGCCGACTCGACGGCGCTGTCGCCGCCGCCCACGACGAGCATCCGCTGCCCGGCGAACGCCTCCATCTCGATGATGTCGTAGAGCACCTTCTCCAACTCCTCGCCCGGCACGCCGAGACGTCGCGGCGTGCCGCGCCGGCCCATGGCCAGGATCACGCGTCGCGACAGGAACAGCTTGTCTCCAGTGCTGACCCGAAACACGCCGTTCGTCCGCTCGATGCCGTCGACGCGATGGTGCGTGCGCACCTGCAGGCCCGTCTGGTCGATCATCGCCTGCCACACCTTGAGCAACGCTTCCTTCGAGCCGTCGGCGACCCACAGCTCGCCGTAGATCGGGACCCGAAGCGGCTCCGCGAACAACAACTTCTTTCGCGGATACTTGGCGATGGTGTCGGCAATCGAGCCCTGCTCCAGGATGGCGTATCGCAGCCCCTGGTGAATCGCCTCGAGCCCCGCCGAGATCCCGGCCGGGCCCGCGCCCACGACGATCACGTCATGCACCCCACCCGAGACGTCGCCGCGAGACGAACCTGCGAGCGAGCGGGCGACGCTCTCCATCGCCAGGCGCCCCTCGTTGACCGCGTTCTTGATCAGCCCGCGGCCGCCCAGCTCACCGACGACGAACAGCCCCGGCATCGCCTTCGCTTCGAAGTTCGGCGTCAGGTCCGGGACCTCGACCGTCTGAACGGCGGCGCCGGACGTCACGACGATCGCGTTCACCGGGCATGCGGCCGCGCACGAGGCGTGCCCCTTGCAGCGGTCGAGGTCGACGCTCGCGATCTTGTTCACGATCTGGATGGCCCCGGGCTCCGGACACACCTCGACGCACGTGCCGCAGCCGACGCACAGGTCGGCGCGCACGATGGCGTGAAGGGGTCCCGCCGCGGCCGCCGGCGGCGTGCCTTCGACGACCCGAGCCGTGACCAGCTCGAACGCTTGAAGCGGCGCGCGGCACCCGGGGCACCACTGCTGGCCCTCGACGATCGTCGCCCGGCATCGGGGGCAGGTCCTGGCCTTCGATGGCGCGGCGCGTCGGCTCGCCACGTGGAGGACGACGAACACGCCCGTGACGACGACGAAGCTCAGGGTCGTCAACAGCTGGATCACGGCTCAGCGGCTTCCGGGCACGCCGACGCCGCCGATCACGACGGCCACGACGACGTGGACGAGAACGGCGATCAGCGCGGTGATCGCGAATGGCCGGTGGGCCACGTGCCAATAGCCGAACACGGTTCGCGTCGCGTCGAGCATGCGGACCTGTTGGGTCAGCGTCATCTCGCGCCGCGCCAGCCGCACCGTCTCCCGCAGCTGCTTGCCCGACAGACCGCCTTGGCCCGCGCGGGGCCGACGGAACTCCCGCTCGAGGCTCCTGAGCGCTCGCCAGCGGCTCATGTCGTCCGAGATCATGCGGACGATCGTGCGCGCCGGACCCAGGTGCTGGTAGGGTCGCGGGTCGACGGAGAGTCGGCGTTCGACCTCGGCAGGGACGAGACCGGTTGCGGCCGCGATGTTCGTGATCAGCGCGCGACGCTCGTTGCTGACTTCTTCCATGCTCAGCTCGAGCCCGCTGCGGCTACGGGGAATGCGCACGTACAGGTAACGGCCGACCATGCCCGACAGCGACACCACGACCATGGACAAGTAGCCCAGACCGATGAGACCGTCGAACCGCCAGCCGGCGTGGACCGCGGCGATCAGCGGGATCGAAAGGCCGGCGACGATGTGCACCCGAATCCAGCTGCCCAGCGATCCGGTCCACGCCAACGCGCGGACCTGCTTGCGCAGCGGGTAGAGCCACATGAACAGGAACAGCGCGAACGCCCCGACGCCGAGCGCCAAGCCCACTCCGCCCGACGGTTTCAGCAGGTCGTGGAGCGGGTGGCGCAACCGATCGGGCCGCGGGGCCGAGTAATAGCTCCACCCCCAGGCGGTGATCACCAACGGGATGGCGCAAACGATGAGCGTCACGAACCGATCGAGCGTCGGTTTTGTCGCGCCGTGAGGAGACGCGGCGGCCGACCGCGCGGCATGCCCCGAGGGTGCAGCGCTCGCCACCGGGTCGGCACCGGGCTTCGGGCGCGCCTTTTGATCGGTCACGCCTGCGGGCTGCAATTCCGTATTTGCACGGAATGCGTGCGCCGGAGCTTGCAAGATGAAGGCCCCACAGATGCTATCGAGGACAAGGACAACATGTTGGCCCAGCCGAACTGAGTCCGGCGATCTCACCGCAAGAGAGGTGCCCGGTACGGGTTTCCCGGATGGTACCACCGAGTCGGCGTTGCAGGACGCATTCTTGGTGCATCGGCATGACGATTCGTAGACACCGTGGCCCCGCGTCACGGGCCTCGATCGGAGGGCTGGCGCTCCTCGCGCTCGCGTGTTCGGCGACGCCCTCCGACGCCGCTCCGCCGGCGCGCGCCAAGATCGCGCCGCGGGCGTCGAGCGCAACCGTTGCGGGAGTCGCCGCGCCTCCGGCTCCGTTGGCCTCCAGTCGAGATCCGCGCGGGCAGTGGCAGGGCAGGATCCAGGACGTGCTGCGGATCGTCGTGAACGTCGTTGCCGATACCGCGGGCGGTCTCGTGTCCACGCTCGACAGCCCCGACCAAGGGGCGATGGGGCTCCCGGTGAGCAGCGTCACGTTCTCGAACGACACGCTGCGGCTCGAGCTCAAGTCGCTCGGCGCCGGGTTCGTGGGTCGCATGAGCGACGACGGGACGCGGATCGCCGGTGAATGGCACCAGAGCGGGCAATCGATCCCGCTCACGATCGCGCGGGCCGACTCGACGCCGGAACCCCGGCGGCCGCAGGAGCCTCGGCCGCCGTACCCGTACGCGACGGAAGACGTTCGTTATCCGGGTGGCGCCGACGGCGTGACGCTCGCGGGGACGCTCACCCGCCCGATCGGCGCCGGGCCGTTCCCGTGCGTGTTGCTCATCACCGGATCGGGGCCCGAGAATCGCGACGAGTTCGTCTTCGGGCACCGACCGTTCTTGATCGTCGCCGACCACCTCACCCGACACGGGATCGCCGTGCTGCGCGTCGACGACCGCGGCGTCGGCTCGTCGACCGGAACGACCGCGCGCGCGACGAGCGAGGACTTCGCCGCCGACGTCCTCGCCGGGGTGAGGTTCCTGCGCGCGCGAGCGGACATCGACGCGAAGCGCATCGGTCTCGTCGGCCACAGCGAAGGCGGGTTGATCGCGCCGATGGTGGCCACGCGCTCGAAGGACGTTGCGTTCGTCGTGCTGCTCGCGGGCCCCGGAGTCCCGGGCGAGCAAGTTCTGTACGCGCAGGGCGAGGCGATCTCGCGCGTCATGGGTCGGAGCGAGCCGGATATCGCGCAGCAGCGGCGCGTGCAGCAGCGGCTGTTCGCGATCGCCGAGGCGGACCTCGACAGCGCCGCCGTGGACGCCCGCGTGCGCGAGGCCTTCCGCGCCGAGCACGTCGACTCCCCCGTCGCCGAGTCGCAGATCCCGACCTCGATCGGGATGGCGCGCTCGCCATGGTTCCGATTCTTCTTGACCTACGACCCGCGCCCGGTACTCCGGCGCCTGCGCTGCCCGGTCCTGGCGCTGAACGGAAGCAAGGACGTCCAGGTGCCCGCGAAGCAAAACCTACCGGAGATCGAAAAGGCGCTGAAGGCCGGCGGCAATCGCGACTTCGAGACGCGTGAGCTGCCCGGGCTCAACCATCTGTTCCAGACGTGTACGACCTGCGCTCCGACCGAGTACGCGAGGCTCGAGGAGACGTTTGCCCCCGTGGCGCTCGAGGCGATGACCGAGTGGATCCGGGCGCATACGGCGCCCCGGCGGTAGGTTCCCGGGAGAACGCATGAACTCGCCGAATCCACCTGCCGATATCATCGAGAGCCCGAGAAACGAGCCCCGGCTGCCGCCCGGACAGGTCAAGACCGACAAGTGGCCGGTGCTCAACTACGGGCCGGTGCCGCGCGTCGACTTGGCGGCGTGGGACCTGCGGATCCACGGGCTGGTGGCGCATCCGCAGCGCTGGACTTGGGAGGAGTTCAGGGCGCTGCCGCGCGTGCAGGTCCACAGCGACATTCACTGCGTCACGCGCTGGAGCCGCTTCGACAACGTGTGGGAGGGGGTGTCGCTCCACGAGGTGCTGCAGCGTGCGGCACCGAAGCCCGAGGCGCGGTTCGCCGTCATTCACGCCGAACAGGGTTACACGACCAACCTGCCGCTCGAGGAACTCGCGAACGATGACGTGCTGCTCGCGGACACGCACGACGGTATGGCGCTCACGCCCGAACACGGGTGGCCGCTCCGCCTCGTCGTGCCTCGGCGCTATTTCTGGAAGAGCGCCAAGTGGATTCGCGCCATCGAGCTCACCGCCGCGGACCGGCCCGGATTCTGGGAGCAGAACGGCTATCACAACGCGGCCGATCCCTGGAACGAGGAGCGCTACTCGGACTGGTAGCGAACTCCCGCGCAGCGTTGCGGCATCCCGCCCCGTGGGTGCGCGGCGCGATTCCCGGAGGGGGTCGTGAAGTACGAGATGGCGCCGAAGGCCGCGCAGGCCAAGCTGGAGAAACAGATCGAGCTGCTGGCCGAGCTGCGCAACGCGGGAACCCGCGCCGTCGAGTTTCGCGAGTGGCGCCAGACCACGCTGACGCTGATCGAGCGAATCTGGCCCGATCAGGCGACGCGTGCGACGCGCTTCCGCCGCATTCCCTTCAGCCCCACCTCGGCGAACGCGGACGACCGGGTCATGCGCGACGCGTTCGAGCGCGGTTGCGCCGAGGCTCGGCGACTCCTCAAGCTGTGGCTCGCCGAGGTCGGTAGCCGCGGCGTCACCCAGGAAGCCGAGGCGCCTCGGCTCGCCGAGGCGGTGCGCCAGACCCTGGTCGAGATGCAGCCGCCGCAGCTCGACGAACGCCCCGCCGCTCCGCGCGGCAGGGCCGAGCGCAAGCCCGCGCCCAAACCGGCGCCGCGGCCCGCGGGTCGATCGCGTAGGGCTTCCACACC
>JACXTT010008842.1_pt1 | contig 13888 bp, 12 predicted proteins | sample 9270951 | NCBI WGS metagenome assembly JACXTT01 (sample SAMN15532306, study PRJNA645909) | rock metagenome | isolation source: weathered quartz diorite | place: Puerto Rico | collected 2017-06-21 | reverse complement strand
AGGTCCGCTTGCCGGCGCGCGATGTCGGCTTCGCGGTCTCGCAGCGAGCGGACGGTCTCCGAATTGATGGCGTTGCCGATGCTCTCGAGCGATGCTCCCGAGGCGCGCAAGTCGTGGAGCTGTTGGTAGCGCGCCTGCGCGGCGGCGAGATCCGCTTGCGCTTGCAGCACTTGGGTTTGCACGTTGGTGATCTGGGTTTCGGCGAGCGACGAGCCTTGCGCGGCCATGAGGCCGTTCTGTACGCGGAACGTCTCGGCCGCGCCTTCCTTCTGTTGCACGTCCTCGCGCAGCTCCGCCAAGCGACGCGATAGCCAGCTATTGGCGCGCTGGGCGGTATCGACGCGGGCGTTGACTTGCGAGGTGATATAGACGTCAGCGTAGGTGTTGGCGATCAGCTGAGCGCGGCGCGGATCCGATGAGCGCGCCGAAATCTCGATGACGTACGTGAGCCCGCGCCGTTGCACGTCGATTTGCTTGGCTAAGGCGCTCGCCGTCGACTCTCCAGAGGCGCGCGCGCCGCGGGCGGATGAAGGACCAGCGAGACCGAGCGCCTCGGCCAGTTCTCCCATCAGCGCCGGCGAGCGCAGCAACTCGATTTCGGAATCGATCGTAGAAGAATCGCGCGGCAGGTCGCCCATGACGTCCTGAGAGTTCAGGACGCGCTCCTGACGCGGATTGATCATGACCAGGGCGGTCGCGCTGTAGACCGGCGGCCGCAGCATCAGGAATGTAAACGTCGCGATGGCGGCGGTGACGCCCACCAACGACATCACCAACATGCGCCGGCGCAGCATCTGCAATCCGCCGGTGATGCCAAACAGTTCAGCAAGGCCTTGAGGGGCAGACGACGGATAACCCGGAGGCGGGGGCGCCGGGGGAGTATCCTTGTTCATGATATTCATCGTCGTCGCACCCAGCTCGTTTGCAGCCTTCAAGCGCGCCCCTCGAAATTGACGCTTAACACGGCGCGCGGCCGGCTGTCGTGTTAAAGTCCACTTTATGCATGCCTTGCGCCGCAGCGCTTGGATCAGAAGAAGCGCTCGCCGATGCGCACCGTGTCGCCCGGCAAAACCGGCGTTGCGATCGATATCGGGTAGGAATGCTCCACCTGTTCATTGGCGTGCCGGATGAAGACGCGGCCCTCGTTCGCTCTGTAGGTGAATCCCCCCGCTGTGGCGACGGCGTTCAGGACCGTCAGGTTGGCGGAATATGGATAAGTTCCAGGATGTTGAACTTCGCCGAGGATGAAAAATGGCCGATAATTGGCGACCTCAACACTCACATTCGGCTGCCGCACATAGGCTTCGAGCGCATGCTGCAAGGCGGCGGTGAATTGCGGGATCGTCAAACCGGCCGCATGCACTTCCCCGACCAGCGGATAGGAGATCGAGCCCTGCGAGCCAACGATATATGAACCGGTGAGGTCGGCTTCGCCGAACACGGTTACGCGCAACTGATCCCCGGGGCCAAGCTGATATTCAGAAGGGGCCGCCTCGTTGCTCGGCGTGCTGGGAATTGTGCCGCACGATGCGATCAAACTGGCGCCGGCGAACGCCAGCATGCGCAGAACTGTCCGGCGCTTGTGCCGAATTGGCATGGTCATGGATGAGAAACCTCTCGCTGGTCTTACGCCCGTCTCCGGGCGCCGGCTAGGTTACTTGCGTTCAAGAACTACGCCAGCAGGCGACAATTTCGCCCCGTGTCGGCGCCGCCACGGCAACCCTAATCGCGGGCAAAACCAAGCGCGGCCGTCCCGCGCAGCCAGATTTGTTCGCCCAATCGGGCCGAGAGATAGAGCGCGGCGTCGGGGGTGTGGAAGGTGGAAATCGCGGCTTTCACACGACGCGCTTTGACCGCGCTGATGAGCCTGCGCCATTGCAGGCGGCAGTCGACGCTGGTCCAATGCCGGTCGAGCGCGGGCTGTTCTCTCTTCGTATAGGGCCTCAATGTACGGAGATCGTCGTCACAGTCGCGCAGGCGCAAGAGATCGTTTTCGCTGTGGTCCTTGCTTAAAGACCCTGGCCGTTCAATCGATACGTAGCCGGCTCCGCCGCCGACCAGGAAACGCGCGCCCAGCGCCAGAGCGCGGGCGTAAAACTCATAATCTTCGCCGAGCCGAAGTTCCGGGCGATAGCGCAGACTGTGCTCCTCGATAAACGCGCGCCGAAAGATGGGCTTGAGGTAGCCCAGCTCCAACGGCCCCTTGAGCGCGCCCAGATTGCCGAGCACGAATTGTTCGAAACTCAGTGAAGTTGGGGCGATGATCCCGGTTGGCGGGGCGGGCAAACCGCCTTCCGTCGTTCGGATAAGTTCATCGGCTGAGAAATCGGCATTGCCCGCAGCCTCGATGAGCTCGTGAAAGCGGCCCGGCAGAAAATAATCGTCGGCGTCCAGGACGGCGATCCACGGCGCTGTCGTCGCCGCAATCGCTGTGTTGCGGCACGCAGCGGGACCGGAATTCGCATCGTTTGCAATGTTCTGGACGCGGGCGTCGCGGGCGCCCCACGCCGCCGCCCGCTTCACCGTGGCGTCGCTGGAGGCATCGTCGACGATGCAAACCTCGGCGGTTTCCGGCTGGGCCAAGGCTGAGCTAACGGCGCGGTCGAGCGTCGCTTCGGCATTGTAGGCCGCAATCACCACCGCGATTTGAGCGTCGGCCATGCCGGATTTCTCTGCCATAGGCGCGCTGGCATGCAAGACCAGCGCAAGCATCCGAACGCCGGCTCAGGTGGCGTCGGCTTGGCGTATTTGTCCTAGCCGGCGGTGAGGGATTTGTCTCTCAAACCGCTGAGACAGAAGAAGTCGCGTCAATTTTTCTACCTGCAAGGTTCTTGCGCCGTGGCGGCCAAGGCCCCAGCGCGAACAGCAGAAATGAGATCGGTGAGGCATGCCTCGGCTGAAAAGTGTGCGCGCGCGCAGGCGAGTGCGGCCCGGCCGAGGCCTTCGCGTTCGCCACGATGTCCCAAGAGCTGGATCACCGCTGTGGCGAATCGCCCGGCCTCGTCTTCGCGCACCAAGGCGCCAGCAGTCTCGCGTTCAACGCCCTGAACGCTCACGGCGCAGGCGACGACCGCTTTGCCCGCCGCCAGCGCTTCGATCAGTTTGATCTTAAGGCCCGAACCGGTGCGCAAGGGCGAGATAACCACCCCAGCATCCCGGTAGAGGGGCGCTAGGTCATCGACGACGCCCAGCATTTTTACGCCGTCGGGCGCCGCGCCGAGCGCGCGCGCCACCGATCCTGCGACTGAAAGCTGCGCCGCCGGGCGGACGGCCCGGATCGCCGGCCAGATCTCGGCGAAAAACCATTCGAGCCCGACCACGTTCGCCGATGTGTTCGAACCGACGAACAGCAAATTGTCGTCCGATCCCGGCTGCGCCAGAGGCGAGGCGTCCACGGAATAGGGCGCAAGCACGATGGGGATAGCCGGCAGCGCTGCACGCACCCTTGCTGCTTCCTCGCACTGAATCGCAATCACGCCGTCTCCCAAGCCAAGCAGCCGGAATTCTTCCTGCGCAGAAATCTCGACGACGTTGATTTCGGCTTTGTCCCCAACACGCGCCGACATGAGGTCGTGCATGATGATGAACGCAGGCGCATCCGGTTTGAGCGCATAGGGCGCGAGCGGCGCCAGGAAGGCATAGTCGCACAGGATCGCCTGGGTATCGGCCGATGCATGCTTGGCGACATAGAGCATGTCCGCCCGGCTCGCAGGCGCGCCTTGCGCGTACTCAGCCGGCCTCGACCAGGAGGCGCGCATCCCGAGCTTTCCCAACGCCCGCGTCGCCACGGCAAGACAAGATGCGAGCCAGACGCCCGGATTGCGCGCAAGCATCAGATTGCCGATGCGGACGCCGCCGCGCAGCCTATAGCGGTAGAATACATCGAGTTCGGGCCTGAGCTTCATCACCGCCCAGCGCCCGAACGTCTTGGGAGAGGGGCCGAGGTAGTCGACGGCATAGCCATTGCGCTTCAACGCTTCGGCCAGCGCAAGAACATAGGCCGAGCTTCCATTGGTGCGCCCGACGATCCGCTGTCGTGAAATGAGGGTGACGCGTGGCTGCCCGGTCGGCGATGTTTGGCGCGCTTTTCTGGGCGAGATCCGCGTTTTCAGCGGCTCGCGCATCAGCAGCAATGCCGAAGGTCGCAGCAGCGCCGCGCGCACTGCCGCCTCCGGCTGGCGCGCTTTCAGAGCATCCACGATCTCGACAAATGTTCGCCCGTCGCGCAGCGCATGCCGATGCAAACAAAGGGCGTGGCGCAACGGAGCATCGGCGCGCTCGCCCAGCCGATCGGCCGCCGCCAGCATCGCATCGATCGCGGTCGTGTTCAGCCGGTGTGAAATCGAGCCCGAGTGCTTGCGATAGAAATAGCCGAACTGGGGATAGACCCGCATGCGCGCGCCCTCCCGGAGCATTCTCGCGATCAGATCGGAATCCTCCCCAATCGTGAGGGTTTCGTCATAACGAAGCCCTCCGCGCCGAAACACCGGCTTCAGATACCCAAGCATCGCGCCATCGCCGAACAGCACATTGCTGCGCACATAGGCGGCCGCGCCAATCCAGCGCGGCGCTTGGGCGAGTGCGCCGTGGAGATGGCCATGCGGCGCCTGCGAGCCGTTTTCGTAGAACGTCAAAAGATCGTCGCAAACGATGTCGGCCCCGTCGCGCTCGGCGGCGTCGATCAGCCGTTCCAGCCGTTCGGGATGAATGAAGTCGTCGTTGTCGACGATCGCGATCCATCGCCCGCGCGCGCTTTCGAGCGCCCGATTGCGCGCGCCGGCGGGGCCTGTGCGGACCGCGTTGCGCAAAATTGTGATCCGGGCGTCGCCGCCGGCGGCCGCTTCAGCCGCGCGCACGCTTTCGTCGGTTGAGCCGTCGTCGCTCACGATGAGCTGAAGCGCCCGCTCGGTTTGCCGCAACACCGAGCGCACGGCCGCGGCGATATGGGCCGCGCCGTTATAGTTCGCCATGATCACCGACACCCTAGGTTCGGCGTCTTTTTTGCTCATCTTAATAGGCCGGGCCCTCGAGCGAAGCGTGCAAGTTTCGCTCCGCCTCACATTGCATGACCGTAAGGGAACTTTCTTGCCAGTTTCAACCCAGAGGTTAAACCGGACCGCATGAGTTTCCTGCGGGCCTTCGCGCGAGAGGCGCCCCCGGCCGCTTTTGCGCCGGGCCGGGTGGGCTACGCGGTGGGCGACATCCACGGCCGCCTCGATCTCATGGTCGAACTGCTGACGGTTCTAGAGGCCCGCGCCGCCGAGGAGATCCGCGAGGGGCTAGCGCCCATCGTGGTCTTCGTTGGGGATTATGTGGACCGAGGCCCCAACAGCGCTGGCGTCATCGACCTCCTGCTGAAAGGCGCCCCCTTGGGCTATGAGCGGCGGTTTTTGAAAGGCAACCACGAACAATCCATGCTGGCGTTCATGGCAGCGCCCCTCGACAACCGCGCCTGGCTTCTCCAAGGCGGGGCCGAGACATTGCGCTCCTACGACGTGAGGCCGCCTTCGCCGATCGGCGCTAAGGACGAAGATTGGGAGCGTGTTGCCGTTGAGTTCCGCAGCAAGCTGCCCGAGGCGCATCTCGATTTCCTGAACGGCCTTGAGCGCTATGTCGTGCTCGGGGACTATGTCTTCGTCCACGCCGGCGTCGATCATGCGCGCACGCTCGAACAACAGACCGACGACGATCTCTATTGGAGCCGGCAACGTTTCCTTGCGAGCAAGAAGCGCTTCTCGCACGTCGTGGTCCACGGCCATACCCCCGCAGAGCTGCCTTATATCGATGAGCGCCGCATTGGCGTCGACACCGGCGCCTACGCATCGGGCATGCTGAGTGCGGCCCGGTTCGAAGGAACGGACGTCACCTTCCTCTCCGCCATGGATCGCGCCGGCCAGAAACGGAACGCCCAAGCCTCTTGATTCGGACGTGTTGACCGCGACGCCCCGGCCGCTTGTTCGCCCCCGCGGCGCGGTCTACACCCCCCGGCGAAGCGAGGAGAAACACCACATGGCGCAGACGAGCGCTCAAGACGGCATGGACATCCAGGACCAGCGCGAGACCTTTCACGGTTTCCTGACGACCGCCCTGTGGATCGGCTCGCACATTGCCCAATGGGTGGCGCTGCTGACGCTTGCGTTTGCGATCAACGACGGCTGGTGGTCCGGCTGGCTGGTTTTCGTGATCATCGGCATCGGCGTAGGCCTCGGCTTCCGCATGTCGGGTGCCTATTGGGCCGCGCAAGTGGCGCAATGGGTGTTGCTTGGCCTCGGCGGTTTGGTCGTGCCGGGCATCGCCCACATCGTGGGCTAACGCCGTTGCGGATCGCCGTCCTTAAGGAGACCGCGCCAGGAGAGACCCGCGTCTCGGCCGTGCCGGAGACGGTGAAAAAGCTTGTCGGCCTCGGCCACACGGTTGTCGTCGAGGCTGGCGCCGGCGTCAGCGCGAGCTATCCCGACGATCTCTATAAAGCGGCAGGCGCCGACATTGCCTCCGAGGGGGGCGTCGGGGGCGCCGATCTCGTCACCAAAGTTCGCCAGCCGACGGACAAAGAGATCGACGCAATGAAAAGCGGGGCGGGCTTTGCCTCGCTGCTTGAGCCCTACGGCGATAGAGCCGCGATCGACAAACTTGCGAAAGCCAAAGTCGACGCCATCGCCATGGAATTCATACCGCGCATTTCCCGCGCCCAATCGATGGACGCGCTTTCTTCCCAGGCCAACCTCGCCGGCTATCGGGCCGTCATCGAAGCGAGCGAGCTCTATGGCCGCGCCTTTCCGATGATGATGACGGCAGCCGGCACAATTGCTGCGGCGAAAGTGTTCATCATGGGCGTTGGCGTTGCTGGGCTGCAGGCGATAGCCACGGCGCGCCGGCTAGGCGCTGTCGTCAGCGCCACCGACGTGCGTCCCGCCACGAAAGAGCAGGTGGCTTCTCTCGGCGCCAAATTCGTCGCCGTGGAAGACGAAGAATTCAAGCAAGCCGAAACCGCCGCCGGCTACGCCAAGCAGATGAGCGCTGAATATCAAGCCAAGCAGTCCGCGCTGGTCACCGAACACATCGCCAAACAGGACGTGGTCATCACCACAGCGCTTATCCCGGGCCGCGCTGCGCCGGTGCTCGTCACCGAAGCGCAGGCGCGCTCGATGCGGCCAGGTTCGGTGATCATTGATCTGGCCGCCGCGCAGGGCGGCAATTGCCCGCTCTCCAAGAGCGACGATCTGGTCGAGGTGGGCGGCGTCAAGATCATGGGCTTCGCCAATCTACCCGCCCGTCTGCCGGGGGATGCATCCTCGCTCTACGCGCGCAATTTGCTGGCCCTCCTGCCGCTCTTGACCGACAAAGACAGCAAGGCTTTCGCGCCCGCCTGGGATGATGAAATCATAAAAGGCGCGCTTGTGACCAAGGGCGGCGCAGTGGTGCATCCACATTTCGCGTCTCAGGAAGCCGCAGGCGCGGCATGAACGACGCCGAATTCGCCCGCCGCTATTACGCGGCCTGGAATGCGCGCGACGTTGAGGCGATCCTCGCCCTCTATGCCGACGACATCGAGTTTTCCTCGCCCTACATCACCGCACTTGGCTTTTCGATGGACGGCGTGATCAACGGCAAGGGCCTGCTGCGTTCCTATTTCGAGAAGGCGCTCGAGCGCGCCCCGCAGCTCACCTTCACGCCAGAGGCGCTCTGCGTCGGCGCGCGAGGCCATACGCTTATCTATCGCAATCATCGCGGCGAACGCGCCGCCGAAGTCCACGAGATGGACGAATTCGGCCTCGTTGTCCGCGCCGACGCCACTTACGAAACCACGTGAGGATGAAGATGGAAGCCGTCGATCCCTTTGTCTTCTACCTTGCGATCTTCGTGCTGGCGATTTTTGTCGGCTACTACGTCGTCTGGTCGGTGACGCCTGCGCTGCACACGCCCCTTATGGCCGTCACCAACGCGATATCCTCCGTGATCATCGTCGGCGCGCTGATTGCAGCGGCGACGAACGCCGACCATGCAGGCGCTGCGGTCGCCAAGGGCGCGGGCGCGCTCGCGGTCACGCTCGCCTCCGTCAACATTTTTGGCGGCTTCCTGGTCACACAGCGAATGCTCGCCATGTACAAGAAGAAAGAGAAGAAGTGAGGCCATGAACGCAGCGGATTGGCGTGCGCTGGTCGAGGCCTACCTCGATGGGCGCCTCTCCGCAGAGGCGTTCATGCGCCGTTTCACGCAAGCCTGGTCCGAGCTCGACGGCCGCGCGCCGCGCGCCATCGCCGATCTGCAAGGCGTCGTCGAAGCATTCGAGACCGATGTCGGGAATAGGGTGGAGGAGGGACAAGCCAACGACGACGAGATGCGCCGCGCCGCGCAAAAGGCGCTCGGCGAGCTCCGCGACGATGAGGAGGCCCGTGGAAGCCCGCAACCGCATACGTTCGACCGCGCCCGCGCGCGGGAAGACATGCGCCGCTTCAGCTTTCAAGTTGGCGGCTGCGCCGGCATGGGCTGCATCATCGCCGCGGCTTGGGTCGCGCTTTGCTTGCTCCAGATCGTTTTCGTCAGCGATTATGTGCAGCACGCGTTGCATTTGAGCGCCTGGCCGTCGGCTTTCATCGGCTTTTTCCTGGCCTTCGTGCCGATCGTTGGAAATCTTTTGGCGTTTCTCGACGCCGTCGACCTGCGAGGCTGGCCGATCTGGGCGGCGGCGGTCGTCTTCTTCGCAGCCCCGGCGGTCACGATGTTCACGGGCTGGTCGCGCTGGCGGCGCTACAGATAACAGGGCTTAAGGGGCGACATGACTTCCAACTGGGCGGCCGTTCTCTACCTCGCGTCGGGCGTGCTCTTCATCTTAGCGCTCCGCGGGTTCTCGAGCCCTGAGACCAGCCGGCGAGGCAACATTTTCGGCATGATCGGCATGGCCATCGCCATTGGGGTCACGCTCATGGTGATCGCAGCGGACGCGACAACGCTCGCGATAATCGCAGGCGCCATCGTCATCGGCGGTTCGATCGGCGCCATCACCGCACGTCAGATCAAGATGACGGCGATGCCGCAGCTTGTCGCCGCGTTTCACTCGCTCGTCGGTCTGGCCGCGGTCGCGGTCGCCGCGGCCGCCTTCCATGCGCCGCAAAGCTTTCACATTGCATTGCCGCTCGGCATCGCGGGGGCGCAAGGCATCAAGCTGCAATCGCTGATCGAACTTTCTGTAGGCTGCGCCATCGGCGCCGTTACGTTCACCGGCTCGGTGATCGCCTTCGCCAAATTTAACGGCAACATGTCTGGCGCGCCGATCATTTTACCGGCGCGCCACGCCATCAATATCGCCATTGGGCTCGCTATCGTTGCGGTGATCGTCATGATGGTTGAGGCGAGCGGCGCGATCGAATGGCATTTCTGGGCCATTGCCGGCTTGTCATTGCTTATTGGGGTCCTGCTCATCATCCCGATCGGCGGCGCCGACATGCCGGTCGTCGTTTCGATGCTCAATTCCTATTCGGGCTGGGCGGCGGCGGCGCTCGGTTTCACGCTCGAGAACGTCGCGCTCATCATCACCGGCGCGCTGGTCGGCTCATCTGGCGCCATTCTGAGCTACATCATGTGTAAGGGGATGAACCGCAGTTTCATCTCCGTCATTCTTGGCGGCTTCGGCGTCGCCGAGGGCGCAGCGGTCGCCGCCAAAGAAACCCGTCCCGTCAAGCAAGGCAGCGCCGACGATGCAGCTTTCATCATGAAGAACGCCTCGAAAGTCATCATTGTGCCAGGCTACGGCATGGCGGTCGCGCAAGCCCAGCACAGCGTGCGTGAAATGGCCGACATGTTGAAGAAGGAGGGCGTTGAGGTGAAATACGCCATCCACCCGGTCGCGGGCCGCATGCCGGGCCACATGAACGTGCTATTGGCGGAAGCCAACGTGCCCTATGACGAAGTCTTCGAACTCGAAGATATCAACAACGAATTCAGCCAAGCCGACGTCGCCTACGTCATCGGCGCCAACGACGTGACGAACCCCAGCGCCAAGACCGATCCCAAATCGCCGATCTACGGCATGCCGATCCTGGATGTGGAGAAGGCGAAGACCGTTCTCTTCGTGAAGCGCGGCATGGGCTCGGGCTATGCTGGCGTTGAAAACGAGCTCTTCTTCCGCGACAACACCATGATGCTCTTCGGCGACGCCAAGAAAATGACCGACGAGATCATCAAGGGGCTTTGACGACGGCCGCGAGCCCGCTCGCAATCGATGCTGTTCCTCGATGGTTTGGTCCCAGTCGCTCCTTTGTGCATCGCAAGCATTTAGGATTTTGGCGGCAAGCTTATTTCGCGCCTTCAGCCGTCGCGTGCGTTTGCATGCCCCTAAACAGCGCCGGCGCGTGAGGCGAATTCGCTTGGATCCCCCGCTGCCCGGCGTTAGCTCACGCGTATGCCAATTCGTCTTCTCATGGCGCTCGGGCTCATATCGCTCGCGGCCTGCGGTCCAGAGCGCGGCCGCGGCGGATTGACCACCGCCGCCGATAACGCCTCCTGCGCTCTCATTGGCGACGGCGCGCAAATCTTCGGCGCCGGCGCTCAGCATTTCGGCTATCAGGGCATCGATGCGTTCGCCGGCAGTTGCGAGTTCAACTCGAGCGATGGCAGGCGCGGGGGCGAAATTCTCCTCTATACGCCGGAAAGCCTCGATGGCGTGACGCCACAAGCGCAGATGCAAACAATCATTGCAGGTTGGCGCGAAAAAACCGAAACGCCTCTTGCTGCGGTCGACGGTTTGGGCGACGCCGCACAACTCGCCACAGACTTTCCCGGTTACCAAACGCAAGTCGCCTTCCGCAAAGGCGGTTCGCTTGTTCTTATCTCTGCGCGCTCCGGGGATGAGGCGATGACAGGCGAACAAATCGCGCGCGCGATGGCGCAGACGGCGGCGGCGAATACGCGCTAAGGCAAAAAAGAAGGGGAGCCTCGCGGGCTCCCCTTCACTCGCTTGCGCGAGGTTTGCCGCTACCAGATATGAACACGCGCTTCGGGGGCCAGATAAAGCGCATCGCCTTCATGCACGTTGAACGCCGCGTACCATTCGTTCATGTTCCTCACAACGCCGTTGCAGCGATATTGCTCCGGAGAGTGCGGGTTGGTCATCACTTGGTTGCGCAGCGCCTCGTCGCGCACCAGCGTCCGCCACACTTGCGCCCAGCCGAGGTAGAAACGCTGGTCGGCCGTAACGCCGTCGATGTCTGGCGCGGCTTGGCCATTCAACGCCAGCTGATAGGCGCGGTGAGAAACCTGCAGGCCGCCATTGTCGCCCATGTTTTCGCCGGAGGTGAGCCGGCCATTGATGTGAATGCCCGGCAACGGCTCGTAGGTGTCGTACTGGGTGGCAAGCGCGGTCACGATTTGGTTGAACGCGGCCACGTCGGCGGCGCTCCACCAATCGCGTAACACGCCGTGGCCGTCCGACTTCGCGCCTTGGTCGTCGAAGCCGTGACCCATTTCGTGGCCGATCACACCGCCGATGCCGCCATAGTTCACGGCAAGATCGGCGTTCGGGTCGAAGAATGGCGGCTGCAGGATCGCGGCCGGGAACACGATTTCGTTGAACACTGGATTGTAGTAGGCGTTCACGGTGTTCGGGTTCATAAACCACTCGTCGCGGTCGCTGGGGCGGCCCAAGCGAGCCAGATCGAAGTTCCAGCTCCAGACCTGCGCGCGCTTGGCGTTGCCGTAGGCGTCGCCGGCGCGGATCTCCATCGCCGAATAATCTTTCCAGCGATCCGGATAGCCGATCTTCGGACGGAAAAGCCGGAGCTTTTCTTGCGCCGCGGTTTTGGTTTCCGGCGTCATCCAATGCGCATTGCCGATGCGGTCGGAATAGCCCCGGCGCAGATTTTCAACCAGTGTCAGCATCTGCTGTTTGGAGTCTGCCGGGAAATGGCGCTCGACATAAATCTGGCCGATCGCTTCGCCGAGCGAGCCATTGATGTTGTCGACGCCGCGTTTCCACCGCTCGCGCTGTTGGGGCTGGCCGTTCAGCGTCTTGCCGTAGAACTCGAAATTGGCGTTGTCGACGGTGCGCGGCAGCACCGCCGCATTGTTGCGCACGAGGTGCCACACCAGATACTCGCGCCAGGTCGAGACGGGAGTGCGCATGAAAAGCTGCGCCAACGGGCCCATCGCGCTCAGTTCGTTGATAACAACTTCCTGTTGGCTGCCCAGTCCGCATGCGTCGAACGCCGCGTCCCACGGGAATGACGGCGCCAGAGTTTTCACTTCCGCGCGTGTCTTCAGATTGTAGGTGCGCGTGCGGTCGCGACGGTCGGCGATTGGCCAGTGTCGTTCGGCGATCGCCGTTTCGAGCGCCATGATACGGTGCGCCTTCGCTGTCGCATCGCTCTGGCCGGCTAGGCCCAGCATGCGCGCGACGTGGGCTTCGTATTGCTGACGGATCTGCGGGAACTGGCCGTCGGCGCGGCGATAATATTCACGCTCGGGCAGCCCCAAGCCCGCGTGCGTCATGATCGGGATGTAGCGGTCCGGATTGCGTTCATCGAGGCCGATCGCGATGGCAATTGGCGAGTTCACCGAGACGGCCGGGTCGGCGATCAGGCGAATGGCCTGTTCATGCGTGCGCAAATGATTGATTCGATCGATCTCGGGCTGCGCCGGCGCCAGACCGAGCGCATCGATCGCGTCCTGATTGAGGTAGGAATTGTAGAAGTCGGCGACCTTTTGCTGGTTCGAGCCGGGCGCCCCGCCAGAATGGGCCACTTCTTCGATGATGGCGCGCGTGTCGCGATCCGACTTGTCGCGCAGCATGTCGAACGCGCCCCACTTTGTTCGGTCGGCCGGGATCTGGTTGTTTCGCATCCACGTGCCGCCGGCAAAATGGAAGAAGTCGTCCCCCGGCTTCACGGCCATGTCGCGCGCCGTGAGGTCGACGCCCCAAGCGCCGATTTGCGGCTGGGGATGCGGCGCCGGGGCAGGCGTCGTCGGCTGAGGCGCGGGGGCTTGAGTTGCGCAGCCCGCCAACAGCGCAAGGGAAGAGGCGCCCATCGTGCGCCGTGTCATCGCGATCATTCGTTTCCTCCGGGATACCTTGACGGCAACCGGAAGCTGTCACGGCTCCGGCCCCACCGGGGCGCGTTTATAGGACAGCGTCTGCGGCTCTGGCGACACCTTTGCGGAGTTTGTTGGACGCCGATCGTCACATGCTCTGCGACGGTTGTCGTTCGTCGGCTTGCAGTGGCCGTTCGTCGCGCTAAACCCCCGGTGAGCTCATGAATCGCTCAGCGATCCTGCGATGGCGGCTGGACAAAGTGCCGGTTGCAGTGTGGGCGGCGCTTTTCGCCGCCGCCTTCTCGATGGTCGCTGCTTTCTCGGCCGGGCCTGCGGCTGCGATCTGGATGCTGATCGCGGCGGCCGCCTGCTTTCTGGCCTGGCGCGCTTTCCGCGAGACCGGACGCACGGTTATCGCGCCACGCGACGACGAGATCGAGCTTGTGGGCCTCGCTGAACTGGCGCCGCTGCTCGAGGCGCTTCCAGACCCAGCGCTGCTGGTGGACGAGAACGGCCGCATCGCAGGCTCCAACGCCGCCGCCCGCCGGCAAATGCGCTTCGAGATGCGCGGCCAGTATCTGTCGTCGATCCTGCGTCAGCCGGATGTGCTGGAGGCGGCCAACGCAGCCATCCGCGCCGGCGAAACCCGCAGCGTCGAGTACGAGACCTCAACCCAGGTCGAACGACACACGCGCTGTTACGTTGCGCCGATGACCTGGGGCGCCGAGCGCGCCGCGCTGCTCGTCTTTCACGATCAGACGGCGCGTTTCTCAACCGAGCGCATGCGCGCCGATTTCCTCGCAAACGCCAGTCACGAACTGCGCACGCCGCTCGCTTCGCTGACGCTGCTCATTGAGACCGTTTC
>JACXTT010008841.1_pt1 | contig 13889 bp, 15 predicted proteins | sample 9270951 | NCBI WGS metagenome assembly JACXTT01 (sample SAMN15532306, study PRJNA645909) | rock metagenome | isolation source: weathered quartz diorite | place: Puerto Rico | collected 2017-06-21 | reverse complement strand
GCCGGCCGCCCCCCGCCCGCGCGGCCCCGGCGCCCGTCGCGCCCGTCGCCGCGCCGACCATCACCCCCGAGCGGGTGCGCGCCATCGCCCGCGAATTGGAAAAAATCCGCGGGCTGAAATTCAAGCGCGAAGTCCCCGCGGTCTTCCTTGGGAGTGCGGAGATGCGGCCGCGCCTCGCGGCGCTCTTCGACGCCGGCGAGCCGCCGGAAAAGCTGGCCCGCGAGGCGCGCCTGCTCAAGGCGCTCGGGGTGATCCCGCGGGATGCCGACCTGCGCGCGCTCTACTTGAAATTGCTCGCCTCGCAGGTGGCGGGCCTCTACGATCCGAAGCAAAAAGTCCTCTTCGTGGTCACCGACGCGAAGCTGGGGGCGGGCGGGGGCGGCAACCCGTTCGCCGCGCTCGGTGCCGGCTTCGACCCGCTCGACATCATCCTGCTGCACGAACTCGACCACGCGCTCGCCGACCAGCACCACGACCTCGAGTCGCTGATGGCGAAGGCGAAGGGGGACGACGACGCCGAAGCGGCGCTGCAATGCCTGATCGAGGGGGAGGCGACCCTCGCCATGACCCAATACGCGCTGCGCGGGATGCTCGGCGCGGGCGGCTCCGCGGGCTCTCGGCTCGACGAGGCGGCGCTGCTCGAGACCGTGGCGCGGAACCTCTCCCCAGAGATGCTGACCGGGCTGAACGAGAACGACCCGACGCTGAAGGAGATCCCGCGCTTTCTGGTCGAGCGGCTCGAGGCGCCCTACCTGCGCGGCCTGCGCTGGACGCTGGCGCTTCACAAGCTCGGCGGCTGGGCGGCCATCGACCGCGCCCTCGAAAACCCGCCCAAGCGCAGCCGCGAGATACTCTTTCCCGGCAGCCGCGCCGCCGCCCCCGCGCAATTCCCGGCCCTGCCCGCGGGCGCCCGGCCGCTCGACGAGGGACGCCTGGGGGCGCTCGATTGCGCGCTCCTCTACGCCGCATGGGGCGCGGGCGAATCCTCCGAGCCCTGGTCGCGCGACGGCGGGGACGGCGTCTGGCGGACCTACGCGACCGCGGCCGGCCCGCGGCTCGAATTTTTGCTCACCCTCGACGGCGGCGGGAGCGGCGGGGCGTCCGAACTCATCCGCAAAAAAATCCCGGCGGCGGTGATCGAAAAACGGGACGCGCGGCGGCTGCTCGTGAAGCTGCCCCTCTGATGCTGTGCGACTTCGGAACGCAGGCGCTCGCTCCCGCGCATCGGTCGCGGGCCCGCGCCGCGGGCAGGAGTATGCTTTCGCCTGCGTATACCCCGACGGAGACCCCAATGATGTTTACAGCACAAATATTAATTGAATATCGCGGTCGTTTTCAAGAGAAATTGCAAGCTATTCGTAATATTTATCATTATCCGACAGCACTTCCGCCCCAGCCCATCATTAATTTGCAAACCGTCTCGCGATAGGCCATTATCACCGCGTGATATCGCAGGATAAAACCAGTTATGCGGCGCGGCATCCTCAGCCTCGCCAAAGTGAAAGATCAAACATGAAGACAGTGGCTTTTCTCCTGACGATGCTACTGCCAGCTGCCGCAGTGGCGCAGCAAAAACCAACGACTGGTTACGCGCCGGTGAACGGACTCAAGATGTACTACGAAGTCCACGGTAGCGGCGATCCGGTGGTGCTGCTCCACGGCGCGTTCATGACGATAACCAACAACTGGACCGGGTGGATCCGCGAGCTCTCCAAAACGCGGAAAGTGATTGCCGTCGAAATGCAGGGCCATGGGCGCACGGCGGACATCCCACGCGACATCACCTACGAAAACCTCGCCGACGATGTGGCGGCGTTGCTCGATCACCTGAAAATCCCGCGCGCGGACCTCCTCGGTTACAGCATGGGCGGCGGCGTGGCCATGCAGTGTGCGATCAGTCACCCGGACAAAGTGCGAAAGGTGGTCGTCATTTCGTCAATGCTCCGCCGTGACGGCGTGGTCAAGGAAGGGCAGGACGCGCTCGCGACACTCACAGCGGACGCCTTCAAAGATTCGCCCATTGAAGCCGAGTACAAGAAGCTGAACCCGACTCCGGACGACTTCCCGAAGTTCGTCAAGCGGCTCCTCGCCATGGATTCGAAGGGGCACGACATCGGCGCCGACCAACTGAAGGCCAGCACGGCGCCGATGTTCTTCATCCACGGCGACGCGGATGGGGTGCGGCTCGAGCACGTCGCGGAAATGTTTCGCCTGAAAGGCGGCGAGATCCACGGCGACATCAAGCCGCTCTCCGCATCGCGATTGGCCATCTTGCCCGCCACCACGCACGTTACGCTGATGCAGCGCATGCCCGTCATTGTCCCAATGGTGAACGACTTTCTCGACGCCAAGCCACCAAAGCAATAAGAGAAGTCCCGTAGTGCAAGATACCCAGCGTAGGCGCAGTATAACCAACGGATGAAGCTGACCGGGGCCGCCATACTGGTTTCGCGCGGCATGTAGGTCTTGCAGGCGGCCCCGCAGCTTATCCTTATCGTTAGGCATCATCGCGCACACCAACGAACCCAGCACTACTGCCCCAGCCCATCATTAATTTGCAAACCGTCTCGCGATAGGCCATTATCACCGCGTGATATCGCAGAATAAACCCAGTTAGCCATTTAAACAATTCGTTCCAGGAGTTCCCATGCACATGTCACCGCCGCTGCGCAAGTTTCTTCTCACCACCCATGTCACCTCCTCGATCGGCTGGGTTGGTGCGCTTGCTGTCTTCCTCGCTCATTCAATCGCCAGCCTCACAAGTCAAAACGAGCAAATAGTTCGGGCGGCGTGTCTCGCCATGGGCCTGTGCGCATGGTTCGTCATCCTGCCGCTGAGCATCACATCGCTGACAACTGGCGTCATTCAAGCACTGAGCACAGCGTGGGGCTTGCTTCGCCACTACTGGGTGGTGTTCAAACTCTTGCTTACCGTGCTGGCCACGGGAGTGTTGCTGCTGAAGTTGGCGCCCATCAGTTTTCTGGCAGACTCAGCATCAAAGGTAACGTTCTCCAGCACCACCTTCGTTGGGCTTCAAACTTCTCTACTGGTGCATGCCGTCGGTGGCCTAGTCGTTCTGCTCACGGCTACTGTCCTTGCCATCTACAAGCCCCAGGGCCTAACTCCTTACGGTCTGTGCAGGCTTCGTGAAGAAGGCAGGGCACATGAATCGGCAACAGAAGTGCCACGCTGGGTAAAGGGCTTTGGTTGGCTTGGCGCCATCTTGGTCATCCTCATGCTCATCATGTTTCTTCACGGCGGTCATGGCCCAAGTATGCACATGCAACATGGCTAACACCAGGTTCCAGCGGACGGTCCTCACGCTGCGCGCTCGGCCCGCCGCTGAACTTGGGCGTTAGACCCCTGAGACAAGAAGGAGGCGGGGCATGTACCAGTACGCAATCTACGAGGCCCACAGCCTAATCGGCAGCCTTCCTTCGCCCATCGACGATCGGTCTCCCACTGTCCGTTATCTCTGTGCGCTGTTCGCTGAACTCGCCTACTTACCACATCCCGCAGTGGGAACTCGATGACCGAAAACGGGCGAAACTGATCCCGTGTGAAGCGTACCGAGCTCTCGTTGCTGGTACAGGCGGTCGCCCCACAAATTTCACTATCGACTTTCAAAAGCTTGATCTACCCCGTGGATTCGCGGTCGCGGACCGTGGCGTTGTTGCAGTTGGGTTTGTTCTCAATCGCCTGTTGTTCGTTGGCTTTCGGGGAACGCAGTTTCTTTTCGATTGGAAGGTCAACTTGCGCTCCAAGCTGGTACCGGTGAACGCCAGATTCCGCCTTCGACCTCCGTTCGTTTTCAGCACGGTGTCCGGGCGGCTCCACTCCGGCTTTGCCGAAGAAGCAACTCGGATATCGACGCGCGTACTCGACGCTATCCGCGACTCGAACCTCGGTGACATTGATCATGTCTTCCTGACTGGTCACTCGCTTGGCGGAGCCGTCGCCGCCATCTCCGAAAACTTCGTCAAGGTCGCGCCGACGTCTGTATGCATCCTCGGCGCGCCCCGATACTCAGATCTTTCGGCGTACATCAGCCTGCCGGACGGCCCACCTACGCAAGTGCGCCGAGCAGGCGATGTTGTGCCAACCGTGCCGCCCCGGGCATTTGGATACGCTGACCATCCCTACGAATTCACAACGAGTGGCACGGTGTACGTTGATCCTGCGCCGTATTCCTCGACATTCGGAGGGCTGATTCGCTGGGCTCAGTTCTTGGCTGGGCGCTTCCAACCGCATGACATGGAAGCGTACCGCAAAGAGCTCGGAACAACGGCGGGCGCTCAGGGGGCTATGGTTCCATTGGCGCCAGTGGAGCGGCTCACGGCCGCGGACGTGGTGCCAGCTACAACATGAACATCTGCGCGCAGGGGTCTAACCAGTCGTTGCACCCGACGTGCTACAGCGGGCTTCGCCCGCTTACGCCCGCGGGTGAACTCCGGCGTTAGGCGTTCTCCGCGCACTCTCACCAATGGAAACTTCCGCTTCGCCAACATGGTTTAGTCGTCACCGGCGACGCATAACGGAAGTCGGGATTCAGTGGGGTCTGGTCTTGAATCTTGCACTTTACCCGCGCCCCCCTCTCTAAGTCCCCGCCGCAGGGCTGGAATCCCGCCTGATAACGTCCGGATTATTGCGCACAGCGGGTTGAGGTTTTTCGGCCGGCTTGATGAAGCCTTTGAGCGGGCCGGCGGCAGTCCGTTAAGCGTGGACCTAAAATCCTCCCATGCAGCTTCCCGCCGGCAACGGCACGCCGTTCGTCCTTTCGGCCCCCTCCGGCACCGGCAAGATCGCGCTCGCGCACCGGCTGGTCCGGGAGATGCCGGGGCTGCGCTTCTCGGTCAGCCACACCACGCGCGCGGCGCGGGGGCGGGAGCGGGACGGGATCGACTACCATTTCGTCAGCCCCGCGAAGTTCAAGGCGATGGTGAAGCGCGGCGAGTTCCTCGAGCACGCCGAGGTTTTCGGGAAGCGTTACGGCACCAGCTTCAATGAACTGGCGCGGGCGAAGGCGGCCGGCGATTTTTTCAACCGCCGCATTGGGAATCCGAGCGGCCGGCTTTCCGCGGCGCGGCGGGTCTGAAATAATCCCGCCCTTCCATGACTGCGCATCCCGAATGGACCCTCGACGCGGCGGGCGCGCTGCTGGCCACCGACTTCAAATCGCTGAAAAAGGTCGCGGCCGGCAAGGTCCGCGACCTCTACGCGATCGGCGACGACCTGCTGCTGGTCACCTCCGACCGGATCTCGGCCTTCGACTGGGTGATGGGGCGGGGGATCCCCGACAAGGGGAAGATCCTCAACCGGATCAGCGCCTTCTGGTTCAAAAAATTCGCCCCCATCGTCCCCAACGCGGTCAAGCACGCCGACGGCGCGGCGGATCCCCGCCTGCCCGAGAAATATCGCGACCTGCTCCGGGGCCGCTCGATGGTGATGAAGCGCTGCCAGATGTTTCCTCTCGAATGCGTCGCCCGGGGCTATCTCGCCGGCTCGGGCACCCAGGACTACCGCAAATCCGGCGCGGTCTGCGGGATCGCGCTGCCGCCGGGTTTGCAGGAGGCCTCGCCGCTGCCCGAACCGCTCTTCACCCCGGCCACCAAGGCCGAAAGCGGCCACGACGAGAACATCTCCTTCGAGAAGGCGGCCGAAGCCGTCGGCGAGGGCACCGCGAAGAAATTGCGCGAGCTGACGCTGAAAATCTACGCCGCCGGCCGCGACCACGCCGCCACGGCCGGGATCATCCTCGCCGACACCAAGCTCGAGTTCGGGATCTGCGAGGGGCGGATCACGCTGGCCGACGAGGTGCTCACCCCCGACTCCTCGCGCTACTGGCCGAGGGACCAATACCGGGTCGGCGTCTCGCCGCCGTCCTTCGACAAGCAATTCCTGCGCGACTGGCTCGAGACGACCGGCTGGGACAAGAACTCGCCGCCGCCCGCCCTGCCCGCCGAGGTCGTCGCCGGCACCCGCGCCCGCTACCTCGAGGCGCTGGAAAGGATCAGCGGGGAGAAGATTTCCTAGGGTTTTCACGCGGAGGCGCGGAGGGAGCGCAGAGACCGCTGAGGGATGAATCGAGCCGAATGCGCCGTCATTAAAATTGCTTCTCTGCGTCCTCCCGCGTCCCTCAACGCCTCTGCGTGAAAAAAACCAAAAAATGAACGACATCATCGACACCCAGGTCGCCATCATCGGCGGAGGACCGGCCGGTTCGTCGCTGGCGATCTTCCTGCGCCGGGCCGGGGTGGATTGCGTGATTCTCGAGCGGGAGAAGTTTCCCCGCTTCCACGTGGGGGAATCGCTGCTGCCGGAAAACCTGGTGATGTTCGAGCGGCTGGGGATCGCCGGCGAGGTCCGCAGAGCCGGCTTCATCTCGAAACCCGGCGCGACTTTCGTCTACGACCCGCCTCCCGGCGAGGAGGAGACGCCCCCCGCGACCATCCGCTTCCGCGAGGCGCTCTTCGGCTCTCCTCCGGCGGCGATCAACGTGCGGCGCGCCGAATTCGACGAGCTGCTGCTGCGCGCGGCGGCGGGGGCGGGCGCGGTCCTCCGCGAGGAGACGGCCGCGACCGGGGTGATCCGGGACGAGGGGGGGCGGGTGACCGGGGTGACCGCGTGCGGCCCGGACGGCGGCGAGCTGACGGTGAAGGCGGCGCTGGTCGCCGACTGCTCGGGCCAGGCCGCGTGGCTGGGGAAAAAACTGGGGGTCTGGGGCGACGATCCGACCGGCCACGCGCGCGCGGCCTTCTTCTGCCATTTCAAGGGGGTGAAGCGGGAGCCGGCGCCGGAGGAGGGGAACATCGTCCTGGTCTTCGGCCCCGAACGCTGGAGCTGGATCATCCCGCTCGCCGGCGAGAACAGCTCGGTCGGGGTGGTCGTCTCCAAATCGCTGCTGGAGCGGCACTGGACCGGCGACGCGCAGGCGTTCCAGGATCTCATCCTCGCCGGCTCCCCCGGCGTCCGGGCGCGGCTGGAGGGCGCCGTGCGGACCGCGCCGGTCCGCTCGATCCAGAATTACTCCTACGACTGCGGCGCCTATTCCGGCGACGGCTGGGTGCTGGTGGGCGACGCGGCGGCCTTCGTCGATCCGATCTACTCGACCGGCCTCACCTTCGCGATGCGCGGCGCCGAGGCGGCGGCGGCGGCGATCGTGAAGGGGCTGCGCGCGGGCGAACCCTTCACCGCCCGCCACTTCGCGGCCTACGAGAAAAAACTGCGCGCGGTGCTCGGCTTCTTCAAGCCTTACATCTACGGCTGGTACGACCCGGACTACCAGCGCACCTTCAAGGACCCCAAGCGGATCGGACTGCTGATGCCGGCGATGACCTCGATGCTCGCGGGCGACGTCTTCTCGCCGTGGAAGCGGTGGTTCATCCGCCTCTGGACGCCGTTCTTCTGGCTGGGGGTCTGGAACGAGAGACGGCAGTCGGCCCGCCGCGCCCGGCCGGCGGCGGCGTGAATCCGCCGTGACGCTCCCCTTCCCCGCCCAATCCCCGTTGCGCGCGGTCCCGCTTGCGTCAGGCTCGAAGGGAAACGGCTGGCTGGTCGAGGGGGGCGGGGTGCGGGTGCTGATGGACGACGGGCTGCCGCTGAGCGAATTGGCGGCGCGGCTTCACGCGGTCGGGGCGCCGCTCGAATCGCTCGACGCGGTCGTCTTCACCCACCACCACCACGACCACATCGCGGGGGCGGGGCCTCTGCTGCGCAAGCGGCGGCTCCCGTTTTATTGCTCGGAGAGCGCGTGGAAGAGCGGGCTCCAGAAGGAACCGAAGATCGGCGAGCCGACCCTCATCCGCGGCGGCGAACCGTTCGCGATCGGCGGCCTGACCGTCGCGCCGGTTGTCGTGCCCCACGACGCCGAGGAGACCTTCGCGCTGAAATTCTCCTGCGGCGGCGCCTCGTTCGCCTACGCCAGCGACCTCGGCTACCCGGCCCGCCCGGTGCTCGACCTGCTGCGCGGCGCAACCCTGCTCGCCTGGGAGTTCAACCACGACGAGGAATTGCTGGCGAATTTCCCCGGCTACCCCGAGCCGCTCAAGAACCGGATCGCCGGCCACTACGGCCACCTCGGCAACGGCCAGGCCGCCGCCGGTCTGCGCGAATTGCTGACGCGCGAAGTGAAACACCTGTGGCTCGTCCATCTCTCGGAAAAGACCAACCGCCCGCCCCTCGTCCTCGGCGCCGCCGGCGAAACCCTCGCCGAAACCGGCTTCGCCCCCCCCCACGAGATCGCCGGGCAGCACGCCCCGGGAAGCTGGGTCGCGGCCGAGTAGGCGACACCGTCGACAATATCCCGCCCGGTTTTTGAAGCGGTGATAATCCCTCAGGGTTGAGCATATGACCACATCACCGATAATCTTCGTGGGGATCTTCACCTCGCTGTTCCTCGTCATGCGGGCGGAAACCGGCGGCTCTCGCGCCTGTCCGCAATGCCAGGCGGCGCTGCCCTTCTTCCGCTGGCCGGATTCCTGGTCCCAGGCGACTCAGGGGGGCTGGACCTGCTGCCGGTGCGGCTGCAAGATCGACCGGCTCGGAAACCGCATCGCCTGACGCGCCGCCAGGCTCACGGCGCGCACGCTCACCGCATTCGCTGCTGAAGGACCTTGAGGACTTCTTCGAGCGGGACGCCCTGCCGTTCGAGCAGGACGAGCAGGTGGTAGAGCAGGTCCGCGCTCTCCTGGGCGAGCTGGGTCTTTTCCCCCTGCATGGCGGCGAGGACGATCTCGAGGGCTTCTTCGCCGACTTTCCGCGCGGCGAGTTCGGGACTCCCCTGCAGGAGCTTCGCGGTGTAGGAGCTTTCCGGGTCGGCTTCGCGGCGGCCGCGGATCACCCCGGCGAGCACCCCGAGCGTCGCCGCGGCGGGCAGAGCCCCCTTCTCGAACAAGTGCGGGAGCGATTCGCTCTCGGTGGCGAAGCAGCCGCGCGCGCCGGTGTGGCAAGCGGGGCCGCTCTGGCGGACGAGGTAGAGGACCGCGTCGCCGTCGCAGTCGGTCTTGATCGCGAGTACGCTCTGCGAATGGCCGCTCTCCTCCCCCTTGCGCCACAACCGGTTGCGGCTGCGGGAGAAGTAGTGCGCCTCGCCGGTCTGCCCGGTTTTTTTCAGCGCCTCGCGGTCGGCCCAGGCGAGCATGCGGACCTCGCCGGTTTCGTGGTCGAGCGCGACCACCGGCACCAGCCCCTGCTCGTTGAACTTGAGCGCGTCGAGTTTGTGGAGATTGAGGGTGGAGAGCATGAGGCAAAATTCGCGGGGCGCGGTTTTCGGTGCGGGAATTATCGGACCGGCAGCCCGGCGTCCCGCATCGCCCGCTTGACCTCCGGGATCGTCAGCTCCCCGCGGTGCAGGGTGCCGGCGAGGAGGGCCGCGTCCGCATCGGCGAGCTTGAAGGCGTCGACGACGTGCCGCGCGTTGCCCGCGCCGCCGGAGGCGATGACGGGGACGGTCACCGCGGCCGCGATTTCTCCGGTCAATTCGAGGTCGTAGCCGCGCCCCGTGCCGTCGCGGTCCATGACGGTGAGGAGGATCTCGCCGGCGCCCAGCTCGGCGCCGCGCAGCGCCCACGCGGCCGGATCGAGCCCGGTCAATTCGCGCCCCCCGCGCACGGCCACCCGCCGCGCGCCGGCGTCATCGCGCGCGGCGTCGATGGCGAGGACGACGCACTGGTCGCCGAACTCGGCGGCGGCGGCGCGCAGGAAGTCCGGATCGCGCACCGCGGCCGAATTGAGCGAGACCTTGTCCGCCCCCGCGCGCAGCACCGCGCGGATCTCCTCGAGGGTGCGCAGGCCGCCGCCGACGGTGAGCGGGATCGCGAGCCGGTCGGCGGTCCGCCGCACCGTCTCGACGAAGATCCCGCGGTTCTCGTGGGTGGCGGTGATGTCGAGGAAGATGATCTCGTCCGCTCCGTCCCTCTCGTAGCGCTCGGCCAATTCGGCCGGGTCGCCCGCGTCGACGAGATTTTTGAACGCGACCCCCTTGACGACGCGGCCGGCGTCGACGTCGAGGCAGGGGAGGAGGCGTTTTTTGAGGGTCATGGGTGATTCGGCGGACGCGGGCTACCGCTCGAGACTCCGGAGAGCATTCGCATTTCGAGATTGGAGATTCGAGATTCGGCCAATGAGGGAACAGGTCGAATTCGGAGCGCGAAGCGCCGTTCGATCTCCGCTTCGCGTTGGAATTCGCGGTGTGATATCGAAGCCGCGAATCTCGAATCTCGAGTCTCGAGTCTCGATGGGATCGGGCAATCGCGAGTGACAGCCCTCATCCCCCCATCTCCCTCTTGATCTCCGCCAGATCAACCGTTCCCTCATACAGCGACTTGCCCAGCACCACCCCGCCGACCTCGTCCAGCGCCGCGAGCTTGCGCAGGTCGTCGCTCGAGGCGACGCCGCCGGAGGCGAGGATCGAGACCGCGAGCCCGCCCGCCCAGCGGCGGTAACGCTCGGGGTCGACGCCGCTGAGCATCCCGTCCCGGGAGATGTCGGTGAGGAGCGCCTCGCCGACGCCCGCCTCGGCGAGCTCGCCCAGGAATTCGCGCGGGGCGATCGGCGCGGTGTCGGTCCAGCCGCGGATCGCGATTTTTTCGTCGCGCACGTCGGCGGCGATGAGGAGATCCCCGGCGCCCCAGGCCAGCCAGGAGCCGAGCCCCCCCGCGAGCGCCGCGGTGCCGATCACCACCCGGCTCGCGCCGGCGAGCAGCGCGGCGTCGGCCGCCTCGCGGCTGCGGATGCCGCCGCCCGCCTGGACCGGGATCTCGACCGCGTGCGCCACCCGGCGCAGCGTCTCGGCCGCGGTGAACTCGCCGGCGATCGCCCCGCGCAAATCGACGAGGTGGATGCCGTCGGCGCCCGCCGCCGCCCAGCGGCGCGCGGTCTGAACGGGATCGTCGGAGTAGACCGTCGCCTCCTTCAGGTCGCCGCGCTTCACGCGCACCACCTTCCCGTCCGCGAGGTCGATCGCGGCCCAGAGCTGGAGGCGTCTCATGCGGGCTCCATGGCGAGGAAGTTTCGCAGCAGCGCGGCGCCCGTGGCGCCCGATTTTTCGGGGTGGAACTGGACGCCGCAAACCTTCGAGTCGCTCGCCTCGACCGCGGCGCAGAAGGGGCCGCCGTGGTCGCTGATCGCGGCGACCTCCTCCTCGAGCGCTGCCTCGGCGCGGTAGGAATGGACGAAGTAAAAATCGGCGGTTCCGATGGCGCGGAACAATTTCGCACGCGGCGCGGGGACGCAGTCGTTCCAGCCCATGTGCGGCACCTTCATCCCGCCCTTGAAGCGGACCACTTCGCCCGGCAGCAGCCCGAGGCATTCGACGCCGCCATTCTCCTCCGAGGCGTCGAAGAGGAGCTGGAACCCGAGGCAGATGCCGAGCAGCGGCTTGCCGTCGAGCGCCCACCGCGCGAGGAAATCGGGCCAGCCTGCCGCGCGCAATTTCGCCATCGCCGGCCCCGCGCTCCCCACGCCGGGCAGGACCAGGCGGTCCGCGTCAGCGATCTCGTCGGGCGCCTCCGCGCGGAAATGGACCGCCCCCAGCCTCTCGAGCGCCCGCTCGAGGCTGTAGAGGTTCCCCATCCCGTAGTCGACGATGGCGACGGTCATCACACCTCCACGATCCCCTTCGTCGAGGGGACCCCGCTCTCGCGCGGGTCGACGGCGAGCGCCTGGCGGAAGCAGCGGCCGAGCGCCTTGAAGGCGCCCTCGAAGATGTGGTGGAGGTTGCGCCCCGCGGCGAGGCGGAGGTGGAGGTTGAACTTCGCCTCGTTCACGAGCGACTTCATGAATTCCTCGACCAGCAGCGGATCGAAGTGGTACTTCTTGTTGGGGAGGTCCATGTCGTAGACGAGGTACGGGCGGCCGCCCAGGTCGATCGCGCACTCGAGGCGCGCCTCGTCCATCGGCAGGACGATGTGGCCGAAGCGGGTGATCCCCTTGCGCTCGCCCCAGGCGTGCGCGAGCGCCTTCCCGAGCGCGAGGCCGGTGTCCTCGATCACGTGGTGGTGGTCGTCCTGAATGAACTCCTCGGCGGTGAGGATCAGGTCGAACATCGCGTGGCGGGCGAGCGCCTCGAGCCAGTGCGAGAAGAGCGGCACCGGGGTCGAAATCTCGGTTTTTCCGGTGCCGTCGAGGCGGACGCGGACCAGGACGCGGGTCTCCTTGGAGCGTCGTTCGAGGTGGGCGCGGCGGGAGCCGGGTTTGGTGGAGGGGGTCATCAGGCGGCTCCTTCCCGCAGCGCGGGAGCGAGGGCGGCGAAAAAGGCGTCCATCTCGGCCGCGGTGCCGATCGTGACGCGGAGGTGGTCGGAGGCGAGCGAGTCGGTGAAACGGCGGACGCGGATGGCGCGCGCGGAGAGCCGCCCGTGGACCGCGGCCGCGTCGACGACCCTGAAGAGGACGAAGTTCGCCGCCGACGGATAAGCGGCCACGCCGGGCAGCGCATTGAGCCGCGCGACCGTCGCGTCGCGCCGGGCGCGGACTTCCGGGATCGCTGACCAGATCGCCTCGCGATGGCGCCAGACGACGCGCGCGGCGGCGATGGTGGGGGCGGGGAGGTTGAAATAGAGCTTCTGGCGATGGAGGCGCCTGATCAGCTCAGCCGTTCCGAAGATGTATCCGCAGCGCAGCCCGGCGAGCCGCAGCCCTTTCGAGAAGGTGCGCAGGAAGAGCGTGCGCGGGAGCTCGCTCCGGCGATCCAGGAGCGATCGTCCGGAAAACTCCCAATAGGACTCGTCCAGCACCGAAACACCGGGCCAGCGTTGCAGCAACTCGAGCACTTCGGTCTCCGGATAGAGGGCGCCGGTCGGATTGTTCGGCCAAGCGAGGAAAAGCAGTTCGCCTCGCGAGTCGAGCAGCGAGCGGACGTCGAAGGCGAAGGGCGGCGCGATCCTCGGCGCGACAAGCGTGCGCTTGAGCTGCGCGGTGGTGGCCGAGAAGCTCGAGAAGGAGGGCTCCGGCATCACCACCCGCTCCCCTTCGCGGGTGAAGGCGAGGATCAAATTCTCGATCAGCTCGTCGCCCCCCACCCCGCAGGTCACCTCGTCCTCGGTGAGGCCGAACGGCGCGCCCAATTCCCGCCGCAGCGCCTTGAAGCCCGGGTCGGGATAGCGGTTCGTCGCGAGCGCCGCCCACGCCGCGACCACTTCGGTTTGCACGGCGGCCGGCAGCGGTTCGGGGAATTCGTTGGAGTCGAGGCGAATCTCAGTCATGGACGGCTCGTCATTTGAAGCGAAGGCGCGGAGGAGATCGGAGAAGGCGAAGGACGAAAAAGGGGGCGTCGAGTCTCAGCCATCTGAATTCTCCGTTTCCTTCGCTCCCCTTCGCTTCTCCGTTTCAAAAACCGGGCGGTCGTTCATGCGAACGGCGACCGAGTCGGCGTGGGCGGGGAGCCCTTCCTCCCGCGCGAGCCGGATCGCGGCGGGGGCGTCGATGGCGAGCGCGACGCCGTCGTATTCGATGACGGCGTCTCGGCGGCGGAAGAAGTTGGCGTTGAGGCCGCTCGCGAAGCGCGCGGTCCCGCCGGTGGGCAGGACGTGGGAGGGGCCGGCGGCGTAATCGCCGAGGACCTCGGTGGCGAGCGGGCCGAGAAAGATCGCGCCGGCGTTCAAGATTTTATCCGCGAGCGCGGCCGGGTCCGCGACCGCGAGCGAGAGGTGTTCCGGCGCGGCCAGGTTCGCCAGTTCGGCCGCCTCTTCCAGCGACGCCACGACCACGATCGCGCTTCCGCCGGCGAGCGAGCGTTCGAGGATCGCGCGGCGCGGCGCGGTCGCGGCCCGCCCCGCGACTTCGCGCGCGACTGCATCGGCCAGCGCGGCGTCGTCGGTCAGCAGGGTTGCGCGCGACTCGGGGTCGTGCTCGGCCTGGGCGAGCAGGTCGGCGGCGGCGTGCGCGGGGTCG
>JACXTT010008840.1_pt1 | contig 13889 bp, 33 predicted proteins | sample 9270951 | NCBI WGS metagenome assembly JACXTT01 (sample SAMN15532306, study PRJNA645909) | rock metagenome | isolation source: weathered quartz diorite | place: Puerto Rico | collected 2017-06-21 | reverse complement strand
CCGATTGACACGAAACCTGGTTTCGCCGAAACTGGGTCCGGCCCGAAAACCCGCTGGACAGCCGTTAGGGAAGCCCCTAGACGGGAAAGAGAGAACGACAGGACAGGGGGAGAGGGGCTTAGACTTCCCGCACTTCGCCGGGTTATGCGGAGTAGAAACGGAGTACAGACATATGAGTAACCAAGAGATCCTAGACGCTCTCAGGAGCGATCCTAGGATGGTAGAAGAGCTAGCTAACCGAATGGTCGGCAGTCGTGTTCAGCGTAGCGGTAAGACACGGCGAATCGACACGAGGGACAGGGTAGAGGTTATCGTAGAGGCCGTGTCCGCCGGAAGTGCCTTGAACACTCCAGTAAAGACACCTGCGAAGGTTGTAGACGCGCCGAAAGACGCGGTGAAGGTCCAGTACGGTGACCGGAACATAGCTATCCACCGGGTTCGCAAGACGTTCGACGGTGAACCGGCGGACTACTTGCAGTTTAGCGGTTTTCGTGGCCGATTCGGCGATTGGACCATCACGATGAAGCAAGCTCGGCTGTTAGCCGATCCTGCCGTACAAGAGGCACTCTCCGAGTACATGGAGCAAGTACCGGAGTAGTCTTCCGGCATCGGCTCACCCCTGCCCACGCTAAGCCGTAGCGTGGGCATTTTTGTGCCTGTCGGACGTAGACTAAACCCCCGTGAGCGTCAGTCACTTGCGGGGGTTTAGCGTGCGTCTGAAACGCACGGGAAAGCGAGACAACACATGGAGTACCTGGAACTAGGCCCCGTTCCCTCTGAGGAAACCTGCCAGCAAGTAGGTACAGCGGGTTATGACTCTGCTTCAGCGCGTGCCGAGTGCAAGCGGTTCATCGACCGTATCAAGCAAGTGCATGGCGATCCACCTAGCGGCGCTAGGCTTGGGATTCGTCCCAATTATGCCCATGACTTCGGCACGTACTACGAGGTCGCCGTCTATTACGATTCGGCGCAATCGTCGGCCATGCAATACGCCTTCGCGGTCGAAGCCGATACGCCGACTACCTGGAGCTAAAAAGCCATATGGAAGCCATCTATCTGTATTGCTACGCTCTGGTCATCATCGGCGTGCTGATCCTCGCCGAAGCGTTCCATGTCACCTGGCGGACCAAACGGAGGCGTCGCCATGATGACTAATCAGCTTGTCCGCTGCAAATGCGGCCATCCCTTGCTCTTACATACCGATAGCGGCTGTAAGGGCAAACACAGTACCGCCCATTCGACGGTCACCTGCAAATGCGCGGTCTTCGTCCAAGAAGGCACTACCGCCACTATCGGCGAGGCGCTTAAGCCTGCTAGTATGGATGCCCTGATGGCCATCTCCAAGCGCTTGCGTGTCCGCCAGCCTATCATCAACATCTATGGCGACTTCCGGAGTAAAGTCCTATGCCACTGACTAGACGCAACTTCGTCCGCTGCATCATTGGTGGCGTAGCCCGCATGGGCACACATACCGCAACAGCCAAAACCATCCGCCCGGTGATTTACGACGACCACCTTGAAGCATTCCTCCATCATGAGGAGTTCCGCGCTACCGTGCGGCGCTTCCATGCTCTCGAACATGATTACTTCGGCTTCCCACACTGGGAGGACTCGTGACACCCGATCTACTGCTCTACCACGTCGAGCAATACCTCGACCGCACTCGCCGTATCCGCATTCAGGAGCTAGACTCCGAACGCGGCGCTATCGCCCGTCGTGTCCCCTACGCTGACGGCACACGGTTTCTAGTCCTCCGCAATGGCCGCGCAGTCTACCAGTCCGATCACCTGCCTAGCGTTATCTATTACATGGCCACACACCAAGGCTGCGAATTGATCGACCTAGCCGATTGGGAAGAGTCTGAACGGTGGGAGCGTAAGCAAATTGGCCGCTATCTCGCCCCGCGCGATCCCCAGCGCGCCATCAGCCCGGTGTTTGATCCTAACGTCGGTAAGCATGGCAAGTTCGGCCTTACCCAAGAATCCCTGCTCAAGAACCGCTATCACTCGGCAACTCTGCCAGAACCACAAGACGCTACGCCGCTCGCCGATCACCTGATAGCTTTCCTCAAGGGCCAGCCTATCGGCACGGCCAATCGCTTGGAGCAATGCGCCAAATGCGGCCTCACCGTATCTTGTAAGTGCGTGAAACGGGAGATCTACCACACTCCGCCTATGCTTACCACGCATACCGGCAATTGCCAGCGTTACGATGGCCCCCGCCAGTCGGTCCCCTATGCGGCCACCTGGATCGGTGACGCCCTTACCGAGTATGAGTTCCGTAAGCTCGGCAAATCACTAAAACAACAGGAGACACTAACATGAAACGGAACTTAAAACCATGAACTACCTCCTCCTCGATCAAGTCCCACCCGAACAACTGGCTACCATGCGAAGCTGGGAAATCCTGTACTGCCATGCGCTGCTCGTGTTTGAAGAGGGTAACCTATTAGGCGCACCAGATCTCCCGCCGGATCTACAGGCGCTTTACGGGAAAGCCAAAGCGGACTTCAAAGGCCACGACAAAGACCCTGAGTTTATAACGTGGGCGGTCGAGCACAGCCAAGTTATCTTCTCGAAGATCCGTCAGCTACTAAACCCAGGGAGAGAGAACCCCCAATGAAACGTAAGCCCAAACCCTTGAAAGTCGGCGACCGCGTGCGGTTCAAAAACCCGCCACCGGAGTTCGTCAGCCTGGAAATAGCGCGTCAGATGCTCGCCGACCTCGACCAAGTCGTCGCCACCTTCACAGCCCACTGGAAGGCTGAACGAGCCAGATGGCTCAAATACTTAACCCCCACTCCGTACAACAAAAGACACGTAAAACCAACGCCCCACAAGAAAGGAACAACCCAATGAAACGTATCGTCGAAGAGATCATCGTGCCGGAGAAGATCATACCGGCGCAAGTCAAGAAAACCATCGAGGAAGTCCCCGGAGAAGGCCTCGAAGCCTTTATGGGCAAGCGGGTGATCCTGCTGTGCACCAACTATTTCTACGTCGGCACTCTCACCGGCATCAATGACACCTTCGTGCAGCTAGACGAAGCCGCGCTAGTCTATGAAACCGGCAAGTGGACCGATAGCAAGTACGCCGACGCCCAAAAACTCCCCGGTAAGTTCTGGTACGTGCAGCGCGAACACATCGAAGCCTTTGGTACCGGCATATGACCAAAACCGGTCGTTACTGGTCACGGTCAGGGTCACGGTCAGGGTCACGGTCAGGGTCAGGGTCAGGGTCACGGTCAGGGTCACGGTCAGGGTCACGGTCATGGTCATGGTCAGGGTCATGGTCATTGTCACGGTCATGGTCAGGGTCAGGGTCACGGTCAGGGTCACGGTCAGGGTCACGGTCATGGTCATGGTCAGGGTCATGGTCAGGGTCACTATGAACCACACCTACTCGATCAGCTACGCTACCGAGGCCATGCGTGATCAAAACCGCTGGGGCGTCGCCGAAATCGACGCCCCCGACGAACAAGCTGCCGTCGCCAAATTCCTCAACGTCGTCGCCATTACGGCGCAAGAAGAAGGCGTCCCTCAGCCCACTATGTGCATCGGCTACGTGCTAAACTGGCGCGAGGTCCCCTGCATCGTGTGCGGTTGGGACAATACCTGCCAGTACTGCACCCAGGAGGTCGCCGCATGACTCACGCCACTTGGCCCGAGGTCGCCTTGGCTGCCGTCATCGCTTTGACCGCCATAGCCTCACTGTGGCTCGCCAATCGCAAATGATCCAGCCCCAACTTCCTGCTCGAAGTTAAGAACGCCATAGACCCAACACAATAAAGGAGAACAACCCCATGAACCTGCTCAACGTAAGCGCCGCTCTACCGGCGCTCGACATGTACCTGACCGAAATAACCGAGCGCCAAATCGAACGTGACGGCGGCAAAATCGATAAGCCGTCCAAGAACGACCGGCCCCTCGGCCCACTCACCAGCGACTTGGCCAAGCGCCTCTACTGCGCCTGCAATATCATTAAGGCCAAGTCCATTGAAGCCGCTGCCCGCGCCAAAATCGCTATCGAAGACCATGAAGAGAAAGCCCTTCTCGCCGAGGCCAAGCAACTCGACCAATTGGCCGACCTCGCCCGGGAATTCCTGTGGTACGAAGTCCGGTCCTCTGCCGACCACTGGAACGGCGGTATCGGCATCCGCCATGGCTGGGTCGTCGTGGAACCGCCCGAAAACGACAACCAACCCCCTGAGTTCATCAAGCGCCTGTTGAATCTAGGCGAGTAATTAAACCATGCTCAGGCCTGAAGTCGGCGATATCGTGCGGCTCACTGAAGAGTGGGCCGCAGAGCTTGAAGGCGGCTCAGCCGCGCAATCTTTCAAGCCCTATATCCGGCACTTGTTCTTCGTGGTGAAATACGCCGAACATACTCCGGACACTACTGTTTTGATCCGGCCTGTCACCGGCGGCAGAGAGTTCCTGTTCGGCATAAGATACTTGGAGCCACTAAAACCATGAGCTTCCCACGCCTTACGACCTACGCCGATGCCGCTAAACTGCTCCAAGGGCGTTGCTACAAGAAACGACGTCTCGATAAAGCCACGATCCTCGAACGCGACCCAATCGAGAACCAAGTTCTCTATTGCTTCTTTAAAAACGAAAAGATCGTGACCCTCTACCCCGATGGCCGCACGGTCCTGCACGGCACAGCCCACACCAACAGCCGCCGGTTTCGCATCGAGCGTTTTCTGCCTATTGGCTTTGGGATCTGGCAGAACAGGAACATCGTGGTCGTCAACAAGGGCAATTGGGCAGATGGCACCAGGTACTGCTTCGCCGATGGCATGGTCGTTCATCCTAACTCGACCGTCACCGGCCATGACCCGGAATCTTACGAAGATAAGCTCAAGGCCTATCACCGGGCGTCAAATCAGCGTAATAAGATGTATGCGGTTGAATCTGCTGAGGGTTACACATCGGGAGATATCGTGTTCGTCGAGTTTAATAGTTACTACCATTGGACGACGAAGGCAATCACCCCGGCCCGTACCGAAGGGCCATTTAAGATCAGGAAAATCATGGCCAAACTGCCCGGATCATCCTCGAAGCAGCGGGTTTTATTGTGGCTCCGGGACATGCAAGACCGGATTCCACATAGCACTTCAGGCAAACCGCAGTGGCAGGGCGTCAACATCCGCTATTACAAATTGCGCCGCGACCAGTTCTTGAGCGCCGCCCAACAAGCTCTGCGCCAAGCCGCCAAAGAATCTGCTGTTGCCGTAACTGAAACTACATGATATTCTTGGCTGACGTATACATTCTAGCTAGCATCTGGCTACGTCTGGACTCAGACGTTGGGCTGATTCTTGTCTAGTAACGTCAAACGCATAAGTACTTTACCAGGGGCGAGAGCAAGTGTCAATTGAAAAGTTGGAAGCCCAGCAACAAGCCGCGTCTGAGATTAAGACTGGCGACTACGTTACCTGGAACCAGAAACAACTGGGGCCATACCGCGACTTGGCCGCTAAGTACCCTGGGCTGCTCCAGATCGCTCAAGTTCACAAAGATTTTCTAGTAACGCTCCGGCACGTCTCTAGCGGCGACAAAGTCAAGCGAGACGGACTAATTATTAGCCTCTTCGCCTACCGGGTTACTCGCGAAGTCTTTCTTAACTCGGTCAAGGAGGCCAGCAGGCGTGCCCAGAAAAGCAAGTGAAATTCGCGCTCTAAAGCGGATGAAGGACAGCGAGATCGACACGACGGACATCCCGCCAGTGTCCGACTGGAGCAAGGCCGTGGTCGGCAAGTTTTATAGACCGATCAAGAAGCCGCTCACAATTCGCGTCGACGCAGATGTTCTTGCGTGGTTCAAAGGACAGGGCAGAGGCTACCAAACTCGAATCAACGCCCTTTTGAGGAGTGCGATGGGGTCGGCCAAAGCCAAGAAATCCAAATGACCAAGTTCCAAGGAGAAGGGGTATGAAACAATTATTCCCAGGCAAGTATCCGCTCTGGGCTAAAGTGTACCGGGTCTACAAAGAGTTCCGGTCGTCCTGCTGGCACAACGGCTTGATCCTAAACTTCACGCCACTCCAGAAGCACCTACATGCGCTACATGAGGCCCAGTTATACAAGTGGGCGGGGTGGCGGTCGCCCGAACAAGCGTGGCTCGAATGTCCGAACCCAAGCTGGCTTCTCTCGTGGGCCAGCCACACCAGCCGTAATACCCATGAGCAGGTGCTCCGGGCGGCGTGCCGGTGCGTCCGGTTATGGCAGTCGAAAGCCTTCACGCCAGAGCTTGAAGCGATTCAATTAAGAGCCATTGAGGCCGCCGAGAATTGGCTTGCGTCGCCCTCGGAAGAGACTCTCGGGCAGGCCAAAGCGGTCTACGGGGATATTCTGAAAACCCCTGGAGTTTTTGACAAGCAAATTTTGCAAAACGTCTGCCGTTCCCTCGTCCCAGCCGGGAATCTGATCTCGATGGTAGTCGACCCAACCTGCTTCGATGGGTTCGCTGGCCAATGTCTCGATGAAGTAGTAAGAACTCCCGATTCAGCCGATCTACAGGCCCAGATGTGCGAGATCATCCATAATCACCTAGTCTGCCCCTATGTCAAAGCCTAAGCTATTGTTCCGCAAGGGCGATGCACTGGTGTGGACCAAAAAGAATGGCTTGGATAGTGGCCACTGGATCGACAAATATGGTCCAGGCCCGTTCGTATGCCCTGAGGATGTAGTTGACTACGGGGATGGCACATACACGATCATGCAACTCACGACCAGCCCAGAACTAAATAACTTCTATGTGGGACGGTTCGAAGTAGATCCGTTTCTTACCAAAGTCCAGAAGGCTTTGGCTTTATCCACCCGCAAGACCCAACCCAAACAGGAGCCCAACCCTTGAAACCATCGCTTATCCCCAGCGCCGTGCGTACCTGCTTTGCGGCTAAGATGGTTCCCTACTTCCAGGGACCACCGGGTGTCGGCAAAACCGATACCATCCGCGCTTTGCAGCCCGATTACGGCGAAATGATCATCGTCCACGGCCTCACCCATGACCCGGCGGATGTTCACGGCTTCCCCAAGATCGTCGAGATCGAGGGCGGCGAGTTCATCACCCGCTTCTCGCGGCCCGGCTTTTGGCCCCTGGGCGAGCGCGGCATCATCTTCTACGATGAGTTCCCCTCCGCGCCCCCTATGACCCAGTCGGCCTTCTCGCAAATGCTGCTGCACCGCCGCATAGGCGAGCATATCTTGAAAGATGGCTGGCATCAGATCGCAGCAGGCAATCGCATGACCGACCGCGCGATTGTCCATCCCATCCCGTCGAATATCGCTAACCGTATGATTTTCATAGACTTCGACGTAGATCTAGACGACTGGACGGCGGCCTCTATAGCCGCTAACAAACGCGCCGAAGTCATCGCCTACATCCGCTTTGCGGCAGACGCCCTGCCAGAGTTCGATCCCATGGCGAAGCGCGCCAAGGACAAATCGACCGAGCATGCCTTCCCGTCGCCGCGCACCTGGTGGTTCATCTCCGATCTGATGGACCAGAACCCTGACCCCCGCATCGAAGCCGATCTCTATATGGGCACGGTCGGCAAAGGCCGGGGCAGCACGTTCCTGTCGTTCCTCAAGATGTACCGGAACGCCCCCTCGCTAGACGCCATCCTGCTCGATCCCAACAAAGCGCCCATTCCCAAAGACTTGAGCGTCAAGTATGCCGTGGCGCTCGGCCTCTCCCGGCGCATGGACGCCAAAAACGCCCGGCACGTCATCACCTACCTTGAACGGTATACCGAAGTTGACATGAACGTCATGGCCATCAAGCTCGCTACCGAACGGGACTCCACTATCTGCAATACCAAGGAGTTCCAGAAGTGGTCGCTAACCCACAAAGAAACTCTGTTCGTCCAAGAAGAGGCATAACCAAAGTGATCCTGCGCTCCAAATATCAGGCGGCGGTGATGTTCTCCCGCCGCCTGGCGCTGCGCTCTAAGCCTAAACCGCTCCAGCCGCAGCGCCCCAAATCCGATTTCCTGGCTATGCGCCAGATTAAACAATCCCGCAAAGGAAGGAAGCTAAACTAATGCCCCTCAACGAGCGAGCCATGCTCGCTACCCTCAACATTTCACAGTGGAACACCCGGCGCATCGACCACGGCATTACTCAGGAAGTCGCCCTGTCCAAGGGCGCGCAGACCGATGCGGGCCAGTATGCCCTTAAGCTCTCAAACGCAGCGGTTCTGACCGACATCGCAAAATGCGCCGCTGCCGCTGGTACGCGCCACAGGGAACTAACTCTGCCGTGGGGCGATAACGGCCTGCGCATTCTATTGAACAACCAGTATTTCAAATACATGCAAGCCATGAACTCGGCCAAAGCTCTGTTCACTGGCCATACGGCGCGGCTGTTTCAAGAGTGGCCGTCGATCCTCGCCGCCGAGAAGATCAGCCCCCGGCTAGGACATGGCGCTATGTTCAATCCGGCCAAGTACCCGGCGCTTGAAGATCTCAAGCGCCGGTTTTCATTTAGAATCAGTATCCTGCCGCTACCCGATGCCGATGACTTCCGAGTCAAGCTAAGCGAAGAGGAAGAACAGCGGGTCCGCGAAGATATGCGCCAGTCCTTCGCCGAGACGATTCAGGCTTCGAGCCGGGACGCCTGGCAGCGGCTCGATAAGATCCTCGGCCATTTCGCCAAACAACTGGCGGCCTACGGCCCCGGCGTGCGCCTGCATGACACCGTACTCACTAATCTGGTGGATCTGGTCGATATTCTGCCCGGACTCAATGTCACTGCCGATCCCGCGCTCGATGCCGTGATCGCCGAAACCCGGGAGAAGCTGTGCGGCTTGAGCATCGAGAAGCTCAAAGATTATGCTCCGGCGCGCGCCGAAGCCGCCAGCACCGCGCAAGCCATCCTCGACAAGATGAAGGACTACTATGTCGGCTAATACGTTTGACGCGTTCGTGAAAAGAGAGGAACAGTTTATTCTCGAATCCCGCGAGTTCAAATCTGGTGATTACGTCATGCTGCGAAGTGAATCTCGCCACCTGCGGTGGAGTGATTGGTTTATTACGCGTAATGGCTGCGGTCCGTTCGTGATCTTGAGAGTCTCCGACAGACCACAGCCCATCATTGTGTTAGCCCATCCCGGCAGTACCATACCCTTGCTCCACCGGGAGGACGCAATTGTTGACGTTAGCCATCCGAGTTCCTGGATCTTCGGTAAGTTCTTCCGCCGGGAACCCTTCCTGGGAGCAGTAGCACTCGCATGTCACAAGGCCGAAAACAGTTCAAGTTCGTGACCCACATAATCGGAGCGGGCTGGTGGCCAACTTCTTTTTACGGCGACCGTACTACCCCCATTTTCACTATCATGCCCGGCCCCAGGACGTTGGCCGCCAGTTGGCCGCGCAAGCCGGGCTATTCTGGCTCAAGAATTTTAACGCCAGTTGGAAACTTAAAGACTTGGTCGCTATGCGACTGAAAGGAAAGCTATGACCATGAACGCTGCCCAAAAAATCAAAGCCGCTCGCACCCAACTCGTGCTGTTTCAGCCGTTTTGGGCGCATCTGCTCCTGCGGCTCGAAATTGAGCCGAGGCCCCCGGAATGGTGGAAACAACGCGGCCTCGAACCCAATATCGCCACCAACGGCAAGGAGATCTACTACTCGCCCGAGTTCATTGAGCAACAGAGCTTGCGGCGCGTCGAGTTCTTCCTGGCCCACGAGATTGGCCATATTATCTTGAACCATGCCACCCGGCGCGAATGGCGCGAACCACGGCTCTATAACGAAGCCGCCGACTATATGGTCAATCCCCTGCTACGCGACTCCCAGTTCGATGTAGCGCCGGGATCGCTTATGTCGAGCGAGTTCGATGGCATGTTCACCGAGCAGGCTTACGCCATCCTCGAAAAACGGTCCCCAAAGCAGCCCAAGGGCGGCAAAGGCCCCGGTAAAGGCGGAGGCAAGGGAGACAAGAGCAATGACGGGGGCGATCAGCAGCCCGGCCAGGTGTTTGATGACTGCCACTCCGCCGCCGAACGCGCCCAGCTAGAGCAAGACTGGCAAGTGGCGGTCAATCAAGCCGCTATGACCGCCAAATCCGCAGGCAATCTCCCGGCGAGCCTGGAGCGGCTGGTAGACTCTTTCAAAAATTCCAAAATCGACTGGGTGAGCGTTCTCCGGCGCTTCTTCGAGCAAACTTTGCCTGCCGACATGCAGTGGTTCCCGCCTAGCCGCCGCTGGGTGGGCGAGGGCGTGTACCTGCCCAGCATCAAGAAAGAAAGCTACGGCAAGATCGTCCTGGGCGTCGATACGTCCGGGTCAATCGACCAAGAAATGCTGCGGCAGTTCGTCTCGGAAATAAACTCTATCGCCAGTGAGATCCATCCGACAGAGATGCACGTGATCTACTGCGATACCCAAGTAGGCCGCCATGATATCTTCCAGGAGCACGAACCATTGACCATCTCTGCCGTGGGCGGCGGCGGGACGGCCTTTGAACCGGTGTTCAAGTACGTTGAAAAAGAAGCGCTTAACCCCAAGTGCCTGATTTACTTGACGGATCTAGAAGGCCCCCTGGACTTCCCCGAGCCTGAGTACCCGGTCCTGTGGACTACCCAGTCCAAAACTCTCACCGGCCCCTGGGGTGAGACGCTGGTGATGCCGCTCGAAGGCGAAGAATGAAATTCAAGAAAGGCGACTACGTGCGCTTAACGCCGAGTCATGACTGCCTTTGCGGAGTCTGTAAAGAACTCCGAGGGCGAACGCTGCGCGTTGTATCGGCAACCGCCCAAACGGGGGTCACGGTTGAAACCCTAGCTGGGGACGTAGCCGAGATCCGCTTCAATTCTAGCTCGTTTGTTCTGTGTACCTTTCTCGAACGGGTAGACACAGCCGCCCGAAAGGCCCGCAAGCCATGCAGCTCCAAGTAGGCGATATCGTCAGGTTTAACGAATCACGGCGGGAGACCTTCTGCACTTGCCCCATATGCCAAAAGGCGCTGCGCGCTATCTCGACCAGAACACCGAAGCAGATTACGAATCAGAGTGGCAACGGAGTTTACGATGTCTCTGAACTCGATGGAACTGAGATCGGAGTTTTCCATCAAGATCATCTGGAGCTCGACACATTCCGCGATGCGGTCTTGAAAGCCCTCAAGCGCAAGCGGTCTACCGGATGACGCGATTCTCCGGCCAGCACCCGTAACAAGGCCAGGATCTCTTTTTGATCCCGCCGGACTTCTTCGAGCAGCTTGGCAATGCTTTTAGACCGGCGCTCTTCCCCTAGAACATGATACACATACCGGCGGTCGGTCGCGAGTTCTGCGGCAATCTCCGTCGGCGTCTTCCCTGCGGTATAAAGCAGCCGTATCTGATCGGCTTTCATGGGCTTTCAGCCTAACACGGAAATACTTGTGTACAAAACCAGGTTTGTATGATACACTCCTCGAAAGCAACCCGAACTAGCTATGATTACTGATCCAAAAGTCGGCGACGTCGTGTTTCTCGACCGCAACGCTCCAGGAGGCTGGCAGGACTGGGGTGTGCCTCTTGACCATGCGCTTACCATAACCCGCGTTATCCGTTATGGAAGCCGCTTCCCGCATCAAGCCAAGGACCACACAGGGGTTTACCTGACGCTCGCTGATCCAATCGTCTTATGGGAGTCTGATTTATACAAAAACCAGGGTGTGTGGGTCGATTACCTAAAGCGCGATGAGTTCCTGAGTGCCGTCAACCATGCCTTACGCAAGAAAGCCAAACGTAATGGAAAAACCAAAGAAAAAACCACAGCGGCAGCTTGAAGCTGCCGAGCTCGACCAATCGACCGGGTTCACTAAGAAATGGACCCGCGACCAGCTGGCCCTGATCTGGCAGCGGAAGATGCCGGTCGACGCCAACTTGGGCGACTTCCAGCTGTTTCTGTACGCCTGCGAAACCCGGGATCTCGATCCCTTACTGGGCGAAGTCTACTGCCGCCTCCAGTGGGATAAAGATTCCCAAGAGTTCAAGCTCTTAATTTTAGACGGCATCCATGGGATGCTCAAGGCCGCCGATAAGACCGGCCAGCTGAACGGCATCAAGACCACATTTCAGGAAATCGACGGCCAGCTGCGCTCGGCGACGACACTCGTATGGAAGAAAGGCTGCGATCAGGCCTTTGAATACACCGCCTACTGGGATGAATTCGTCGGCATGCACGAAGGCCAGCCCACCTTCATGTGGCGGACGAAGCCCCATGTAATGCTCGGCAAGTGCAGTCAGGCCAACGCCTTACGGCTGGCCTTTGCAGCGGCGCTGGCAGGGGTCTATGTGCCCGAAGAGCTAGAACATAGCGACGCCCGTGAGCCCGGCGATACCAACTTCGCCGTCGGCGAAACTATCAAAGACGCCGATGAGTTCACGGATGCAGTTGATAAAGCCATTCTACGTCTGGACACAGATGTTAATAATACAACCAAGGAGCCCCCCCATGTCAGCCCTTCTATGCCCGATCAAGTGAAACAAGCCAAACAACACAACGCGGCGCTCGTCCAGCGGCTCATGCTCGATCTGAAGGTCGCTAAAGACATGCAGAAGCCGCTATTACTCGCTTTCTACCGGGGGTTCCTGGGGCTCGCTCCCGAGGCAGAGCTGCCCCGCGATACTAAGCTCTACACCCCGGCACTCGAAGCCCTGAGCACCTATGCCGACACCGACAGACAAGCCAGCGTGGTGTTCATATCGCAACCTCAAGACCTAGGAAAGCACCTGCGCAATGCCCAACAACCCGTCCCAATGTCAGCGCTGTAGAGTAGAACTCAAGACACCGGAACAGCCTCATGATTGCCGTGCGGAGATCTTGCGATCCCTAGCACAATGGCGCGACCGCCACGCGGGCGATAGAGACGATTATGTGCTCAACACCTTCCTGACTGTGGGCGGCCTTAGGGTGTTATTGACAGAGCCGGAGGACGAAAGCCATGCCTGAGCTGCCCCCCATGACTCCGGTAACCTCGTCTCACATAGCCTCCGTCGGCTATGACGCCGACAGCCGGGCGCTCTACATCGAGTTTTCTAATGGCGCGCTCTGGCGCTATGACGGCGTGCCGCCATTTACGGCTTCGGGCCTCGCCCAGGCGGGCTCGGCGGGCCAATACTTTCATGCCAATATCAAAAACTCATACCCCGCTACCAGGGTCAATTAGCATCCTCCTCCGCGATCAGGCGATCCTCGCCCGGCGGCTTAAAGGCGAGAAGCTCGAAGCGATTGGCCTGGACTTCGGCATCAGCCGGGAACGCGTGCGCCAAATCCAGAATGCGACCATCCGCGAAATGCCCGACGCCTCGCAGGTCATAGAGCAATTGGCGCTCGCGCGCAGTACGAGTCAAAGACAGCAGCAGAAAAACCGCTGGGCTTTGCAGCGCGAGCTCCGGGCTGCGATTCAAACTGGCTTTGACCGGGAGCGGCTATTGCAACTGATCGGCTTCGCGGAGTGCCCGCTCGACGATATCGCCTTGTGCGGCCTGCTCCATGACCAGTTCGGTATCTGCCGGTTCTATAGCTATTTGCGCTGCCACGCCTGCGAGTCCGTTAAACCCATGGAGGACTTCCCTCCCTATGCTGCCACAAAACTTGTCCCATGCCGCGCTTGCGGGACCGTCCGTACCAGGTATTACTTAAACACGAACCCGGCTCAACTGAAGCGAATCCGGCTTAAACAGCTGGCCCGTCCCAACTATCAACGCTTGGTTAACCTGCGCTGTGCTCTTAAACGAGCAGGCCGTGCGAGCGAGATTCCGCCGCTGCCCCCGCGCGGGACTCCTGAAAGCGAGATTGTAGTTCCCCCTCTTCCCCGTTCTAAGCCCCTCCCCTATTGCCTCGATCCCCACCCCCCCCCGGCCCCAACCCCCCAAAAACAAACCCCCGGTTTTTAAA
>JACXTT010008839.1_pt1 | contig 13890 bp, 8 predicted proteins | sample 9270951 | NCBI WGS metagenome assembly JACXTT01 (sample SAMN15532306, study PRJNA645909) | rock metagenome | isolation source: weathered quartz diorite | place: Puerto Rico | collected 2017-06-21 | reverse complement strand
TGGGGAGCGCACGCGGTTGGCGCGGGCCTTCGCTGCCTTGGAGCGCGACGTGCGCCGCGCCTTTGCGCGCACAGGCCGAGCCCGCATCGCGCGCCGCGTGCTGGCGCGCTACGTCGGCCAATCGCACGAGCTCGAGCTGAGCTTCGGCGCAGGGCTCGAGCGCCGCTTCCATCGGGCACACCAGGACCGCTACGGCTTCGCGCGCTGGGGCGCGCCCATCGAAGTGGTCACGGTCGAGGTCGAGGGAGAGATCGCCGTGGATCAGGCGCCCGCGGCGCGGCTCGCGCGCCGCCGCACCGCACCGTCCGGCGCGGTGCGCGCCGTGGTCGAGGGGAAGCGCCGGGCGGTTCCGGTGTGGAGCTTCGAGGCCTTGGGCCGGGGCGCACGGGTCCGCGGGCCGGCGGTGGTGCTCCAGGGGGGGGCGACGTTGTGGATCGAGCCCGGTTGGATCGGCCGGCTCGACCCGAGCGGCGCACTCGTGCTGCGACGAGGCTCGGCGTGAGCCGCGCCGCGCTCCCGCCCGCGGTCCGCCTGGCGCTCTACCGCGGCTTGTTCGCCGCTTGCGCCGAAGAGATGGGCGCGACGCTGATGCGCGCCGCCTACTCGCCGAACATCAAAGAGCGGCTCGACTTCTCGTGCGCAATCTTCGATCGGCGGGCGCGGCTCGTGGCCCAGGCGGCTCACATCCCGGTCCATCTCGGCAGCCTGCCGCGCGCGGTCGAAGCCGCGCTCGCGCTCGCGCCGTTCGCTCCGGGCGACGCCATCTTGCTCAACGATCCCTATCGGGGGGGCACTCATCTGCCCGATCTAACGCTGGTCTCGCCGGTGTTCCTGCCGCGCCGGCGCGCCCCCGACTTCTTCGTCGCCAGCCGCGCGCATCACGCCGACGTGGGCGGCAGCGCGCCCGGCTCGATGCCGTTGGCGCGCGAGATCTTCGAAGAAGGCCTGCGCATTCCGCCGCTGTTCCTGGCGCGCGGGGGACGCATCGTCGGCGACGGGATGGCGCTCTTGCTCGCCAACGTCAGGACCCCCGAGGAGCGCCGCGCCGACCTCGAGGCCCAGCTCGGCGCCCAGACCACGGGAGTGCGACGCTTGAGCGAGATGGCCACTCGACGCGGGGCGCGTGAGGTCGTGGTCGAGGCGCGGCGGCTGCTGGACCACGGCGAGCGCGTGATGCGCGCCGCGTTGTCGACGCTGCCGCGCGGCGTGCATCGCTTCGCGGACTGGCTCGACGACGACGGCCTGGGTCACGGACCGATCCCGATCCGCGCGCGCGTGACGCTGGCCGGCGGCCGGGCCACCGTCGACTTCCATGGATCGAGCCCGCAGGTGCCGGGATCGGTGAACGCCGTCGAGGCCGTCACCTTCGCGGCGACGCAGTATGCGCTGCGCTGCGTGCTCGGCGGCGAGCTGCCGGTCAACGATGGCGCCTTCCGCCCGGTGCGGGTCATCGCGCCCCTCGGCACGGTCGTGAACGCCCGCCCGCCGGCCGCCGTCGCCGCCGGCAACGTCGAGACTTCGCAGCGCATCGTCGACGTGGTGCTGGGCGCGCTGGGGCGGGCCCTGCCGCGCCGAGTTCCGGCCGCCAGCAGCGGCACCATGAACAACCTGCTCATCGGTGGCTTCGACGCCGAGCGCGGCCGTCCCTTCGCCTACTACGAGACGCTGGCCGGAGGTCACGGCGCGGGGCCGGGCTGGAACGGCGAGTCCGCCATGCAGGCCCACATGACGAACACTCGCAACACCCCGGTCGAGGCGCTGGAACAGAGCACTCCCCTGCGCGTAATCGAAACCCGCGTGCGGCGTGGCAGCGGCGGGCGTGGGCGCTGGCGCGGCGGTGACGGTGTGGTGCGCACCCTCGAACTCACGGCGCCGGCGCGGGTCACGGTGATCTCCGAGCGACGACGGCGCGGGCCGTACGGGCGCGCGGGGGGCGCCGAAGGCTCAGCGGGGCGGAACGTGCTGCGCGAGCGGGCCGGGCTGCGGCCGCGCCGGCAACCCGGGAAGTTCCAGGTTGACCTTCCCGCCGGCGCGGTGCTAACCGTCGCGACCCCCGGCGGCGGAGGCTTCGGGCGTCCCCGGTCGCGACGCTCGTCGCGTTAGCGCGCCGACTCCCAGGAGGCTGCCATGCGCTGGCGTCGAGCTGCACCCGTCGTCCTCGTCCTCGCTTCGCTCGTCACCCTGCTCACCGCGCAACGAGGTCGAGCGGTCCCGCTCTACGCCGCCTACACCGGACTGCCTTGCGGCACCTGCCACTTCGATCCCAACGGTGGCGGACCGCGCAACGAGTTCGGGTTCAACTTCGCCAAGAACCGCCACCGCATCGAGCCCGAGAGCGGGAAGCCGTGGTCGGACGTCCAGCTCTCCAACCGGGTCAGCGAGAGCCTGCCGCTCTACGTCGGCGTCGATCATCGACTCATGCTGCTCAGCGACCAGACCAAGACGATCCCCGGCATCGACCGGGTCGGCTTCTACAACATGGAGAACGCGTTCCACCTCACCTTCCAGCCCCACAAGATGCTCACGCTGGTCTACACCCGCGACGGCTTCGACGACGGCTCGAAGAGCCAGGACGCGTTCGGCCTGATCTCGGGCGGCGCGCTGGGGCTCTACCTCAAGGCGGGGCGTTTCCGCACGCCGTTCGGCCTGCGCATGGACGACCACACCGTCGCGACGCGGAACGGCTTCCTCGACTTCCTCTCCAGCGGGGGCTCCGACAGCCGCTACTTGCCCTACGACCCGCGGACCCCGGACATGGGGCTCGAGATCGGCGCCGAGGACAACGGATTCTTCGGCCGCGCCTCGTTCACCAATGGCGAGTCGCACCCATTGGGTTTCGTGGGCGGGACGCGCGCCCAGGCCAAGGCGGTCAAGCTCGGTTACAACAACTCGGCCTATCAGGGCGGGATCTCGTTCTACGACGACTTCCGCGACGCCCCGGTGGTGTTCGGCCCGTTCCGCTCGACGCGCTGGGACTACTACGGCATGACCCATTGGCGCCGCGTCGCACTGCTGCTCGAGGCCGGCGCCGGCACCGACGCCTTCGCGGGCGACGTGAAGAACAACCTCAAGGCCGGATTCGCGGAGCTCGACTGGGCGCCCCAGCGCTCGCTCAATCTGCGGGTGCGCGCCGATCGCCTCGACCTGGGGGAGCAGCCGCTCCAGACCGAGTCCGTGGTCTACAACCGTTACGCGTTCGAGGGTGAGTGGGTGCCGGTGCCGTTCGCGGAGCTGCGCGCGAGTGTCCGTCGCATCGAGCCGGTGAACTCCGGCGTCGACGAGACGCAGGAGTACCTGCAGTTCCACTTCACCTACTGAACCCCGGCGAAGGGCTCGGCGGCTACGCCCGAATCGCGCGCGCCTGAGCGACCAAGGCGCGCGCGACCGCGCGGCGCGCCAGCGGCGTCGCGTCGGCGGCCGAGATCCGCAGCGCCGCTTCCGGGATGCGTTCGAGGAAGGCGTCGTTCTGGAGCCCGACCACGGCGGTGGCGCGGCCCGCGGCGTCATGCCGAATGCGCTCGATCTCGGCTTCGGCGATCGGGGTGCGACTCATCACCGCGATCACGTCGAGCGTCGCGGCGTCGCTCCCGATCGCGGTGCCGAGGCTCGCCAGCTCCGCCGCCAGCGACGGGCCGTCGCTGAAGGCCGGCTCCTCCACCCGCCACGGGCCGCGCGCCGCTTCCGGTTCGAGCCCACCGCGAATCTGCAGCCCGCGCTCCACGATGGCGGTGAGGCGCGCGTCCCAGTCGGCCGGGGTCAGCGCGCGGAGCGGCTGGCTCAGCTCGACCTCAGCCGGAGCCGGATGGTCGCGATCGAAGGTCAGAAGCCTGAGGCGGGCGGCGTCGAAGCGAGCGTGGTCGAGTGTGCCGTCCACCAGCAGCCGCGACAGCTCGAGACGGGCGCGCCGCACGTCCTCGTGATGGAAGGCGTAGAGCAGGAGGTCGCATCCGGCCACCAGCGCGCGCCGCCCGACCTCGGTCGCGCCAAGGTCCTGAGCCGCGCCCTTCATCTCGAGCGCGTCGGTGATCACCAGGCCGCCATAGCTCAGCTTCCCGCGCAGCATCTCATCGATCACGGCGGGGGAGAACGTCGCGGGTCGCTCCGGATCGAGCGCGGGATAGACGACGTGGGCGGTCATGATCGCGGGCGCGTCGAGGTGGTCGCGGAACGGAATGAGCTCGCGCGACTCGAGCTGGTCGAGCGCGGCGTCGCAGCGCGGCAGGGTGAGGTGCGAATCGAGGATGGTGTCGCCGTGCCCGGGAAAGTGCTTGAGGCAGGCCGCCACTCCCGAGGCTCGATACCCCGCCAGCACCTCGCCCACCGCCCGGGATACCGCGCCGGCATCGGAGCCGAAGGCGCGCGGGCCGATCACCGGGTTCTGCGGTCGCGAATGAATGTCGGCCACCGGCGCGAACACCCAGTCGATGCCGAGCCCGCGCAGCCGCTGGCCGGTCACGCGCGCCGCCCACGCGAGATCGCCCGCCTCGGCGCCGCGCGCCAACAACTGGGCGTTGGGCGGGACCACCAGGTGGCCGCGCAGCTGGGAGACGAAGCCGCCCTCCTCGTCGATCCCCAGGAAGATGCGGCGCGGCCGCGCCAAATCGCGCAGTCGCCGAGTCAGAACGCGCAGTTGGTCGAGGTCTTGGAAGTCGCGCCGGAACAGGATCACGCCCGCCGGAGGGTAGGCGGCGAAGTCCTTTTCCCACGCCGGAGCGAGGCCATCGGGAGGCAGTCCGATCATCATCCGCCGCGCGATCCCGCGCTGGCCGTCCATGAATCGCAGGGTGGGCAAGGGTTCGGGCGAAGTCAAACTTGGCGGGCAATTCGCCCGTTGGGTCGGGCCGCCGCCACCGGCTAGACTCACGAGTCCCATGCGCACCGTGGTCAGCGAGCGCAGCACACGCTTCACCGAGTCGGTCATTCGCGAGATGACGCGGCTCTGCCAGCGTCACGGCGGAGTCAATCTGGCCCAGGGCTTCCCCGACTTCCCGGCTCCGCAGGCGATCAAAGACGCCGCCTCGCGCGCGGTTCAGGACGACGTCAATCAGTACGCGATCACCTGGGGCGCCAAGCCGCTGCGCGACGCGATCGCGGCCAAGGCCGAACGATTCACCGGGCTCCGCTACGATCCCGAAACCGAGATGACGGTGTGCTGCGGATCGACGGAATGCATGGTCGCGACGCTACTTGCGCTGGTGAACCCGGGCGAGGAAGTGATCGTCTTCGAGCCTTTCTACGAGAACTATGCCCCGGACGCGATCTTGTGCGGAGCCACGCCTCGCTTCGTGAAGCTGCGCGAGCCGGATTGGAGCTTCGACCCGGGCGAGCTCGAGTCCGCGTTCGGCAACCGCACGAAGGCGATCGTCATCAATACTCCCAACAACCCCACCGGGAAGGTATTCAGTCGCGAAGAGCTCGAGCAGGTGGCCGCGTTGTGTCGCAAGTGGAACGTGGTCGCGGTGACCGACGAGATCTACGAGCACATCTTGTACGGGGGAGCCAGGCACGTGAGCCTGGCCGGGCTCGACGGGATGAGGGAGCGCACGGTGACGATCAGCGGCGTATCGAAGACCTACGGAGTGACCGGCTGGCGCATCGGGTATTGCCTGGCCCCACCCGCCGTGACGTCCGCGATCCGGAAAGTTCACGATTTCCTGACGGTCGGGGCGCCGGCCCCACTTCAAGAAGGCGCGGCGGTGGCGCTGTCCTTGCCTGATTCGTACTACGCCAGCCTGGCCCAGGCCTACGAAGAGCGGCGCGATCTGCTCCTTCCGGCCCTGCAAGCCGCCGGCTTCAGGACGTTTGTCCCGAGCGGAGCCTACTACGTGATGACCGACATCAGCGGGTTCGGCTTCCCCGACGACGTAACGTTTGCACGCTACCTGGTCGAAGACGGAGGAGTCGCCGCGGTGCCCGGATCCAGCTTCTATTCCGATCCGGCCGGCGGCCGCCAACGCCTTCGCTTCCACTTCGCGCGGCGCCGCGAGACACTTGCGGCCGCCGCGGAACGGCTGGGGCGGTTGAACGCCCGCAGCTCGACCGGTTGAGACTCGACCTCATGGATCGGAACCCCAACATGCCTTCACGTCGAAAATCGGTGGGCCCCTTCCTGGCGGCCATGGCGCTCTCGCTCTTGCTTGGCTTCGGTCTGGCGCGAGGCCTGATGGCCACGGACGACCTTCGGAGCCAGCTCGATCTCTTCACCCAGGTGCTCTACCTGGTCCAGAACCACTACGTCGAGCCGCCCGACAACGAGAAGCTGATCCACGGCGCGATCGACGGGATGCTGAAGACCCTCGATCCTCACACCGTCTTCCTGCCCCCGCAGCGTGCGCAGCGGATGGACGAGGAATTCCGTGGTGACTACTCGGGCATCGGCATCCAATTCGAGATCCGCGACGGCATCATCACCGTGATTTCGCCGCTCGAAGGCACTCCTTCGTTCCGCCTCGGGATCCGCGCCGGCGACCAGATCGTCGAGATCGACGGCAAGCCGGTTCCCAAGACCGTGACCAACGACGACGTCTTCAAGGCCCTGCGCGGCCCCTCGGGCAGCCAGGTGCAGATCGCCATCCAACGCGAGGGAGAGGAGATCCATCGCTACACGATCGACCGGGCCAAGATCCCGATCGAGAGCATCCCCTACGCGTACATGATTCGTCCCGGCGTGGGCTACGTGCGCATCATCCGTTTCTCGCAGACCACCGGTGAAGAGCTCGAGACCGCGCTGACCAAGCTCCACGCGCAGGGCATGAAGTCGCTGATGCTCGACCTGCGCGCCAACTCGGGCGGTTTGTTGTCGCAGGCGGTCGACGTCCTCGACCAGCTGATTCCCGAGAACAAGAAGGTGGTCTACACGCGCGGCCGCATTGCGTCCGCGAACGCCGACTACTACACCACCGACCGGCCCAAGCAGTTGAGCGGGCCATTGGTGGTGCTGATCGACCACGGCAGCGCCTCTGCCTCCGAGATCGTGGCGGGCGCGATTCAGGATCTGGATCGCGGGCTGGTCGCCGGCACCAACTCGTTCGGCAAGGGGTTGGTCCAGAATCAGCTCAACCTCAACGACGGCTCGAAGCTGCTGCTCACGATCGCCAAGTACTACACGCCGAGCGGGCGCCTGATCCAGCGCGACTACACCAAGGCCGCCGATCAGACCGAGTACGCCCTCGAGGCGTACAAGGAAGACGCCCCGACCGACTCCGAGCTGGCGGCGCGGCCCAAGTTCAAGACCGCCGGCGGCCGCCTCGTGTATGGCGGCGGCGGCATCCTGCCCGACGACGTCATCTCGGACCGCAGCAACCTGACGCGGGTCGAGGCCGACATGATCCAGAAGCGCGTTTTCTTCGAGTGGGCCACCGGCTACCTGAACCAACACCGCAACCAGAGGTGGACGGGCGACTCCTTCGGCAAGGGCTTCAAGATGAGCGACGCCGAGTGGGCCTCGCTCCACAAGATCATGGACAACCGCAAGGTCGCTGTGGACTCGGTCTGGACCTCGGACCGTCCGTTCATGACCCAGCAGATCCGTGCCGAGCTGGCGAGCGCGACCATGGGCTCGCTGGAGCGCTATCGGATCCTGATCGAGGACGATCCGCAGCTCAAGGCGGCGCTCGAGCTGTTCCCGCAGGCGTCCAAGCTCCTGGCGGGGAACTTCGAGCCAGGGACCGATCGGGCGGTGAAGTCGACCAACCGCAAGACGCCGGCGACGGCCGGGGCCGACGGAGCGCGGAACAAGAACAACGAGCGCTGAGCCTCCATGAAACGCGGGTGACCTCCTCCGGCCACCCGCGTTTCGCTTCAGCCGATCCGCACCCGGACCTGATCACCGACGCCGAGCCCCAATCGCTCCGAGGCGTCGCCTCCGACCTGAGCGATCTCCAGTCGCCCGCTCGATCCGATCAGCGCCAGGATCGCTCCGACCGGCGCGTCGCCGTACGACCTCGAGAGTCCCGGGATCTGGCGTCCGAAGGTCATGACCTGAAGCCGGCTCGGCTCGGTGGTGGGGAAGGCGTCGCTCAAATCCTGCTCGGTGACGTTGGTGAGGAGATTCCCGAAGCGATCGACGAACACGATGCGGCCGGTGACTTCGCCGTCGCGGCGCTCGGCGCGGCTGGTCGGAATTCGCACCGGGTCGTCGACGCGCGGGCCGAGCTCCTCGAGCCCGACGCCCGCGGCGAGATGCGCCGCGACCGGCGCGAAGACGTCGCGCCCGTGAAAGGTCCGGCTCACCGGCTGGCGAAAGAACCGCGATACCGTCAGCTCGCGCACCTGCGCGCGCGGATCGGCGAGCGCCCAGTCGAGCACGCCGTTGTCCGGGCCGACGAAGCGTTGACCGCGCGCCGCCACCGCGATCGCGCGCCGCGCCGTCCCCACGCCCGGGTCGACGACCACCAGGTGAACCGTGCCGGCGGGGAAGTCGGGTGCGGCCGCCTCGAGCACGAATGCGGCACGCCCGATCAGTCCGGGCGGGACGTCGTGCGAGAGGTCGATCACGTGGGCGCCGGGATGGATCGTCTGGAGGACGCCGTGGACGACCCCGACGAACCAGTCGCTCGAACCGAAATCGGAGAGGAAGGTGATGATCGATCCGGCCATGAGCTCGCCTCACGCTTCGCGCGACGGGGTCTCCGCGAGCATACCTGATAGCAAGCTCCAGGCTCCTTCGACGGTCAGACGATCGAGGCAGCGCAGGTCCGCGCACACGTCGCGGTGGCACGGGCTGCACTCGACCCGGGCGTAGTAGGCGCGGTGGCCCGCCGCGCGGTCGTAAGGGAAGAACATAGCGGGTCGATTGCGCGACATCAGGCCCAGCGTCGGCGTGCCCATCGAGGCGGCGGTGTGGAGCGGGCCGGTGTCGCCGCACACGAATGCCTCGCACAGCGATTGGAAGGCGACGAAGCGCCCGATCGGCCAGCCCACGACGGCTGCGGCGCGGCCGCGCGGCAGCGCCCGGACGACGCCCTCGACCAGATCGGCTTCGTCCGCCGCACCGCTGACCAGCACCACGCCCGAGGTGCGACGCTCGAGGTAGTGTTGGGCGAGGGCGACGAAGCGCTCGGGCGCCCAGCGACGAGTCGGCCAGCGCGCGCCGGGGTGGAGGCCGAGTCTTGGACCTGGGCTGGCGAGGCCGAGCTCGCGCAGCGACCGTCGCGCCTCCTCGCGCTCGCGCTCGTCTCCGACGAGTCGCGGCGCCACGTCCGGCGCGGGCCAGCCGAGGCGTGCCACCGACGCGAGATGGAATCCGGTCGCGGACAGCGTTCGCGGGCGGACGTGGTGCGTATAGGCCAGCGAGCGCCAGCCCTTACCCGGATAGCCGACTCGGATCGCGGCCCCCGACAGCAGGGTCCACAACGCGGTGCGCGGATTGCAGAACAGATCGAGCACGACCTGGGGCTGAAAGCGCCGGATGTCCTGGAACACCCGGCGGCTGCCGCCGTGGCCGCTCACGATCAACGCATCGACGCGAGGGTCGCCGCGCAGCAAGGGCGCGAACGGTTCCTCGACCAGGTATCCGACGCGGGCCCGCGGGCACGCGCCGCGCACCGCGTCGAGGGCCGGCAGGGTGAGGCAAACGTCGCCCAGGAAGCGCGGGCGGATCAGGAGCACGCGGCGGATCGAGGCCGGATCGACGGCGTCGGCAGGCACGCGGGTGGGAGGGGTCAGGGTTGACACCGCGCGGCAATCTAGACCACCGTACGCGCACTCGCCACTCGAGCCACGGAGGCTGCGTGACCGACTCACGGGACCCCAAGGCGAAACCTCCGGACCGCGTCCGCACCCGGGTGGTGCACGGCCAGCACCCAGGCCACGTCGGGCCCGCCAGCACGCCCATCGTGCACTCGGCCACCTTCGGCTTCCCTTCGTTGGAGGCTCTGAACGCCGAGCAGTTCAAAGGCGCGGCCAGTGCCTACTACCAACGGGTGGGACACCCCACGCTGAGCGCGGTCGAGGCGCGGCTCGCCGACCTCGAACGGGCTGAGACGGGGTTGTTGTTCTCGTCCGGTGTGGCCGCGCTGGCGGCGGTGTTCATCACCAGCCTCCAGTCGGGCGACCACGTGGTGGCCCTGCGTCAGTGCTACGGGGGCACCCACGACCTGCTCCAATGGGGGGCCGAGCGTTTCGGCTGGAGCGTCGAGCTGGTCGACGCACGGCGGCCCGAGGAATTCGCGGCCGCGTTTCGGCCGCGCACTCGTCTCGTGCACGTCGAGACGCCGACCAATCCAACGCTGTGCGTGGTGGACCTCGGCCGCGCCGCCGAGATCGCGCACCGCCACGGCGCGCGGCTCAGCGTCGACAACACGTTCGCCTCGCCGCTCGGCCAGCACCCGCTGGCACTCGGCGCCGATCTGGTGATCTACAGCGCCACCAAGTCGATCGGCGGGCACAGCGACCTGCTCGCCGGGGTGGTCCTGGGGCCGCGCAGCCTGATGGATCCCATGGCCAGGACGCGCCGCGTCTTCGGCGCGGTTCCCGATCCGGCGGTGGCGTGGCAGATCGAGCGGAGCTTGAAGACATTGGCCTTGCGCGTGCAGGCTTCGAATGCCAATGCCCAGGAGCTGGCGCGACGGCTCAGCCGCCACGCCGCGGTGCGCCAGGTCTTCTACCCCGGGCTCGAAGGCCATCCTGGGCACGACATCGCCGAGCGCCAGATGGAGTTCGGCTTCGGGCCAGTACTGTCGCTGGACTTGCAGGGCGGCGCCTTGGCCGCCGAAGGCGCGGTCGCGGCGTTCCAGTTGATCGTCCACGGCCCGAGCCTGGGCAGCGTCGAGTCGTTGGCATCTCTTCCGGCCCACACCTCCCACATCCAGATTGGCCCCGAGGGCCGGGCCCGGGCCGGAATCCCGGAAGGCCTGATCCGGCTCTCGATCGGCATCGAGGACGTCGAGGATCTCTGGAACGACCTCGACCAAGCCCTCACGCGCGCGGTTCCACTCGCCGCTGGCCAGGTCGGCCGGTCCCCCAGCGGGGACTGATCGAAATTTTTCCTTGTCAGTTTCTCGTCAATCGCGCTAGCCTGTCTGCGCTCCAGGAAAAAGATCGGTCTTCGCGCCCCCCTGACGCGAGTTCCGGTTGGCCCTGTCGAACACCCGCAGTCTGGTTTACCCCCGTGACAGGGCAGGAGAGCGGAGTTCTCACACCCCCCGAACGGTGAGAACCAGAACGTAGCGAACACATCCTGGTCGTCACACAGGGCTTTGAGGAAGGCCGCCACGCAAGCCTCTCTCGTTCTCGAACCAGTCCTTCAATTCAAGTCACTCGCACGACGCGTCTCCCCCGACGCGGGCGTGGGCGTAAGGATCGAGTGCTACCGGCTCGGTCCGATCGGTTGCGTTCACTTCTAGGTGGTCCTCTCACGATCAACCGTTTCCCCCACAGAACCGTTGGAGGGAGGTCGCACATGCTGCCCCATGGAAGATTCAGCGGCTGGCTCGCTACGCTGCTGATCTGTTGCTGCCTGGTCCTACCGGCCGCCGCGTTCGCCGCGACGGTGACGACGGACAAGGCGGATTACCCGCCCGGTGCGACGGTCAACATCACCGGCACCGGCTGGCAGGCGGGCGAGACCGTCTCGGTCTTGCTGCACGAGGATCCGACGCGATCCCCGGACATCACGCTGACGCCGGTGGCCGACGGCTCGGGCAACATCGCCACGACGCACGTGATCGAGGACTTCGATCTCGGCGTTACGTACACGGTGACGGCCACGGGCCAGTCGTCGGGGCTCGTCGCGACGACGAGCTTCACCGACGCTCCCGGACCTGGAACCGCCCCGGTGAATCCACCGTCGGGCGGTTTCGGCATTGACGGCGACCTCCAAGCCAACGTCCCAACTGCCGGCATCGGCGACTGGCTGCCCGGCGCCGCGGGATCGGGCGGCAACGTCCTGACCGCCTCCGGCAATCCAGTCGTCCCGGGGACGACGTTCCATCTCACCGACCTCTACAGCAGTGGCAGCGACGACAACTTCGCCGGCGGCCACAAGTTCGACGAGAATCCGAATTCCTGGACGTGGGTCACCAACCCCGTCAACAACAAGCAGGACATCAACAACGCGCTGATCCACTTCACGACCGATCCCAATACGGGACACCAGTGGGTCATGGTCGCGGCCGATCGCCTGAGCAACAAGGGCGACGCCTACATCGACTTCGAGTTCCTGCAGAACACCCTGGCCAAGACCGGCGGGCCCAGCGCGGGAGGGTTCTCGTCCGCGGGGCCCGATGGCGGGCGCACGGTGAATGACTTCGTGCTGACGCTCTCGCTGACCAACGGCGGTTCGAGCGCCGGCTTCGCCGTCTCCCGCTGGGAGGCGGTTCCGGTCTCGAGCCAGGCGCCGGACGGCTTCGACTACGTCGACCGCACGGCGGCGGTGCCGATGAGCGCCGTCTTCGCGGCGGTCAACAACGCCGTGGTTCCCGTCTCCTACAGCGCCTTCGGCAACAACACCTATGACGTCAATACTTTCGCCGAGGCGGGGATCGACCTGACCGCGCTGCTCGGCTCGATCGACGCCTGCACCAGCCTCGGCATCAAGAGCCTCCTGGTGAAGACCAAGGAGTCGCAGTCCCCGACGGCGACGATCGTGGACCTGATCGCGCCGCTGCAGGTCACGCGTGAGATCGGCCTCGCCGATGCGGGTCCCGATCAGGCCAAGTGCTCCACCAACGGCATGACGTCGTTCACCGTCACCGGCACCGCCACGCCGGCTCCCGGCGACGTCGTCTCTTCGACGCTGTGGACGGTGTTGTCCCAGGATCCCGGCGTCACCAACGTCGCGATCGGCTCACCCGGGTCGCTGACCACCGGCGTCACCGTCACCGGCACCGGTTCGGTGACCTTGCGCTTCACGGTCAACACCAGCCCGCACAATTGCTCGGCGCACGACGACGTCGTGCTCACGGTCAATCCGCTGCCCAACGTGCCGATCAGCGGACCGAGCGGACCCGTTTGTCCCTCGGCCACCAACCTCACGTTCAACGGGCCGGCCGGCATGTCGAGCTACAGCTGGTCGATCACCGGGAACGGCTCGATCGTCGGCGCGACCAACGCTCAGAGCGTCACGGTCAAGGCCGGTAGCGCGTGCGGCCAGAACTTCGTCCTGACGCTCGCGGTCAACGACGGGACCTGCTCCAACAGCAACCACGTCTCGGTCCCGGTCAACGACACCCAGCCGCCCACGATCGCGGGGGTCGGTCCGGACGGCACGATCCAGTGCCCGGCCACGGCGACTTTCAGCAGCCCGACGGCCAGCGACAACTGCAGCACGCCGACGCTGACCTTCAGTGACGCGACGATGCCGGGCTCGTGCGCCAATGCGCACAACGTGACCCGGACCTGGACCGCGACCGACGGGTGCGGCAACAGCGCGACCGCGTCCCAGACCATTCACGTGGTCGACACCACGGCGCCCACCTTCACCCACGTTCCAAGCGGCGGCACCATCGAGTGCCCGCTAACGCCGAACTTCGGTGACGCGACGGCGACCGACGCGTGCGGCACGGCGACCGTCACGTTCAGTGACGCCACGACGCCGGGTTCGTGCGCCAACGCGCACGACGTGACTCGGACCTGGACGGCGACCGATGCGTGCGGCAACAGCGCGACTGCGTCGGCCACGTTCCACGTCGTCGATACCAAGGCGCCGACCTTCACCTTCGTCCCGAGCGGCGGGACGATCGAGTGCCCGCTGACGCCGAGCTTCGGTGACCCCACGGCGACCGACGCGTGCGGCACGGCGACCGTCACGTTCAGTGACGCGACCACGCCGGGCCGCTGCGCCAACGAGAAGGACGTGACCCGGACCTGGACCGCGACCGACGCGTGTGGCAACAGCGCGACGGCTTCGGCCACGTTCCACGTCGTGGACACCCATGCGCCGGTGATCAC
>JACXTT010008838.1_pt1 | contig 13890 bp, 7 predicted proteins | sample 9270951 | NCBI WGS metagenome assembly JACXTT01 (sample SAMN15532306, study PRJNA645909) | rock metagenome | isolation source: weathered quartz diorite | place: Puerto Rico | collected 2017-06-21 | reverse complement strand
GCAGGGTTTGAATGAAAGTATTGTCCCGATCGAACCGGAGGGCCGTCTCGGCGATCCGCTCCGCATCCTCCAGGCGTCCCGCGTTGGCCAGCAAATATGAGTAACGCGAAACCGCCTCCGGACTGAACGGACAAAAGGCAAAGGCCTGACGAAAGGCAAAGTCGGCTTCCTTTAACATGCGTTGCCTCTCGGCCGACGTCTTGGCATTGCCATAGCGCCAGGCGTAAATCCCGCCGATCGAACTGCGGAGCTTGGAAAACGACTTCTGCGCCTGGTCATCGCGGATGAATGTAACGTCGCCCGCGAAACCCTTGTAATCATGCCGCTCATAGACGCGGGTGGCAAAATCGCAAATCTCCTTCACCGGGGTATCGTACGTGATCCAGTTTCCAATCAACCGTTGCGAATACTGGCTCCAGAATTCGTGGTCGCGCTTCACGTGCTCCTCGGTCATCTCCGGCAGCGGCTGCCGATTGATCCGCATGATGATGCCAAACGGTTCCAGGTAACTGTACATCCAGTCGAGCGGGAAGCTTTCCTCGACGTAAAATTCGTTCGTCGGGTTCTTGTCGAAGATCACCTTGGTCAACAACCCGTTGATCGACATCACCGCGACCTGGCCGCTGACCTGCATGCGGCCGCTTTCCCGGTCGATTTTGACGTCCTCGCCCGGCTTGAGCTGCCCCGCACGCAGGCGCTGCTCGGCATCGAGCATGTATTCGTTAAACGAGCGCTGCGAATCCTCCGGCGATGGTGTGATGATTTCCGCGGGTGGATAAACGTGGTCTTCGCGGCGGCGGTCCTCAATCCGTTTGCCGAGGCGGGTGAAGTAACGGTCCAGCGGCGCCACCAATTGGGCGAGGTAATTCGTGCTCCCGTGCGCAAAATAAGTCTTGGCCTGGAGCAGGTCCTGGATCCACAGAAACATCCCCTCGAAAAACGGCGTATCCACCTGCGTGCTGCGGTTGTAATGCGCCCGGATGTATTCCAGATAGGTGCCGTCCGCGAGGGCGTTTTGAGTAATGATGTACACATCGCGCCTGTTGAAATTCGGATCGCGCGGCTTGCATCGGGGCGGGATGAAACTTTCGCAGAAGATCATGTAGGTCGGGCAAAACCGCCCCGGATCCGTCCCGCCGAACAACACCGCGTCCCGCGCCATTTCCGGATACACCAGTTTGCCGTTGCTCCCTTTCAAGGCTTCCGCGCGCAGCTTCGGATCGTAACTCAGCTTGCCGTCCGGCCCGACAAAGGGCGGCGTGAACATGTCGTGTCCAAACCAATAACCGAACAAGTGGCCGCGCTGCTCATTGTCGGACCAGTGTGAGAGGATCGACTTCACCGGCATGAGGCCATAAACGATCAGCAGAGCCACCATCGGCGCGCGCTGGCGCGCGACCAGAAAGATTGCGGTCACAAACGCGGCCATGACGAGGCTGAACATAGCCGCCAGGCGATGGATCCAATAATGGCTGGGCTCAACGCCGGTCAGCAGCGAGCCGATATTGCTGAGCAACGATTCCTTATCGCTCTGAAAGACCACCGTGGCCGTGTACCACGCAATGGCCGTCGCCGCCGCCCCGCCGACCCAGCCGAACGTGCGAAACCGGCCATACTGGGTCGACATCATGGCGCCGAGCAGCGTCATCCCGTACGCAACGCACAGCGAAACCATGACGTGCGATGCGGTAAAGAACACGCGGTTCATCTCCTTGCTTTGGCGGTCCGAGGACGGATTTAACAGCATGATGAGCAAGACAGCGAGGCCGAGATACATCGCAACCAGTCCGGCGAACCAGCCTTGCTCACGCTTCTGCATCCGGTAAAAGAAGAAGAAGGGAATCAAGCCGACCAGCAGGTAGACCAGGGTGAATTCGTCCACCGCGCCGTGCAACAACATCCCCATCTGGTCCATGAACCGTCCGAAATTGGCGGTCGGATTGGTTTTCTCATACTGGCCGCACGTCAGCGCGTGCAGAAAACCATCCCAGGTGCGCGGATAACCCCAGTTCAAAGGCGGATTGGTCATCGACGCCAGGGGCATGTAAAAATAAAACGCCGCGCCGAGCACCCACAATCCAGCCAGGGTTGCGATCGGGAACACAATCGTCCCGAATTTTCTGACTCGCATCAAAGCCCAACCGGACAGGACCACCAAAACCGTTCCCGCGAGGTTGTGCGCGAGGAAAATGGCCGGCGTCTTGTTGAACCAGTTGGTCTTCCCGGAAGCGGCCGTGAGGAGGGTCAACAGGTAAAGCGCCGTCAGCGCCAGCACCCCATATCCCCACGACGGCAGCGGCCCCGCGGCCCTTTCTTGTTGCTTCGAGATCACCAGCAGCACGAAGCCCAGCACGGCGCCCAGGCCAAGAAGGTGCCAGCCCGAAAAGGCCGCGGCCATCTCCGACGGGACCACTTTGGCCGCCGCGGCGATCAAGTAAGCCCAGTACAGAGCCCCCACAAACAACAGCACGTCGCGCAACAGTGCCATCCAGTCTTCCAATTTCTTCATGGTCACTGCCGCCAGCCAGATCCAGGCGGCGATGGAGGCGCAGCCGATCGCCCGATAAATGGAATACAACTGGTTGTTCTCAAACCCCGTGAGCTTGCCATTGTGCTTCAAGAGGACACCGACCACGAAGATCACGCTGTTGCCCAACATCAGATCCCGCCCCAGCCTTGGCTGCGCAGCGATGATCGCCACCTCGATTCCCATCGCCGCGACGATCAGGGTCATATGGTTGGTGAAGCAGATCCCGAACAGAAACAGCGCCCAGTACAGATAACGCCGCTGGTGCGGCGCATAAATCCAGCGCAACAAACACCAGAGCACCCCCACGAACGAGAGCAGGCTGAAAGGATACACCTCCACAATCACCGCCTGGCTCCACATGAATCCGTTGAAGCCGATCAACAATCCGGCCACATAACCCGCCAGCACGCACAGCGCGTTCTCCCAGCGCCGGTCCAGGGTTTTGAACTCATCGATTCCTTCGAGGATCATGCTGCTGCCGCGCGACGCCAGCAACGCGATCAAGCCGCAGGCCAGCGCGCCCGAAACGGCCGAAGCGAGCGCCACGCGCCAGGCAATGTTCGAAACAGGCACCAGCACAGTGAACAGCCAGGTAAAAATCGTCCATACGGGGTACCCGGGCGGATGCGGCACTCCGGCGTAAAACGAACCCACGGCCAATTCGCCCGAATCCTCCAGCGTCAAGTCGGGCGCGAGTGTCAGGTAGTATCCGATAAAGACGACCAGCGTCGTGATGCCAAAAGTCAGCCAGTCAATCCGGCGCAACAGCGGCGGGGTGACCGGTTTGGCGGGTGAAATGGGAACTGCCTGGCTTGGAGCCGGCTTGCCCTGCTCCTTCGCCGGCTTCAATTTGTCCTTACTCATTCGTCTAGCGCTTCAAAGAATTCGTCCGCGACTGCGGAAAAGCAGGCATACTTGAAGATGAATGGCCGTGTGTTGTCCATTCAAAAGTGTCCGGCCGCACCGCGTTCCGGTCTTTGGCAAAACTCCCTGGCACGTAGGCAGCCAGGCTCACGTTGCTCAGCGTCACAGCCATGATCGGCATTTGATTGGAAGCGGACGCCAGGTGTGCCAATTCGCCGCCGCGCTGACGGACAGTCACCAAAAGCAGCAACAGACATACCGTAACTGGCGCAAGCCAGCTCAGGGAAAACTGTCGCGGGCGCTCGGCTGCAGCCGTTCGAGCAAAGATCCGCGCTTTAAGTCCCGCGGACGGGCGGCGCGGTTTCCAGGAACGAAACTGCGTCTCCCAGGGATTCAACTCGTTCATACCTCTCTCCTTTCAAACACGCTCTGAGTCTTTGCAGGCCATAACGATAACGGCCCGCAATCGTATTCGGGGAAGTTTCCAACATCTCGCCAATCTCTTCGAACGTGTATTCATGCCATATTTTCAAAACGATGACTTCGCGCTGTTCGACCGGTAATTCGGCAAGACAACGCATGGCGGCGCGTTCCTGCGGCGTTTCACCCGGCGAACGCTCGAACCAGCGACGCGATTCCATTTCGCGCGCGAGCCGGCGCCACAGTCCCCTTCGGTGATTTAACGCGCGGTTGCGAAAGCTGCGGACGCAATAATGATCCGGTTTTGAAGGCGGCTGGGCCCGTTGCAACAGCGCCACGAACGTCTCCTGCAGAACGTCCTCCGCCTCGCTGTGGCTCAATCCCAGTGCCCGGCCGTAGAGAATCAACTCGGCGGCTTTCGCTTCGTAAAGGCTCTCGCACCAATTGGGTTCGGAACTCACATCAAATTCATTGGATAGACACTTGTCAGGCCGGATTTGTATAAAGAAATCTGGCGCATAAGCGACTGATTTCCAGGGTCGATTGCCCGGAGCGCAGGGACCGGTTCAGAGACCAACGCGAAGTGAAAGCCACCTGACTGCCAAGCCTCACACGGACTTTGCGGAGCGTGATCGTCCTCGGCCACAGCAACTTCGGTTGCCTTGGGCGCATCCAATCAACCGAGCCGTGCCTCGCCCCGTTTCGGCGCTGAGGTCAGGCGCACGCCGTTAGTTCCGCAACCGGAAAAACCTTTGCGGCGCGCTCGTGATCGAATTCGTGTAGGGACTTGTGGCGTTGCTGATGTCGCCGAAACCGTTCGCCAGGTTGGTGGACGATTGCAGGAGAGCCGACCCCGGCCACGTCAGCACAACGTTGGCGCCACTCAACCCCGCGCGGATTGGCCCTGGCGCCTGCGAAACAACCACTCGCACGGCCAGGATTCCGTTGGCGGTATCGACCGCAAAGATTCGCCCGCCACCGATGTCGCTGGCGCCAACCAGATTGACGTTGGCGGTGAAGGGCCCCGGAAACGCGAGAGTCCCGATCAAGGCCGGCGCCGTCGGCGCCGAAATGTCATAGACGATGAGGTTATGAGGCGAGGTTCCGTTGCTCGTTTGAACGGCAGACAACAGGCGATCGGCGAGGTCAACGCCGATTCCGACCGCGGCGGCATCAACGGGGAGGTTCGTGATCAGCGTCGCAGTTCCGTTGGTCCCATTGCCCAAATCAAAGCTCATGTGACGCACCAAAGCCGAGCCGTTCTGTTTTCCGTAGAAAGTGTTGTTCGTTCCGAAAGCAAGCCCTCTTCCCAGGTCCGTCGGGCTGATGCCGACCGGAGTCAGCGTGGTCGCGGTGAAGTTGGTGCCATCCGCAGTGGTGAAAATCGCAGCGAGCGATGAGGTCGAGCCCGCGGCGATGAGTTGCGTGGTTGTTCCCGCACCTCTCACGTGGAAGGCGTCGCCCCAACGCATCGCAACTCCGTTACCCGGGTCGCCTGGCCCGTAAGCCACGGTTGGCGTGGCCGTCTCGCTCGCCCACCGGTAGATCTTGAAATTCGGTGCTGTTGTGGAGGTGCTCAGGTTGGCGCCATAGATCGCTCCGTCGTCGGCCACTCCAATCAGGCTCAACACGAACGTGCCGCCGCTGATTCCAGTCGTGTCCAGAAATCCGAGTTCCGCTCCGGTGTCCGCGTTTAAGATGACTACCTGCAAAGATCCCGCGCGGCTGACCAGCAGGACGTGACCTGTGGCCGGGTTGTATGCAATCCCCCGCTCGGTCGTGCCGCTGGTGACGTAGGCCCGTCCGTCCGATGTCGAGATGCTCCACAGATTGGTGATCGTAATGGTCTGGGCGCGCGCATTGGGGATCCGCACAAAACACAACGCGGCGGCGATCCCCAGCGCGGACCAGACCGGCATCAAAGACCGACTTAAACCGCTTGGGCTTTTGTTCATAACGCGAGGCAGTTGATAGGTGAGCGACGCTGACGTTTTTCGCCCCAGGAATCCAAATTCAACCGAGCGACTCCCTTATCAAAAGCGGGCCATGGTGTCAAAGCCTTCAAGAATCCGCGTGGCGTAGTTTGCCGATAATTGAAGCCCGAACATCGCTCGACACATGAAAAGTTGCTCGAGCGATACTTCAACCCTTCCAACGGCACCAACTGCCTTTCAACCCAGCCCCAGCAGGCGCCCTCCTTGATAAGCGAGGAAGGCCATTGCCCACGCCAGCGCGCCCATGTAGAGCCACTGAAACAGCGGCCATTTCCACGAATTCGTCTCGCGCCGCACCACCGCGACCGTGCTCACGCATTGCAACGCGAACACGTAGAAAACCATCAAGGCGACGGCCACCAGGGGCGTGTAAACCGGTGAACCGTCCGACTTGGTTTGGTCTTGCAGCGTTCTCGCCAGGCTTCTCATGCCCGACTCCGATTTCTCGTATTTGCCGATGTTATAGACCGTCGACATCGTGCTCACAAAAACTTCGCGAGCGGCAAACGACGCGACAATGCCAATACCCATCTTCCAGTCAAAACCCAGCGGGGCGATCACCGGCTCCAGGAATTGGCCCAGGCGCCCGGCGAGGCTGTGCCGCAACTTCGCGCCGGCCTCTTCCCTGTTCAACGCCACCAATATGTCGAGCTTGTTCGTCGAACCCGTTTCGACGACTTTGATCCCGGGGACCGTGAATGCGCCCGCGGGAGGAGCCAAGGTCTGCCGTTTCGCCTGATACGCCTTCTCGATTGCTGCGCTGCGCGGGTAGGTTGCCAGTGCCCAGAGCAGAATGTTGATGCCTAAAATCACCGTGCCGGCCCGGCGCAGAAACAATTTCGAGCGGTCCCACATGTGGCGAAGCACCACTCGCAACAACGGACGCTTGTACGGCGGCAGTTCCATGATCAGCAGCGGCGTTTCGCCCTTGAGCAACGTCTTCTTAAACAGCCACGCCATCAGCAGCGCCACGACCGTGCCCAGCAGGTACATCGACAGCATCGTCAATCCTTGCAGCTGGATGAAGCCCAGCACCCGCCGGTCCGGTATGCAGGCGGCGATCAGCAACGTGTAAACGGGCAGACGCGCCGAGCAGCTCATCAGCGGCGAGACCAGAATCGTCACGAGCCGGTCTTTGGGCGTTTCGATCGTCCGCGTGGCCATGATGCCCGGAATCGCGCAGGCAAAGGAACTGAGCATCGGAATGAAACTCTTGCCGTGCAGACCCACCTTGCTCATCAGACGGTCCATGAGAAAGGCCGCGCGCGCCATGTAACCGGTGTCTTCCAGAAAGCCGATGAACAGAAACAACAAGAGGATCTGCGGCAGGAAAACAATCACCGCCCCGACGCCGGCGATCACCCCGTCGACGAGCAAACTGTTCAAGTCACCCGGCGAAATCCACGCGCCCACCGCTCCGCCAAGCCCATCCACTGCCGATTGGATGGCCTCCATCGGAATCCGGGCGAAGGTGAAAATGCTCTGACACATCACCGTCATGATGCTGACGAAAATCAGCGTCCCCCAGACCCGATGCGTCACGATCCGGTCGAGCTTGTCGCTGAACGTTTCCTCCGCCCGGACGATTTCGGTTGTGACGTTCCGGTGAATTTCGGCGACCCGGGCGTAGCGCGCTTCAATCGCCGCGCTCCGCCAGTCCAGCCCGGCGATTTCCAGACGCTCCCGCGCCGAGGACACCGCCAGTGCCGTATTGGGCGGGTAGTGCTCCGGGCTGGATTTGAGGGCGTTTTCGTCGCTCAGGATTAGCAGGGCTTCCGCGTGGGAATCCAACCCGCACGCCGGGAATGTCGTCGCGTGCACATAGGCCATCGATTCGATTTCGCGCTCAAACGTCTCTGGCAGGCGGCAGAACCGTCGCGGCGCCGCCGGTTTGATCGCGACTTGCGCCAGCGAAACGACCCTTTGCCGCAACGCCTCGACGCCCTGTCCTCGGCTGGCCACCAAGGGCACCACCGGAACACCCAGCTCGCGTGACAATTTTTCCGCGTCGATGTGGTGGCCGTTTTCCTCCGCCACGTCGATCATGTTCAGCGCCACGACGGAGGGATAGCCCAACTCGATGACTTGCGTGGCGTAGTAGAGATTGCGTTCGAGATTTGAAGCATCCAGGACGATGACGACCGCTGTGAGCGGTTGTACCTCAGCCAGACGGTTGAACAGGACGTCCCGGGAGATCTGTTCGTCGAGGGATTTTGGACTCAGGCTATAAGTGCCCGGCAGGTCGAGCAGCGTTATCGAAATCTCCGGCCGCGTCGCGCGCAACCGGCCTTCCTTGCGCTCGACGGTGACCCCGGCATAGTTGCCCACTTTGGCGCGCAGGCCGGTGAGCGAATTGAACAAGGTCGTCTTGCCACAGTTCGGGTTGCCGGTCAACGCGACGTAAGCGGTGCGCGACGCGGGCAGACTAGACGCGCTTTGAGGATCACCGGACATAACGAAAGCCGCCAACTCCCAATCTCCAAGCTCCAGAGAAATCCCAACCGTCAAATTTCCTAGCGGCGCGGCGCATTGCCGCGTCTCCCGCCGCACATTGGAGTTTGGCGCTTGGAGTCTCTCTGGCCATTGGACCTTGGACCTTGGAGCTTGAGGCCAGGCCGCTCAACTGCGCGGCTGGACCAGAATAAGATCGGCTTCGTGCTTGCGCAGGGTCAGGTGGTAGCCGCGTACTTTGATTTCCACCGGGTCGCCGAGCGGCGCGAATCGCACCAGTTCAACCGGCGTTCCCACCAGCAAGCCCATTTCGAGCAGACGACCGCGGTGTTCGGGCGGCACTCTGATTTCAGCGACAGTGGCAGCCGCGCCGACCGGCAGGGCGGTCAGCGGTTGACTGGCGACGGCCATAAATCAAGCCACTTTTTCTTCAGCCCGGAGCGGCTCGACCCAGATGGTCTCGGCCAATTCCGCGCTGATCCCGAGACGCGCGTTGCAGACCTGGCAGATGACGTTGCTGTGCTGACTGAGCAGTTTGATGCGCTGCTCTTCGCAGAATCCCATTTCCCGCAACCGACGAGCGATTTCGGGAGAGGCGCAAAGCTGCTTGATCCGACAGGCGGTGCCGACGCGCATCTTGCTGAGCGGACAGATGAAAGACGAATCACGGCTTTGGGTGGCTCTCGCCGATGACGTCTTTTTGCTCACGACTGGGGCACGATAAAGTAATTGAGACTCGGTTGCAAGAAGGAATTCGCTGGCGCCCGCTCCCTGCAAACGGCCACAGCGTCTCAGCACTGTTTCCGGCGAAATGGGCTGCAAAAAGCCACGAAGACGTTCTCCCATAATGTCTTTGCGATCCGCTTCCGGGCCGCCGCTGTTCTATTTGACGCCCATCCGGCCTTTCCCGCACAATCCTGCGCAACGATGAATAGCTCGATTTCGGGCTCGTTCGAACTTGCTTCCGTGGACTACTCCCCTTCGTTCTCCGCCACTGAGCGAGAAAGCGCCCGGCAGAAGCCGGCGGCGCCTTGGTGGTTCATGGTCCCAATAGATGCGTCAAAGCGAAAGAGGGCTTTCCATCAACCTTATTCTGGTAGGGACATCGCGCCGCGATGTCCCCGCCCGCGAAGCAGCGGACGGAATTGTTGCGCCGCTGCACGCGGCGCGGACGGCGCAGCGCGCCGTCCCTACTGGTTCATGGTCCCAACGCGTGCGCAAAAGCGGTCGAGGGTTCTCCATGAACCGGCGGTTAGTGGCACGGGCGTCCCGCCCGTGAGTTTCTACTCCACCACGCAGAGCGAAACGCTCGAGCGAGGCGCCGCCCGTGTCACTAGTTCGCTGCACGAGGTCATAGCCCCCGTGTGCACTCAATTGGCGCCGAGGCTTGAGGGCAAGAACCGGGACCCGGGATCGCGTGCCGCATATGCATAGCATCGGCGTCCACCGGCCGCGAAACGTCGATTGGCAGCGGGCCGCCGCGCTGCTCTATGGCGATTGGGGCACCAGCAAGGCCTACGTGATCGGCGCCGCGTTTCTGGCAGCGCAGTACGCCTCCCTTCCGATCATTCTGGCGGTCTGCGCGCTGACGGGTTTGGTGGCTTACAACTACATCGTGGTTTGCAAGCACTTCCCGGACGGCGGCGGCGTTTACTCCTCGGCGCGACTGCAAAGTCGTTTTCTGGCGGTGATGGGTTCGCTGTTGCTGGTGGCCGATCTCACTGTCACGGCTTCGCTGAGCGGTTGGTCGGCCATGACGTATTTTCAAGTGCCGGAGGGCCATATCGCGGCCGCCACCGTCGGGCTGATTCTGTTCGTCGGCGCGATCAACTATTTCGGGCCGAAACACACCGGCAGCATCGCGGTGTGGTTGGCCCTTCCGACCGTGGCCGTGGTCGTCGTCATCATTCTGCTCAGCCTGCCGCATCTCACGCTGGTTCACCTGGAACCGTCCCACAAGAGTCTGGCCGAAAACTGGTCGAGATTTGTCGGCGTCATTCTCGCGCTGAGCGGCGTTGAAGCCATCGCGAATCTGACGGGCGTGATGAAATTGGATCCGGGCGCGTCCCTGGACAAACCCATGGTGGGCAAGACCGCGCGCAAAGCCATTCTGATCGTCGCGCTTGAGGTGGTGGCGGGCACTGCGCTGTTGGGCTGGGCAATGGTGTCCCTGGCTCCCGACGCCAAACCGGCGCTGTCGGTTTCTGAAGACATGCAACAATTGCTGCACGACCGCTGGGAAGATATGCTGGCGGTGCTGGCCGAGCAGTACGGCGCGCTGACTTTTGGCCTGGCCTTCGGAAAGGTCTTTGGCTTCGTGACCGCGTTGATCGTGGGCCTGCTCCTCCTGAGCGCGGTGAATACGGCGGTGGGCGCGCTCATCGGACTACTCTATCTGTTGGCGCGCGACGGCGAGATGCCGCGGCCGTTCGCGCGGCTCAACCTACACGGAGTGCCTTGGGTGCCTCTATTTATCGCGGCCCTGCTGCCGGCGCTCGTGGTGGCGTTTTCACCCGATCAGAAGTCCTTGATGGAATTGTACGCCATCGGCGTCGTCGGCGCGATTACTGTCAACCTGGGCTCCTGCGTGTTCAACCGGACGCTCAAGATGCACTGGCATGAGCGCGGGTGGATGGCCCTCACATTTGTCGTTCTGTTTGCAGTCGAAATGTCGCTGGCCAAGACCAAACCGAACGCGCTTTTTTTCATCGTCTGCATTTTGATTGCGGGTTTCACGCTTCGAGCTGTCGCGCAGCGCCACGCCGGTTTGCGGACGATCACGGTGAGCCGCGAAGTCGCTGCCGCCGTTGCGCCGGAATCGATTCCTGATTTCCGCGTCAATCTGAATCCCGGCCAGGCTATTCTCGTGGCGGCCCGCGGCATGACGCCGGTTTTGCGCTTTGCGCTCGAAGAAGCGCGCCTGCGCCAAGGGATGCTTTATGTTCTGTTCGTAAAGGAACTCGCCGTGGCCTTGCCGGGTCCGCTGGAAAATACCGAGCGGCCGCGTTGGCAAGACGACTCGCAAGCCGCGACAATCATGTATGCCATGCTCGAACAAGGCCGACAAAATAACGTCCAGGTGATTCCCTTGTATGCGATCAGTGAAAACCCCGCCTCTTCCATCCTCGATCTCTCGGCCACGCTCGGCATCGACATCCTCATGCTGGGCTCCCCGCACCGGAACAAACTGGTCTCCCTGCTCAAGGGCAACGTGGTCACTGAAGTCGCGCGAAGCCTGCCCGAGAACATTCAATTGGTAATCCACGGTTAGCGAAAGCGGTTCCCGGCCGGCCGCCCATCTGATTCCTTTTGGCCGTGGACGCGCTAAAGCGGAACTCAAACCAGCCTGCGTACTTCGCGAGCATGAGAGGCGAATGCTCGCAGAAACCCACTCCGCTGCTACCGCACCCGCTTTTCGCCGTGCTCCCTGGACTCTACTTAACGTGGTAGAACTCGTCGCGCTGCGACGAGTAGCGCCGCGTCAAAGCAGCGGAAAGGTTTTCCGCAAACCGAGCGATAGGCGCGAGGCGTTCCGCCGCTGACACACGGCGGGGTTGTCGCAGCACGACAACCGCTACGGTTGAATACTTACGGACTCTGGCGAAAACAGACGTGGCTGGTCAATTTCCGACAGCCCGGCTGTATGAAAAGTTTTCTAAAATATCTTCGAAAATTTTGATGCTTGCGCAGTTCATTGATTAAGAAGGAGTTGATGAGATGCTAGCCGCCCAAGCCCCGTTGCTGGCATCGACGGTGCTAAATCTGCGTGCTCCTGCAACAAGCCAGTTGTTTCAAATTGTCGGCGGCCGGCACCGCTGACGGCCGCGTTGCGGTTTGGCCTTTCTGTGTTCAAGCCATCGGCTCCTCGCATGGAGACTCCTGGCACATTCAGGCTTGCCGCCGGTTCGTCAGTGAAACCAAACCCCAAAACCTATGAAGAAAGTCGAAGCCATCATAAAACCATTCAAGTTGGAAGAAGTCAAAGATGCGCTCGGTGAAATCGGCATCGAAGGGATGACGGTCACCGAAGTCAAAGGCTTTGGCCGCCAGAAAGGCCACACCGAAATTTACCGCGGCAGCGAATATACCGTCGATTTCCTGCCCAAGATCAAACTCGAACTCGTCCTCGCCGACAACCGCGTCGAGGGCGCTGTGAGCGCCATCGTTAAAGCGGCCAAGACCGGCAAGATCGGCGACGGGAAAGTGTTCGTCTCCAAAGTCGATGAAGCCATCCGCATCCGCACCGAGGAGAAAGGCGACCAGGCCGTTTAAGTCCAATGCTCAACCCACTAAACCCTTCTATGAAACAACTGATGAAAAGAACAATACTCGCTTTGCTGGTTTGCGCCGGAATTGCTCCGATGCTTCGCGCCGCTGATGCACCCAAAGCGCCTCCGCCAGCCCCCAGTCTCGAACAACGCGTCGGTTCGCTGGAAGCCTACGTCACCAACGGCGATCCGACGGCTCCGCTTAAAGACAAAGACGGCAAGATACCGGAGGGGCTCGTTACGCCAACTTCGGCAACCTCGGGTCCCGGCCACAACGCCTGGCAAATGGCTTCCGCCGCGCTCGTATTATTCATGACGCTTCCCGGGCTGGCGCTATTCTATGGCGGCCTGGTGCGGCGTAAAAACGTTCTATCCGTAATGGCGCAATGCTTTTTGATCACCGGCCTGGTGACGATTCTCTGGGTGATCTGCGGCTACAGTCTGGTCTTTCATAATGGCGGCAAGTTCCTCGGTGGCCTGGGCTTTGCCATGCTCAAGGACGTGACCTCGGCGCCGAACGGCGACTACTCGTATTGGGTGTCGCAAAACGTTTACTCGATGTACCAACTGATGTTCGCCATCATCACTCCGGCGCTGATCGTGGGGGCGATCGCCGAGCGCATGAAATTCTCCGCCATCTTCCTGTTCATGACGCTCTGGATGTTCATTGTTTACTTCCCGCAGGCGCACATGGTTTGGGGCATTGACGGACTTATGAACGGCGTTTGGAACAAGGATGCCGGCATCAAAGCCATCGATTTCGCCGGCGGCACCGTCGTGCATATGACCTCCGGTTGGTCCGCCCTGGTACTTTGCTTGATTCTCGGAAAACGGCTTGGCTTCGGGAAAGAAAACATGGCCCCCCACAGCATGGTGCTTTGCATGATCGGCACGGGAATGCTCTGGGTCGGCTGGTACGGCTTCAACGCCGGCAGCGCAGTCGCCGCGGACGCCATTGCGGCCAACGCCTTCACCACCACCACGATTGCCACGGCCGTCGCTTCCTTCGTCTGGCCGATGGCCGAATGGGTGGTCAAGGGCAAGCCCAGCATTCTCGGATTTTGTTCTGGCGCCGTCGCGGGCTTGGTCGTCATCACGCCGGCGTGCGGTTTTGTCCTGCCTAGTGGCGCGATCTGGATCGGCATCGCCGCCGGTTTGATCCCCTGGTTCTTCTGCTACAAAGTCAAATCGTGGTTCGGTTACGACGATGCGCTGGACACCTTCGGCGTTCACGCCATTGGCGGAACCATCGGCGCATTCCTGACGGGTGTTCTGGCTAGAAACGATGCGAATTCGAACCTTGCCACTTACCTCAAGGACAAGGTGACCGATTCCTGCGCTCAACCACTCGTCTTCGAGCAGA
>JACXTT010008837.1_pt1 | contig 13890 bp, 13 predicted proteins | sample 9270951 | NCBI WGS metagenome assembly JACXTT01 (sample SAMN15532306, study PRJNA645909) | rock metagenome | isolation source: weathered quartz diorite | place: Puerto Rico | collected 2017-06-21 | reverse complement strand
CATCCCCCGAGCGCGGTCTCCGGGCGGGCCCGCCCGCCGGGAGCGGGTCGGGAGGATAGAGGGGAGCGCCGGAGCCGTCCGCGTCCTCGGCCATCGCCCGGGAGTTCAGCAAGGCGCGTGCCGTGACCGGGCGCCCGGGCCGGCCCGGGCGGCGGGCCTTCGGCGTCCGGGCGCGGACACTGTCCGCGTACGGAGGAGGAGAGGAGGTCACACGGGACGACCCGGCGCGGCGGCCCCGGGCGCGTCAGGTCACGACGACCCGGCGGCCGACCACTCGCAGCCGGCCCGAGAAATAGAGAGCGATGCAGCGGCTGTACAGAACGTGCTCCTTCTCGAGGATGCGCGTCTCGAGCGTCCGGGGCGTGTCGTCGTCAAGGACCGGGACCGGCTCCTGCAGGATGATCGGGCCCGAGTCGACGTGCTCGTCGACGAAGTGGACCGTGCAGCCGCTGATCTTGACGCCGGCCTCGATCGCCTGGCGCTGCGCCTGACGTCCGGGGAACGACGGCAGGAGCGACGGGTGGATGTTCATGACGCAGCCGGCGAAGCGCCGCACGAACGACGGCGACAGCAGGCGCATGTATCCGGCCAGGCAGACCAGGCGCGCGCCGGCCGCCTCCAGAGCCGCGGCCATCTCCCCGTCGTGCGCCTCGCGGCTCGGGCTGCTGCGGTGGTCGACGAGGAGCGCCGGCACGCCGCGCTCGCGCGCCGCCACGAGGCCCGCCGCGCCCGGCTCGTTGGCGATCACGAGGACGACCTTCGCGTCGAGATCGCCGGAGTCGATCCGGTCGAGGATGGCCGCCAGGTTCGACCCGCGACCGGAGAGGAGGACGCCGACCAGGTTCTTGGACGGGCCCGTCGCCGGCATGGACGCCTCAGAGGAGACGACGGAAGAAGTAGAAGCCCGCGGCCACGATGCTCGACAGGAGCGTCAGACCCAGATAGATCGCGGCGCGCTCCGCCCGGCGCCGCAGCGCCTGCCCCAGGGCCACGACGAACAGCAGACCGGCGCTCGCGGCGAACAGCACGCTCATCGAGGTGAGATAGATCATGTAGGCCTGCATGCGGTCGACCCCTTCATGGCGCGGCCGGCAGGGAGCGGCTCCCCGGGGGCGGGCTCCCCGCCTCGTAGATCACCTTGCGATTGCCCCGGATGATCTCGCCGATGCGGTAGTGTTTCTCGCCGAGGGAGTCGAGATGACGGCCGACCTCGCTCTCCCGATGCAGCGGAACGACGAGGATCATGCCGATCCCCATGTTGAAGGTGCGGAGCATCTCGTCCGGCGCGATGCGTCCCTCGCTCTCGAGGTATTTGAACACCGGCAGCACCGGCCAGGTCCCCAGATCGATGCGCGCCGACAGACCGCGTGGCAGGATGCGCGGGATGTTGTCGGTGAATCCGCCCCCGGTGATGTGCGCCATGCCGTACAGGGCGCCGGAGGGAAGGAGACCGCGCACCACCGGGAGATAGGATCGGTGCACCGCCAGGAGCTCCTCGGCGACCGTGCGGTTCAGCTCCGGCACGCGCGATTCCGGCTTCAGCCCGCGGCGCTCGAACAGGACCTTGCGCGCCAGCGAGTAGCCGTTGGTGTGCAGACCCGAGGAGGCCAGACCGATCAGCACGTCGCCCGAGGCGATGCGCGAGCCGTCGATGACCTGCTCGCGCTCGACCAGACCGACGATGAAGCCCGCCAGGTCGTACTCCCCGGGCTTGTAGAAATCCGGCATCTCCGCGGTCTCTCCCCCGATCAAGGCGCAGCCCGAGTCGCGGCAGGCGCGTGCCAGGCCGGCCACCACGTCGATCATGACGTCCGGGTCCACTTTGCCCATGGCGATGTAGTCGAGGAAGAAGAGCGGTAGCGCTCCTTGCACGAGGATGTCGTTGATGCAGTGATGGACCAGATCGATCCCCACCGTCTTGTGCTGGCCGGTCTGGAACGCGATCTTCAGCTTGCTGCCGACGCCGTCGGTGCTGCTCACCAGGACCGGGTGACGCAGCGGTCCGGCGGCGGTCAGGTCGAACAGCCCGCCGAACGATCCGATGTCCGTCAGGACGCCCTTGCGGAAGGTGCCGCGGGCGATCAGGCGGAGACGCTGGATCGCGCGCATCTTCGCGTCGATGTCGACGCCCGCGTCCTTGTACGTCAGGCCGCGCTCCGCGTCGCTGCGTCGCGGCGCACCGCGCGCGGGGCCGGCCGGGCGCGCGACGCGCTCCCGTCCCCCGCCCTTCAGACCGCCTGGCATCGGCGCCGCTCCGTCGGATCGCGCAAGTCGATGCAAACGTGGGGTGTTGAGCGGCGGATTATATCCCACGACGGCGCGCCGCTGTCAACGAACGCCGCTGCGATCCGGTCCCGGAGCGAGGGGCCGCGCCTGCGCTCGGTCTCGGAAGGCCCGGCGGGCGCAGGCGCGGCCCCTCGCTCCGAGATCGTTTCACCGCAATCAAGGAAGCCCGAGGCCGACTGTCATGCGGCTGTGACGCCGGAGGAGTCCGCACCGGCGTGACGGCCGCCGCTCAGACCTGCAGGACGATCCGGCCGGTGACGCCCCGGTCGTAGAGGATCTGGTGCGCCTTGGCCGCGTCGGCGAGCGGCATCAGCCTGGAGACGACCGGCCTGACTTTCTTCTCCCGGACCAGGCGGAACGACTCCGACAGCTCGGGCGTCGTGGTGGCGAACGAGCCGCGGATCTCGAGCTCCTTCAGGATCACCAGCCCCGGCATGAAGGAGACCGCCCGGGTCTCGAGATTGCCGACCACGATGAGGCGCCCGGCCGGAGCCAGGGAGCGCATCGCCTGGTCGAACGTCAGGGCGCCGGTGATCTCGAGGACCACGTCCACGCCGCGACCGCCGGTGAGCCGGCGTGCCGACTCGGCGAACTTCAGGTCGGGAGCGACGATCACCTCGTCCGCGCCGGCGCCCTTCAGGGAATCCGCCTTGCGGGGGGACGAGGTCACCGCCAGCACGCGCGCGCCGATCAGCCGGCAGACCTGGATCGTGTGCAGCCCGACGCCGCCCGACGCCCCGGTGATCAGCACGGTCTCGTCGAGCTGCACGCCGCCGCGCGTGCGCACCACGTGGAGGGCGGTGCCGATGGTACAGGCGCAGATCGAGGCTTCCTCGATCGGCAGCCCGTCGGGGACCCGGGCGAGCCCCTGCTCCTCGGAGACCACGTAGTCGGCGTATCCGCCCGGGATCTCCTCGCCGAAGAAGACCCCTTCCTTGCACAGGGTGGTGCGGCCGCGCCGGCACAGATCGCAGCGCCCGCAAGGCACCCTCTGGATGGTGGCGACGCGATCGCCGGCGCGGAAGCCCTGCACGGCCGAGCCGACCGCCTCGATCGTGCCGGCGATCTCGTGCCCCAGGATCGAGGGAAGCTTGGTGCGCGGCAGGTTGCCGCTGCGGTTGATGATGTCGTGATAGCAGACGCCGACCGCCTGCACCCGGATCAGCACCTCGCGCTCGCGCAACGACGCCGGCTCCGGCGCCGGCATCTCTTCGACCCGCAGCGTCTCCGGCCCCCCGAACTCCCGCATCACCACCGCCCGCATCGTCGGTCGTGCCATCCTGTCCCTCCTGTTCCGCGCCCCGCGGGGCGCGACGACTCAGATCATCCGGTGCCGGATCCCGTCGGGGTCCAGGCGCCGCAGCGCGTCCGCCTCGGCGCGTGTCGGCCCGGCGTCGGTCTCGCCCGTGTCCTCGAGCGCGAAGGCGGTCGCCGACCGCACCTCTTCGGCGGTGACGCCGGCGGCCCGGGAGACCAGACGGAGGCGCCCGCCGTCCAGCCGGAACCGGGCTCTGTCGGTCAGGACGGTCGTCACCGCGTTGCGCGGCGACGGGGCGGTCGTGCAGAAATCCACCCGCTCGACGAGAGACCGGGGCGAGTGCCTCGGCACGGCGATCACCACCTTCTTCAGGTAGGGCCGCATGGACGACGCGCCGGCAGGACCCGGAAGCTTCACGCGCGGACGATGGTAGTCGCCGATGCACGTCGAGTTGGTGCGGCCGCCGGGGTCCACCTGCGCGGCGCCGAAGAACATCAGATCGATGCCGCCGCGACGCGCCCGATCGAACAGATCGGGCAGGGAGACGGTCCCCTCGCAGCGCTCCAGAAGACGGGGATCCACCGACGTCGGCGAGGCGGCGCTCACGACCGGATCGACGGCGCCGACGCAGTTGATGTAGGTGAGACCCGGCGCGTGCGTCGCCCGGGCCAGCGCCACCGCCAGCATCGGGAGGGCGGAGGCGACGCCGGTCGCCACCACGTCGCCGTCCGCGATGCAGCGGGACATCTCGACGACGAGACGGTCGGCTGCCGCGGGGCCGGTCCCCGGAGCGCCGCGCCCTGGTGCGGCGGCCGGCTCCCCTCCGCCGGGCCTCTCGATGGCGCGCACGAACGCGGCATGATCCGCTGTTCCGGTGACGTACCGGCGGAGATAGTCGCCGCTCCGGCCGGCGCTCGCCGCCGCCAGGTACTCGCGCAGGTGGGTGGCGGAGTACGGATAGCCGCGATGGCAGCCGGTTGGAAACGCCCCCGCCGGCGCCTCGACGACCGCTTCGACCCGGTGCGACGGGATCGTCGGGTCGTCCAGCCGCTCCACCAGCTTCTCGGCGGAGGCGATGACCCGCCGGCTGGCGCGCGCCAGGAGACTCTCGGCGTACGGATCGTCGATTCTCAGATTGCCCCTTCGATCCGCGACCTGGGCGTGCAGCAGCGCGACCTCGGGTCGCAGGGCGGTCGCGATCGGGACCGCCGCGCCCGTGGCGGGGTCCTGCACGATCGGCGTCCGGTTCACGCGGGCGTAATCCGAGCCCTCGCCGCCGGGCGCCGGCAGGAACGGCACGCCCTGGGCGCCGGCACGCAGGGCCTGGACGATCTCATAAACGTCGCGCTCGCGGAACCGCAGCCTGCCGCTCTCGATGGCCCCCCTCACGTTCGGCGCGACCACGAACCCTTCCTCGTACTGGAACCCGAGGAATCCGAACTCCGCCTCGGCGACCGCGTCCGCCGCCACCAGCAGATCGAGCGGCAGCGGATTGGGCACGGAGACGACGCGCAGGTCGCGACGCGTCTGCCGGATCAGCTCGAACACCAGGGCCATCGGCGCGCGGTTCAGCTGAAAACCGCCGAGCGTCAGGCACGTCCCGTCCGGGATCGAGGCGACCGCCTGACGCAGGGTGGTCACGACTCCCATCGCGTCCCTCTCCCGGCCGCGCGGCGCGGCGCCCAGCGTGCGGGACGCGGCCGGCTCATTCGGGTCCCCCGTCCGGCCGCAGGTCGTCGCCGGTGAGCCGGCCGAACGGATCGACCACCTCGAGGGCGGCGATCTCCCGAGGCGATGGCGGCGCGGTGACGGGGACGGGACCCTCCGCCAGGGCGAACCCCGTCCGCCGCCGCACCTCGTCCACCGTCGCGTGCGCATGCACCGAGCGCAGACGCATCGAACCGTCGTCGAAGTCCATCACCGCCAGCGGCGTGACGCAGAGCGCCGGGCCTCCCTCGAGCCCGACCGCCGCGCGCCGCCGCCATCCCGGCACCGAGACGTAGTCGACCGTCTCGACGAAGCGACGCGTGGTGTGCTCGCCGGAGAACAGGATCACGTGTCGCGCCAGCGTCCCGATCGATGTCGTGCCGATCGAGCCGGGCCCGCGCACCGCCAGGCGCCCGTCGCGGCCCTTGAGCCCGATCAGATTGGTGCTCCCCTCCCGATCGATCTGCAGCCCGCCGATCAGGAAGACGTCGCAGAAGCGCATCGAGGACCGGCTCGCCACGTCCAGCACGGCGTCGTGGGCCTCCAGGTACTCGATGAGCTCGTGCGACCGGCTGGAGCGCACCGCCGTCCAGGCGGCGGGGCCGATCTCCGCGCCGCGCTCGACCCGCAGACCGTGCCGGACGGCCAGATCGGGGGCGTGCAGCCGCTGCGCCATCAGCGCCGCCGCCAGGAGGATCTCGGCGTGCAGGCCGAAGGCGACGACCTCGCCGTCGCGCAGCTCGCGCGCCAGCACGCACGCCAGGAGTCGCGCCAGCGCCGGTCGCTCGATCGCCGGACGCGCCGCCGGCTCCGACGCGCCGGACCGGCTCATGCCGGAGCCATCCTCAGCCCCTCCAGCCGGTCCGCCCCGATCGTCTTCACGTAGTCGTCGTGCTCCTCCGCCCCGTAGACATGGCGCTCGAGGTAACGCTGGTACGGGACCGGATCGCCGCGCCGTCGGGCCTCGCCCGCCGCCGCGTACTCGCGGTAGTGCTCGAGGTCCGGCACGTAGCGGCCGCTGACGCCCCCGGGATGGGCCCCCCAGGGCGTCTCGACCACGAGCGCGCCGCGCACCAGGGTCCGCTCGGGCGACGCGGCCGTCTCCTCGCCCGGAACGATCCGCTCGACCGTGGCCACGACCGGACCGCGGCACGCCAGGGCCAGCGCTCGCTCCGAAAACGAGCGTCCCAGATAGGCCTCGCGCGCCGCGCGCGCGTTGCCGTGCGCGTCGGCCTCGGCGAGATGCAGGAACACGATGTCCGGCTGCACCGGCGGGACGCGCAGATAGAGCCGCCCGTTCTCCCGCACCTCGACGAGGTCGGGATTGAGCTCGGGGAGGCTGGTGCCGACGGCGCCGCGCCAGAGGACGTGCGGCAGCCCCCAGGCGGCCGCCTTGAGGGCCAGATGCCAGACGCACTCGTCGCACTCCCACACCGCGATCTCGCCCCGCTCCGCCGACCGCCGGAACGCCGGGGCGATGCCGGCGACCCGCTCGAACGCGACGCCCGCGCTCACCACCCGGCGGACGCAACCCGCCCCGATCAGCAGGTCGGTCTCGATCCCGGAGGTCGGGCCGGAGACCACCGTCAGATCCTTCACGCCGCGGCGGATGAGGGCGCGCACGATCGCCATCGGGGGATTCTGGTACGAGAAGCCGGACAGCCCGACGGTCATGCCGTCGCGCACCAGCGCCGCCGCCTCCGCGAGGTCCGCGACGCGCTCGGCGCGGCTCATGAGCGCGGCCTCACCGCTTCGCGGCGAGGAGCGGCCGGAACTTGTAGCCGTAGACGATGTAGCCGTGCTCCTCGGCGTCGCGGATCTTGCGGACCACCATCTCGACCGGCATGCCGATGGCGAGCTCCACCCCCTCGCTGTCGGCGAGCTGGCAGGAGACGAGCGGCCCCTCCTCGAGACGCACCATGCCGACGTCGTACGGCGCCATCGAGGCGTAGCCCCGCGGCGGCTGCAGGACCCTGCTGAACGAATAGAGCGTGCCGCGCCCGGAAAAGACGAACGGGCGCAGCCCCGCGGTCCGGCACGACGGACAGACGGTGCGCGGCGGGAAATACCGCGCCGGACAGGCCGGACAGGCGCTGCCCTCGAGACGGTAATACGCGCCGCGCAGCCGATGGTATCGGGGGAGCTCCACCTTCACACCTGCAGGATATGGGTCACGGCGACCGAGCCGGAGCCGCCCACGCTCTGCGCCATGCCGATCGTCGCGCCCCGGACCTGGGCCGCCCCGGCCTCGCCGCGCAGCTGCAGGACGGTTTCGACGACCTGGTAGACGCCGCTGGCGCCGACCGGGTGGCCGCGTCCCTTGAGCCCGCCGAGCGTGCCGATCGGGATGTCGCCCCCGAGCCCGATGCGTCCCTCCGCGGCGAGCTTCAGGGCGCTGCCGCGATCGGCGAAGCCGCACGCCTCGAGGCAAAGGACCGAGACGATCGTGAAGGCGTCGTGCAGCTCGAACAGGTCGATGTCGCGCGGCTTCACCTTCGCCTGGGCATACGCCAGGCGGGCGGAATCGGCCACCGCCTGCCAGACCAGCGGGTCCTTGCGCTCCGCCAGCCCGAGAGTATCGGTGGCCGTCGCCGACGCGGCGATCCGCACCGGCGCGCGGCGCGCGCGGCGCGCCTCCGACGAGGGGACCACCAGCAGGGCCGCCGCGCCGTCGCAGATACCGGCCGAGTCGAGGATGTTGATCGGATCGGCGACCACCGGCGAGCGCACGAAGTCGTCCACGGTGATCGCCTGGCGGTACATGGCGCGCGGGTTGAAGGCCGCGTTGGCGTGCGCGTTCACGGAGAACGGGGCGAAGTCCTCGTGGCGTGCCCCATGCTCGTGCATGTAGCGCCGCATCAGGAGCGCGTTGAGCGCCGCGAACGAGATCCCGTGCGCCGCCTCGTAGTCGGCGTCGGCCGCCAGCGCCAGCGCCGAGGTCACGCCGTCGGTCAGATAGTCGGTCATCTTCTCGACGCCGACCACCAGGGCATAGTCGTGGACGCCGGAGCCGACCGCCAGATAGGCCGCCCGCAGCGCCGCGCCGCCGGAGGCGCAGGCCGCCTCGATCTTCAGGGCTTCGACCGGCAGGAGGGCCGCGCCGTCCGCCACCAGCGTCGCCAGGTTCTCCTGGGCGGCCAGCTCGCCGGACAGCATGTTGCCGACGAACAGGACGTCGACGCGGTCGACGCCGGCGTCCTGACGCGCCGCCGCGATCGCCTCGACCGCCAGATCGCGGATCGAGCGATCCCAGTGCTCGGCCACCGCCGTCTGTCCCACGCCGATGATGCTGACGTCCCTCACGTCGCTCCCTCGTGACCGGGACCCGGGCGTCCCCGAGCGCCGCCGGACCGCGGCGCGGCCGGCCGCGGACGCTTTACAGCATGCGGATGGTGCGCGTCATCCGGAGGTACGCTCCGTAGTCCTCGATCGGCCGGCGGCGCTCCAGGTAGTCGGCGACCGACGGCGCGGCGCCCCGCGCCGACTCGAGGCGCGCCGTCGCCATCAGCGAGAAGGCGTCGCTCCCCGCCCCCGAGCCGTACGAGCAGAAGAAGATCCGGTCGTCCGCCCGGGCCACGTCCAGGACCGCCGCGAGCCCGAGGAGCGACGCCCCCGAGTAGGTGTTGCCGATCCGATCCACCACGGCGCCCGGGGCGATCTGCTCCTCGCGGAAGCCGAGATCCGCGGCCACCTTGCGCATGAATTTCGGATTCGGCTGATGGAAGACCGCCCAGCGATAGTCCGCCGCCCGCCGGCCCAGCGACTCGAGCAGGCCCCGCGACGCCTCGAGCGTGTGCCTGAAGTAGGACGGCTCGCCGGTGAAACGGTGGCCGTGCTCCGGGTAATGCATGTGCTGGCGGCGGAAGAAGTCGGGCGTGTCGGTCACGAACGAGAGCGACCCCTCGAGCACCGCCAGGGCCCCCGCCGCGGGACCGATGAGATACGCCGCGCCGCCCGCGGCGGCGGTGAACTCGAGAGCATCGCCCGGCTTGCTCTGCGCCGCGTCCATGCCGATCGCCAGGGCGTGCTCCGCCATGCCGGAGCCGACGAGGGCGCACGCCGCCTGCATCGCCTCCGAGCCGGCCTTGCAGGCGAACTCCAGGTCGGCGGCGCTCACCCACGGCGTCGCGCCGATCGCCTCGGCGACGATCGTGCTCGCCGGCTTGACCGCGTACGGCTTCGACTCGGTGCCGACCCAGACGGCGCGGATGTCCGCCGGTCGGACACCGGAGCGCGCCAGGGCGCCGCGGGACGCCTCGATCGCCATGGTGACCGTGTCCTCGTCGGCTTCCGGCACCGACTTCTCGCGCACCGGCAGCCGGGCGTCCGGCGAGCGGCCCCAGGCGGCCGCGATCGCGCGCGTATCGACGCGCGGCCGCGGGACGTAGGCCCCGTAGCCGGCGATGCCGACCTCGCGCCCGGGCTTCAGCGGGCCTCCGCCGGCCGGCCGAGGAGACCGCCGAGATAGAGATCGGTCAGGGCGTCGGCCAGGGTCTCTTCGTCCAGCCGGCCGCCGGGACGGTACCACTGATAGATCCAGTTGATCATGCCGAGCATGGCGAACGCCGCCAGGGACGGATCGACCCGGCGCGCGCGCCCGGTGCGCACCGCCTCGCGCAGGGTCTTCTCGAGGAACCGCACGTAGCGCTTCTTGCGCGCGTTGATGCGATCGCGGTAGCGGCCCTTCAGGGCGTTGCTCTCGTGGAGGATCACCGTGATCTCCTTCGGACGGTCGCGCGTGACCAGGAGCACGTGCGCGTGGAAGGTCGCCCGCAGGCGGTCGAGGGGATCGTCGATGGAGACGACGCGGCGGAGCACCTTCTGCTCGAACAGATCCATCCCGTACGCCATGATCTGGTACAAGAGCTCTTCCTTGCTCCGGATGTGATGATAGAGCCCCGCCTTCGTGAGCCGCATGGCGTCGGCGATGTCGCCCATCGAGGCCTTGTCGAACCCCTTCTCGCAGAACAGGCGCGCCGCCGTCTCGAGGATCTGACTCCGCCGCGCGGGCCGTCCCCGCCGCGCCGCGCGCCTCATCGCCGCCCCGCCGCGGGTCCGCCATGCAGCCTACCGACCGGTAGGTAGTGTCGGCTCCGCGGCCCTTGCCTGTCAAGTACCGACCCGCCCGGTGCCGGGCGGCGCCCGAATCCCCGCCTCGAAGGTATGGCCTCCCCTCCGCGCGACGGAGTGTACACGATTCCCCCCTGCCCTACGGATCGCTCAGCCTCAAGCACGCCTGCGCATCACCGGACCGACCTCATCCTGGTCACTCTCTCGCTGACAGAGTCAAGCTTTTCGAGCACCGCGGAGGCGCAGGTTTGACGGCAAGGGAGCCACCTCCGTGAGTCGCGGCGCCCCGCGCCCGCGGGGTCTTCCGAGACCTCGCGCCCAGGGCCCCGACGCGCGCTTCCCGGCGCGTCGGGTGGGCGCGAGGCGAGGAGAGGGGAGGCCTCGCGAAGCGAGGCCGGACCCGTGCCCCGCGGGCGCGGGGCGCCGCGACTCACGCGGGGCAAGTCGATCGCCGTCGCGCTTGCGCCCTGGCGCTGCCTTGCATAGACTCCGGCGGCCCGTCGAGGCTCCCGGAGAACCGTGTCCAATCCGCCGTCCGACCGACCGATCGATGCGCCGGGCTTGCGCAAGGCGATGGGATTCGGCGACGTGGTCCTGTACTTCATGACCGCCGGTCTCAACCTGCAATGGGTGGCGTTCGCCGCCGGCGCGGGGCCGAGCGCCCTCACCGTGTGGTGCGTGGCGTTCGGCGCCATGGCGATCCCGCTGGCCCTGTCGGTGGTCGAGATGTCGTCACGCTACCCCCAGGAAGGCGGCATGTACGTGTGGAGCAAGCGCGCCTTCGGCGACTTCGCCGGGTTCATGACCGGCTGGACCTACTGGGTGAGCAACCTGCCGTATTTCCCCGGCGTCCTCTATTTCGCCGCCGGGAACGCCCTGTACATCGGCGGCGGGAGCTGGCGGCGGCTCACCGGCAGCCCGACCTACATGATCGTCGCGGCCCTCCTGGGTCTGGCGGTCGGGACGGTGCCGAATCTGATCGGTCTCCAGTTCGGAAAATGGATCACCAACATCGGCGCGTTCGCCCGCTGGGCCGCCCTGCTGACGCTCGTCGCCATCGGTCTCGTGGCCTGGACGCGTCTCGGGCCGGCGACCCGCTTCACCGGCGCCTCGCTCGTGCCGGAGTTCGGAGTCAGGAACCTGATCTTCTGGTCGACCATCGCGTTCGCCCTCACCGGGTTCGAGTCGGCGTCGTTCATGGGGGAGGAGATCCGGGACGCGCGGCGCGCCATACCGCGGGGCATCTTCGCCTCCCTGCCGCTCATCACCTTCACCTACGCCCTGGGAACGCTGTGCGTGCTGGTGGCGCTGCCGGCGGCGCAGATGAGCGGCCTGCAGGGAATCATCGACGCCATCGACAGCGCCGCCGGCCGTCTGGGCTTGCCGGGTCTCACACCGGTGGCCGCATTCTTCATCACCCTGAGCGCCCTGGGAAGCGTCGGCGCCTGGCTCGCCTCGGTGGCCCGCCTGCCGTTCGTCGCCGGCATCGACCATTACCTCCCCGACAGCTTCGGCCGCATCCACCCGAGGTGGCGCACGCCGCACGTGGCGCTCCTGTCCCTGGTCGGTGCCATCGTCGTCTGCATCGTCCTGAGCCAGGCCGGTCAGACGGTCAAAGGGGCCTACGACATCCTGGTCAGCATGACGGTCATCTGCACGCTCCTCCCGTTCCTCCTGCTGTTCGCGTCGATGATCCGGCTGCAGCGCGAGCCCGCGGGTCCGGACGTCATGCGCGTGCCGGGCGGCCGCCCCGTGGCGATCCTCGCGGGCGGCGTCGGCTTCGTCACGACCGCCGTCTCGATCGTCCTGTCGTTCGTCCCCCCCGCCGACGAGCCGCACAAGTGGCTCGCCGTGGCGAAGCTGGCGGGTCTCACCCTGGTGAGCACGGGCGGCGGGGTCGCGCTCTACGCGGCGGGGCGCCGGCGCATGAGGAAGGCCGCCGGGCCGGCGGGCACGGGCCCCCTCTGAATCAATCGAGAGTCGCTTCGATCGCGCGCTTGCGGCGGGTCACGAAGTCGCGCAGCTCCTCGTCGATCGCCGGGTCGAGGCGCGGCTCCTGGTAGCCGGCGAGGAGCTTCCTGAAGCGGTCGCCGGCGCGCACGAACGCATCCTTCGACCCTTTCTTCGTCCAGGCCTCGAAGGCCTCCGTGTCGGCCAGGTTCGGGAAGTAGAACTCGGTCTTGAAGTGCCTGCGCGTGTGCTCCTCCCCGAGGAAATGCCCCCCGGCCCCCACGTGCGCGATGACGTCGAGCGCCAGCGACTCGTCGTCCACGGGCACGCCGGCGATGAAGCGCGGCAGCATCTCGAGCATCTCGGCGTCCAGGACCATCGCCTCGAACGACGCGGTCAGCCCGCCGTCGAGCCAGCCCGCGCCGTGCAGGACGTAGTGCGCGCCGCCCAGGAGGATCGGCCACAGCATCATCATCTTCTCCACGCCGGCCTGCGCGTCGGGCAGTTTCGAGTTCGTTAGCACCCCGCCCGCCCGGCACGGCAGACGGTAGCGCCGCGCCATCTGCGCCGAGCTGAGGATCCCGAGCGCCGCCTCGGGGCGCCCGAACGCCGGCGCGCCGGTGCGCATCTCCAGGCCGGTCAGGAACGAGCCGTACATGACCGGGGCCCCCGGGCGGACCGTCTGCGCCAGGACGATCGCCGACAGGCACTCGGCGTTCTGCTGGGCCACGGCCGCCGCCAGGGTCACGGGGCTCGTCGCCCCCGCCATGATGAACGGCGTGATGATGTTCACCTGGCCGGCCGCGGCGTACTCGATCAGCCCCTCCGCCATGTTCGAGTCGTAGCGCAGAGGGCTGTTCGAGTTGATGATGCCGGTCAGCACCGGCTTGTCGAGAATCGCCTCGCGGCCGCCGAACAGGATCGCCATCATGTCGATGTGATCGCGCGCCCGCAGCGTGCTCCACGCGTCCCCGATCATCCCCTTGGCGCTCAGGCGGATCTGGTGGTACAGGATGTCGAGGTGCCGGGTCTCGACCGCCAGGTCCTTGCAGGCGATCTCCGGGCAGCCGTGATGCATGACGTCCAGCGTCTCCGACAGCCGCACGAGGTCGTTCTGATCCTTGAGCGTGCCGTCCCGCCGTCCGCCCTCGCGATCGGCCACGAACGGCGGTCCGCTCACGGGCGCGAACACCAGATTGTCGCCGCCGATGAGCACGTCGTTCTCGGGGCGGCGCGCGTGCAGGGTGAACCGGTCCGGGGCCTTCCCGATCTGCTGCTCGACGAACTCCGGCGCGAAGTAGACGCGCTGGTCGGCGTCGTCGACCCGGAGCCCGGCGCGGCGGAACAGATCGAGCGCGCGCTCGTCCTCGAACACGACCCCGTGCTCGCGCAGGATCTTCAGGGTGGCGCGGTGCACCCTCTCCTCGGCCTCGGGAGGCAGAACGTTCACCGGCTTGAGGGTGTTCTTGAAACCCCGCATGGAGGGCCGAAGCGTAGCAGAGGCCGCCGCCCGGAACAAGGCGCTCGCCGGAGGACGCTCAGCGGAGCCCGGCCGCGAGCGCGCGCAGGACACGCGCGGCGCCGCCGCGGTAGCGCAGGCGGAGCGCCCGCCGCCCGGC